>Ga0065721_10004665_pt1 | contig 29631 bp, 27 predicted proteins | sample Mesricmetagenome_FD_59108 | JGI IMG/M metagenome (GOLD analysis project Ga0065721, IMG submission 59108) | Mesophilic microbial community from rice straw/compost enrichment Sample: eDNA_1 v2 (version 2) | ecosystem: Engineered > Solid waste > Grass > Composting > Bioreactor | place: USA: Davis...
GCCGCGCCGGCCTCGCCCGCCATGGCTTGCGGAGGCAGGATGGCGGCCCGGTAGCCCAGCTCCGTCACCTTGCCGGCGATGGCCGCGAGATCGGCATCGCGATGAGTCACCGTCATCGCGCCGGCGACCACCGAGACCGCCACGTCCTCCACCCCCGGCAGGCGGCGCACGGCGGTGTCCACCTTGCCGGCGCAGCCGGCGCAATCCATGCCCTCGACGCGGAAACGGGTGGTTTCGGCCCCTGTCGCCATCGCAGTCGCTCCTTGCAATCCTGCGCGCGGGCCTACATCCTCTAGTGACTAGAGGAGCAAGCGGCAATGCAGCACGGCATAGCCATCGGCGAGGTCTCGCGGGCCAGCGGGGTCAAGGTGCCCACCATTCGCTACTACGAGCAGATCGGCCTGCTGCCGGCGCCGCCGCGCACCGAAGGCGGCCGGCGCACCTATGACCGCAAGGACCTGGAGCGGCTGACCTTCATCCGCCACTCGCGCGAGCTCGGCTTCGACATAGACGGGATCAAGACCTTGCTGGCATTGCAGGATTCCCCCGACCAGCCCTGCGGGCAGGCCGACGGGATCGCGCGGGCCCGGCTGGCCGATGTGCGCCAGAAGATCGCCAGCCTCACCGCGCTCAAGCACGAGCTGGAACGCATGGTGGAAGGCTGCTCCCACGGGCGCGTCGAGACCTGCCGGGTGATCGAGATCCTGGCCGACCACGGCAAGTGCCAATACCACGGCGAGGCCTAGCCCGCCCGGAAGTGGCGGCCCACCTCGGCGAACAGCCGCAGATCCTCCAGCGAATCCTCGAGGCTGGTCTTGTTGGGCGTGCCGTTGACCACGCTGTCGAGGAAGGCGTTGAGCTCGATGCGGAAGGGGTCCTCGTAGATGGGGCCGACGATCTCGGTGCCCGTCTCGGTCTCCGACGACGTCGTAATTTCGAGGCGTGTCGGGAGGTTACGGATATAGGGGGTGTCGTAATTCATCTTGAAATGCTGGGTCTGCGTCAGCACCTCGATGCCGGCGTCGAAGCGGGAGACGTCATCGATCACCGCCTCGTAGAGCGCGGTGAAATGGCCGTAGTCGAACAGGGCGATCACCGTCTCGCCGCCGTGCTGGGTGGCGTAGCGCACGCCCTTCGGCGCGCCCAGCAGCTCGCGCATGGCCGAGAAGCTGTGCGAGGACAGGCCGGTGAGGACCTGATAGGCGCGCAGGGCCTCGGGCGGGCAGTCCTCGCCCATGACCGAGCGCAGCATGGCTTGCGTCCGGGCGCGGCCCCCGGCGATGAGGTCGGCAGGAATATCGTTTGGCCTGAAGACGTTGCGGGTCTGCGCCACGAAGAACGGCGCCTCGCGGATGATGTCGCGCACGCGCACATGGCGGATGGCCCCGAGCGGCGGCAGGCGCTTCTTGAGCGCGAGGAAGGCGCGCGAGAAGCGGCGCATATAGCCGACGAACACCACCTGCCCCGACCGGCGCGGCACCGACAGGATCGGCTCGAGCTGCGCCGCGGTGAGGCAGGCCGGCTTCTCGATGAACACATGCTTGCCCGTTTCGATCGCCTTTTTCAGCAGATCGGCGTGCAAATGATCCGGAGTCAGGATGAAAACCGCATCCACCGAGGCATCGGTTAGCAGACTGTTCACATCTGCATGCCGCGCGGGCACGCCGTAGCGGGTGGCGATGTAATCGACCAGGCTGGGCGAGATGTCGCTGACGGCGGCGATGGAAAATCGCGGGTCGTCGGCGAGCAAGGGCAGGTGCATGAGCTGGGCGACTTCGCCCAGCCCGATCAGGCCGACCTTGAGCGGCGTGGTCATCAGCAAATCCCGTTCATGTAGGCGAGGTTGCGGGCGGCGAGCTGCAGCGGGGTCTCGGCGGCGTTCTCGGCCACGTCCTGCTCGACCACGATGGGCCCGGCGAAGCCGCGCTCGGCCAACAGGCGCATGACGGCGCGGATGTCGACGGCGCCGTCGGGCAGCGGGCACATCACCCCCGCCCCGTAGCTGGCGGCGATGGAGAGCGCCCCGGCGAGGACCCGGGCGCGCACCGCCGGATCGACGTTCTTGAGGTGCATGTAGGCGATGCGGGGAAAGACCTTGCCCATATAGGCGAGCGGGTCCTGGTCCCAGAAGGCGTGGTGGCCGGTGTCGAAGCACAGGTCGATTTCGGTCTCGGCCAGGAGGCGGTCGATCTGGTGCTCCTTCTCGACGGCGGTTCCGACATGGGGATGGAAGCTGAGCTTGAGCCCGTATTCGCCTTCGACCAGCGCCCGGGCGTCCCTGACCATGGCGGTCAGGCCCTGCCAGCCGGTCTCGTCCAGCACTCCTTCCTGCCCGGCCGGATACCGGTTGCTCTCGTCCATGACGACGAGGTGCCTTGCCCCCAGCGACGCCAAGAGGCCGGACAGATCGCGCAGGGTCGCCCGCAGCTCCGGGGCGGTCGTCGCGTCCCCGAAGGTGTGCACATGGGTCGCCCCGATCAGGGTGAGGTCGCGCCGGGCGAGCTCCTCCCGGAGCAGGCCCGCATCCTTGGGCAGGAAGCCGAAGGGACCGAGCTCGGTGCCGCGATAGCCGGCCGCGGCGACCTCGTCGAGATACTCGCTCCAGCTGTAGCGGTTGCCGGTGGGATAGGTGATGCCCCAGGAACAGGGCGCGTTGCCGATGAGCATGGTCAGGTCTCGATTTTGGGTCTGGGCGTCCCCTCCCCCTTCAGGGGAGGGTCGGGGGGCGATGGAGCGGCCTTCGGTGTGGCTATTCCCCCACATAGATCGGATTGCTCAGGGCGCGGCGGATGGGTTGGCGTTCGAGGTCCGTGCCCCGGAGCTGCCAGGGCAGGTCGCGGCCGCCCAGGGCGGCCCTGAACTGGGCGATGAGATCGTCGCGGCTGGCCTTGGCGACGATCTCGGCGCGGAGGAATTTTTGCGGGCTGACCGGGATGCCGGCCTGCCAGTCGTCGCTGTCGATCTCCAGCGTGGCGAGGGGGCCGGTGGCGTCGATCAGGACGAGGTCGTCGCCTTTGGCGCCGCGCGTGGCGGCCTTGATCCCCGAGAGCGTTGCGACGCTGCCGCCCATGACCGTGTCGCCGGCGCTTATGTCGAGATGCGGGCCGGTCGGGCTTTCGGTGATGTAGCCATGCCCCGATTTCATGGCGGCGAGCACGGCATCCTCGCTGAGCTCGGGCAGCCACAGCACGGTGGTGGGACGGGCGAGGACCAGCGGACCTTCGGGCTGAAGGGCTTCGGGCTGGTGGAAGTCGGAGCCGCCGATGGCCGAGAGCCTGAGCCCGGCGGCGAGGCGCTGCTGCCAGCGCTCCAGCGCGATCCAGTTCCAGGCCAGCCAGGCGGACTGCCACACCTCCTGGCAATCGGCCTCGGGCAGCTCGTATTCCCAGGCGATGGGCGGCTTGTCGTGATTGATGGACAGCAGCCCGCCCCTGTCGTGCACCAGCCGCGCCAGGGTATGGGCGTCGCCGGGCCGGGTCATGCGGAAATCGATCCACGCGTCCACGCCGTAGACATTGGCGTGGCCCTCGGCGGTGGTGATCTCCATGGCGCGCACGAAGACCAGCTCGGGCGAGCTATGGGGATAAAAGTAGCGGCGCTGGGTGGTGGTGTTGTGATCGGCGACGGCGAGGAAGTCGAGGCCGGCCTGCCTGGCCGCCTCATGCAGCACCTCCGGGGCGCCGCGCGCATCGGAATGGAAGGTGTGGCAATGCAAATCCCCCCTGTACCAGCCGGCGCCCGGACGCACCGGGAAGGTGCGGGCGGGCTGGGGCGCGACGGCGCGGGGGCTGGAATCGAGATCGATGGTGACCGTAACGTCCGCGCCGGCTTCGGGGATCTTGTAGAGGCCGAGAATGACGTTCCAAGTGCCGGGCTGGATCTCGCCGTGGATATAGCCCGGCGTGGCGTCGTCGGTGGCGATGAAATAGCGGTCGCGGGCCCCGCCGCTCCAGCCCCGGAACCCCTCTGCGGCGGGATAGCCCGTGTCGCGCGGGTCGAAGGCGCCCAGATCGATGATGCAGTCCTCGGCCTTGGCATAGGCGAGGGCGACGTCGATGCGGGTGGTGCCGGCGGGAACCTCGAAGGGGATGTAGTAGTAGGGGTTTTCGGCCTGGTCGGCGCGGGTGATGTGGACGGTTGTGGTGGTCATGTTGCTATCAATCTGCCCTTTCTTCCTTCTCCCCTTGCGGGAGAAGGGGCGGATGAGGGGTCTGCGATCTTTCCAGTTGCATCGAGCGCGCGGAGAGAACCCCCTCACCCCGCAATTCTGCTGAACGCAGAATTGCTGTCCCTCTCCCACAAGGGGAGAGGGGAAGAAGGGAGCTACTCCCCCGTCGCCGGAATGCGCTGGCCGGCGCCGTCGAACAGGTGCACATGCTCGGCCGAGAAGCCGAGGGTGACCGTCTCGCCGAGATCGAGATGGTCGTCGGTGAAGATGCGGGCGGTGACGCGGGCGCTGTCGCCGCGGTCGATGGTGACCAGGCTTTCCGGGCCCATGTTCTCGTTGGCGAAGAGCGGGGCGGTGATGGTGTTCTCGGCGCCCGGCGCGGCGATGGCCAGGTGCTCGGGGCGCACCCCGAGGGTGAGCCTGCTGCCCGCGGCCAGCGCCTTGCCGATGGCGTCGCTCATCGGCAGGCCGGCGATGGCCAGGCCCTCGGCCTTGAGCTGCAGCCGGCCCTCGCCCTGCACCCCCTCGACCTCGACCAGGTTCATCGGCGGGTTGCCGACGAAATTGGCGACGAAGGTGGTGGCGGGGCGGCGGTAGATCTCGATGGGCGAGGCGTACTGGACGATGCGGCCCTGGTCCATGACGGCGATGCGGGTGGCGAGCGCCATGGCCTCGGCCTGGTCGTGGGTGACGTAGACCGCCGTCATGCCCATGTCGCGCTGCAGATGGTTGAGGAAACCGCGGGCTTCGAGGCGCAACTTAGCGTCGAGATTGGAAAGCGGCTCGTCGAACAGATAGACCTTGGCCGGATAGACCAGCGCGCGGGCCAGCGAGGTGCGCTGCTGCTGGCCGCCGGAGATCTGGCTGGGCAGGCGATCGAGCAGATGGCCGATCTTGAGCACGTCCGCCACTTCCCTGGCGCGGGCGTGGCGCCCGGCCACCGCCTCGCCCCGCACCTTGAGCGGATAGGCGATGTTGTCGGCCAGGTTCATGTGCGGATAGAGCGCATAGTCCTGGAACACCATGGCGATGTTGCGGTCCTTGGGATGGAGCTGGGTCACCTCCTCCCCGCCGATCCGGATCTGCCCGGAGGTGGGGGTTTCCAACCCGGCGATCATGCGCAGCGAGGTGGTCTTGCCGCAGCCCGAGGGACCGAGCAGGCAGACGAACTCGCCATCGCCGATGTCGAAGCTGACCCCGGACACGGCGGTGAACTCGCCGAAGCTCTTGGTGACGTTCTGGAACTCGACAGATGCCATGAAACCTAAGCCTTGATGCCGCCGAAGAACCGGAAGCCGAACTTCCAGCTGACGAAGAGGTAGAGCGCGATGACCGGCAGCGAATAGATGAGCGAATAGGCCGCCAGCAGGGTGACGATGGGCGTGCCCGCCTCGGAATAGAAGGAATAGATGGCCACCGAGGCCGGCATGTTCCGGTCGCTGCGCAACAGGATGAAGGGGATGAGGAAGCTGCCCCAGATATTGACGAAGCCCCACACCACCACGACCACGATGCCCGGCCGGATGACCGGCAGCGCCACGTCGAAGAACGCCTGCACCGGCGAGGCGCCGGCCACCATGGCGCTTTCCTCGTAGGATTTGGGGATCGAATCGATGAAGTCGCGCAGGATGAACATGGCGGTGGGCAGCAGCCCGCCGGCGAAGGTGAGGATCACCGCCAGATGCGTGTCGATGAGCCCGGCGGCCGACACGATCAGGAAGATCGGCACCATGGCGGCCGAGCCCGACACCACCGAGGAGAACAGCAGCAGGACATAGGTGACCGCGCCCTTGCCGGGGATGGAGGAGCGCGACAGGGCATAGGCGGCGAGCGTGGCCGCCGCCCCCACCAGGATGACGCCGCCCACCGCCTGGATCAGGCTGTTCCACAGCGCCTGCACGGCATAGGAATTGCCGAACACGGTCGCGAAATTGGAGAGCGTCCACGGATCGGGGATGGCGAGGCCCAGCTCGGCCCGGGCGTTGAACGGCGCGAACAGGAACCAGATCAGCGGCAGCGCGAAGACGGCCCCGATCAGCGCGGCGAGCGCCGAGAAGGCGATGCGGCCGACAAAGGCGGGAAGGGTCAGCTTCATGTGCGGGGCGCCTTCCTCTTGCGGCCGATGCCGAGATAGACCAGCGCGAAGGCGAGGTTGATGAGCATCATGATCACGCCCACCGCGGCCCCCTTGCCGAACTGGAAATCCTGGAAGGCCACGCGGTAGTTGTAGATGGACACCAGCTCGGTGCGGTAGCTCGGCCCGCCATTGGTGAGCAGGAACGGCGTGAAGGTGTTGAAGGTCCACATGGTGATGAGGATCAGGTCGGTGACGATATGGCCGCGGATGAGCGGCAGGCCGATGTCGCGGAACTTCTGCCAGGAGGAGGCGCCGGCCACGTCCGCCGCCTGGAAGTAGCTGGGCGGGATCGAGGAGAAGGCCGAGTTGAACAGCATCATCGAGAAGGCGGCGCCGCGCCAGGTGTTGAACGCGACGATGACCCAGAAGGGCTGCTGCAAAAGGAAATCGCCGCGCGGCAGGCCGAGGCTGGTGAGGATCATGTTGAGCGTGCCCTGGTCGCGGTCGAGGAAGGCGAACCAGGCGAAGCCGATCACCACCTCGGGCAGGATCCAGGCGGCGATGACGAAGGTCTCGGTGAGGCGCTTGACCCAGGGCGGCACGGTCTGGATCAGCCAGGCCAGCAGCAGGCCGAGCAGGGCCTGCCCGATCAGCGCCGAGGCCAGCACGAACTGGGTGGTCAGGATCAGCGAGAAGCCGAACTGGCCGCGCTGGAAGAAGGTGGCCGGATCGAACAGCGCCAGATAGTTGGCGAGCCCGACGAATTCGGGATTGAGCGCGGTGCGCCCCAGCAGCGTCCGGTTGGTGAACGAGACGAAGATGACCCAGAAGAAGGGCAGCAGCACGAAGACCGAGACCAATAGGCCCGCCGGCGTGAGGAAGGCGGCCCCCGCCCGGCTGGAGAGCAGGGCGAAGTTGCGCACCTTGCGCCTGGGCGGAGACTGGAGCGGTTCGCTGGTCATGGGTTTCGATCCTGGTCCCCCCTCTGCCCGGGGGGTGCTTGCTTTGACGCTTGCGGAGGATTCAGCGCCGTTGATGAGCTGGNNCCCCCGCAAGCGCGACGCTCCCGATGTGAAGNCCCCGCTCGACAAACATGCCCGGCACGCCGGAGCGCGCCGGGCACGCGGGGAGGAACCCTAGAGCAGGCTGACGGTGTTCTCTTCGCCGACGATGGCGATGACCGCGGCCTTGTATTGGGCCATGGCCTCTTCCGGCGACAGCTCGCCCGAAACCACCGCCTCGGTCATGCGCTGGATCTCGGAGGACACCGCGTTGTAGTTCGGATCGTTCGGACGCGCCGTGGTCAGCGGCAGCAGCGCCTGGCTGGTCTCGGTCAGGAACGGGCTGTCGGGAATGGCCACGTCGGTGCGGGCGGTGATGCGCGGCTGCAGCGCCTGGAAGGCGGCGAGCTGCTCCGGCTCGTTCATGAACGACAGGAACGCCCAGGCTTCCTTGGGGCTGTCGGTGGCCGGATTGAGCACGAAGCCCGTGCCGCCGGAGATGGTGACGAAATCCTGGCCGCGGATGCCGGCGCCCGGCTCCCTGGCCGGAACCTTGGCCCAGCCCATGACCTCGTCGCGGTTGGCCACCGCGAATTCCGACCCCTCGGGGGTGACCGAGCGGTAGAAATAGTCGCCCTCGAACAGCAGCGCCGTCACCCCGTCGCGGAANTTGGCGAAGGAGCGGTTGCGGCCGTCCGCCAGGAGCTGGGCGCGCTGGTCGCCGAGCTGCTCGTCCACATAGATGGTCTTGTAGAGGTTGAGCGTGTCGAGGATGCCCTGGCTCGAGACGATGAACTTGCCGCTCTCGTCGGTGACCGCCTCGCCGGTGCCGAGCAGCGCCAGCCAGTAGCCCTGCATGGTGGTGGCCTCGCCCATGGCGACGCCGGCATTGAGCTGGATGGGGAAGCTGTCGGGCTTGACGGCCTTGACGGCGCGGGCGGCCTCGAGGATGTCCTCCCAGGAGGTCGGCTGCCAGTTGTCGGCGTCGATGCCGGCCTCGGCCAGGATGTCCTTGCGCGTGTAGATCATGCGCACGTCGGTGCCGAGCGGGATGCCGTAATACTTGTCCTGGTAGAGCATGAGGGCGCGCGAGCCTTCCGACAGGGCATCCCAGCCGGACCAGTCGTTGACCTCGGGACCGGCCACCTCGTCGAGCGACTTCAACAGGCCCCCTTCCACGAAGGAGGGGATGAGGAAGCCGTCGAAGGCGGACACATCGGGACCGGCGCCGGTGGAGAAGTCGAGCGCCAGCTGCTGGGTGAGCTGGGCATCCTCGCCGCCGAACTGGTTGAGCGTGACGGTGACGCCGGGATTGGCGGCCTCGAAGGCGGGGATGACGCTTTGCTCGATCCACTCGGCGGTCGCGCTGTTCACCCCGCCGATGACGCAGCGGCAGGTGACGTCCAGATCAACGGCGAAAGCCGGCGCGGCCAGGGCGGTGGCGCCGAAAAGACCAAGCGCAAGACTGCGCAGACGATTGCTCATCGCAATTCCTCCCAAGGTGGTGGCTCCGAATTCTCCGGTAGCCGGATTGGCCTGCCCACCCGCAGCTGCGGCGGCACAGACGCTGACAGAATGAACACGTTTTCACTTGTCGTCAATGCGGAGAATTCGCAGCCGAAAGCGGCGCCGGGACCGGCGCGGACCCGGAATGGCAGATTTCTGCGACATCCCCATGACAACGGGACGATGGAATGGCTCCACCCCGCCCCGCGGCGCGCTTGACAGCCCGGCCCGCAGCGCCCATTGAATTGAACACGTTTTCATCCCTATCGGATGAAGAGGGAGGACCAGGGTGACCGAAGCCGAGAACGCCCCCCGCGCGCGGGCGACTGCCGAGATGGTCGCGGCGCGCGCCAATGTCTCGCGGGTCGCGGTCTCGCGCGCCTTCAACCCCCACGCCTCGCTCAAGCCGGAGAAGCGCGCGCTGATCCTGCGCGTCGCCCAGGAACTGAACTACACGCCCGACCGCGCGGCGCGGGCCCTGGTCAGCGGCCGCACGCACCTGGTGGGGGTGATCGTGCCCTATGTGTGCAGCTACTGGGAAAGCCAGGAGATCGACGCGCTGACCACCGCGCTGCAGAACGAGGGCTTCGCCACCCTGCTGTTCAAGACCCGCACCGACTACAGCATGGACGAGCAATTGCTCGCCTATATGCGCGGCTTCAACCCCGATTCGGTGATCGCCTTCGTCGAGAACGTGAAGCCGCGGACGCTGGCGCGCTTTCTCGACCGGGCCGTGCCCATCTATGTCGACTACCCCACCTCCGGGGTCGAGGGCCCGCGCGAGAGCGGGCCGCTGCACGACCGGCTCAACATCCTGCAGCGGGACGGCATCGACCAGGCCGTGGCGCTGCTGCAGGGCTACGGCGTGCGGCGCATCGCCTATCTCGCCGGGGTCGACAAGTCCCGCGCCAGCATCGCCCGCGAGAACACGCTGCGCCAGGTGATGGCCGGGCGCGGCTTCGCCCCGCCGCTGGTGGTGCCGGGCGATTTCGGCTACGACGCCGCCTACCAGGCCACCATCGACCTGTTCCGGGTCGGCGAGGGCACCGAGGCCATTTTCGCGGCCAACGACGTCAGCGCCTTCGGTGCCATGGACGCGCTCCGCCACGAGCTGGGGCTGCGCGTGCCCGAGGACGTCAAGGTGGTCGGCTTCGACGACATCGCCCAGTCGCACTGGAAGAGCTACAACCTCACCACGGTGAAGTTCGACCTCGAGGAGCGCGTGCGGGCGCTGGTGCGCCTCATCCTGCGCCGCCTCAACAACCCCGACGCCCCCGGCCTCGAGGAAACCCTCGCCACCCGCCTCGTCGTGCGCGGCACGGTGGGGTGACGGGCGCGAACCGCCCTAGCGGATGCGGGCGCCCGAAACGCTGTCGAACAGGAAGGCCCTCATGGGGTCGAAGCCGGTTGCGAGCACCGTGCCGCGTTCGACCGCGCGGCTGTCGCGCATCTCGATGGTCAGGGGATGCGCCGAGCCGGACAGGGCATAGGCGTAGGAGGCGCCGCCCAGATGCTCGACCAGATCGACCGTCACCTCGAGCCGGACGGCGCCGGCGGGGGTGAAATGCTCCGGCCGGACGCCGAGCAGCAGCGCCTGCCCCGGCCGCACCGGGCTGGCGAGTGCGAGGGGCACCGCCACCGCGCCGTGATCGGGCAGGATCACCGCGCCGTCCGCCGTCGCCTCGGCCCGCAGGAAGTTCATGCGCGGCGAGCCGATGAAGCCGGCCACGAACAGGTTGTCGGGGTCGTCGTAGAGCGACAGCGGCGTGCCCGCCTGCTCCACCCGGCCGGCGCGCAGCACCACGATCTTGTCGGCCAGGGTCATGGCCTCCACCTGGTCGTGGGTGACGTAGATCATGGTGGCGCCGAGCTCGGCATGCAGCCGCGCGATCTCGAGGCGCATCTGCACCCGCAGCTCGGCATCGAGATTGGACAGCGGCTCGTCGAACAGGAACACCTCCGGATTGCGCACGATGGCGCGGCCGATGGCGACGCGCTGACGCTGGCCGCCCGAGAGCTGGCGCGGCTTGCGGTGGAGCAGGTCGCTCAGGTGCAGGGCCTGGGCCGCCTCGGCCACCTTGCGGTCCACCTCGGCCCTGGGCACCCCGTTCATGCGCAGGCCGAAGCCGATATTGCCGGCCACGTCCATATGCGGATAGAGCGCATAGGACTGGAAGACCATGGCCACCCGCCGCTCGGACGGATCGAGATGGGTGACGTCGCGGCCGCCGATGGCGATGGAGCCGCCCGACACGCTTTCGAGCCCCGCGATCATGCGCAGCAGCGTGGACTTGCCGCATCCCGAGGGGCCGACGAAGACGACGAACTCCCCGTCGGCGATCTCGAGGTCGACGCCGTGGATGATGGCGGTCTGGCCGAAGGATTTGCGGACGTCGGATAGGGCGAGACCCGCCATGGCGTACTCCTGATCAGCCCTTGATGCCCGCGCCGGCCAGGCCCTGCACGTAGTAGCGTTGCAGCGGCAGAAGGAGCGCGATGGGGATGAGGGCGGTGATGACCGAAACCGCGAAGAGCTGGTTCCAGATCGTCTGATACTGCTGCTGGAAGGCGGCCATGCCGACCTGGATGACCTTGAACTGCTGGCTCGGCATGGCCAGCAGCGGCCACAGGAACGCCTCCCACTGGAAGATGAACAGCAGCAGCGCCGCGCTGATGCAGGTGGGCAGCGACAGCGGCACATAGATGCGCAGCAGGATGTCGAGCCAGCCCACCCCGTCGAGACGCGCCGCCTCGGCATAGTCCCTGGGGACCTGGCTGAAGAACTGGTAGAACAGGAACACCGCCAGCCCGTTGGCGATGCTGGGCACGACGAGCGCCGCGACCGTGTCGAGCCAGCCCAGCTGCCGGGTGACCGTGTAGAGCGGCAGCGCGATGGCCTCGAAGGGCAGCATGAAGCTGATGATGATCGCGGTGAGCACGATCCGCTTGCCCTTGAAATCGAACATGGCGAAGGCGAAGCCCGCCGCCCCGTTGACCACCAGCCCCGCCGCCATGGTGACCAGCGCCACCAGCATGGTGTTGGCGATGATGGCGCCGAAGCCGCGCTCGAAGATGCCGATATAGGCCTCGAAGGTCACCGGGGAAGGCAGCAGCGCCTTGGCGGTGAAGGGGAAGATGTCGGCGAAGACCTCGGCATTGGGCCGCAGCGAGGAGACGATGGCCCACCACAGCGGCAGCACGAAGACGAAGGCGATGGCGGCATAGACCAGATGCCGCCAGCCGAGGCTGAAGATGCGCCGGCCGGGCGTGGACGGCAGGCTCATGGCCGCGCCTCCCGCCCTGCCAGCAGCTTGAACTGCAAGCCCACGATCACCAGCAGGATCGCCACCACCACCACGATGATGGCCATGGCCCGGCCCATGTCGCCGAAGATGAAGCCGGACTTGTAGGCCTCGTACATCAGCACGTTGGTGCTGTCCGCCGGCCCGCCCTGGGTGAGCATGAAGATCGGCGCGAACAGCAGGAAGTTGATCGACACGTCCGCCACCAGCACGAAGAGCAGCGTCGGCCGCAGCAGCGGGATGGTGATGAACACCAGGCGCTGCCAGGGCCTGACCCCGTCGAGGCGCGCCGCGTCGTAGATTTCCGGCGCGATGGTCTGCAACCCGCCGATGATGAAGATCATCCAGTAGGAGATGCCCTTCCAGGTGGCGATGGCGATGATCGAGTAGAGCGCCAGCGCCTCCGAGGTCAGCCAGGGCTGGGCCGGGATGCCGGCGATGCCGAGGACCCCGTTCACCAGCCCGTCCTGGCTGAGCATGATGCGCCAGATGATCACCGCGGTGGGCAGCGAGACCCCGATGGGGATGAGGAACAGAATGCGGTAGAGCGTGACGCCGCGGAACTGCTGCACGTAGAGCAGCGCCAGCCCCAGGGCCAGGGCGATCTGGATGGGATTGATGAGCAGGTTGAACCAGAAGGTCACCTGCATGGACTTCCAGAAGGTGCTGTCGGCGAGCAGGGAGAGATAGTTGTCGAGGCCGACGAAGACCGGCTGGCCGCGCAGCACGTTGAAGAAGCTGTCGCTCACCGCCAGGGCGATGGGATAGAGGCGGAAAACGACAAGCCCGATCAGCGCCGGAGCCAACAGCGCCGCAATGAGCAGGACCGGGGAGCGGGAACGGGTCATTGTCGTTTTCACACCTTGCGCCCCCGCGGGAGAAACGGGGGCGCGATTGGCATCTACGGCGCGACGCGCGCGGCGGCCGACTCGAACCTCTGTACGGCGCTGGCCAGGGCATCGGCAACCGGCACGCCGTTGGCGATGTCGACGAAGGCGGTGCGGAACGCATCCTGGAGCTGGCCGTAGGCCGCCGTCACCGGACGCGCCTTGGCGGTGTTGAGCGAGTCGTAGACGCCCAGCCGGAACACGTTCTGCGGGAAGGCGTCGAACGCGGCCGCGGTGCTGATCTCCTCGAGCAGCGGCCTATAGGTCGGCAGCTGCTGCAGGCTGTCGAACCAGATCCGCGTGCCCTCGGCATCGGTGGTGAGATAGCGCGCGAAATCCATGGATTCGGCCTGGTTCGCCGAGGCGGCGTTGACGCCCACATACCACGAGCCGGTGGGGGTCAGCACCGCCCCGCCCTCGAAATAGGGGTAGGGCGCGACGCCGAAGTCGATGTCGGTGGCCCCCAGGATCGGCAGGTTCCAGGTGCCGCCGGCGAACATGGCGAGCTGGCCGTTGCCGAACAGGGCGGCCGCCTCGCCATAGCCCAGGCTCTTGGGGCTGACGCCCCAGGCATTGTAGAGATCGCTCCAGAAGGTCGCCGCCTCGATCCAGGCCTCGCTGTCGAGATAGCCCCCGGCGGTGTAGCCGTCCGGCCCGATGACGTCGGTGCCCAGCGATTCCCCGAAGGGCTGGAGCTGGTAGAGCTCGCCGAACTGCTCGACGGTGAAGCCGTAGGTGGTGGTGCGCCCGCCATCCTTGACGGTCAGCACCCGGGCGGCCTCGGCCACCTGTTCCCAGGTCCAGCGCTCGCCGGACGCCAGGGCGTCGACCTCGGCCTGGGTGGCGCTCTCGCCGGCGGTGAGCCCGGCGGGCGGGGTCACCCCGCCAGCCTCGAACAGCGCCTTGTTGTAGAACAGCACCTGGGCCGAATTGTTGATCGGCAGGGCATAGAGCGTGCCGTCGTAGCGGCCGGCCTCGACGGCGGCGGGCACCAGCACCGAGGTGTCGATGCCGGCATCGATGGCAGACAGGAAGCCGCGCGAGGCGTAGCTGGCCAGGAGCGGCGCATCCACATAGACGAGGTCGATGCCGGCATCGGCGGAGCGCAGCCTGAGCTCGGCCACCTGGAAGAACTGGGCGAAGGGATAGGGTTGCAGGTTGATGGTCACGCCAGGATTGGCGGCCTCGTAGGCATCCGCCACCGCCTGCATGGCCGTGGTGTCGCCACCCTCGATGACGATCATGTTCAGGGTCTTGTCCTGCGCCAGCGCGGTGCCGGCGAAGAGGCTGGCGAACAGGCCGGCGGCGATGGCGGTCTTGGTGGTCTTCATCTGGGCACCCTCACGGTTTGGTGGAAATTCGGCCGGCGGCCCAGGCCAGGGCCTGGGTCACCAGCGCGGCGAAGCGTTCGGCGTCGGCCCTGACGGCCACGGCCACATTCCTGATGCGGGTATCGTGCGCCGGGTCCTGCGGGCGCATGTCGATGAGCGTCTGCCCGTAGCCGCCATCGGCGGCCACCAGCACCTCGCCCGGCCGCTCGACGAGCTCGAACAGCGTCGGGTCGATGAGCCAGGCGACGGCGCAGGGATCGTGCAGCGGCGCGCCCGGCTTGTCGGCGCCGGCGAAGCGGTAATAGGTGCCGCAATAGAAATCCATGATGTCGGCGACGGCGCCGACCCCGGGATGGGCCTCGCGGATCGCCGCCACGTCCGACCGGCGCAGCAGGGTCTGGTGGGTCACGTTGAGGCCGAACATCACCAGCCTGACGCCCGAGCGGAACACCATGCGGGCGGCCTCCGCATCGGCCCAGATGTTGAACTCGGCGGCCGGGGTGACGTTGCCCTCGCCGGCCGAGCCGCCCATGAACACCACCTGGCGGATCTTAGGCGCGAGATCCGGGCGCAGGGCCAGCACCAGGGCGATGTTGGTCATCGGGCCGATCACCACCAGGCTGATCTCGCCCGGCGCGGCCTCGACCCGCTCGATGATCGCCTCGACCGCGTGCCCCGGTGCGGCGGCGCTGCGGGCCGGCGGCAGCCCGGCGCCGGCGCTGTCGAGCCCGCTCGGCCCGTGGAACTCGGCCGGAAATTCATAGCGGTGCAGCAGCGGCTGCACCGCGCCGCGATAGACCGGCACGTCGAGCCCGAAGGCGTCCACGATGCGCAGCGCATTGTCGGTCGTGTGGTCCAGCGAGGCGTTGCCGCACACCGTGGTGATCGCCTCGATCGCGATCGCCGGATGCCAGGCGGCGAGCAGGATGGCCGCCATGTCGTCGTGGCCGGGATCGCAGTCGATGATGATACGGTGGGGTCGGGTGGACAAATCGGATACTCTGACGCTAATTTGCTGAGGCATGGCGGCCGGGCGCCGGAGCGCCCGGATCGGCCCATGGATGGCCGGATTTCAGGGGTCAGCCTATGTCAGGCGACACTATGGCAACAGCCCACTATTCCGCCCTTCGATTGACTTTTCCTGAGGCATGGACATGTTGCACCTGCTGAATGCGCTGCGCGCCTTCGAGGTCGCCGCCCGGCTGGGCAGCGTGCGCAAGGCGGCCGAGGAGCTGCGCGTTTCCGACGGCGCCGTCAGCCGGCACATCAAGAACCTCGAGGACGCGCTGGGCGTGGCGCTGTTCGAGCGGGGCAACCGCTCCATGCGGCTCACCCCGGCGGCGGCGGCCTTCGCCGCCACGGTGACGGAGGCCTTCGCCTCGATCACCCGCGGCACCGAGCACCTTCGGGCCCTGCACGACCAGTCCACCATCATGCTCACCGCCCCCGACACCTTCCTGCTGCGCTGGCTGGTGCCGCGGCTGCAAAGCCTGGAAAAGGCGCTGGGCGGCGTGTCGGTGCGGCTGACCACCTGGACCCGCGAGATCAATCCCGCCGACCGCTCCATCGACGTCTATGTCGGGGTGGGGCCGCTGCTCCACATTCCCGGCATGATGGTGACCCCGGTCGCCCCCGAGACCTTCGGCCCGGTGGTCAGCCCGATGATCCTGCGGGAGCGCCGCGCGACCGCCGAGGATCTGTGGCGGCTGCCGCGGCTGGACATCCGCTGGCCGCCCGACATGTGGACGAACTGGGCCCGGGAAGCCGGCATCGTCCTGCCGGCGCGCGAGAGCGTGTGGTACGACAGCCTGTCCTTCAGCGTCCAGGCGGCCGAGGCCGGACAGGGCGTCGCCATCGGGCCCGGCCCCGCCATCTGGGACGCGCTGGAGCAGCAGCGGCTGGTGGCGCCGCTGGGCATGGTCACCCGCGCCGGCTACTGGTTCCTGGCCTGGCGCGACGACCGCCCCAACCGCCTCATGCAGCTGGTGCGCCGCTGGTTCGAGCAGGAGATGGGCAAGGGCCTGCAATGGGAGACCCGGCACCGGGCCCTGGCCTGAAGGATTGCCGGGACGGGCCCGGCAATCCGGCGGCCGGGGCAGGCGGCGTGGGCGGTCAGGCCCGCACCTCCTGGCGCTGGAACGCCACATAGGCGATGGTGAACATGGCCAGCATGGCGGCCACCAGGCCGGAGAATTGCGGCCAGACCAGCAGGATCGACTGCATGGTCGGCAGCGGCGCCCCGATCAGCGCGCCCTGCAATTGCGACACGAAGATCGGCCCCACCGCGCGGGCGGAAGGATCGAGCAGCATCTGCGTCATCTCGCCATAGAGCGTGCCGGGCGACAGCCGCGCCACGGCCTGCTGCATCTCGAACTGGCGCACCACGCTATAGGGGTCGAGCAGGTCGATCGGCGCCAGGGCCTGGGCGACGAGCGGGGTGAGCATGCTCCAGAACACCGAGAAGACCAGCCACACCGAGAGCGCCGCCAGGGCCGAGGTCGCCGGCGCCCGGATCAGCGTCGACAGCCCGATGGCCAGGGCCAGCCACACCCCGGCATAGGCGAGCGTCGCCACCAGATAGGCCATGCCCCGCGCCACGTCGTCGCCCGAGGGCGGCAGGCCGAGCAGCAGGATGCCGAGCCCGGTCATCAGCAGCCACAGCACCAGCAGCGCCACCCCGATCACCAGAAGGGCGCCGAGGAACTTGCCGAACAGCACGGCGTCGCGGAAGATCGGCTGCGCCAGGATGCGGCTCAGCGTGCGCCGGGAGAACTCGCCGTTGACGGCGTCGAAGCCGAGGGCGATCGCCACCAGCGGGATCAGGAAGCCCATGAAGGCGGCGAAGGACGGCAGCGGCTCGCGCGCCACCGTCAGCAGCTTGAGGAACAGGTGCGGGTCCTGCGCCGTGGTCTGCCTGATCTGGTCGATGGCGCCGTAGACCGAGCCGATGGCGGTGAGCAGCACCAGCAGCATGACCAGGTGCATGCGGGCGCCGGTCATGTGGTCGGCGGCTTCCTTGAGGGCGATGGTCCCCACGCCCTTGAGGGGCGAGCCTTCACGCTTCATGGCGAACCTCCTTGAAGAAACGGGCATAGGCCTCGCCGAGCCCGATGCGGTGGGCGTCGAGGCTGCGCAGCCGGCCGCCGGCCTCGACCACGCTGCGGGCCAATTCCGGCCGCACGTCGCGCGAGGCCGCGATCTGCCAGCGGCCGTCGCCGCCGCTGACGGCCTCGACGCCCTCTATGGCGCCGGCCAGCGGCGGCAGGTCCACCGCCTCCGCCGCAACGTCGATCTGCACCGCCGCGTCCCCCACCCGGCGCGCCAGCTCCTCCAGCGTGCCGATGAAGCCGATGCGGCCGGCATTGAACAGCGCCACCCGGTTGCAGATGGACTGCACCACGTCGAGCAGGTGGGACGACACCAATACGGTCATGCCGTCGCGGGCGAAGGCGGCGATGAAGCCCAGCAGCTCCTCGGTGGATTGCGGGTCGAGGCCGGAGGTCGGCTCGTCGAGGATGGCGACCCGGCAGTCGCGCATCAGCAGCTCCGCCAGGCCCAGCCGCTGGCGCATGCCGCGCGAATAGGTGCCGACGCGCCGGTTGCCGACCCCGTCCAGCCGCACCCGCTCCAGCGCCTCGCGGATGCGGATGCGCGCCACCGGCCCCTCCAGCCCGCCCAGCCTTGCGGTATAGGCCAGGTTCTCGATGCCGGTGAGATTGTCGTAGAACCCCACCGCGTCGGGCAGATAGCCGACCGCCTGCTTGACCGCCAGCGGCTCGCGCAGCGGATCCTTGCCCAGGATGCGCACCGTGCCGCCGCTCGGCTCGGTCAGGCCCATGAGCATCAGGATGGTGGTGGTCTTGCCGGCGCCGTTGGGGCCGAGCAGGCCCAGCACCTCGCCGGGCCCGACCCTGAGGTCGATGCCGTCCACCACCCGGCGCCCCCTGTAGATCTTGGTGAGGCCGCTGGCCTCGATGACGGGCGTGCTCATCTGCGGCCATACCTCAGCACGGCCAGCACCAGCACGATGACCGCCACCGCGATCACCCCGAGCCCGACCAGCCCCCATACGGTGGAGGTCTGCACGGTGACGCGGAACTGCACCGATTCGGACACGCCCGACCCGTTGGCGCGCACGGTCACCATGTAGTCGCCCGCCACCGCCTGCTCGGACGGGGTGATGGCGACATCGACCTGCTGCACCGCGCCGGCGGCGAGGGCCGGCAGCTCCTCGGGCGCGAAGGCGACGGTCCAGCCGGTCGGGGCGCTGGCCGAGAATGCCACCGCCTCGGCATCGGCCGTGCCGGCATTGCCGATGGTGAAGGGGAAGGTGGTGGCCGCCCCGGCCGTGGCGGTGCCGCTCAGCCGCTCGTTGGGCCCCACCAATTGCAGGTCGGGCGCGCCGGTGAGCTCGGCGCTGAGCTCGGCCGTGGCCGAAAGCTCGCCCGACAGCACCTCGACCGCGATCGGATAGCGCCCCGCCGGGACCGAGGCGCCGGGCTTGACCTCCAGCGTCACCGTCTCGCTGGCGCCGGCCTCGACCGGCACCCCGGTGATCTGCTCGGAGCCGTAGCCGCGCTTGAAGGTGGTGGTGAAGCCCGGCGGCGTCTGCGCGGCGAGGTTGAACAGGCCCTCCTGGGCGCTGTCGTTGCGCAGCGTCAGCCGGTAGGTGAAGGTGGAGTTGGGCGCCCCGCGCAGGGCCGGCAGCTCCGGCTCCAGCGTCACCCCGCCCGGCTCGTCGGCGTCGAAGCGGATGGTGAGCGGCAGGCTGACGGCGGTCTCGCCGGTATCGGCCACCACGGCGATGTCGAGCGCCTCGGGCGCCGCGTCCGGCGGCGGGGTCAGCTCCAGGGTCAGCGACTGGCTGTCGTCGGGCAGCACGATGGCGGCGCCGATGGCGCGGTTGTCCGCGCGGATCGACCAGCCCCATCCCTCGGGCAGGCCGGTGAGATCGAGGCTGGCGCGTTGCGGCGGCAGGCCGCTGTTGCGCAAGCTCAGGGGGATGGTGACGGTCTCCTCCAGCACGGTGGAGAAATCGGGAGCCGGCGTGGTCAGCCACAGGCCGGCGGGGGGCTGGTCGGCGGCCGCGGCAGGCGGCGGCTCGGCAATTGCCGGGCCGGAGACCTGGCCCAGGGCGGGCGAGGCCAGCAGCAGGCTGGAGCAGGCGAGAAGCAAGGCGATGCGCCGGAAATGCATTTTGTCCCTCGATGAATTGCCGGTCCTCTCCCCGGGGGCGAGGGCGCACTTCATCGTGCCCGCACCGCCGTGGAACGGACCTGCATGACTGTCGGTATCGGCAAGCCCGCGGCGCCGGGCGCCGCGGGCGGGATTGGCCGGGGCTAGAAGTCCATGCCGCCGGCGGGCATGGCCGGGGCGGCTTCCTTCTTGGGCTTCTCGACCACCAGCGCCTCGGTGGTGATCAGCAGCGAGGACACCGAGGCGGCGTCCTGCAGGGCCGTGCGCACCACCTTGGCCGGGTCGATCACGCCATTGGCCACCAGGTCCTGATATTCGCCGGTGGCGGCGTTGTAGCCCCAGTTGTAGTCGTCCTTCTCCAGGATCTTGCCGGCGATGACCGAGCCGTCCTCGCCCGCGTTCTGGGCGATCTGCTTGGCCGGGCTCTGGATGGCGCGGCGCACGATGTCGATGCCGGCCTGCTGGTCCTGGTTGGCGCCCTTGAGGGTCTCCAGCGCCTTGAGCGCGCGCAGCAGCGCCACGCCGCCGCCGGGCAGGATGCCTTCCTCCACCGCGGCGCGGGTGGCGTGCAGGGCGTCATCCACCCGGTCCTTCTTCTCCTTCACCTCGACCTCGGTGGCCCCGCCCACGCGGATCACCGCGACGCCGCCGGCGAGCTTGGCCAGCCGCTCCTGCAGCTTCTCGCGGTCGTAGTCCGAGGTGGTCTCCTCGATCTGCTGGCGGATCTGGTTGGTGCGGGCCAGGATGTCCTGCTTGGCGCCGGCACCGTCGACGATGGTGGTGTTCTCCTTCTCGATCACCACCTTCTTGGCGGTGCCGAGCATGTTGATGGTGACGTTCTCGAGCTTGATGCCCAGATCCTCGGAGACCACGTTGCCGCCGGTGAGGATGGCGATGTCTTCCAGCATGGCCTTGCGGCGGTCGCCGAAGCCCGGCGCCTTGACCGCGGCGATCTTGAGCCCGCCGCGCAGCTTGTTGACCACCAGGGTCGCCAGCGCCTCGCCCTCGACATCCTCGGCGATGACCACCAGCGGCTTGCCGGTCTGCACCACCGCCTCCAGCAGCGGCAGGAGCGGTTGCAGGCTCGACAGCTTCTTCTCGTGGATGAGGATGTAGGGATCCTCGAGCTCGACCCGCATCTTCTCGGCATTGGTGACGAAATAGGGCGACAGATAGCCGCGGTCGAACTGCATGCCCTCGACCACTTCCAGCTCGGTCTCGGCGGTCTTGGCCTCCTCGACCGTGATCACGCCCTCGTTGCCGACCTTCTCCATGGCCTCGGCCAGGAACCGGCCGATCTCGGTGTCGCCATTGGCCGAGATGGTGCCGACCTGGGCGATCTCCGAATTGGCGGTGACCTTCTTGGCATGGGCCTTGAGGTCGGCCACCACGGCCTCGACGGCCAGATCGATGCCGCGCTTGAGGTCCATCGGGTTCATGCCGGCGGCAACCGCCTTGGCGCCCTCGCGCACGATGGCCTGGCCGAGCAGGGTAGCCGTGGTCGTGCCGTCGCCGGCCAGGTCGTTGGTCTTGGACGCGACCTCGCGCAGCAGCTGGGCGCCGAGGTTCTCGAACTTGTCTTCGAGCTCGATCTCCTTGGCGACCGACACGCCGTCCTTGGTGATGCGCGGGGCGCCGAACGACTTCTCGATGACGACGTTGCGGCCCTTGGGGCCCAGCGTCACCTTGACGGCATTGGCCAGCACGTCGACGCCGCGCAGCATCTTCTCGCGGGCGTCACCGGAAAATTTCACGTCTTTCGCAGCCATTTTCCCTCAACTCCTTCGTCAGGCCGCCTTGCGGGCGGCCTCGCCGGGCTCGATGACGCCCAGGATGTCGGATTCCTTCATGATGAGCAGGTCCTGCCCATCGATCTTGACCTCGGTGCCGCTCCACTTGCCGAACAGCACCCGGTCCCCCGCCTTCAGCGACAGGGCCACGATCTCGCCCTTCTCGTTGCGGGCGCCCGGACCCACGGCGACGATCTCGCCCTCGGCCGGTTTCTCCTTGGCTGTGTCGGGGATGATGATGCCGCCGGCAGTCTTCTCGTCGGCTTCGATGCGACGCACGACCACGCGATCGTGCAAGGGACGGAAAGCCATCCATTCCTCCATTTGATCGAACGGTGATGTCAGGTCCTCCCGGCCCTGCCGGGAGGAGGCGAGATCGAGTTAGGAGCCGCCCGAAGCGGCTTCAAGAGGGGGACAAAGAAATTTTAGCACTCGACGCCGCCGAGTGCTGATTTTGACCAAGAGGCTGTTTGTGTTGAGCTATTCGCGTCGTTCTTACCCACGGAGCACGCCATGGTCGACACCGCCTTTCTCAAGCAGCTCGAAGGCTACGGGCTGACGACGGCCGAGATCCACTACCATCTGCCCGACACCCCCTCGCTGCTCCAGCTCTATGTCTGGCAGGACTACGACGTGGCGCCCGCCTTCCCGACGCTGCAGGGCTTCCTCGACTTCTGGACCCGCGAGATCGAGGGCGCCCTGCATTCGGTGCGCGTGGCCCACAGCAAGCTCATCCGCCCCGCCGAATTCCGCCCCGTCAGCGGCGTCCTGACCCTGCACTGAGGCCGGCGCCGGACCTGTTGCGGCTCTTTGCTTCCTCCCCTTGAGGGGAAGCGTTTCCTTCGGACCCCTGACCGTTCCAGCCCACGGTGCTGCCCTCGGGACTGACCCGAGGGCCGGTTGCCACGCCCGTTGAATCCGTGCCGGCCCCGGCATGCTCCCCGCCCCCGCCCGCGGCAGCAAGTTGTTCCCGCCCCGCCGGAGCCGCCGGAATCGCCGCCTCGCGCACCGGGCGGGCGGAGAAAAAGCCTTGCCAATTGCCCTCGGCACCGGCGTTTTCAGTTCATCTATCAAATTTGTAGACTTAAACTGGCGCCCTGTTCTGACGGGAGCCCGTGATGTCCTATCGCCTCAGCCTGCTCGACAAGAGCCCCATCGCCAAGGGCGAGACCGCCAGCGCCGCGCTGGAGCGGACGGTGCGGTTCGCCCAGCGCGCCGAGGCGCTCGGCTATGCGCGGTTCTGGGTGGCCGAGCACCACAACACCCCCGAGCTCGCCAGCTCCTCGCCCGAGATCCTGATCGCCCTGCTCGCCGCCCGCACCGCCACCATCCGCGTCGGCTCCGGCGGGGTGATGCTGCAGCACTACAGCCCCTACAAGGTGGCCGAGAACTTCAACCTGCTCGAAAGCCTCGCCCCCGGGCGCATCGATATCGGCATCGGCAAGGCGCCGGGCGGGCTGCCGCTGTCCACCCGCGCCCTGCAGGCCGGACGCGATCCGGCGCTGAAGCCGGATTTCGCCGCCCAGCTGCGCGAGCTCGACGCCTATCTGGGCGCGGACGCCGCCCGCCGGACCGAGGGCCTCGCCGCCACCCCCTCGCCCGGCTCGCAGGGCGAGAAATTCCTGCTCGGCGCCAGCGTCGAGAGCGCCACGCTGGCGGCCGAGCTGGGCTGGCATTTCGTCTTCGCCCGCCACCTCAACGGCGACGACGTGGCCCTGGCCTCGGCCATCTCCACCTATCGCGATCTCGCGCACCGCACGCCCCTCGTGGCCCTGGCCGCCGTGGTGGCCGAGGACGGGGCGGCGGCGCGCGACACCGCGGCCGCCTTCACCCCCTACAAGGTCACCATTCCCGGCGGCCAGAGCGTCACCGTGGGCAGCGAGGAGCAGGCGGCCGAATATGCGCGCCAGGCCGGCGTCACCGACTACACGGTGGAAAGGCGCCAGGCCAACGTGCTGGCCGGCGACGGGCACGACATCGTCGCCGCCCTCGACGCGCTGGCCGGCCGCTACGGCATCGAGGAGTTCATCCTCGACCTCGCCAATCCCGGCGACAGCCGGCTCGACGCCATCGCGCTGATCGCCGCGGCGCGCCGTGCCGCCGCCTCCCCCGCCGCCCTGTCCGCCTGACCCTGGAGACCCCGAGATGAGCCAGAACCGCATCCCCTTCGGCATCATGCTGCACGGCCCGGGCGGCCATATGAACGCCTGGAAGCATCCCAGCGGCCCCCCCGACGCCTCGGTGAACTTCGATTTCCTGCTCGACCAGGCGCGCAAGGCCGAGGCCGCCGGCATCGCCTTCGCCTTCGTGGCCGACGGCCTCTACATCAACGAGCAGTCCATCCCGCACTTCCTCAACCGCTTCGAGCCCATCGCCCTGCTCTCGGCGCTGGCGGCCACCACCAGCACCATCGGCCTGGTCGGCACGCTCTCGACCTCCTACAGCGATCCCTTCACCGTGGCGCGGCAGTTCGGCTCCATCGACCTGCTGAGCAGGGGCCGCGCCGGCTGGAACGCCGTCACCTCCCCCCTTGAGGGCTCGGCCCGCAACTATGGCCGCGACCGGCATCCCGACCACGCCCTGCGCTACGAGATCGCCGCCGAGCATATCGAGATCGTCAAGGGCCTGTGGGACAGCTGGGACGACGACGCCTTCGTGCGCGACCGCGAGACCGGCCGGTTCGCCGATTTCTCCAAGCTGCACCGGCTCGACTACAAGGGCCGGTTCCATTCGGCCGAGGGGCCGCTGAACATCCAGCGCTCGCCCCAGGGCCAGACCGTGCTGTTCCAGGCCGGCGGCTCGCCGGCCGGCATCGAGCTGGCCGGCCGCCACGCCGACGCGGTGTTCGCCAACTCCGTCTCCATCGAGGAGAACCGCGTCCTCACCCACAAGCTCAAGCAGAGCGCGGTGGCCCATGGCCGCGGCGCCGACGCCATCAAGGTGCTGCCCGGCATCGGCCCCATCGTGGGCTCCACCGAGGAGGAGGCGGAGCGCAAGTACCAGGAGATCGCCGGGCTCGTGAACATCCGCGAGGCCCTGGCCTATCTCGGCCGCTTCTTCGACCATCACGATTTCAGCCAGTACGAGCTCGACGCCCCCTTCCCCGAACTGGGCGATATCGGCCGCAACAATTTCCAGTCCGGCACCGACCGCATCAAGAGCCGGGCGAAGGCGCTGGGCCAGACGCTGCGCGAGGTGGCCCTGGAGCAGACCACGCCGCGCAGCGAGTTCCACGGCACCCCCGAGCGGATCGCCGACAGGATCGTCGAATGGGTGGATACCGGCGCCGCCGACGGCTTCGTGCTGGGCTTTCCCGTCTCGGCGGCCGGCTGGAAGGATTTCGACGAGCAGGTGCTGCCCATCCTCGAACGGCGCGGCCGCCATAGCCGCGAGCAGATCGGCACCACGCTGCGCGAGCATCTGGGCCTGCCGTTCCGGCAGAGCCGCTACGCCTTGGCCGCAGCGAAGGTCGCGGGCTGATGAGCCTCGACGCTCCCGCCCGGCCGGAAACCGCGGAGGACTTCGTCGCCCTCCGCCGCTATCTCCACAGCCGGCCCGAGCTGGCCTATGAGGAGCACGAGACCAGCGCGCTCGTCGCCGACTATCTGCGCGGCTGGGGCTACGCGGTCGAGACCGGCATCGGCGGCACCGGCGTCGTCGGCACGCTGACCGTCGGCTCCGGCGGGCGCAGCATCGGCATCCGCGCCGATATGGACGCCCTGCCCATCGAGGAGGCGACCGGGCTCGACTATGCCAGCCGCAATCCGGGCCGGATGCATGCCTGCGGCCATGACGGGCACACCACCATCCTGCTCGACGCCGCGCACGAGCTGGCCCGCACCCGCAATTTCTCCGGCACCGCGCGCCTGATCTTCCAGCCGGCCGAGGAGATCGGCGGCGGCGCCCGCAAGATGATCCGCGACGGCCTGTTCGAGCGCCTGCCGGTGGACGCCGTGTTCGGCCTGCACAACTGGCCCGGCGTTCCCACGGGCCGCTTCGCCTTCCTCGAAGGGCCGGCCATGGCCTCGGTGGACATGGCGATCATCCGCGTCCGGGGCCGGGGCGGGCATGGCGCCAAGCCGCATCTCTCCGTCGATCCGGTGGTGATCGCCGCCAGCCTCGTGCTGGCGCTGCAGACCGTGGTGTCCCGCAATGTCGATCCCCTCGAGGCCGCGGTGGTGACGGTGGGCAGCATCCATGGCGGCAGCCTGCCCAATGTCATTCCCGACAGCGTCGAGCTGCAACTGACCGTCCGCGCCTTCGACGAGGGCGTGCGCCAGGCCATCCGCGCGCGCATCACCGGCCTGGTCGAGACCCATGTCGCCGCCTTTGGCGCCACGGCCGAGCTGCACTATCCCACCGGCTATCCGGTCCTCGTCAACGAGCCGGGGCAGACCGGGTTCGCCCGCCAGGTGGCCCGGCGGCATTTCGGGGCGGACCGCATCGAGCCGGGCCTCCGGCCGATCACCGCCAGCGAGGATTTCGCCTTCATGCTGGAGGAGCGCCCCGGCAGCTACCTGTTCCTGGGCAATGGCGACAGCGCCGACCTGCACAGCCCCCGCTACGACTTCAACGATGCCGTCATTCCCGACGCCGCCCGCTACTGGGTGCGGCTGGTCGAGGATTTCCTCTCCGCCAATGCTTCCGCACAGGCTCCGTCATGACCGACAGCTTCCTCTATACCCTGCCCACCGACCCCATCGCCCGGCCGCTGGTGGAGCAGCTCACCGACGAATACCAGACCCGCTACGGCAACTATTTCGGCGAGCCGGCCACCGCCGAGATGAACCGCTATCCGCCCGAGCGCTTCGCCGCGCCCGACGGGGCCTTCGTGCTGCTGCTGCGCGACGGCCGTCCCATCGCCGGCGGCGCCTTCATGCGCTACGACGCGGTGACCGCCGAGTTCAAGCGCGTCTGGACCGACCGTGAGCATCGCCGCCAGGGCCTCGCCCGCCGCGTCCTCGACGAATTGGAGGCGCGCGCCGTCCGGCAGGGCTACAGCCGGGTCTACCTCACCACCGGCTTCCGCCAGCCCGAGGCGCGGCACCTCTATCTCAACACCGGCTATACCGCGCTGTTCGATCTCGACGCCGACCCCGAAAGCATCCAGATCCTGGCCTTCGAGAAATCCCTGCTGCCCGCCCCGGCCGTTTCCGGCGCCAGGAATGGCGATGCGCTGACGGCTCCCTGACCGGGCAAATAGTTTCCAGCGGCCGGCAAACTCAAAACAGTCCGCCTTGCAGCACCCGTATGGGCAAATCTAATATCCACTAAATATGTAGACATGGTGATATTATGTCTTCGGCAACGGAAATCGGGACACAGCCGGCCTCGGCGCCGACCGCCAGGGAGTTCGCCGGCCTGCGCATCGTGCCCGCCCGCCATCCCTGGCGCATCGCCGGCAGCCTCTTCGCCGCCTTCGTCATCGCTGTCAGCCTGCATTCCGTGCTGACCAACGAGCGCTGGGGCTGGGCGGTCTTCGCGCAGTTCTTTTTCTCCGAGCCGGTGCTGGCCGGCCTCGGGCGCACCCTGCTGCTGACCGGGGTGTCGGCGGTGATCGGCTTCGTCCTCGGCGGCCTGCTGGCCTTTGCCCGCGTCTCGAAGTCGCCGCTGCTCTCCGGGCTGTCCTGGGGCTATATCTGGCTGCTGCGCTCGATCCCGCTGATCGTGCTGCTGCTGGTCCTCAACAATCTCGGCTACCTCTACGCCACCATCAATATCGGCGTGCCGTTCACCGGCATCCTCTGGGCCCAGTTCGACACCGTCCAGACGCTGAGCCCCTTCGCCGTGGCGGTGATCGGCCTCAGCCTCAACCAGGCGGCCTTCTCCTCCGAGATCATCCGCGGCGGCATCCTCTCGGTCGATCAGGGCCAGCACGAGGCCGCCGCGGCCCTGGGCCTCAGCCGCTGGCGGCAGGCGGTGCACATCGTGCTGCCCCAGGCCATGCGCGCCATCCTGCCCTCGGGCTTCAACGAGATCATCGGCCTCGCCAAGGCCACCTCCATCGTCTACGTGCTGGCGCTGCCCGAATTGTTCTACACCGTGCAGGTGATCTACCGGCGCAATCTCGAGGTCATCCCGCTGCTGATGGTGGCCACCGTCTGGTATCTCGTCATCATGGTGGTGCTCTCGGGCTTCCAGTATCTCGTCGAGCAGTATTATTCCCGCGGCGCCCGGCGCGAGGCCCTGCCGCCCGTCCTCGACCGGCTGTTCCGCCTCGTCAGCCGCAATCGCTCCGGGGCCGCGCCGGACGCCGGGGCCGCCGCCCCGCTCGCGGCGGACCGCAGGCCCCTTGTCGGCTTCGAGACCGGCCGCATCGGCGGGGCGGTCGACATTCACGGCGTCGACAAGTCGTTCGGCAGCCTCAAGGTGCTCGACAACGTGCATCTGTCGGTGGCGCCCGGCGAGGTCGTCGCCATCATCGGGCCGTCCGGCGCCGGCAAGTCCACCCTGTTGCGCACCATCAACCACCTCGAGCGCGTCGATGCCGGCATCGTGGCCATCGACAACGAGCTGATCGGCTACGAGCGGCGCGGCGCGTTCCTCCACGAGCTCAAGGAGCCGGCGATCCGCCGCCGGCGGGCCGGCGTGGGCATGGTGTTCCAGAGCTTCAACCTCTTCCCGCATCTGACCGCGCTGGAAAACGTCATCGAGGCGCCCATGTCGGTGGCCGGCATTCCGCGCGAGGAGGCCGTCGCCCAGGCCCGCGACCTGTTGGCCCGCGTCGGTCTCGCCGACAAGGCCGACGCCTATCCGCGCCACCTTTCCGGCGGCCAGCAGCAGCGCGTCGCCATCGCCCGCGCCCTGGCGCTCCGCCCCAAGGTCCTGCTGTTCGACGAGCCCACCTCCGCCCTCGATCCGGAGCTGGTCGGCGAGGTGCTCGACGTGATCAAGGAGCTGGCCAAGTCCGGCACCACGCTGGTCATCGTCACCCACGAGATCGGCTTCGCCCGCGAGGTCGCCGACCGGATCGTCTTCATGGAAGGCGGCAGGGTGCTCGAGATCGCCCCGCCCGAACGCCTGTTCAGCGCCCCGTCCCATTCCCGAACGAAAGAGTTCCTCGCCAAGGTCCTCTAGCCCCTCCTCCCGCCCCGCGCCCCGTCCACCCGATCGATGCCGATTCAGCGGCGGGACGGCGCATGTCCGAAGAAATGGAGCCCAACCATGCTCACTCCCACCCGCAAATCGCAGCTGCGCACCGGCGCGGCGCTGCTCGCCGGCCTGCTCCTCGCCGGGCCGGCCTGGGCCCAGACCAGCATCAGCCTCGATCCCGATCCCGCCGACCGCCTGCACGCCGAGAAGGACGCGGCCGTCGCCGCCCTGCTGCCGGCCGACTACGACTGGGCCCGGCCGGGCACGCTGACCATCGCCGTCGCCCCCTGGGCGCCGCCCATCGCCACCTATGCCACCGACGCCGCCACCGTGGTCGGCTTCGATCCCGATCTGGGCCGGCTGGTGGGCGAGGTGCTGGGCCTGCCGGTCGAGATCGTGCCGGTGGCCTGGGCCGACTGGCCCCTCGGCCTGACCTCGGGCAAGTACGACGCCGTCATCTCCAATGTCGGGGTCACCGAGGAGCGCAAGGAGAAGTTCGACTTCTCCACCTACCGCAAGGGCCTGCACGGCTTCTACGTCAAGGCCGACAGCCCCATCGAGGCCATCGCCGAGCCGGCGGACATCGCCGGCCTCAGGGTCATCACCGCCTCCGGCACCATCCAGGAGAAGATCATCCTGCAATGGGACGAGATCAACCGGCAGGCGGGCCTCGCCCCGGTCGAGGTCCAGTATTACGACGACGATGCCGCCGCCGGCCTCGCGCTCGCCTCCGGCCGCGCCGACACCAATTTCAATCCCAACGCCACCCAGGCCTGGCACGCCGCCCAGACCGGGGAGACCAGGCTGGTCGGCACGGTGAGCTCGGGCTGGCCGCTGCCGGCCGAGGTCGGCATCACCACCCGCAAGGATTCCGGCCTCGCCGAGCCGTTCACCGCCGCCATCGACGCGCTGATCGAGGCCGGCCTCTACGCGCAGCTGCTCGACCAGTGGAACCTGACGGCCGAAGGCGTCGAGACGGCGCAGACCAATCCGCCGGGGCTGCCCAAGCCCTGAGCGCGGGGCGCGGGCGGTTTTCTTCTCCCTGTCCGTCCGCGCCCACCCCTTTTCCGGAACGCGAGCCATGACCCAGCCCATCCGCCATATCGGCTTCCTCACCCCCGGCAGCTTCGCCGACGAGGCCCCGTTTGCCGGCATCGACGGCACGCTCGCGCTGATCGCCTTCGGCGAAAGGCTCGGCTTCGACAGCGCCTGGGTGCGCCAGCGGCATCTGGAGCCGGGCATCGGCTCGGCGGCGGTGTTCCTCGCCGCGGCCAGCCAGCG
>Ga0065721_10005171_pt1 | contig 29617 bp, 45 predicted proteins | sample Mesricmetagenome_FD_59108 | JGI IMG/M metagenome (GOLD analysis project Ga0065721, IMG submission 59108) | Mesophilic microbial community from rice straw/compost enrichment Sample: eDNA_1 v2 (version 2) | ecosystem: Engineered > Solid waste > Grass > Composting > Bioreactor | place: USA: Davis...
AGGCCTCATGGCTTATGTCGGCACGCCTGACGGCGAGCGGAAGGTGACGGATCGGTACAGGATCGCCGCTACGGGCAAGAGCATCAACCGCATGCTCATCCTCGATGGTAAGGAGAAGTACGAGCGCAAGGCGGCCAGCTTCACCAACCTGCATGAGTTGATGGACCGGTTCTTCCAGAACGTCAGCGGCGCCGCCGATATCCCGATGACGCGGCTGTTCGGCATGTCCCCTGGCGGTCTCAACTCTACTGGCGAGGCGGATCTCCGCAACTACTACGACAGGATTGCCTCAGCACAGACGCTCGAGATGCAGCCGGCGCTGGCCAACCTGGACGAATGCCTGATTCGCTCGGCTCTCGGCACTCGCGACTCTGACATCCACTACGTCTGGAATCCGCTCTGGCAGATGAGCGAGAAGGAAAAGGCGGAGATCTTCAAGGCCAAGTCCGATGCCGCTCGCACCATTGCGGGTAAGGGGCAGGAAAGCCCGCTGATGCCTGTCGAGGCGCTGTCGGACGCGTTTGTCTCCGAATTGGTCGAGGATGGGACGCTGGCCGGCCTCGAAGCGGCGATCAAGAAGTACGGCACGCTGGCCGAGCAGGAAGAGGACGAGGAGGATCTGGACGCGGCAATGCCGGTAGAAAGCAGGGAGAGGCGCGTGACAGCCGACGCCGCGCCTCGCACGCTCTATATCCGCCGCGATGTGTTGAATGCTGAGGAGATCCGGGCTTGGGCCAAGGCTCAAGGCTTCGAGACGGTGCAGGACGAGTTGCACGTCACCATCATCCATACCCGCACCCCCATCGACTGGATCAAGGTGGGGCAGGCAGGGGAATGGTCATCGGAGGATGACGGCAAGATCACCATTGCCCCGGGCGGGCCGCGTCTCATGGAGCGCTTCGGCAATGCTGTCGTTCTTCAGTTCGCCTCGTCACGCCTGACATGGCGGCATGAGGACATCAAGCGGCTCGGTGCGGTGACCGATTATCCCGACTATCAGCCCCACGTCACGATCACGTGGAACGCGCCGGAGATCGACCTGAGCAAAGTCGAGCCCTATCGCGGCAGGATCGTGCTGGGGCCGGAGCAGTTCGAAGAGGTCCGGGACGACTGGCGGTCGTCGATCTCGGAAAGGTAATCCGGCTCTGGTCAGGCAACTGACTGGCTCAACCCGCCAACGAATCCGCCAACGAAAGACCCAAACTTGCCCCACCAAGAGGCGTCGCCATCGGCAGATGCCTGAACTACGTCCCGCCCAGTCATTTGACCGTCGACCTTTTGGTCAAGGAGGGACATCGCAAGGGAAGTGGGGCAGATGTCAGCAACCACGGTCTCTCCGTTCGTGCCGCTGTATAGGCTGTCATACCGGACAAAACCTTCGTCCCGAAGCCAGGTCACCATGTCGACGAAGAGGTCATCGGAATCAGGCTGGGAGGCGTCCAAGAAGTCCTCGGATGAGAGGTCTTGTCGGCGAACTCCCTTGGCCAACAGCGCTGCCATCAACTTGCCGCGTAAGATGTTCTGTCGATCTAGCTCGTTCATCTCGCCCTCCATTGAGCGAATATAGCAGGTAATCCGATGCAATTCACAGACGCTGTAACCGTCGCGGGAACGCGGCGGACAGGTGACGGCTATCTTGTCGCCACCGCCAAATGCGTGCGCGCCGGCATCCAGCTCTATACAGGCGACGAACTCGGTAGGCCCGAGATGAAGATCGTGCGCGTTTACCGACCTGCCGAGGAGGTGTTCGCCAAGGACAGCCTGCAGAGCTTCAGCCACGCCCCGATTACGATCGATCATCCGACTGAGCAGGTCACGGCCGATAACTGGAAGGCTCTGTCGGTTGGCGAGGTCAGCACCGCGGCGAAGAAGGTTGACGACTGGGTCGAACTGCCTCTGATCTTCAAGGATTCTGCCGCCATCGCTCAGATAGAGAGCGGCAAGCGCGAACTGTCGGCCGGCTATGTCGCCGACTTCGATTTTACGGCCGGCGTGGCGCCCTCTGGCGAGCCGTATGACGCCGTTCAGCGGTCAATCCGCATCAATCACCTCGCCCTGGTCGATAAGGCCCGGGCCGGATCACAAGCTCGCGTTGGCGACAGCGCGAAAACCTGGGGCGTTGCCCCGATCACCCAACCCACAGCAGACGAAAGGAAGCCGGACATGCCCGGAGATAATCTGCGCACGGTGGTTGTGGACGGTCTCTCGGTCCAGACGACCGATCAGGGCGCCCAGGCCATCGAAAAGCTTCAGAGGGCGGTCGCTGACGCCCAGCAGAAGCTCACTGATGCCGAAAAGGCTCATGCCGACGCCATCAAGGCGAAGGACGAGGAGATCGGCACCCTCAAGGCGGACAAGAAGAAGCTCGAGGACGCCGCACCCAAGCCGGCCGATATCGATCGAATGGTCGCCGATCGTGCCGCGCTGGTCACTGCTGCCAAAGCCGTGGACGAGAAGATCGTTACGGATGGCAAGACCGATGCCGAAATCCGCAGGGCTGTCGTCGCCACCAAGTTCAGCGACGAAGAGCTCAAGGGCATGTCGGACGACATGATCACCGGGATGTTCAAGGCCCTGACCAAGGATGCCAAGCCGAACGACAGCGTTCGCGATGCGCTCCGCACTCAGGACCATTCCATCGCAGCCAATGACACATGGGGCGAGGGCGTCTTCGCCGCCGCCGGCATCAGCGTGAAGAAGGGGGCCTGATCCAATGGCACAGCTAAACGAAATTCGCGGCACTGCCAATTTCCTCGTCTCTGAGGCGAACGGCATGTACCGCAGCCGCGACGAGGGCACTGTCGCAGCCGGTGCTGCTCCCGGCCTTGTGGCGGGCACTATTCTCGGCATTCACACCACGACCGGCCATTACGTTCGCTACGATCCGGCCGCCACGACCGGAGCCGAGACAATCGCCGGCATCCTGTTTGAGGCTGCTGTCGGCACGGTCAAGCGCACCATCGTCGTTCGCGACTGCGAGGTGAACGGTGCGCATCTCATCTACCAGGCTGGTGCCGATGACGCTGCGAAAGCTACGGCCAACGCGGCTCTGGCGGCGCTCGGCATTATCGTTCGCTAAAGGAGGCCGAAACCATGGCATCTATGGATATCTTCAACAACTCGGCCTTCTCGATGACCTCGCTTACTGGCGCGGTTCAGAAGGTCGGGTATAAGCCCCAGCTTCTCGGGTCGCTTGGCATCTTCGAGCCAATGCCGGTTCGCACCCGCTCGATCTTTGTCGATCGCCGAGAGAACAAGTTGGTGCTCATTCCAGCAAGCCCGATCGGCGCACCGCCGAAGGAGCTTGAGGTCGATCCTCGTAATGCAGTGCCGCTCCAGACCGTGCGTCTAGCCAAGGGCTTCACCTTGTACGCATACGAGATCGAAGGAATTCGCGCATTCGGATCGGAAACCGAGTTCGCCCAGGTGCAGGCCGAATACCTGCGCCGCATGGCGATGGTCCGTGACGACATGGAACTCACCCATGAGTACCATCGTCTCGGCGCCCTTCAGGGGCTGCTTCTGGATGCCGATGGCACAACGGTGATCTACAACTACTTCACCGAGTTCGGCGTGCCTGAGCCCGCCGCGATTGATTTCGATCTCGACAACCCGAGCCCGGCGCCTGGTGCGGTGCGGCTGAAGTGCGCCGAGGTGATCCGGTCCATGCAACGTTCCGCCGGTGGGGCCTTCACCCCGTCGACCACGGTTCACGCCCTGGTCGGCGATGCCTTCTTCGATGCCCTGATCACGCATCCGGAGGTGGAGAAAACCTACATCAACTGGCAGGCCGCCGCCGACCTGCGACAGGATCGGTCGTTCCAATCCTTCGTTTATGGCAGCATCACCTGGCACAACTACCGGGGCACGGATGACAATTCGACCGTGGCGATCGACACGGACGAGGCGAAGTTCTTCCCGGTCGGTGCGCGTGACGTGTTCAAGAAGGCGATGGCACCGGCCGAGTTCGGCCCGTACATCAACACGCTTGGCCAGGACACCTACGCGATAAACATCCCGGATCGCGATCGGCAGGCTTGGACGCGCGGCGAGCTTTACAGCTACCCGCTGTATTTCCTGCAGCGCCCCGATGTCCTGAGGAAGGGTGTGAGGACCTGATCATGGCAGAGTACCACGTCAAGAACGGCAGCCATGTCGCCAAAGCCTTCAAGGTGAGGGGCGGCCATATCGTCGTCCCTGCCGGCAAGGAGGCGGATATCGTTGATGCCAAGGAACTCACCGAGGCGCAGATCGAGGCTTTCGAGCGCGAAGGCGTCAAGGTAAAGGCCAAAACTGGCAAGGCCAAAGCCGGCCAATCCGAGCTGGATCCGACTGCGCTCAGGGCGGTTCACTACGGCGGCGGCAAGTTCAACATCGTGCAGGGTGATGAAGTCGTGGCGTCTGGCTTGTCCAAGGCAGATGCCGATGCCTTCAACGCCATGTCCGATGAGGACAAGGCCGCCTACATCGAGAGTGAGAAAGCGCGCAGCTGATATCTGTCGGCGCGGCAGCGTACCGCCGCGCCGTTCTCCTCAATCGAAAATCGTTTCCATTTCAGTCTCGAATCCCTGCTCATAACGTTCGTGATCAGGTGAGGCGGGCGGATAGCGATTGATATGCCGGCCCTCGCGAGCGGCCTGCTGTCCCTTTTCGAATGCCCTCTGCCGGGCGGCACGTTCCTTGTCAGTCATTGTGATCTCCAGTTAGGTCGGATGCTTCAGTTATAGCGTTGGCGGCGAGGGATGCGCATTTTGCGGAGAATTTTCCATGGCAGGCTATGGAGATGACAGCGGGTTCAGTGCCTGGCTGGCAGAGAATGGCTATACGCTGCCGGAGGGCTCTCCTGCGCCGGCCATTCTTCGCCAGCGTGGGAGTGCTTACATCGATGCGACCTACGGGCCGCGTTTTTTAGGCGTGCCGACCAATTCTGAGCAGGAACGGGAGTGGCCGCGCACCGGTGCCACCATCTTCGGTACTCCTCTCGCCTCAGACGTCATTCCGGATCGCGTCGTGAAGGCGAGCTACCAAGCCGCCTATATAGCGGCGACCAATCCTTCCGCATTGTCAGTGGTCATCGATCCGGCTCGGCGAGTTAAGCGACAGAAGGTCGACTCCATTGAACGCGAGTTCTTCGACGGAGGGGAAGGGGCAGGCACTGTTGTGACCGCCTCCCTGTCGTCGGACATTGAGGGCCTGCTGGCGCCGCTCCTGGGTCCTGTGGGCGGCTTTCCTGCAATTCTGGTGGTATGATGAGCTTCTACGATGAAATGCGCGGAGTTGCCGACGAACTCCTTGGCGAATTCAAGCAGGGGGCGGTTAGCCTGAAGCGGAAGACGGGAACCACGCCTGGCGAGAACGAATGGGACCCGCCCGTTGACGTCTTTACCACCTATCCGCTGACAGCCACGGTGAAACGGCTCCACCAGCGCTACGAGAACGGCGTGCTGATCGTAGAGACCGGCGACATGGTGACGTTCGCGGGTCCGGCCGTCGTGCCCGAGATCACCGACACTCTCATCATCGACGGTGTGGAGCGCGTCATCACCAATCTGACGCCCATTCCCGGCGCCGGAACGACAGTGGTATGGAAAGCGTGGTGTGCGGTTTAGCGACAACTGACCTGAGCTTTTAGCTCACGGCCAGGCATCATAAACGGGAGCCCCGCTGCAACGATAGTTGGGAAGGAACTGACCCGTCCCCCTGTCACGACAGTGCCACTGGCCATTGGGGAAGCGGTCCCATGCCGCTCCATAGCCACCACCATAATAGCCATTGTTCGCAGCGACTCCCACAGCAGCTGCAGCCCCTGCAACCGCAATCCCGGCAATTATCGCATTATCTGCTTGAATGAGCCTATTGCACTTCTCGACGGTTGCACCCCGGCGCACCAGCAGTTCGGCTGCATTCAGGCGAATATTTTGGTCAGGGTCGGTAGCCACGATACGACAGAGAGAGCGAGTGTCCTTATCTGTCAGGTTTGCAACGTTGGTGACTGGTGCTGTTGCGCAGCCGCCAAGGAAAATCGCCATCGCGGCGACGATCGATCGCTTGTACATTTGATAATCCCCCCGGCCCACTTATGGCCGCAAGAAGCACCGCAGGTCCAGAGTGACTCACTTCAAAGTTGCATACTCCTTTAGGAGTAGGTAATGCCCCGCCTCACCCGCGACATCATCGAGGAGCTGCTCGCCACCTATGACGAGCGGTTGCGCGTGGCGTTCCTCTCGGCGGTGGACGATATCCGCAACGCAATTGTCCTGCGCGTTGTCGTCGAGCGCCTAGAGAAGGGAGACGTGGCGGGAGCGATCGAGGCCATGCACCTAGACGCCGAGGCCTTCGCAAAGCTCGAACTGGCAATTGCTGAGGCATACAACGCCGGTGGCGCCGCTACGGTCGAGAACCTGCCGAAGCTTCGCGAGCCTGATGGAAACCGGGTTGTGTTTAGGTGGGGCGTTCGCAATCCCGAAGCGGAGGCTTGGCTACGTGACCATTCGTCGACGCTGGTTACCAGGATAGTCGATGACCAGCGGGAGGCTATCAGGACTGCGCTGACCGATGGCTTATCGGTCGGCCAGAACCCACGCCAGACGGCGTTGGATGTTGTCGGGCGGGTATCAAGAGCCACAAACCGCAGGGAAGGCGGCGTGATCGGGCTCACCGCAGTGCAGGCACAATACGTTGCCCGAGCGCGCCAGGAGCTGCTTTCTGGCGAGCCCGACCAGCGACACCAATACCTAACCCGTGGCAGGCGGGATAAGCGTTTCGATCGAATTGTCACAGCAGCCATCAAAGAGGGTAAACCGATCCCTGTCGAGACCGTTAACAGGATCGTGGGCCGGTACTCAGATCGGCTCCTCGAACTCCGCGGAGAAATGCTCGCCCGCACCGAAACCATGACAGCGCTCGGGAAGAGCCGCGACGATGCCATCCGCCAACAGATTGCGGCGGGCAAGATCATGGTTGAGGATATCACGAAGGTGTGGCGTTCGGCCGGCGACAGCCGCGTGAGGCATACGCACCGCGTCTTGAACGGGAAGTCAGTTTCGATGGATGGCTTCTTTCAGAGCCCGAGCGGGGCCATGCTGCGCTATCCGGGTGACCCTCAGGCGCCTGGTTCCGAGACGGTCGGCTGCCGCTGCTGGATGGAATACAAGATCGATCATTTTGCCAGTGTTGTGCGCCGGCAGAGGGCGGCGTAGTGGCGCAATCCTTCTCGGCCCAGATTGACGCCTGGGTTCACAAGGTCGAGGGCGCTATCGAGGCTGTTTTTCGCGAGAGCGTTCAGGAACTCGTCTCTCAGATGCAGGCGCTGGTTCCGGTTGACACCGGTTTCCTTCGCGCGTCACTGCGAGCATCGACCACGGCCATGCCAGTGCTGTCGCTAGACAATCCCGGCGGGACATTCACACCCGACTATGGACAAATCGAGCTCGTCATCATGGCCGCCGATGTCGGGGAGACGGTCTATCTCGGCTACACGGCCAAGTATGGGGCCTATGTTCATTACGGGGCAGGGGGAAGGCCGCCGCGGCCATGGGTGGATATCGTCGCCCAGCGCTGGCAGGCGATCGTTGCAGAGAAGGCAGCGGAGCTTAAGGCGCGTCTTGGTCTTTGACGCCGGCCAGTCGATCGCTTTCCTGCTCGCCTGCCAGAAGCAGGGCCAAGCCAAGGCCGGAGAGAACCTGACGGGCGGCCTTCAGTGCCGTGTCGCCACGAACTGTTTCAGCCTCATCGTCGCCTATGAGCTTACGAGCGGCGGCAAGTCTTTCGTGGATCTCGTTATCGGTGAGCGGCTTCATTGGCCAAGGAATAGCGCAGAATGCCCTCAATAGAAACGTCGATCTGGCTCGCACTTAAGGCGAGGGTGCAATCGCTCGCCCTGTCGCCGGTGCTGCCGATTGCTTGGCCAAACGAGAGCTTCGACGCCCCGCTGTCGAGCTTTCTGCGCGTGACATGGATTCCGAACATCAACAGGCGGTTATTCTTGAGCGGCTCCGATCCGCACCAGCGGCTGAGCCTGCTCCAGGTCGATGTGTTCGGCAAGCGGAATGAGAATGTCGCCATAGCCGTGGAAATTGCGGGGAAGATCGCCGCACATTTCCCAGCCGATCTCCGCATGTATGCCCACGGCGTGACGGCGCGCGTCACCAAGGCGCCGGAGATCGCTCAGGCAATTTCCGACGATACGCACTTCCTGGTGCCAGTCACCATCCCAATCGAAGCCATCATCTAGGAGATCGAAGATGAAGCTTGTCTACTCCGGCACGCGAGTGCCCGGACTGCCGAAGGCTGACGGCATCAAGGTCGTCAACCCGGTCCACTTCACCGGCGTCAAGAAGGAGGCCAAGGCGGTCTACCTGAATGGCGACTATCCGAACATCAAGGCGGCCTACGAAGAGGCAGGGGTGAAGGTGCACCCTGTTTCCGATCTTCTTTCGGCCGGCGCTGCTGCCAAGAAGGGGGCATAAGCCATGGCAAACACAAACAAGGGCCGAAAGTTCTACATTGCGGTAGCGACCGCTGGTCAGCCCGAACCAGTTCCGCAGGCCACCGACCTGACGCAGACCGAATACGAGGCGCTGATCTGGCTAGAGGTCAAGAATGTTGGTGCCATCGGCGAGAGTGGCACGAACACCAACATCGTTAGTTATGATGAGCTTTCGACCGAGGTGACCCAGAAGCAGAAGGGCATCTCGAATGCCGGCGATCCGACTGTGGAATGCGCCCGCAACCCTCCCGACCCCGGCCAGCAGGCGATGAGGGCGGCTGCGAAGACCAAATACTACTACGCCTTCAAGACGGAAGATGCGGATGCTCCCGACGAGAACACCACTAACTCGGTCTATTACAATCGAGGCCTGGTGACCGGTCCCACGCGGCCCAATGGCCGGAATGAGGACTTCATCCTCGAGGTTTTCACGCTGGGCCTCGTCCAGAAGGAAATCGTCGTTGATCCCGAACCCATTTCTCCTTGAGGTGACGCGTGGATATCGCTGGCATTTACAATTACGAGACCCTGTTCCCCCTCGAGCTCGTCCGCCCGGACACTGAGGAGAAACTTGGGATCGTGTTCCAGATCCGCTCCGCTTCTTCGCAAGAATCGAAGAAAGTCCTTCGCAAGCATGTCGATGAGGTGACGGAGCGGCAGCAGCGTGGAAAACTGGTGAAGGGCGAGATGCGCCTTCGCCAGGAGCTTGAAAAGGCTGCTTCCTGGATTGCCTCCTGGGATTGGGGCGAACACACCTATGGCGGTGAGAAGCCTGAGTTTTCCTTTAGGAAGGCCGTCGAAATCCTTGATAAGGAAGACTGGATTTATGCCCAGGTGAGCGAGGCAGCAAACAACCTCGCAAATTTTACGAAGGAATCGCCGAGGCCTGTTGCGAAGCCGTAAAGCTGGCAGTCCGCTACGATACACCGGATGACAATGGTGAGACGAGGCGGGCACGCAATGCCCGCTTTGGTGTGGGAGACCTCAGTCCAGAAATCTCAGTAGCAGAACACTGGAGCCATTTATGGGTGTGGTTCTGGGAACTCAGCGCAGCTCGCAGCTACGGGTTCTCCGGCCCAAACCCGATCTCATTTTCTGAAATCGCTGACTGGGCTGAACTCACCGGCAATCTGATCCGCCGAGACGAGATCTCGATCATCCGCAAGATGGATGTTGCATTCATCGAGGCCAATTCAGCGGAACAGGCCGAAGCGGCCGAGCGGGCGAAGCACAAGAAGGACTGACTATGGACATCGCCACGCTTGGCATTGCCGTCGATAGCTCTCAGGCCGATAAGGGCGCTGTTTCGCTCACCAAGCTTTCGGCTGCTGCAAAGCAGGCGGAGGCTGCCACTAAGGGCACCGCGGCTGGCGCCCGCTCGGCCAGTGCCGCATCCGCTGCCGTCTCTGGAACAGCCAACAGCGCGGCCGCTGCCCTAAACACAGAAGCAGCGGCAGCCACCAAAGCCGCATCTGCGATGCGCATGCATGCCACCGCCGTCAACGACAACGTGCAGCGGATGGGCGGTAGCTTCTCAGGGCTTGCAGCTCAGGTCCAGGACATCGGCGTCACTGCGGCCATGGGCATGAACCCGTTGATCATCGGTCTCCAGCAGGGAACGCAGATCGCCGGTCAGATGGAAGTCGCCCTACAGAATGGCGGGTCTGCAGCCAGCGTGTTCAGCCAAGCGATAATGTCTCTTCTATCCCCTGTCTCTCTGCTGAGCATCGCACTCACTGTCCTTCTCGCGGCCGGTCTTCAGATGGTGGATTGGCCAGCAGCTGCGGCATGGGCGATGAATGGTCTTGCCGATCTGCTCCAGACGATCGCGCCATACGCGGCTGCTGCTGCGGCTGGCTTAGCCCTTCTCTATGCCCCCGCTATCGTAGGAGGCCTCGTCCAGTTGATCGCCCTAATGAGCCGTGTGGCGGTATCCGCTGTCGCGGCAGCGGCCGCAATGGCTGCCGCGAATCCTGCTGCAGCGTTCGTGATCGGCATCACTGCTGCCGTCGCCGCCGCCAACATCTTCCGCGATGAACTCGCCAGGATATTCGGGATCGATATTGTCGGGGCCGCCAAGGACGCCGTGAATAACGTCATCGCTTACTTCCATGGGGGGTACGAAGGGATTGTAGCTGCTTGGGGAGCATTGCCGGGGGCACTTGGGGATATAGCCATCCAGGCGGCTAACCGTGTGCTCGATGCAATTCAGCAGATGGTGCGCAGCGCCGTCACGATGATCAACAGCGTCATCGCCAGTACAAACGGTAAGCTGCGGGAATTGGGCATCGGCTTTCAGCTGCCCTCCATCGACAATAAGATCCCGCGGCCTCAAATCGAGAACCCCTTTGAGGGAGCTGCCGCGGGGGTTGGCGCTTCGATTTCGGATGCTATCGCAGCCCGTCTCGGGACCGACTATCTCGGCAATTTCGGTACCGCGATCGCCAATGGAGCCTCAGGAGCTGCAGAAAAGCTCCGCGAACTGGCTGGCAGTTTCGGAACAGTTGAAGAGGCGGCCGGGAAGGCCGGCGGGGCAGCTGAAGGGGCGGCGAAGAAGGCAAAGGACCCTTGGGAGGGTCTGCGGGAAACAACCAATCAGGTTGCGAGCGCATTTCAAGATGCTGGCCGCTCGACTGGGGGCATACTGAAAGGGCTCGTAGATGGCACGCTTACCTGGCGCGAGGCGCTTTCCCAGGCTTTGTCCGTTGCACTTAAGCTTATGCAATCGCTGAACCCAAATTTCCTTGGGGGCGGGTTTTTCCAAGGTCTTCTCGGAGGGCTTCTCGGCTTCGCGAACGGAGGCGCCATCCAGAACGGCCGCGTCATTCCGTTTGCTAAAGGCGGTATTGTCACCCGGCCTACGCTGTTTCCAATGGCGAATGGCGCTGGTCTGATGGGGGAAGCCGGGCCGGAAGCAATCATGCCGCTTCGTCGCGGCCGGGATGGGAAGCTCGGCGTGGCAGGTGGTGGAAACACCAGCATCGTCATCGAAGGCTCGCAAATTGTCATTCAAGGTGATGCCAATCGGCAGACGCAGCAAGACTTGAAGCGCTATCTAGATGAGCGCGATCGAAAGCTGATGCGGATGATCCCGCAGATGGTCGATAAGCGCACCGACGATCGTCAGGTCAGGAGGGTTCGGCCCTGATGGCTAGGCGTCTTCTCTCCTGGCCACAGGGACTGGGCAATGTCAGCATGGAGATTCTCTCTGGCCCGCGAGCAGTCGGATCCGGCCAGACGGAATCGATCGGCAACTTCATTCAAACCTTCGGGTCTCCGTTCGGCTCCATAAGGATACGCCTGAACTTTTCTCCTATGCGGGATGAGGCTGCTAGGCGGTTTCGAGGTTGGATTACCGCACTCCATGGAGGGGCAAATGCTACGCGCGTTCCATGGGTGGACGCGGATCGCATGTCTCTTTTGGAAGCGGGCGTGAAAGGGCCAATCGAAAACCCGCCTTGGTCAAATGGCAAGCCATGGGGGAACGGGAAGAACTGGAGAGCCTCATATCCCCCGGTGCATGTCGCCGCGCCGGCCGCGCTAGGCTCTACAATCGTTCAACTTGCTGACGAGTTCTGGGGACACCGCCTCGGGTATGGTGACCAGTTCGGATTCTTCCCATTCCATTTCGGCGTTTATGAAGTGACCGAGGTGTTGGGCGAGGGGACCTATCGCATCTGGCCATCACTCAGGAAGGCAGTCTCACCGGATGATTTTGCGACGCTGACTCCCTCACTCGTAATGAGGCTTGAGAGCGAGGAGGCCGCCAATCGAAATCGGGAGGCTGATTTCATTCGTAGCGGCTCCGTCACGATGGTCGAGGTCTTCGACTATGACGTGCGAGAATACTTCACGGCCTGACCATGCCCATTTACTCCGAAGCTGACATGGAACGGCTTTCCGGGCCGCATGTCGCCCGCGCCTGGTTTGCCGAGATTGATCTGCCGTCCGGTCTGGTGCGTGCTCACAACGGGGTGGGGCGTTTCGCGATCGGCGGCCACGAGTGGCGCGGCGTGACTGATCCCGCCGGTGGCCAGCTGGTGAGCATCAGCGCCGTGGAAGATCCACGCTTCGGGCAGGCAGCATCCGTGACCATCATTCTCGGGCCCATCAGCGCTGCGGCGTGGAAAGATATCAAGCAGACCGCCCGCCAGATCGAGGGGAGGCGGTGTGATCTCTATTGGGCTGCTATCGACCCCGAGACAGGCGAGATCGACGTGAGCCTCAAGAAGAAGTTCCCGGGCAAGATCAGCGCTCCAGCCTTGCACCGGGCGGGGGTGGGCACGCGCTATGCCTCCTTCACCATCGAGAGCATCTGGCAGTCGCAAAACTATTCCTTCGGCGGCAAGTGGAACCCTTCCGACCAGGAACGGCGCTATCCCGGCGACAAGGGCGGCCAGTTCATCGGCGTGAAGGTGGTCGAGGTGTTCAACACATGAGGGAAAAGCTTCTGGCTTTCCTCGAGCAGTTCGAGGGCAGGCCGACTGTGTGGGGCAAGGATGATTGCTCCGCGTCGGCGGCTATGTGGCTGCGCGAGAACGGAATTGACGTCCGCCTGCCAGCCTATTCCTCGCGCGAGGAGGCGCATGCACTGATCGAGCAGGCCGGCGGGCTCGTCCACCTCTGGGACGATGCTCTTTCCGGCACTGACGTTCGTGAGCGCTACGACAGGCCAGAGCTTGGCGACATCGCGATTATCGACACGCGGACATTTGGGCAGGTGGGCGTCATCTGCGGCTCAGGCGGCATCTGCTGGTGGCGGAAGAATGAAGGCGGGTTTTGGCTCGCCCCCCGTTATTTCGTGAAGGTCTGGGCAATCTCCTGCTGGGCAATCTCCTAATGAAGTGGCTCAAACTTGCTTTGGCCGGCTGCGCTTCGTGGCTGGCGATGACAGCGCATGCCCAGGCGGATGTCATCTTCACGCCGCTGACGTTCCTGCTGTTCTCCGGGCCGCTCGGTGCTGTCTTTACGCCTGGCATCATCTATGCCGGTCTGCAGGTTGCCGCCTATGGCGCTGTGCTTGGTGCCCAGCTGGCACTCGCGCAGCGGCAGATGCCGAAGATCGATCCCGGGGAACTGAAGAACACGTTCCAGGAGGCTGAAAGCTCCGAATACAACGCGGTCGGCCGCGTGCGGGTGGGCGGGCTCAAGGCTTTCGGGAACACGAAGGCGCGATTTATCTCGCGGCTGATATGGCACTGCAAAGGCCCAATGGATGCCGTCGAGGAGTACTTTGTTGGCGGCCGGCCTGTCACCGTCGATCCCGGCGGCGCGGTGTCCTCGCCGCCTTGGGCGAGGGCGGACGGCACATATCTGACGATCCAGTCGAAGAGGGGCGACGGCAGCGAAACGGCTTGGCCCGAGCTTATGGCCGACTTTCCGACGCTCTGGACGCCTGCCCACCGCTGCCGCGGTATCTTTCAAAGCCTTGCACGGTTCCGGGTTCCAGAAATCAACGGGCCCGACGATCAGAACCTGTTCCAGAAGCTCTATCAGGGCGGGGCGCCGGACATCATGGCAACGGCCCGGGTGGGCCTCATTTATGACCCGCGCGACGGGCAGACCCGATGGACCGACAACGGCATCCTGTGCGCGGCGCATATCATGCGTTCCTATCCCGATCTGCGGTTCGAGGACTTCGATTGGGCGTTCATCGCAGTTGAAGCCAATAAGGCAGATCAGCCGGTCGCCACACGAAGCGGGACAGAACCCCGCGCCCGCTGCTGGGGCATCTGGCCCTCGGAGAGCCAGCGCGGCGAGGTGATGAAGCAGGTGCTCGACAGCATCGGCGCCGAAGTCGTGATGAGCGATTCCGGCCTGATCCGCATCCGCCTGATCGATGATGTACCTCAGCCGGAGATTACGTTCACATCTAAGCACATCTCGGAACTGAACTGGAAATCCGGGCCCGAAGCCGTCGAGCGGCCGAACGTCTGCCGCATCAAATATTACTCGCCCGAGCGCGGCTATGACATGGGCGAGATCAACATGTCAGGGATCGCGTGGGCGCGCGTGCAGGAAGAGATCGATCGCTATGGCGAGAAGATTTTCGATGTCGAACTGCCGTTTTGCCCATCTGCCTCGCAGGCCCAGAGAATAGCCCGCAGGCTCTTCCTGCAGGCAAGAGCGGATGCCGGTTCAATCCGCACCAATATGGCGGGTCTTGCTGCCTGGGGCGTTGTCTATGCCAATGTCGTGGACGATGACGCAGAAGAGACGATGCTCACGCGCTTCGCCTCTCCGCGCATCGATGACGAGCAGGGGCAGGTGGACATCCCCTATATCGTCTGGCCGTCCGAGTTGATCGAGCAGCCATGGAACCCGGCCAGCATGGAGGCACCCCCACCGGAGCCAGCGCCAGAACTCCAATACGAAACCGACATCCCCACGCCAGCGCCGCCCTATGCCGCGGCTGTCGTGCAGTATCCGTCAGGGACTTGGGAAACGCGCATTGCCTTCACCGGTGTTTCGGGTGCTGACGTTCCAGAGGCGAACTATCGCTACTTCCCCGGCGTGAACCCGACGCAGTGGGCGGCGATGGATGAGTATTCCGGCCTTGGTGTCTACTATGCGTTCGCTCTGGCCAACACCAACGGCATGAGAGCCGATTTCCGGGTGCGCTTCGCCGATGGTGATGAGGTGGGCTATTTCTCGGACCCGCTGGTCGTCAACCCGATGGCAGTCGACAACACGCCGACCGGACAGCCCATCGTCTCAACCAATGTCGAGATTGGAGATCCCATTGTCGTCGCGACTTGGAACATTACTGTGCCGGACCTCCGCGCAGTAAAAGTTGTGATCGAGATGGAATCCGGCGGTCTCGGTGGCGGATCCTGGACAGAAGTCGCTACTCTGAATGACGTGCGGCCGGGGCACCTTAGGCAGGTCCAGCGCGACTTCCTACGCAGCAGCAATGACGCGACCATCCAGTGGCGCGTGGCGTCCTACACCAGCAACGGCACGATCGGCGCTTACGCTACCGGTAGCTTCGTCGTGCCCTCGAACTGATCTCGAACACGCAATCACCTGACAATTCGGAGAACCTGATGACCGGCTTTACCGAGACGGCATACAACGTCTTTGCGCCTACCGATGCCGGTGGCAATCCGCGCAGGGTCGATAATGCCGATACGCAGCGCTGGGGTACCGAGGTCGAGCGTCTGATCATGGCGCTGATCGCCGGTGCTGGCGGAGACATCGACCTCCCGAACCTGCTGATCCGCTATACGGTCACCGGGGGCACTGCGAACGCGATCACCGCCACTCCGAACCTTCCCGTACCGAGCGGTCCGGGGATTGCGCTGTTCTCGATCCGGATACTGCAGCCCAACACGGGGCCGGTGACCGTCAATGGCAAGCCATTGCGCACGAATACGGGGCGTGAAATTTCAGCCAACGGGCTCGTCGCTGGGGGAAACTACCTCTTTTTGGACAACGGTTCGGAATACCGCCTCCTCTCGGATGAGGTGAGCACAGCTATCGTGGCTGCGGCTGAGCGAGCCCGCGATCAAGCAGAGGCAATAGCGGCGAGAATTGACCTTGGCGCCCTCGATCAGGCAGTCGCAGAGTCGGATGCGTCTGCCAGGGCCGCCGAAAACAATGCCGATCGGGCCGAGGCTGCGCGGGATGCAGCCTTTGTGAAGGCCGATGTTTACCCCGATGTGACTTCCGGACTGGCGGGGACAGCCAGCGGGCAGCAGTTCCAGGTGGTCTCCCCTGACGGCTTGGAGATGATCCGATACCGCAATAACAGCGGTGCTGCGGTGGAGGTAGCTCGTTATCCAAGCGCCGAGGCTGTTGCGCCCCTAAAGAGGGGTCCCGTGAACAGGTTCGCGGTAAAGGATGAGCGGGGCTTCGAGATCATTACCTACAGCAACGAAGATGGATTTGGCATCCCCGGCGGATCGTTTAGAAAATCTGACCATGGTACCCTTAGGCTTGTGGACCGCCGGGGCTTCGCCATCGATGTCGCATCCAGCAATGACGAGAGTAGCGCGGGTACTGCCGTCCGCATTTGGGCTGGCGCTCTGACCGATACATCCTTTGCTGTCTGCTGCGACATCGAGGGAGACGGACCGGCACGGCTGATCGTCGCCACCGATAACCTGCTGCAAAACCAGATTTACCGCTCCGAGGCCAAGGTGCCGATGCAGACGCCAGGTGAAAACGGCGCAATCTGGCAGCCGGTGCGCTTCGATGTTGTCGGCCTCAACCCTAACACGACCTATTACTATGCGGTGGAAGTTGCCGGCGTCCTTGCTCCCGACGCGACCCGCTCCGTCAAGACGATGCCCTTTTCTGGGGAGCCTGCCGCATTCAGCTTTGTGTTCGGCTCCTGCACGGATTTCCGCCTGACAGCCACTGCGCCGTCGCTAGACGCAATACGGCAAGAACCCGGACTGCTCTTCTGGATGCACATGGGCGATCTTGCTTATACCGACATCAACGTCGCTGATATCAGGCTCCACCGGTCGCGCATCACCCGACTTCGCTACAGGAATTTGGAAACGCCTGAGAAGGTCAATCGCACGCTTCCGATCGTCTATGTGCCGGATGATCACGACAGCAGCGACAATGACGGCCATTGGGACAAGGTTCACGCCAGCGGCGCTCATGACCACACGATCATCGAGCACATGCTTCAGGCGTACTACGAGACGGTGCCGCATTATCCGCTTGTTCCTGAGGCCGAGAAGAAGGCGCTGAGCCAGACTTTCACCGTGGGCAAGGTGCGCTTTGTGGTGATGGATACGCGCTCACAGCGTCGCTATGAGGTCGGTACGCCGACTATTCTGGGAAATGGGAGCAACCCGCCGCAATCCTGGGACCAGTACTCATGGGTCTGCGAGCAGCTCATCCGAGCCCGTGACGATGGTATGAACCTGATCTTCCTGGTCTCCCCGGCCAGTTGGAACAACACGGTTCACGCGGGTTGGGAGCATCATTATTCGAATGAGAGAACAGCGCTTAGCGATTTCATCCGCGACACACCCGGCTTGCCCCAGGTCGTACTTTTGACCGCCGACAGTCACATATCGGCGGCGGACGATGGCACGATGACAGACGGGTCCACCGGCGGTGGTCTCACCATGCCTCAGTTCATGTCCTCGCCATATCGGGCGCTACCGCTTGGTGTAGCCTCTCCGTTTTACTGGCTTGGCGAGCACGCTGAGTTCACGGGTGATCACCAATACACAAGGGTTGATGTGGCGGCGGATGGTAACTTCACGGTCTCCATCAAAGGAGAACCTTACGCCAACGGTGTGGCGACCACGCGGAAGGTCTTGTCCTCGCTGGATGCCACGCCCGCAGTTCAATTCTCTGCCGCAAACTACAACGCACCAGCTTCATCGCCTACCACCGTGACCGTCACCAAGAGTTTCTTCGGCCCAGCCAACGGGTGTTCGGTTCAGTGGAGTTCAAGCAACGGGCAATCTGGGGTAGCGGTCTTCGGACCTAACAACGGAAAGACTGAGATCAAAGTGAATGCACCAGCGTCCGGCTCAATCACCGTGACGCTGGCAGACCCCGTCGGCTGCGTTCTCGGGGCACAAACCACGGCAACAATTACCGCAACATAAAGGGTACTTCTGATGGGATTGGATCTTTTGGTTCCCAAAGGCGATTTCCGCGACACCGGTACGTATGACGTTCCTGTACCTTCTGGGTGTATCGGGTGGTATTTCCTCGGTGGCACGCTAGCGGCATCGATCCGCAACCATGCACCTCTGGGAAAGTCCGCTACAGTTGCTGGCTCTCCAACAGTCAATGATAACTATCTCGGTCTAGTTTCCCAGAATAGCTACATTGATACCGGGATCATCGGACCAGCGTCCGGAGGAACCTATATAGTTGTTGGTAGGGCTTTTGGCGACGGCACGACTCAAGCCCAGAGGTTTAGTCACATAGGCAAGTCTGGTGGCGGCGCCACGGGTGCCTTCTTCCAGTCGATTGGTCCAAGCAGCGTTGAATTTGTGAGCTATCACAACGACGGTGCAGGGGGGGGCAGGAACGAGAACGACGAGCACCTTAACCAACTCCACCGGGTGGTGCTTGCTGGCTGCGGATTTCGGCAACAGTGGACAAACTTTCCGCAACAAGACTACTGGAGCGAGCGTCACGACTGCGGGGAGCAACGTTGCATACGTTCCTGAGCCGGTGAACCCGATCTGCCTTGCAGGGGCACCTGTCTCCGCCGGTTTCCCAAGCGGATCCGGCAACATGGCGTTTGCTGGCATTTGGAACCGACGACTTTCAGAGGCGGAGATCGACGCCGTTTATAACAACGTCAAGGCCTACCTGGCGGTTGGAGCGATAGCCATTTAGACGCTTAGGCCTTCGCGCCGGGCGAGCTGTGGACCGTTCGCCCGGTGATTACGTTGGAGGCTCGTTCGCCCTTGGCAAACAGCCGAGCCTTGATCGCCCGCCCCAGCTCCAGCCCGGGCTGCTCGATATATCGGTAACTCACAACGGCAACGCCGGTGACGGCCGCGACCGTTAGCACCAAACAGACAGCGAAGTTGACCGGCACGCCCGGGCCATGTGCGTAGATCCAGCGGTAAGCCGGCTCCAGGACAAGAAGGACGGGCACGTGCAACAGGTAGGTCGAGTAGCAGATCTTTCCATAGAACGTAGTGACCCGATTAACTATCGCAGAAAACGGGCATAGCCCGAGCCCAACCAAGATCAGCGCGTAAAAGAATGATGGCCATTGATTGGCCTGGAGCACTCCGAAACGATAGGGGCTTTGGATGAGCAGCCCGATACCGAGAACGCCGCAGGCCAGCAGCGCCGTTCCGATCTGACGAGAAGCCGGATGCTCTTTCAGGGTCGAATAGACCGAGAACGCGAGCATGCCCAACGCGAATGACACGATGTGCACCATCAGGGTGCGGCCAGCAAAATGGTTGCGAACGACATCATCCTCGACCAGGGGGATGACTGGCTTGAACAACTGCCACGCACCGATCGCGATGCAGATCAGCGCTATCCGCGCGCCAATGGTTCTAAACCTCACATAGAGCAGAGGGAAGATCAGGTAGAACAGCATCTCGGTGCCGATCGTCCAGCCGGCACGAACCATGCTATTCACATGGGAGGGGACAAGGTTGAAGGTGAACGTGAGGTTTGTGAGAACCTCAAGGGGGTCGACAACACCACCCTTTATGAACCAGATGTAGCCGACGTTACAAAAAACCAGGAGGTAGAACAAAGGTGCGATGCGTGACAGTCGGCTGATCGCGTAGCTCACAAGCGGTCCTTGGGAAGCTTGGTGCCGCGGCATCGTCAGGCAGAGCGAGAAGGCGCTTATAACGAAGAATAATTCAACACCAGTCCAGCCGTACATGACGAACGGCGTTATCGCGTCAGGAATCGGCAGCTTGGGGTGCACCAGCAGGGGAACGTGATGGATGAGGACAAACAGCGCTGCAATGCCGCGCAAGCTATCGAGAAAGTCCAGGCGCTTCACGATCCCCCCCCAGGACAAGTGATAATCCTGGCGACTAACACGCAAAGACTGCGAATACAACAAAGACGCCTCCTGCCAAGGGGGCGCTCTCCTGACCAATATCCTGAAAGGACCTGACATGCACCGCACCGTGCCCGCCGGCGCGACCGCTAATTCCGTTGTGAGGCGGTGGCGAGGCTTACTCCACGTGATATCAGGCGAGCGGCCTCATGGATCGTTTCGCTGGAAGCTTGGGAAAGGAGTTGAAACATCACCTTCTTCCCCGACCGCAGTTCGAAAGTCAGCATTACGCCAGAGTCGTCAACGGGGATAATCTCCATACCGGCGGGGACGATTGCGGCGAGCTCTTCGCGTTCCATGTCTTCTTCCCGCAAATACCCCTTCGACTCGGCGTCTTCTGCTGCATAGAGCATGGCATGCAGAGCATCCAACGGTAGCCGCAACCGGAATGGTTTGCCTTCGTCGTCTGCGGCCTCCAATTCGAATGTCTTGGTGATTTTCAGAAACCTAGTCCGGCCAACTCCGGCAACATCAACCCTCTGAACTTTCATCAGCGCCCCTCCCTTTGACCCCTGCGGCATCAAAGCACCGCGACTGACGAGAGTCGAATCCCAAAATTGAAAGGAAAGTCCGATGGACAGGAGCATCCCTCCTGCGGCCGCGATCCTGCTCGACTTCATTCGTAAGACTGAGGTCGGGCGGAAGGATCGCGCGTCGTATGACGTGATCTACGGCCACAAGCAGCACAAACTCGCGAAGCCGCTCACCAGTATGACGATCGGCGAGATCGTGGATGCGCAAAAGTCTTGGTCGAAGAACCACGGCTCCAGCGCAGCCGGCGGCTATCAGTTCATGCGAGCCACGCTGATCGACCTTTCCAAGGAACTGCATCTTCGGGGCGATCAGGTTTTCAACCCCGACCTTCAGGATCGGCTCGGCTATCACCTCCTGAAGCGGAGGGGCTACGAAAGCTTCATGGCCGGGACGATAAGCCAGGAGGAGTTCGGCAAGCGCCTGGCTCAGGAATGGGCCTCTCTGCCGGTTCTGGCGGCCACACGTGGCGCAACGCGGATGGTAGGGAGAGGGCAGAGCTATTACGCCGGAGACGGACTGAACAAGGCGCTTGTCGATCCTGTTGAGTTCGAGATGGTGCTGCAGGTGGCGAAAGCAGCCGGGAACGGGCACACAGTGCCTTTCCCTTCTCCGGGCCCTCAGACGCCCGCCGAACCGAAACCAGCACCAGTGGGCAGAGGAGGGGCGATTGCCGCCCTTTTCGCAGCGCTCGCCGCTGCTGCCTACGCTGCATGGGATCACATCACCGCATTTTTCGCAGGGGTGTTCTAATGCTCGGTCCGCTCTCTCGCATCATCCTCCGATACATTGCCGGGGCTCTCGTCCTTGGCGGCTTTCTCACTGCCGACATGGGGCACATGCTGGCCGATGATCCGGATCTTGCCGCACTCCTGCAATGGGCGCTCGGAATCGTCGCAGCGGCTCTTGCTGAGGGGGGCTACTGGCTGGCCAAGCGCTGGGGCTGGAAGACGTGATGTTCGGCCTCGGCACTTGGCTGCAGCTCGGCGTCGGCGCCATCGTGGCAGGCATCCTGATCGGATCGCATGTCATGGCCTACCGGGCCGGCGCGCAATCGGAGCGCCGGGAAGCTCTGGAACGCTCGATCGATCTACTTCGCGAAAGGAACGCCACCGATGAGACGATCCGCAATATGGACGATGTTGCTCTTTGCGCCGCTCTTGGCGGCCGGATGTCAGACGCCGGCACCTGTGAGTGAGTGCGACGGTTGGCAGAAGCTGAGCCCGGCCGCACAGACCCGCGACTTCATCATCCGGAATGACCGGCCCTTTGCCGAGCAGGTCGCGGCTCATAACACCTTCGGGGCTGCCCGCGGCTGCTGGGGCTGACAAAACGGGCCGGCGCGAGAGGGGGCTCCTGCGCCGGCCCTGACCGTCGCGATTTTTCGGTGCGGATCGGGACGGCTGGCCAACCTTCTAACGGCTCGGAACCTAACAATCAAAAGACATTTGAACGGGGATGAGATGGCGGGCTTGCACGAGGAACGGCAAATGCGCACACCAGCGTGGAAATGGGAATGGAACCTTAATACCGTGGTGATCCTGCTCGGGTTCATCGGCACGATCGCGGCCTATGGCGCTGCCTGGGAGCGGATCACCTCAAGGCAGGGCGACCATGCCATGGACATCGAGCGGCTGGACAAGCGCGTCACGGCGCTGGAGGCCGCATCTCGCACACTGGACAATCATGAGCTGCGTATCAGCAATGTCGAGAAGCAGGCTACCGATGCCGCCACCGCCATGCGCGCCGTGGAAGCAGCGCTAAACGGATTGGCGGCCGACATGAAGGTGACCCGGGAAATCCTGCAACGTATAGAAGCCGCCCAGAGTCGCCCCATCCCGCCGTAGCATGCGTGCGAACGCGCTGAAGTAGCAGATGAAGCCCTAAGAGAAGTGGGTGCTAAAACATCGGCTTAGATACATCTGTTATTTTTTGAGTTATATTTTGCGTTGATTTTGTCGTAACTCGAGCGCATATTGTGGCTCCGATTCATGGAGCCCTTTTCTGATGCTTGACCGCGAGACAGACCAGAACGAGGCGATGGAGGCAGCAGCGCCGATATTGCCGATCATCCACCGCATTCTTGACGACTCCGTCGCGTTTTACTTCAGCGAAGCGTATTCACCAGAGGCTCGCGCCGATCATACTGATCGGGCGATGGCGAACTGCATCTATTCCCATGCTGAGAAGCGCATGCTGGGCGCGGCTGCGGAGACAACAGGGCTTACGGCCATCAACCTTAAAGGGCTCAATGTCCTGAACTTCAACGATAAGGTTGTCATACGTTTCAAGAAGGTTAGCGCGAACGGCAGGCACAGCAACTACCAAACCGAGCAACAGCAACAATATGATGACCAATTGCCTTTACCAGGAATTCCCGAGCCGGCCTTCCGGTTGACTGCCGGTTATCAGATGGATGCAGCAGGCTCGGCGCTGGAGCGGATTATGATCGCGCGGCCCCTGGGCAGAACTGTCTTTTGGGCTGCGCAAGTATCGATGATCGACGGCACTGTGACATGGGTGGACATAACGCCGCGCCGGTTCACAGGAACCGAGGAGAGCGACTTCGATGCGGAAAGAGCTCGAGGTGGGCGTGGATAGTGAAGTATTCAACCCTGACATGCTCAAGCTCGCGCGTGACGCCCGCGAGCTTACACAAGCAGAGCTGGCTCAACGATCAGGGATTACGCAGGCGTTTATTTCGAAGCTTGAGCACGGGCTGAACAATCAGCCTGGCGAGGATGCCCTTGAACGTATTTCGAAGGCACTTGGGTTCCCAAGGAAGTTCTTTTTCCAGCGTGACAGGGCAACGGGGCTGCCGCACTTCCACTACCGAAAACGGGCGAAGCTGGGTGCCAAGCCGATCGCCCGCATTGAGGCGGTTATCAACATAAGGCGGCAGCACATTGCCAAGTTGCTGCGCTCTTATGAGATCGATGTGGCAAAGCCGATTCCACAGATTGATCTCGATGAAACCGGACTCACGCCAGAGAAGGTAGCTGAACGCCTGCGAGCCTATTGGTTGGTTCCGCGAGGTCCGATTCAGAATGTCGTTGAATTGATCGAGGATGCAGGCGGTATCGTCATTCTTGCTCGTTTCGGCACTAACCTGCTCGATGGCCTAAGTTTCCGCCTCGAAGGCATGCCGCCGCTGTTCTTCATGAACAGGGATGTTCCAGGGGACAGGTTTCGTTTCTCACTCGCACATGAGCTTGGCCATATGGTCATGCATGCGGTTCCCGATGATGACCAGAAGATGGAGGATGAAGCACACAGATTCGCTGCGGCCTTTCTGATGCCGGCGGCCGAAATCAAGCCATATTTAGTGGGGGCAAAGATCGGCACGCTGGGACGCGTGAAAGCCTATTGGAAGGTTTCGATCAAATCGTTGATAAAGCGAAGTCACGATCTAAAGTTGATCACTCCCTCCCAATATAAGTTCATGAACATTCAATACAACAAGATCTTTAAGGGGGAGGAGCCAATCGACATACCCCTTGAACAGCCTGCACGTCTGTCTTCGATTGTCAGGTACCACAGAGAGCAGCTTGGTTACTCGACGGACGATCTCGCCGAACTGTTGGCCTTTCATCCCGAAGATGTTGAGCGCGTTTATCTCGGCGGTAGATCCGGGCTCCGTCTGATCGTTTCAAACTGAAAGTTTATGCTTGACCGCCCCGCTGGCTCCGGCCGGCGGGGCTTTTTTGCTTGACGGGTTCCATTCTGCGGCGCTCTCATGGGGCCATGTCCGAGCATTACGATTATGATGAGGACTTTCAGGCATCGCTGCCGCGTTCTGCGACGATGGACGGCAGCGATCTGATCATCGTGGATGTCCGTCCAAGCGGCGCCGTCATCATCACAGACAAAGAACGCGCCGCCGCGTATGTCCCGCTTGAGGGCGACCCGCTCAAGGGCACCTCCGTGAAGGTTGTGCCAAAGTACGTCGAGGCAGGCTGGTTCTCGGAAGCTAATTGCGTCCTGCTCACGGATGGCGAGCGCGAGGTCCTTTACATCCCCGAGCCGCCCGCGGATGATTCTGACGAGGAGGGCGTGGTGGCCTAGCTGCTCGGCGGCTTGGGCGGGACCGGAAACCTGTTGTGCGCGATCGCGTCGACTTCCCGCCAGACCTTGCGGCACTTCTCCTTTTCCGCCTCGGTGGCTTGATACCATTCCTTGCGGATGATCACACGGCAGATGAGCTGCGCCGCCCCGTCCTCTTCGCTAGGCATTGAGACTGGCCCCTGCATAAAACGAATCGGGATTGTTCAGGATTTCGGCGAGCTCGCGCGCCTCATGTTTGTCGATCTCGATCACTGGCCCATACTCGTTCGCATAGATAGCCTCTTTCAGCTGATCATAGACATACCACATGTCGGGGCGATCAGGGTCGGGCAGTGCCACATATCTCTCTCGCATGCCTTCCTCCAATGCGTTCCGTTCCTGCGTGGTAGACATGTAGGCCGCAGACAGCCGCAAGTCTCCTCCCTTGTGGCCGCACGCACGGCAGACCAGAGCGCGGGTGAATGCGTCATTTGCGATCAGGACATAATCCGGACCGAGCCTTTTCCGAAGCGCCTTGAGGTCGAGTTCTTCGCGATGTTGGCAACGGGGGAAACGGCCACAATGAGCCGACACCCTGTATCCAAAGTCGATCAGGTCTTGGATGGTTGAGAGGTGATATGGCATTGCGCATCCGCGCTCCAAAAAGGTGCGGGCACCACATCAAAAGTCTTCAATAAAATCAATGGGACACTTTGCACGGGTGCGGGCGCTTAACGCATTGAAATCTTTTATAACTGCGACAATTCTCGACCGCACCATCTCCCCAAAAGGGGATTGATTTCATTATCATTTCTCGGCTTTTCCCCGCACCTGATCGCCAAGGTGCGGGCGTTGGGCGTTCTTGATCTTTTCTGCGGCGACCTTCGCGAGCCTCTTTCGGTCAGCGGTTCTGGTGTAATGCATCGCCATCGTTCCGCCCGTCCAGCCAAACAGCGCTTCGAGCTCAGCCACAGTCGCGCCCGCCTCGGCTGCGCGTGTTGCCCCAATCTTCCGCACTCCATGGGCAGACTTCCCCTTAAGCCCAGCCTCGTTACAGGCTCGGCGAAAGAAGTTCCCGAAAGTCTCTTTCGTTAGCGGACGCCCGTTCTCTCCCACGATAAATGCCAAGTCACCTGTCGGCCCTTGCCGCAGGGTTTCCTCGAGCGCTGGGAGTATTGGGATACTCACCTCCATGCCGGTCTTTTCCGTTCGAATCGTCGCCACACCATCCCTGACGTGTTGTTTCCCGATTCGCACGGCATCGCCGCGGCGCAGCCCGGTGTATAGCAACACATGCAGCCAAACACGTTCTTTGGTGCCGTCCGGCCAGCGCTTTTCGTAGGCGACGACATCGTCTTCCGTCCACGCTTCAAAGCCGCCGCTGTCCTTCGGGCGAGCCGGGTTCTTAACGCCGGCAGTAGGATCGACCCCGACAAGCTCTGCTTCCAAGGCCCATCGGAAAAGGCCGCGCATCGCATCAAGAAAGTTTCGCGCCTGGGCCGGGGTGGCCGCTCTCCTTTCCCGCCCGTCCACTATCGTCTTCCGCGTGATCTTTCGGTAATCGGACGAGCCGGCGCTTTTTATGACGTGCTTAAAGATGTTGTCCCTTTGCTTCCGTGTGGCCTGTGACAGGCCCATGTACGCGGACGTCTCGCGGTAGCGATTAATCAGCCACTCAAGCGTTCCGGAGGTTGCCATACGTTTCTTGACCCGAGGGCTCCCAGCCAACGCTGCTTCGTAGGCCTCATCGAAATCTGGGTCATCAGGGGACGGCAGAAGCGTGCGCGGCCCCTTGCCGCGGCGGAAGTAGAACTTCAGCTTTCCATGGCGCGACCGCTCGCGCGTAACGAAGGGCGGCAATTTGCGGGGCATCTCCAGCGTCAAAGCCGGATCTCCTCATCCTCGTCAATTCGGCCATTCGGCTGTGCGTGATCATCGGGGAAAACGGTGATAACTGCTTCGCCCAGCTTGACCTCAAGACGTGCGCCCTCCTTGCGCGCCGCCCTGATGATGGCGCGCACCTGATTTTCGCGGAGGGCGAGAGCCTTCGTCATTCTCTCTGCCCCTCCATAGAGCCAGGGGTGAGGGAGCGGACAGCGGGACCGTCCAAGTATCGTAGCTGCCAAGTTGGATGATACGGGCGCGACAGCCGTTCGCCATCAAGGCGCACTAGCAGATGAGGCCCACGAGTTCCTGTGATCGTCCCGAGTTTTTTGGGTGCATCTTTGCTTCCTTCGCACGGCGTATATTCCACGCGTCCGCCACGCTTGGCAGCCACGCCGTAATGAGCACGAATCCAGGCTATGCTCATCGCCCGCTCTCCTGTGCTTTGGCGCGGAGGGTGGCAACGGTTGCGTCTCGCGTAGACTTGTCGAGGGTGTAATCCCTCGACCAGCAAGTTACTTCACGGCCATCCGCTTCGGTGTAGATCACCTTGGTTCCGGCACTATTTGACCGGATCGCGGAGGCATGTCGATTGGGGCGAAACAGGGCGATCTCCACATCGACATCAACCCCGTTGTCCGGCCCCTCCAGCTTCTCGACGCGCTCGATCAGTTCCCGCAGATCACCCATCGCTGCCCTCCATCTTGAGGGCGGCGCGCTGTGCGGCTTCTCCGCTAATTTCGATATGGTCAGCTATCTGGCGCAACAGATCGGCCATCGCGCGAAACTTGACCATGTTCGGGTCATCGTCCCGGTAGGGACGCGAACTTGGAACATCCCCGATCAAAGCAGAGAAGTAGGTCCGAGTAGGGTTGTGCAGGTGGCAGTATTCCCCATTGGGGAAAAGGCTATCGATGAACGCCTGTGCCTGCTCCCTCGATAGATCACTCCGCATCGCCACCTCCTGCCGTAGGGGCGGCGCGGCCAGTCACTCGGCGTCGTTCACACTGATAGTTGTCGTGGTACTCCCAAGGCGTTGCTATAGCCTTCCCCTCGGCAACGAGGTCATCAACCCACGCAATCTCTTGAGGGTGCGCCCACTCTTCCTGAACAAGCGTGCGCCCTAGAGCAAAGCCTTGCTCCATTTCCTCGCGCGACATTCTAAGCTCACCCGGCATCGCCACCTCCTGCCGTGGGGGCGGCGGGGAGGACCGTTCGCGGCAACCAAGCTATCGGGACGGCCTCGCCGAAATGGTCCGGGGCCATGCCTTCGTGGCTGTCGAACGGGTCGCCCGCATGCCACGGCAGGAACATTCCGAGTTGCGTGTATGGCTGGTAGAAAATCTCGCGGACCTCGGCGAAGGCTTTCCGGCGAATGCCGTCCATGTCCTCGCACGCCTCGCGGTAGAGCACGGCTAGAATGCGTGTCCCATCCTGTGGCGCGGTCCCCATCGGTTGCCACCCGCTCGGCACCTGCTCCGGCTTGCCTGCCGTGAGGACGGAGATGATGCGCCGCTCGTAATCGGCTTGCGCGGCGGCTTTGGCGATATCGATATCTGGGGCGCAGTAGTTGCTCTGCGTCAGACCGACAGCAAACCACATGCCCCGGTCATCATCTGTGATCGTCGCGATGTAGTGACCGATGCTGGTGTAGGCGTCGAAAGTGCCATCAACACCGACGCGCTCTTCCCACTCCAACGGCTTGACCTCCACCGGCCCGCTCGGCTGCGGGGCCGGGTGGGTAGATGTACGATCTAGATACTCCCGAATGCCCTGCGCTATTGCGCCGTCGAGGGTGAACATATTGCGCGCCCGAACAGCATCAGTGGCCGCTTCAAGCGCTTCAACATCAAGCTCCGTCATGCTGCAATCTCCTGCGCTGGAAGGGTCTCAAGGCGCTTTGCCGCCGTTTCGCAGTAGCGCTCGTCTATTTCGCAGCCGACAGCCTTTCGCCCCTCCAGCAGCGCAGCGATGAGCGTGGACCCGCTCCCCGCAAAGGGGTCGTAGACCGTCTCTCCTATGACGCTACTGCTTTCGATAAGCTGGCGCAGAATGTCGGTTGGCTTTTCTGTCGGGTGGTGCCTCACGCCGCCGCTTTGTGGCCGTAGGCTGCGGAGAACGCTGCCCTTCCGGAGACGTGCGGATAGGTTCCCGTAACCCTTGTCTCGGTTCGCCTTGCTAATCTCGTATGTGGCGAAGACAATCTTCTCGTGCTGCGGCCCCCACGGGGAAGACAAGTCACCCATGCCAATTACGGCCTTGTCCCAGATCAGCTCCGCGACACCACAAAGTGGCAGCGCCGATAGGTCGAGGCGCCCGGAAAAGATATAAACGTGGCGACCGCGCCGCAGGCCCTTTAGGGCATGCATCAAACACACCTCGACTGTCTCGGCATCGTCGTCGCCGAACAGCATGCCCCAGCGACCATTCGAGCGACCGCTGACAAACTCCTGTCCGTATGGAGGGTCGGTTACGATGAGGTCGCATTCCGGCTGCACCTCACGGCAATCTCCGTGGAAAAGCGTCACATCGCCCTTTTGGTAGTAAGGGGTCATTCTGGTCGCCCCTCTGAAATCCAGCACTCGAGACAAAGACCGGCGTGCTCAGTGCTGACTTCCTGCGTACGCTCGCCACAGGTTTCGCACCACAAGACTTCCCCGCCCCCGGCATTGGCTTCCGCTCTGGCGAGGGCGGCGCGACGGTTCCAGGCGGCATGACACTCACGAATAGGCGTGACGGGGTCGATGCAGACGTCAGGGAATTCGACCTTGGGCCCCTCCGCGCCGCAGAAGCACCAAACCGAGATGCGCCCTCGCGATGCACCCTGCGCGACATTGGCCGAGCCACAAAACGGGCACGGCAACAGCTTCTCGCTGATCTCTGAATTGCTCGTCATGAAATCACCTCGCCTGTCCGACGGTCAACGACCTCGCCGGTGATAAGCTTTTTGAACCTGGTGGATTTGGATCCGGGGATCGGCCGCGCCGACTTCTTCTTGCCGAGCAGGTGGCGCTTGGCATTCGCCTTCACCTTGGCGCGCACCGTGGCTTCAGCCTTGGTCTTTCGCCTATGGGCTTCTGCCGTGACGGCCTGCAGGTTGCTTTCGCGGTTCTCGCCGCCAAGCCAAAGCGGGGTGATGT
>Ga0065721_10049652_pt1 | contig 29617 bp, 23 predicted proteins | sample Mesricmetagenome_FD_59108 | JGI IMG/M metagenome (GOLD analysis project Ga0065721, IMG submission 59108) | Mesophilic microbial community from rice straw/compost enrichment Sample: eDNA_1 v2 (version 2) | ecosystem: Engineered > Solid waste > Grass > Composting > Bioreactor | place: USA: Davis...
CAGCCGGGTGGAGATGGGGTTGCAACGATCAACCGTCCGGCGACAGTCGGGAGCACCCTGGATCGTTGCGGGGTGTGGGTCCGGGGATGGGAAATTCCGGCGTAAGTCGGCCCTAGCAAAACCCCCTGCCAGAAGTCCCGACGCCCCGAGGCGGCATTCGTCTCGTTTTTTTATTTACTCAGAGGCGGAAACTGTCTCGGGGCATCCATCAGTTCTTAAAAATCGGAGGTCATGCGACCGTCCGATGCTTCGGCACGCCCCGGCTGCGGAAGCTCGTTGAACCGATCAGTTTGGCGGATCGCTGGTCAGCACCTGCAGCACCAGGTCGAGCGCGGCACCAACCGTGGCCTTGCGGATCGCGTCGCGCCCAAGGTCCCCGAAACGGTGCTCGATGACCACAGTGGCCAGTTCTGACGACACCGCCACATAGACGAGGCCGACGGGTTTTTTCTCGCTGCCGCCATCGGGGCCGGCAATGCCGGTTACCGCCACGGCGTAATCGACCCGCGCCGTGTTGCGCGCCCCATCGGCCATGGCGCGCGCCACCTGGTTGCTCACGGCGCCATAATCGCGGATCAGCCGCGGCTGGACCTGGATCATCCGCGACTTTGCTGTGTTGGCATAGGTGACATAGCCGCCATAAAGCGCCGCTGAGGCGCCCGGAATATCGGTCAAGGCGGCGGCGATCATGCCGCCGGTGCAGCTCTCGGCAGTGACGATGGTCTGGTTGCGTTCGGCCAGGATGTCGATGATCTGCTTGCCGACGGAGGGTTTGGCTTTGTTCGGCATCAGGGTGTCCTCGGCACTTCCACACTGGCACTGGCTATCGACACGATACCTTCCTCCCGCCCGATGAAACCGAGCTTCTCGTTTGTCGTCGCCTTGACGGCCACGCGGTCAGCGGAGATGCCCAGTGTCTGGGCAATCACCGCCCGCATGGCAGGGGCGTGTGGGCCGATCCTCGGCGCTTCCGCGACGATTGTCACGTCCAGATTGACGATGCGACCGCTGCGCCTGGCGACGAGATCCCCGGCATGGCGAAGGAACATGGTGGAAGCCGCACCCTTCCATTGCGGGTCGCTGGGCGGGAAGTGGAAGCCGATATCGCCCTCGCCGATGGCGCCCAGGATGGCGTCGGTCAGGGCATGAAGCGCGACATCGGAATCCGAGTGACCGTTAAGTCCTGCGTGGTGCGGGATTTTCACGCCACCGAGCCAGACGTGGTCTCCCGGCACGAATGAATGCACGTCATAGCCGGTGCCGATGCGGGTCTCGGTCGTCATGGTCTCTCCAAGGATACGCTCGGCGCGGGCGAAGTCTTCGGGATGGGTGATTTTGAAAGTGTCGACATGGCCCGCAACGAGAGCCACTTCCAATCCGGACCATTCGGCGATCTCGGCGTCGTCGGTGAACGATCGCGGATCCATGGCGGCCTTGCGGTGCGCGTCAAGGATAGGCTGAAAGTGAAAGCCTTGAGGTGTCTGGGCCGCGAATAGTTCGGACCGGTTCTCGGTCTGCGCCACGCGCTTTCCATCGAGTGAACGCTTGATGGTGTCGACCACAGCTGCCACGGGCAGGGCGGCCGGGCAGACATCCAGCGTCGCGATGACGTCCTGAATAACGCCCGGATCGACGAAGGGTCGCGCTGCGTCGTGGATGAGGACGATGTCCGGCGGGTCGCCGCGCAGGGCTTCAAGCCCCGCCAGCACGGACGACTGGCGTGACGCACCGCCCGGCACGGGCTCGCGCAACCTGCCGTCCTGCAATTTCAGCGTCGCGTAGCGCTCCCTATGCTCGGCGTGAATGACGGGCAGGATAGTGGTGACATCAGGAACCGCCAGAAACGAACGGATGGATCGCTCGAGAACGGTGACGCCACCCAGAAGCCGATACTGCTTCGGGCCGGCATTGTCGAACCGGCTTGCCCGTTCGCCCTTACCGGCCGCGACCACGATGACAGCTATGGATTTTGGACGCATTGCGATGGACACTTCGCTCGAACGGGCACTCTTCCATAGCGTCTAGCCCTCGGTCCGTCATGCGGCAAGAGCAGGGCAGATTTCCGCCTCTGCGACCACGGGAAGCGGTTGCACGGGACCTGAAAATGATTATTGTGCAGGCACCGTGGCCACAATGAACATTTCTGGGGCAATTAGTGACTGACAGTGCCTGCACATTGAGCATCGGAGGGCATGAGATTCGCAATCGAGCCTTCCTGGCACCGATGGCGGGTATCACGGATCGGCCGTTTCGCGAGATTGCCGAGCAATTCGGGGCAGGGCTGGTCGTCTCGGAAATGGTCGCCAGCTCGGCCCTTACCACCGGCCATGAGGGCATGGTGCGCAAGCTGTCTCGCGCTGGTTCGCTTCCCCATGTCGTGCAGCTGGCTGGCTGCGAGCCACAGTGGATGGCCGAAGGCGCCCGGATTGCCGAAGCGGCTGGTGCGGACATTATCGACATCAATTTTGGCTGCCCGGCCAAGCGCGTGACCAATGGCTATGCGGGTTCCGCGCTGATGCGCGTTCCCGATCAGGCCCTGGCGATCGTTGAGGCGGTGGCCGGTGCAACCAGCCGTCCGGTAACCGTCAAGATGCGCCTTGGCTGGGACGATGACAGTCTCAATGCCCCGCAAATCGCGCGACTGGCAGTGGATGCCGGGGCGCAAATGATAACGGTCCATGGCCGTACCCGTCAGCAGTTCTACAAGGGCACTGCCCGCTGGTCGCTGGTGCGTAGCGTCGTCGAGGCCGTGGACGTGCCGGTCGTCGTCAATGGCGACATTGTCGACCTCGCTTCGGCCCGGCAGGCACTTTCCGAATCCGGAGCAGCTGCCGTCATGCTGGGGCGCGGCGCACAGGGCCAGCCCTGGCGCGTCGGCCAGATCGGGGCCGGGCTCGCCGACAGGGCCACTCCTGCCGCCCCTGAAGGCAAGGTTCTCGCCGAGCTTGTACAGCGCCATTACGAGGACATGCTGCTCGACTACGGCACCACCGTTGGCTCACGCGCCGCGCGCAAGCACCTTGATTGGTATGCCGAAGCCGCAGGTCTGGCACTCGACAAGCCGACGCGCCGGGCACTTCTCGACAATGACGATACCAAAGCGGTGCTGGCGCTGATCGGCACCCTGTTTTCCGGCGAATGGAGGGCAGCGGCGTGACCAGCGCGACGACGATGGACATGGATTCGGTGCCCGCACGGGCGGTCCTTCAGGCCTTGCCGCAACCGGTGCTGGTGCTCAACGAGGACCGTGGCATTCAGTTCGTGAACTACGCGGCCGAAGCCTTCTTCGGCGCGTCACTGAGCGTTCTGGCACGCCAGACGCTGGATGATCTGGTCGCATTCGGCTCGCCGATCATCTCGCTGGTGGAGACCGTAGTCCAGCGGCGCGCGCCAATGACCGAATACCGGGTCAGGATCGGGTCCTCGCGATTTGGGGATGAGCGCATTGCTGACGTCTTCGCAAGCCCGATTTCGGACACGGACGGTCGAGTGGCGCTGCTGATCCAGGAGCGCACCATGGCCGACAAGATCGATCGGCAGATGGTGTCGCGAGGCGCCGCTCGCTCGGTCACCGGTCTTGCCTCGATGCTGGCCCATGAGATCAAGAACCCGCTTTCGGGCATTCGCGGCGCGGCCCAGCTGCTCGAACAGACCATTCCCGCTGATGAAGTGCCACTGGCACGCCTTATCCGCGAGGAGACGGACCGTATCGTCGGGCTCATTGACCGGGTGGAAGTCTTCGGTGACGAGCGCCCTATGGAGCGTGAGCCGATCAACATTCACGTCGTGCTGGACCGGGTAAAACTGCTCGCCCGCAACGGTGTTGCCCGTGGCATCACCTTCTTTGAGGAATACGATCCCTCCCTGCCGCCCGTCTTCGGCAACCGCGACCAGTTGATCCAGATATTCCTCAATCTCATCAAGAACGCTGCCGAAGCCCTCGAGCGCACGCAAAAGCCGGAAATCAAGCTCAGCACGGCTTTTCGCCCCGGCATTCGCATCAGCGTGGCTGGCGTTGCCGAGCGCATTTCGCTGCCACTCGAAATCGTCATCGAGGACAATGGCCCCGGAGTGCCGCCGGACATCTTGCCGTTCCTGTTCGACCCCTTCGTGACCACCAAGGCCAATGGCTCCGGCCTGGGGCTGGCGCTGGTAGCCAAGATCGTCGGGGATCATGGCGGGGTGATCGACTGCGACAGCCGTCCCGGCCGCACCCGTTTCCGTATTCTGCTACCCGTCGCCAGCGGCGCCTTCCAGACACCTGCCGACACCGAAGAGGGTTCGACCATATGAGTCACGTCGTTCTACTTGCCGATGACGATGCCGCCATCCGCATGGTGCTCAACCAGGCCCTGACCCGCGCCGGTTATGAGGTAAGGCCCACCGGCAATATCTCGACCATGTGGAACTGGGTGAGTCGCGGTGAAGGCGATATTCTCATCACCGACGTGGCAATGCCCGACGGAAATGCCTTCGAGGTGATGCCCAAGATCAAGAAGCTTCGCCCCGAATTGCCGATGATCGTGATGAGCGCGCAGAACACGTTCATGACGGCTATACGGGCCTCGGAAGTGGGCGCCTACGAGTATCTGCCCAAGCCCTTCGACATCACCGAAGTGCTCTCTGTGGTAGCCCGGGCCCTGGCGGACGCCAAGAAGCCCAGCAATGCCGAGCGCAAGTCGGAGGAACCCGGAGAGACCATGCCACTGGTCGGGCGTTCGACCGCGATGCAGGACATCTACCGCGCGCTTGCCCGGCTGATGCAGACCGACCTTACGGTGATGATCACCGGCGAGAGCGGCACCGGCAAGGAGCTGGTTGCCCGGGCACTGCATGATTTCGGCAAGCGCCGGAACGGGCCATTCGTAGCCATCAACATGGCGGCCATTCCGCGTGACCTTATCGAAGCCGAACTTTTCGGGCACGAGAAGGGCGCATTCACAGGCGCCAATGCGCGTTCGTCGGGCCGGTTCGAGCAGGCCGAGGGTGGCACCTTGTTTCTGGACGAAATCGGCGACATGCCGATGGATGCCCAGACCAGGCTCCTGCGTGTGTTGCAGGAAGGTGAATACACGATGGTGGGTGGCCGCAATGCCATCAAGACCAACGTGCGTATCGTGGCTGCCACCCATCGCGACCTCAGCCAGATGATCCGGCAGGGACTGTTCCGCGAGGACCTCTACTATCGCCTGAACGTCGTTCCGATCCGCCTGCCGCCCCTGCGCGAGCGGATAGATGACATCACAGATTTGGTGCAGCATTTCCTGCGCCTGGCGCAGCGCGAGGGCGAGCCGGCCAAGACCATCTCGAGCGACGCCATCCGGCTGATGCAGAACTATTCCTGGCCTGGCAACATTCGCGAGCTGGAAAACCTGGTGCGACGCCTTTCGGCACTTTATGCCGATGAGCAGATTTCGGCCGAGATCGTCCAGAACGAGCTCAATATCGTCGAGCGTCCCTCCACCACTTCGGCGTCGGGCCCGATGGACATTTCCATGGCGGTGGAAACGCATGTAGGCCAGCTGTTGCGCGAATATGAGCCAAATCTACCGCCGGCCGGTATGTATCAGAGGGTGATCGACAAGGTGGAAGCGCCACTGATCGCCATGGCGCTCAACGCCTGTGGCGGGAACCAGATCAAGGCTGCCGACCTCCTGGGTCTCAACCGTAACACGCTGCGCAAGAAAATCCGGACGCATTCGATCGAGATCGTCAAGCACAGCCGCCGGGGCGCCTGAGGGGACTAGGGCACCTCGGCCATCTCGCGCCTGTTGCGATGCTCGCTCCAGGCAAGGACGGTGCCAGCGGCGATCACCAGCAGTGCGCCAACATATACGGTGGCTGCAGGGACCTCAGCCCAGAACAGATATCCAAACACAAAGCTCCACATGAGAGCGCCGTATTCCACCGTACCAAGCACACTGGCGGGCACCTGCCGCGCTGCGTCGACAAGTGTGAACTGCCCCAAGCCGCCCACAAGCCCGGCTGCGACGCACAAGACAAGCTCCGACCACTCCATGCCTTGCCAAGCGGGCAGCACGAATACGCCCATCAGCACAACGTGTATGAGATTCTGGGCAAAGACCTGAACCAGGGTGCGGTCGCTCCTGGAATTCTTGCGCATGAGGATCATGGCGATGGCCCAGAACAGGGCGGCTGCAAGTACCAGGATGACCGGCAGGTCAATGGTGAAGCCTCCCGGGTTGACCGCGACGACAATGCCGAAGAAACCGATGGAGGCTCCACCAATACGGGCGAGTGTAAGCTGTTCCTTGATAAAGATCACCGCCAGGATCGTGGTGATGATCGGTGCCACGTAGTAGAGCGTTGTCATTTCCGCGAGCTGCAGATCCCGTCCAGCGCTGTAGTACATGATCCAGGCCGCCAGGGTCATGAGACCCCGACCCAGGATAAGAACGTGGTTCTTCGAGACGACCAGATCGCGCAGCAGGCCGGACCGGCCCATGGCGAGGCACAAGATAACGACCACGAGGGCGCGGACAAACAGGATCTGCGTTGCCGGCACGGCCACGATGACGCCCTTGATCATGGCATCGTGTATCGCAAACAGTGAATAGGCGCTGATGCCCAGCAGCATGCCAGTGACACTCGCAGATTCTATGCGGGCCGGCGCGGAAGAAGACAATTGGGTGAGACTCGCTAGTTGACTAGGCGAGGGATGCTCCGGCGGAAGGACAATGTCCAGCGTGAGCATCGCTCTGTGGCGCCGCTTCGGCACCGCAGTCGCATCATCGCGAAGTGCTCCCCATGGGCCCCAGCCATCGCGAAGGGGTGTCACATTTTGGCAACAATTCTCTTGAAGGGTCGCCGGAATTGGGTCAGGCTTCGCTTTCTCGCAGATATGATGCCTGCATGGCAGGTAATTGGCGCTTATGTGAATAGGCCGAAGGCGCCGGAGAGGCGAAGGAAACTGGGCGGTACATGGCCGATTTGGTCTCAGCCAATATAGACGACAGCAGCGGACGGGCCGGCGAATCCCGCAGCGGCTCACAGGCCTTCGTACGCATGCGAGAGAACCGCGCTTTGAGGGTGCTGGGCTTCGTGGTGGTCACCGCCTCGGTTCTGATGTCCTCCCTATCTTTCCTGATCCTGTCCGGCATCACCAATATCGAGCCTTCCCCGGCCGTGTGGACCGTTATCTGGGTGGTTACGGGGCTGCTTGTGCTTCTGGTGATCGCTCTCGTGGTGACCGAAGCAGTGCTGCTGATCCAGGCGCGTCTTCGACGCGAGCCGGGCGCCGGGCTGCAGGTCCGAATGGTGGCAATGTTTGCCTTTGTGGCGGCGGTGCCGGCAGCACTGGTGGCCGTCGTTGCATCCATCGCCCTCAATCAGGGCCTGGACCAGTGGTTCTCCGAGCGGACCCGCGCCATGGTGGAAAGCTCCCGTCTGGTGGCCCGGTCCTACATGCTGGAACATGCTCAGGTCCTGCGCGACGACATCATCTGGGTCGCGACCGAGCTGGAGCAGGCGCGGGGTACATACGAGAATGAGCCAGAACGCTTCGAACGCATTCTTACGGCCCTTGCCGTCACACGCTCGCTGCCTTTCACCTCGCTGATCGACCGCTCGGGTGAAACACTGATGCGGGCGCAAATCAATGTCGCGGGCTCCTATCCGCGCTTGCCTGCTGGGGTAACCGATGGGGTCGTGGAGGGCATTCCCACACCAATTGCTCCGGGGGCAACCCAGTTTGTCGGCTCGGTCATCAAGTTGCGCGGCTACGACGAAACCTATCTGTTCGTGGCCCGCCCGGTGGATCCCGAAGTGCTCGAATATATGCGGCTAACCGACCAGAATATAACGGAATATCGTGAGTACGCGTCGAGCCGCCTGGTCCTGCAGATCACCTTCACGATCATGTATGTCGGGCTTGCCGTGGTGCTGCTCTTGGCAGCCCTGTGGGTGGGTATTGCGCTCGCAAACCGTTTTGTTGACCCGATCCGAAACCTGATGATCGCTTCGCGGCGCGTCAGCGCCGGGGACCTCGATGTTCAAGTGCCGGTGCAGGAGGGCAGGGGCGACCTGCGCGACCTGAGTAACGGCTTCAACAGCATGACCCGACAGCTCAAGACGCAGCGCATGGATCTGCTCAAGGCCAATGAGGTCAACGAGAAACGCCGCCAGTTTACCGAAGCGGTCGTGGAGGGTGTGTCGGCTGGAATTATTGGGCTTGATCCCTTCGGCGCCGTGACGCTGGTCAATGCCAGGGCGTGCGAAATGCTGGGGCGCACCGAAATCGAACTCATGGGCGAGCCCATGGAAGAAATCATGCCCGAGATCGGCCCCACTCTCGACAAGGCGCGGTCTGCCCGTCGTGGCCAGGTTCGGGACCAGATCCAGCTCGGCAACGAGACGAACCGGCGCATCTATCAGGTCCAGCTGACGCGCGAGGGCTCGATTACCGAGTCAAAAGGCTATGTCCTGACCTTCGATGACATTACCGATCTCGAATCTGCGCAGCGGACGAGCGCCTGGGCAGACGTGGCGCGGCGAATTGCCCACGAAATCAAGAACCCGCTGACCCCCATCCAGCTTTCTGCGGAGCGGTTGCGCCGCCGCTACGGCAGCAAGCTTGAGGACGACCGCGATGTGTTTGACAAATGCATCAATACGATCGTGCGTCAGGTCGGTGACATTGGCCGCATGGTGGACGAATTTTCCGCCTTTGCCCGCATGCCGGCGTCTGCACCGGAGACTGCCGACCTCAGCGACACCATCCGCCAGGCCGTATTTCTGGAGAGTGTGCGCCTGCCGGAAGTGAACATCGTAACCTTGCTGCCCGAAGACCCCATCGTGGCCTGGTTCGATGCGCGCCTGGTGTCACAGTCACTCACCAACCTCATCAAGAATGCCGTGGAGGCTTTTGAAGGCCTATCGCTGTCCGGTGAGTGGCAGCCGACTATTACCGTGGAGGCGCATGTCGAAGGGCGCCACGCGCGCGTTTCAGTGTCGGACAATGGCAAGGGCTGGCCTGCGGAAAACAGGCAACGCCTGCTCGAACCGTACATGACGACGCGGGAAAAGGGGACCGGGCTTGGACTGGCCATCGTGGCCAGGATCATCGAGCAGCATGGCGGTATCGTTGAACTGGTCGACTCCGAGCCCGATCAGCATGGCCGGATCGGCGCATGCGTCACGTTCACACTGCCTTTGCATTCTCCGGCGCCGAACACTATCGAGACAGGAACCGCCGACGCGGAAGACAATCCTGACAAACAGGAGGAGCCGCAGCTGGCTGCGGTCGTTCAAAAGTAATGGCTTTAGATATTCTGATCATCGATGACGAGGACGATATCCGCGATCTCATCGCGGGCATTCTCGAAGACGAGGGCTACGAAGCCCGCCAGGCTCATGATGCCGACAGCGGCCTCAACGAAATTGCGCGGCGTCGACCGAGCCTGGTCTTCCTCGACATCTGGATGCAGGGCTCGCGTCTCGACGGGCTGCAGCTGCTCGATGTGTTCCAGAGCCAGCACCCCGACATGCCGGTGGTCATGATTTCCGGGCATGGCAATGTCGAGACTGCAGTCTCGGCCATCCGCCGCGGCGCATACGACTATATCGAGAAACCCTTCAAGATTGATCGGCTACTGCACGTGACCCAGCGGGCGATGGAAGCCACGCGCCTGCGTAACGAGGTGGCCGAGCTCAAGGAGCGGTCTCCTACCAAGAGCGCCGAAATGGTCGGTACCTCACCGGCCCTGCAGCAGATCCGGGCCATCATCGAGAAATCCGCACCGACCAATTCGCGCATCTTCATTTCCGGGCCATCTGGCGCTGGCAAGGGACTGGTCGCCCGGCAAATCCATCAGCGCAGCCCGCGCGCCAACGCACCGTTCATCGAGATCAACGCTTCGCTTTATGCGCCCGAGGAAGTGCCAGTGGTGCTCTTCGGTCGAGAAGCGCGGGACAAGACGGGTCTGCTGAAGGTGGAGGTCGGCGCACTGGAGCGGGCGCATGGCGGCACCCTCTATCTCTCGGAGGTTACCACGTTGCCACAGCAGGTGCAGACAACCCTGCTGCGCACGCTGGTCGAGAACCGGTTTAACCGGGTGGGCGGCACCCAGGCCGTACCGATCGACGTTCGCATTATTTCATCGAGCTCCCAGAACGTGGCGGCGCAGGTGGACGCTGGCGAATTCCGCTCCGATCTCTTCCACCGGCTGTCGATCGTGCCGCTGCAACTCACACCCTTGCGCGAGCGCCGCGAGGATGTGCCGCCGCTGGTGTCCGTATTCATCGAGCAGGTCTGCCGCATGCACAACCTGCAACGTCTGACCATCGGGGACGACGCCATGGCCGTGCTACAGGCCCAGGAATGGCCTGGCAACGCTCGCCAGTTGCGCAACTCGCTGGAAAGGCTGTTGATCCTGATGAAAGATCAGCAGCCGGAAAATGGCACCATCACTGCATCCATGTTGCCCAGCGACATCGGCGAGGTTCTGCCCACTGTTGGGGATACAGACGCATCAGCCCATCTGATGAGCCTGCCATTGCGCGAGGCCCGCGAAGTGTTCGAGCGGCAATATCTGCTGGCCCAGATCGAGCGCTTTGGGGGCAATATCTCCAAGACCGCCGAATTCGTCGGCATGGAGCGCAGTGCCCTTCACCGCAAGATCAAGTCACTGGGGCTCTGACAGCGTTGGAGGAAAAAGTGGCCCTGCCATGCATCGTCGGCGGGTAGGCAGTGGCCAACATGTGTGTCATAATACCCTACATATCATAAATCGGGCTTAGAGGGCTGGGCGGCAGTCCTCACAGGTTCGGGCGCAAGTCATTGCGGAAACAACAGCGACAGTAAAGCCGCGGCAAAGAGGCCTAAATGCCCAGCGAGAAGCAGCAAAACCTGCAAGACTCCTTCCTAAATCACGTTCGCAAGCAAAAAGTTCCGGTCACCATCTTTCTGGTGAACGGTGTAAAGCTTCAGGGCGTCATCACATGGTTCGACAACTTCTGCTTGTTGTTGCGCCGTGATGCACAATCGCAACTGGTCTATAAGCACGCCATTTCGACGATCATGCCGGGCGCGCCAATCCAGTTGTTCGATCCAGAGCAGAACTCCGATCACGACTGACCGCACTTATGGGTGATTTCGAGGACGAATGGGATGCCCAACCGGGTGGCCCCAAGCGGTATATTGACCGCCAGGAGCAGCCCACACGTACGGGACTGGTCTGTCCCGATGTCCGCGGAAAGTCTTCTTACCACAGCATTGATGCCCGCCACGCTGAGTTCCAGGGATTGGCGGGGGCCATCCGCCTCGACATTGTATTCTCCGAAGTGGTCAGGGTGCGCGAAATTCGTCCGGCCACTTATATCGGCGCTGGCCATGTCGAGGCTCTCGCAAGCAGGGTCAAGGCCGAGCAGATCGAGCTGTTGCTGGTCGATGCACCCCTTACACCGATCCAGCAGCGCAACCTGGAACGAGAGACCGGAGCAAAGGTGCTCGATCGCACCGCGCTGATCCTCGAGATCTTCGGCGAACGAGCGGCAACCCGCGAAGGCGTGCTGCAGGTTGAACTGGCGCATCTCAACTACCAGAAGGGCCGACTGGTCCGCTCGTGGACGCACCTTGAGCGTCAGCGGGGTAGCGGTGGCAATGGCTTTATGGGCGGACCGGGCGAAACCCAGATCGAAAGTGACCGCCGGCAGATTACAGAACGCATCGTGTTGCTCGAAGCGCGCCTTGAAAAGGTGCGCAAGACACGCGCGCAACAGCGCCAGTTGCGCAGCCGGGCAGCCATCCCTGTGGTGGCATTGGTTGGGTACACCAATGCCGGAAAGTCCACCTTGTTCAACAGGCTGACCGGGGCAGGGGTGTTTGCCGAAGACCTGCTGTTTGCGACTCTCGATACAACAGTGCGCAAGATTGAGCTGCCGCACGGGCGCGAGGTCATGCTGAGTGACACTGTCGGATTTGTCGCTGACCTGCCACACGACCTGGTTGCGGCCTTCCGCGCGACGCTGGAAGAGGTGGTGGATGCAGATATCATCCTGCATGTTCGAGACATCGCCAATCCTGACCACGCCGCGCAGGCGCAGGACGTCCTCACGGTCCTTGACGAACTCGGGGTTTCAGCAGACACCACGCCCATCGTCGAGGTGTGGAACAAGGTTGATCTGCTCGAAGAGCCTGGACTGGTTCTGGCCAGTGCAGGCGCTGCCGGAAGAGTCCACGCGAGCGTGCCGGTATCTGCCCAGACCGGGCAGGGCATCCCCAAGTTTCTCCAGTTGATCGAGAAGATCCTGGGTGAACAGGCGCGCACCTATCATGTGCATGTTCCCCATAGCGCGGGGGCAGACATTGGCTGGCTGCACAGCCATGCCGAGGTCATTTCCCGCGACATGCCGACGGAAGTTGGTACCGATTTCGTGGTGCGTGTCGACCCCAGGCACAGAACCGCATTTCTCGAACGGTTTAACGGCCGGATCGCCGTCTCGGACCTCTAGGCCTTGTCGCGTGTGCGGATCTCATTCCAGTAGCGGTCCAGGCGCTCAAGCCCGACTGATGCGGCCTCCACACCGTCCTCTCGGCACCGGGCCTCTACATAGTGGAAGCGCCGAGTGAACTTGGCATTAGCGTCCCGCAGCGCGGCTTCCGGGTCAATGCCCGCCTTGCGCGCCAGGTTGGCTACGGCAAAGAGGAGATCGCCTATCTCCTCATGCAGTGCTGCCTCGTCGCCGGTCGCCTCGGCCTCCGCAACTTCTGCCAGTTCCTCGGTCACCTTGGCGCGCACGGCCGGCAGATCGGGCCAGTCAAAACCGACTTTGGCGGCCCGTTTGGTCAGCTTCTCAGCGCGGGCGAGGGCAGGCAGGACCATAGGCACGTCATCAAGAATGGATGGCTCCGATTCACCCTTGCGCTCGGCTTTGGCTGCGCGTTCGCCGGCTTTGATGTTTTCCCACCGGTTTTGGGCATCGGCGGCACCATCGGCAGCCACTTCACCAAACACATGCGGATGGCGCCGGATGAGCTTTTCAGTGATTGCCTCGACCACGTCGCCGATATCGAAATGACCGGCCTCCTTGGCCATCTGGGCGTGATAGATCGGCTGCAGAAGGAGGTCGCCGAGCTCTTCGCGGAGGTCGGAGAAATCCTCGCGCTCAATGGCGTCCGCGACTTCATAGGCTTCTTCAATGGTGTAGTGGCGGATGGAGCGGAAATCCTGCTCGAGATCCCAAGGACAACCCCCGTCCGGATTGCGGAGCGCTGCCATGATCTCAATCAGGCGCGATATGTCACGGGAGGGCTGCATGCTGGAGGTCCTCGGAATCATCTGCGTCAGCATAGCCAATGAAGAGTGCCCAGACGACCATCAGGATGGTGGCGATGGGAGCGCTCGGAGTCTAGGGCGAACGGGCGTAGCCCAGCAACCGCAGTCACACGATCCACGCACATTCATTTCGCATAATATATATTATGGAACTTTTGTACGTGGCGCGTTAGGCTTGATGGAAGCAATTGCTCGAGTTTTGCACCGTTCGAACGGCCGGGCATAACTTTGATCAACGATTGAGAATGCGGCCGGACATGACGTCAATCTGCATTCCGTCAAAAGCCGGAGTGACGTTAGCCGGCGTCTCGTCGTCGGTCCGACGATAATCGAGATCGATATGCATGTTGGTCAGTACGGCTTGGCGCGGTGCGAAGCGTTCGATCAATTCGAGCGCCTGCGGCAGGCTCAAGTGGCTCGGATGTGGCGTATGCCGCAAGGCGTCGACGATCCATACGTCCAGATCGCCAAGCATGGCATCGGACCCAGCCGGGACAGCCGAGAGATCGCAGCAATATGCCAGCCCGCCAATGCGATAGCCAAATGCATTGATGTCGCCGTGGACGAGATCGAACGCTGAAAATTCAAGAACGCCACCTGGGCCTTCGACGGCTACGCTGTCACCGCTGCTGATCTCATGGGGATTGAGGATCGGCGGATAAGAACTGCCAGCGGGCGTTGAGAAGCAATATCCGAACGCTTCGTACAACCGCTGACCGCAACTGCGGGAAAAATACACATCTACGCGCCGCCGGTTGTGCAGCGCCAGCACGCGAAGATCGTCAATGCCATGTGTGTGATCGGCATGCTCGTGCGTGTAAAGTACGGCATCGACGCGATCGACCTTTGTATCGAGCAACTGTTCCCGCAGATCCGCACCGGTATCGATAAGTGCCCGTGTTGGCTCAGAAATTTCGTCGCGCCAGCCCTCCACGAGCAGCGCGCAGCGGCGCCGACGATTACGCGGTTCGGACGGATCGCAGGCGCCCCAATCGTTGCCGATGCGCGGCACTCCACCGGAAGACCCACAGCCCAGAATGGTTGCGATGATCCGGTCTGGCGTCTTCATGGGACTATTTCACGCCAGATTTGGCAAACAGTCGGCCGAAGTTTGCCGTTGTCTCGGCGCCGATCTGTTCAAGGGAAATCCCCCGCAATTCTGCCAGTTTGAGCGCGGTATGCCGCACGAAGCTCGGTTCGTTGGACTGACCGCGATGCGGAATTGGTGCGAGGTATGGGGCGTCGGTCTCGACGAGGTAACGATCGGCCGGAACGATCCTGGCAACCTCCTGAATTTCCTGAGCATTCCGAAACGTCACGATGCCGGAGAAGGAGATATATCCACCCAGTGCAAGGGCGCGCCGGGCGAGGTCCATGCCAGCCGTAAAGCAATGCAGAACAAAGGGAAATGCCCCCTGCCCGGTCTCCTCTTCGAGGATTTCCGCCATGTCTTCGTCGGCCTGGCGGCTGTGGATAACCAGTGGAAGACCGGTGATCCGGGCGGCGGCGATGTGCCGCAAAAGCCCGGTTTTCTGGGCCTCTCGGGGCGCATTGTCGTAGTAGTAGTCAAGGCCCGCCTCGCCGATTGCAATGCAGCGCGGGTGCTCGCTCAGGCGTATCAAGTCATTGGTTTCAATATGTAATTCCTGGTCCGCGTTGTGCGGATGAGTGCCGACGGAGCACCAGACATTGTCGAACCGTTCGGCCAGGCCCGCATATGTGGAAAAGTTGTCCACACGTGTGGAAATCGTAACCATACCAACCACTTGCGCTGCAGCCGCACGCGCCATGACGCCTTCGAGATCGGCCGAAAGCGCCTCAAAATCCAAGTGGCAATGACTGTCGATCAGCATGTTACGCGGCCGGCTTTTCAAGGCGCGCAAACACGCCCTGAGGCACGGGCAGCGGCGAATTTGCTGGCAGAGTGTTGACCTTAAGCGCGTCCTCAAGCGACCTCGCGTCACTGTCGATCGCCAACTGGTCGAGCAGGCGTGCAGCCGATGCCGGCACGAAGGCCTGCATGGGGATGGCAAGACGGCGAACCGTGTCGGCCGTAACGTAGAGTACGGTGGCCATGCGGGCCGGATCGGTCTTTTTCAGCGCCCAGGGCTCCTGGGCGGCGAAGTAATTGTTGGCCGAGCTCAGCGCCGCGATGATGGCCCCTGTGGCTTCATGAATCAGCTGCTGATCCATGGCCTTCTGGGCCGCCGCGAGTGCGCCGGTTACTTCTCCGATGATGGCCTGATCGGCTTCGGTCAGTTCACCCAGCTCGGGCACCCTGCCCTCGCAGTTCTTGTTGATCATGGACAGTGAGCGCTGGGCCAGGTTGCCCAGGTTGTTGGCAAGGTCGGCGTTGACCCGGTTGATGAGTTTCTCGTTGGAGTAGTCACCATCGTTGCCGAAGGAGACTTCGCGCAGAAAGAAGTAGCGGACGGCATCGGCGCCGAAGGTCTCGACAAGGTGGAACGGGTCGATGACATTGCCCAGCGACTTGCTCATCTTCTGGCCGTCGACGGTAAGGAAACCGTGGGCGAAGACGCGGTGCTGTACCGGCAGGCCGGCGCTCATCAGGAAGGCGGGCCAGTAGACGGTGTGGAAGCGGATGATGTCCTTGCCGATCACGTGCAGGTCCGCCGGCCAGAACTTCTTGAACAGTTCGCTCTGTTCGTCGGGATAGCCCAGGCCTGTGATATAGTTGGTGAGTGCGTCGACCCAGACATACATCACGTGCCCCTCGGCGCCCGGTACGGGAATGCCCCAGTCGAAAGTGGTGCGCGAAATGGAGAGGTCCTGCAGGCCGCTCTTTACGAAGGAAATAATCTCGTTCCGGCGCTCTTTGGGCGCAATGAAATCGGGATTTGCCTCATAGAGGTCCAGAAGCTTCTGCTGGTAGGCCGAAAGGCGGAAGAAATAGGTTGGCTCCTCAACCCACTCGACCTCGGCACCTGACGGAGCAAAGCGCTTTCCATCCTTCTCCGTCAGCTCGGCCTCGTCGAAGTAGGCCTCGTCGCGCACCGAATACCAACCGGCATACGTGGACTGGAAGATGTCGCCATTGGCGTTCTCAGCCATTTTTTTCCAGATGGCCTGGGAGGCCTCGTGATGGCGCCTTTCCGTGGTGCGGATGAAGTCGTCGTTGGAGAGGTTGAGCGCCGAGGCGAGCCTCTTGAACTCGCCGGCATTGCGGTCTGCCAATTCCTTTACGGGAATGCCTTCCCTGGCAGCGGTCTGCACCATCTTGATGCCGTGCTCGTCCGTACCGGTGAGGAAATAGACATCCCTGCCCTCCAGACGCTTCCAGCGGGCAATGGCGTCGGTCGCAATCATCTCGTAGGCGTGGCCGATATGGGGCGCGCCATTGGGATAGGAGATCGCGGTAGTGACGTAGAATGGCTTTGTCATGCTGGCTCGGCGGGATTGGCTATGAGGGCGCAGTGCTTCCTTATGGCGTCGAAAATCACCATCAGCGTCTGTTTCATATCGAGGTTGACGCTGTCGGCCTCGCCCAGAAGTGCGCCTGCCTTCTCCCATAGGTCTGTGGCAGAGGCAAGACGCCAACGCGCACCGGGCTGGATGGCTGCCTCGCGCATTTCCGTGGCCAGCCAGTCGTTGAGGATCTCGCGGGCAAAGGACATGTCCGTGCCCTGGGGATCAGCGCCGAGCGCCTCTGCCAATTGCAACTGGGCGCCGACGGGCGCGGCATAGGGATCGCGGAGCCACATCAGCAGCGCGCCTACCGGAGAATTCTCCCCAAGCGCCAAGGTCTCGAAGGCACGGCGCGGGCGACCCCCAGCCAGCTGGACCGCGCGCTCGAGCGTGGCCTGCTCGAGGCCGGGCTGGCTGGATTTCACGATGCCGGCGACCATGCTATCTGGCAGTGGTCGTGCCGCCAGAACGTGGCAGCGCGAGCGGATGGTAGGCAGGAGCTGCCCCGGACGGTGCGAGACGAGGATGAAGGTGGTGTCGGGCGGCGGCTCCTCAAGAGTCTTGAGCAGCGCGTTGGCAGCGGATGGATTGCAGTCATCGATGGAATCGAGAATGGCAATGCGGTGCCCCGCCCTGCCCCGCGTGTGCTGAAGGCTCTCGCGCAGCTCGCGCACATCCTCTACCCGGATGACCGAATAATATCCCTTGGCCTCCTTGGGACGCCGGCGCAGCACCGACAGATTGGGATGCGCCAGGGCGGAAACCTGCTCGCTGACGCGATGTCGGTCCTCATCACCTGTCTCGGTAAGAATGGCCACGGCCAGTTCAAAGGCCAGGGTCGCCTTGCCGACGCCCTGCGGCCCGTGCAGCAGGATGGCACCGGGTAGACGATGCTCGGCCAGCTGCGAGAGCACGGCGGCACGGACTGCGTCATGGCCATTGGCGACCTGGCGCTGTTCGGGCAGCGGCAAGTCCGGGAGGGCGGATGGATCGGTCATGCGTTCGGTTTAATGGAAAAGGGGGCAAATCGGAATGGCTGATGTCGGTAGGCCAGACGCTGAGATCGGACCGCGTCAAAGGTAATCGGCGTCCCCACCGTCGCGAGAAGGACCCGGGATACCGGAAGGCTCCGGGGCGATTTAGCGCAGGGCGACCCTCGGCCTTGCGGCGTCGTCAGGAGTGCGACTGAAGTTCGGGGAAGCGGGCCGTGACGACTTCCCAGATCGCCGCCTCCAGACGCTCTTCATCCAATTCGGCCGAAAGCACGACACAGCGGTCCGGATTGTTGCGGGCGATATCGAGGAAATTCTGGCGCAGCCGCTTGTGCCAGTCGAGCTCTTCCTTTTCGAACCGGTCTCCAGTGAGCTGCAGCCCGTCCTCGATGGCCCGCTGCTCGACCCGGCGAAAGGCGACTTCGGGGTCCATGTCGAGCACGATGGTGAGGTCGGGAGTGTGTCCATCAAGCGCAAGGTTCTCCAGCGCGTCGATCAGGCGGTCATCCACGCCGCCAGTCAGGCCCTGATAGGCGCGAGTGGAGTCGCAGAACCGGTCGGAGATGACCCATGTGCCCTTGGCCAGATTGGGAGCGATCAACTGGTGGACGTGGTCAAGGCGCGCGGCGGCGAACAGTACAGCCTCGGACCCTGCGCCCCAAGCTTCGGAGCGGCCCTGGAGTATGAAGGAGCGAATGGCCTCGGCCTTGGGCGTGCCGCCCGGCTCGCGCGTGCGCACCGCCTCGATGCCGTGGTGGCCAAGGTTATTAAGCAGCCGCCGGACCTGCGTGGACTTGCCCACGCCTTCCCCGCCCTCAAAGGTTATGAAGCGAGCGTTGCGTCGGTTGGGCGCTTCGAGCATGGGCAGGCGATTCCTCGGTAATGGCTTTATTTTAGGACACCGGGCGGGATGGGGAAAGGTGGGCGGTGTTTGCTGACAAGATCGGGCCATGAGTGCAGCGGTTCTGAAGCCGACAGTACCGCGCTGGCTCTGCTACTATCCGCGGCCCAGCGGCGCCATCCTCCCCGGAGGAGGATATGAAGGCGCCGCGGATTTCTGTGACCGAACTGGCTATTGACCAACGCGTCGCCGTCCTCGGGTTTGAACCGGGGCGCGTTTCCGACGGGCACTCTGCGACCGTTTTTTAGCCTCGGACCAGTCAGCGAGTACCCGGGGTGGCGGTATCCGGTCGGTTTGATCCTTCGCCATCCGAGTGTAGCTCTGCTGGCCTCTTCGCCTAAAATCGGCTCAGAGCCATCCGAGTGCAAGTTGTTTCAGCGCGTCGGTGGCGCGGCGAACGAGGTCGCCCTGCCCTACGGACTCGGCAGCATAAAGAGGTGCGGACTGGACGAGCTTGTCGTTGCAATAGACGCGCAGCTCGGCGAGCTTGTCGCCCTGATTGACCGGCGGCCTTATGGGGGAGGTGTACTCGACCGTGGCGCTGAGGCACTGACGAGAGCCGCGCGGGAGATAGAGCGCGATTTCGCCCTTGCCCACCAGCGCGACATTGGGGCTGGCACCGCCATAGACATCGGCATAGGCAACGACCTGCCCCTCGGCATAGGGCGTGAAGCGTTCAAATGCGCGAGCTCCCCAAGTGAGCAGCTTGCGGGCTTCTTCGGTGCGTTCGCGCATGGATTTCAGGCCATGGACGACGGCGATGAGGCGGCGATCCCCCTGTGCTGTCGATGTCACCGAACCGTAGCCGGCCGCTTCCGTGTGGCCTGTCTTGAGACCATCGACACCGATGCCCATTTCGACCAGCGAATTGCGGTTGGCCTGGTTGATGCCGTTCCACTCCATCGAGGGCTCGGAGAAGTAGTGGTAAAACTCCGGGAATTCGCGAATGAGGTAGCGGCCGAGCTCAGCCAGGTCGCGGGCCGTGGAGAACATGTCCGGATCAGGCAGGCCAGTTGGATTGGTGAAGCGAGAGCCGGAGAGGCCGATATCGGCCGCCAGCTCGTTCATCAACAGCGCAAAGGTGCTTTCCGAGCCGGCAATGCCTTCGGCCAAAACGATGGCGGCATCGTTGCCCGACTGGATGATTACCGAGCGGATCAGATCCTCGACACGGATCCGGGAGTTGAGTTCGGCAAACATGGTAGAGCCGCCTGAAGCCGCGCCCCCCGTGCGCCAGGCATGTTCGGAGACGAAGAATTCGTCATCGAGGCTGACGCGCCCGGCCCTGATTTCATTGAAGACTACGGCCAGCGTCATGAGCTTGGCCATGGAGGCTGGCTCGAGGGCGGTATCGGCATCCTTCTGAAAGATGACCGTGCCCGATTCGTAGTCCATGAGAACCGCGAAGGGCGCCTTGGTATCGAACTCGGCCTGGGCGACAGCCGTGGCGGTGAAGCCCAGCAACGCGACAATGGCAAACAGAACTCTCACCGGAATTTCCCCCGCATTCCCAGCGCACCTGCGCACAAAATCCGCAGGTGAACCCTGTCATCAATAAAGAGTTGCGTCGCCGAGGCCAAGCTCCCGGGCCAGCGCCAGTGCGTCGTCAGCGGTCGCGCCAGGCTTAAGCCAGGTCAGCGTCAACCGGGTGGCGGGACGGCCATTGGCCGTGACAGGTTCTTCAGTGACGGCACCAAGCAGGGCGAATTGCTGGGCCAGAGCCGCAGCATTGGCCGGATCCGCATAGACCCCCAGTCCCAGGTTGATGGCGCGGGAATCGGCATCCACCGAGGCTGCCCACGACGCCAACTCGGCATTGCCGCTGGCCATGGCATTGACCGCCTCGTGGGCCGAGCCCACGGCGGCATCGACCTGGGCCGGCGTGGTATCCGCGTAGGAAAAGAGGCCGCTGAAGAAACTTGTGGTCATGCCCACAAGGCTGCGGTCGCTCTGCCCCCCTGAGCTGGCAACGCGAATGGGGCCGCTGTCATAGTCGGCCGGGCCGGAATAGCTGGCGACCAGCATGCGGGTGTCGTCGCCTTCGAGGGGTGCCTCGCCCACATACTGGACGTGAACGTTGGCCGAGCCCTTGTTTACATAGCCGAGCATGGCGGCAGCCCGGTAGCTTAGGTCGATGATGCGGCCCGAAACATACGGTCCGCGATCGTTGACCCGAACGATGAGCGAACGGCCGTTGTCGGTATTGGTCACTCGCACATAGGACGGCAGGGGCAATGTAGGATGGGCCGCAGTGATGGCGTTGGCCGAGAAAATCTCGCCATTGGCAGTGCGGCGTCCGTGGAAGTCGGCGCCATACCAGGAAGCCGAGCCGGAGGCGGCGTAGCTGGGATCGTGCTGGGGCACGTAAGTCTTGCCGCGCACGGTATAGGGCTTGCCAACCTGATAGCGGCCGCCGCCGCGGGGCGGATTTGGATTGGTGGTGACACGCGGCGAAGCGGCCACGCCATATTCGCTGGAAGTAAAGGCAGCTCGCTTGACGGTGGGACCAAGGTTGCCCGTGGCACAGGCAGCCAGCATTGGCGCAATCAGGGCGGCCAGGGACATGGCACGGACGGCGCTACGCCAGGAGGTCATCACGGTACGCAATACTCTTTGGATTCAAAGCTTTTCGCGCGAAAGGATAACCGGCTGACGAGACCGTTCAAATTAAGGAACAATTTTACGGTTTAGGGATGGTTAAGTTCTCGTCCCGCGCATGGCCGGTCTGTCTGCGTCATCCTTGTCGCTTGACTGATATAAAGATATCTTTATGTGATGCCCGCAGCGCGGCGGAAGCGCCTGTATGAAGAAAGTGAGGACGGCGATGAGCCCCTCCCCGGTCTCGACCACCCAACCCATCATTCCCGACTGGAGCGAAGTGCGTGCGGCGCTCGCCACAGCCATGAACGAACGCATCCTGGTGCTCGATGGCGCCATGGGCACAATGATCCAGCGGCTGGGGCTGACGGAAGAGAACTTCCGTGGCGAACGGTTCAAGGATTGGAAACATCCGCTCAAGGGCAACAATGACCTGCTGGTCATCACCGAGCCGGAAAAGATCGAGGATATCCACTACGCCTATTTCATGGCTGGTGCCGATATCGTGGAGACCAACACTTTCTCGGCCACATCGGTGGCGCAGGCCGACTATGGCTGCGAAGAGGTTGTCTACGACATCAACTACCAGGGTGTGATGGTGGCGCGCCGCGCGGCCCTGCGTGCGCAGGAGGCGGATGGACGCCGTCGCTTCGTTGCCGGCGCCATCGGGCCGACTACGAAGACCTCTTCCATGTCGACCGATGTCAGCAATCCGGGACATCGTTCGATCACGTTCGACGACCTGGTGGTTGCCTATGGCGAGGCCATTCGGGGGCTGGTCGACGCAGGCGCGGACGTGCTGCTGTTCGAGACCATCACGGACACGCTCAACACCAAGGCCGGCATTTTCGCGGCGCAGCGGTTGTTCGAGGAACGCGGCGTCGACGTACCGATCATGATTTCAGGTACGATCACCGATCTGTCGGGCCGTACGCTGAGCGGGCAGACGCCGACGGCCTTCTGGTATTCGGTTCGGCATGCCAATCCGCTGACGATCGGGCTCAACTGCGCGCTGGGCGCCGACCTGATGCGCGACCACATTGCGGAACTTTCGGGTGTCGCGGACACCTTTGTCTGCGCCTATCCCAATGCGGGCCTGCCCAACGAAATGGGGGCCTATGACGAAACGCCCGAGCAGATGGCGAGCCAGCTCGAAGTGTTTGCCAGTGAAGGTCTGCTCAACATTGTGGGCGGGTGCTGCGGCTCGACGCCGGACCATATCCGCGCCATTGCCGAAACGGCGTCGCGCTACAAGCCGCGCAAGGTGCCCCATGCGGACAGGTTGTTGCGCCTGGCCGGATTGGAGCCGTTTACGCTGACCAAGGACATTCCCTTCGTCAACGTCGGTGAGCGCACCAATGTCACCGGCTCCGCGCGCTTCCGCAAACTCATCACCGCCGGCGATTACACGGCCGCGCTCGACGTGGCGCGCGACCAGGTGGCCAATGGCGCGCAGGTCATCGACATAAACATGGACGAGGGCCTGATCGACTCCAGGCAGGTGATGATCGACTTCCTCAACCTGCTGGCGGCCGAACCGGACATCGCCAAGGTGCCGCTGATGATCGACAGCTCCAAGTGGGAGGTGATCGAGGCCGGCCTTAAATGCGTGCAGGGCAAGGCGCTGGTGAACTCCATCTCGCTCAAGGAGGGCGAGGAGGCTTTTATCCATCACGCCAAGCTGGTGAAGGCCTATGGCGCAGCCGTTGTGGTCATGGCTTTCGATGAGAGTGGCCAGGCCGACACCAAGCAGCGCAAGGTGGAGATCTGCACGCGCGCCTACAAGATTTTGACGGAAGTCGTTGGTTTTCCGCCAGAAGATATCATCTTCGACCCGAACGTGTTCGCAGTCGCCACTGGCATCGAAGAACACAACAATTACGGGGTCGACTTCATCGAGGCGACCAGGGAAATCACCAGTACCCTGCCCCATGTGCATGTTTCGGGCGGCATCTCGAACCTGAGCTTCTCGTTCCGCGGCAATGAGCCCGTGCGCGAGGCCATGCATGCGGTGTTTCTTTACTATGCCATCCAGAACGGCATGGACATGGGCATCGTCAATGCCGGGCAGCTGGCAGTCTATGAGACGATCGACAAGGAACTGCGCGACGCCTGCGAGGATGTGATCCTCAACCGGCGGCCGGATTCCACTGACCGGATGCTGGAGCTGGCCGAGCGCTACAAGGGGCAGAGCGGCGGACCCGGCAAGGCGAAGGACACCGCATGGCGCGAGTTGCCGGTGGCTGAGCGCATCACATATGCGCTGGTCAACGGCATTACCGAATATATCGAGGCCGATACCGAGGAAGCCCGGCAAACCTTCGAGCGGCCCCTGCATGTGATCGAAGGCCCGCTGATGGCCGGCATGAATGTGGTGGGCGACCTGTTCGGCTCGGGCAAGATGTTCCTGCCGCAGGTGGTGAAATCCGCCCGGGTGATGAAGCAGGCGGTGGCCTATCTGCTGCCATTCATGGAGGCAGAGAAGGACGCCAATGGCGATGCTGCCGGCCGCAAGAGTGCCGGCAAGGTGCTGATGGCCACGGTGAAGGGTGACGTGCACGACATCGGCAAGAACATCGTCGGCGTCGTGCTGGCCTGCAACAATTACGAGATTGTCGACCTGGGCGTGATGGTGCCGAGCCAGAAAATCCTGGAAACGGCGCGAGCCGAAAAGGTGGACATCATCGGCCTCTCGGGCCTGATTACCCCGTCGCTGGACGAGATGGTCCACGTCGCCGCCGAGATGGAGCGTGAAGGTTTCGACATTCCGCTGCTGATTGGCGGAGCCACGACCAGCCGCGTCCACACGGCGGTCAAGATCCATCCGCGCTACAACCGCGGGCAGGCTATCTACGTCAACGATGCGAGCCGCGCCGTGGGCGTGGTATCGAGCCTGCTGTCGGAAGACACCAGGACCAGCTTCATCGAGCAGGTGCGCGCCGAATATGCCAAGGCGGCAGCGGCGCATGAGCGGGCCGAATCCGAAAAGCGTCGCCTGCCGCTGGAAAGCGCTCGGGACAATGCATTCCGCCCCGATTGGACGAGTTATACGCCGCCCAAGCCCAGCTTCCTCGGGACGCGGGTGTTCGACGCGTTCGACCTCTCGGAAATTGCCCGCTACATCGACTGGACACCGTTCTTCCAGACCTGGGAGCTCAAGGGCCGCTACCCGGCCATTCTCGAGGACGAGGCGCAGGGCGAAGCCGCGCGGGCGCTCTGGGCCGATGCCCAGGCCATGCTCAAGCAGATCATTGAGGAAAAGTGGTTTGCCCCCAAGGCCGTGGTTGGCTTCTGGCCGGCCAATGCGGTGGGCGATGACGTGCGGCTCTATACCGACGACACACGGCAGGACGAGCTCGCAACCTTCTTCACGCTGCGCCAGCAGCTGACCAAGCGCGACGGCAAGCCGAACATGGCACTGAGCGACTTCGTGGCCCCCGAGGAGACCGGCAAGCCTGACTATCTGGGCGGCTTCGTGGTGACCGCCGGGATGGAGGAAGTGGGGATTGCCGAGCGCTATGAGCGCGCCAATGACGACTATTCATCCATCCTCGTGAAGGCACTGGCCGACCGCTTCGCCGAAGCCATGGCCGAATACATGCATGAGAAGGTGCGCAAGGAACTCTGGGGCTATGCCCCGGACGAGACCCTGGCGCCGAATGAGTTGATCGGCGAGCCTTATCAGGGTATCCGCCCTGCCCCCGGCTACCCCGCGCAGCCAGACCACACGGAAAAAACCACGCTGTTCAGGCTGCTTGAGGCTGAGAGTGCGGTCGGCGTGACGCTGACCGAAAGCTATGCCATGTGGCCGGGATCGTCGGTCTCGGGCCTCTATTTCAGCCATCCGGATGCGTATTATTTCGGTGTGGCCAAGGTGGAGCGCGACCAGGTACTCGACTATGCGCGGCGCAAGGGCATGGCGGTGGAGGAGGTGGAGCGCTGGCTCGGGCCGATCCTCAATTATATGCCGGGCACCGTGGCGGCGGCATAGGTGCGCATGGCAAGGTTCCCCTCACGGGACCATCTGGCACCTTCTCCGCAAGGGAGAACGGGGCACCGAGTTTGCAACCGCGTCGAGTGCCCCTCTCCCCCTGTGTGAGAGGGTGGATCGACCGAAGGGAGACGAGCGAGAGGCATGTCCCGCGTGAACCCTATCCCCGTGACACTCATCACAGCGCCGGGCCAGCTGGTGCCGTTGGACGGCGAAACGGCGCTGGTCCGGCTCAAGGCCAATACGGGGCATGGTCATGCCGATGGAGATGTTTGCGTGGCTTGTGCGGCGCAGATCGATGTGCGCGCCCTGCTCTACAATCTGCTCGAGGAACAGCGGCGCGCGATGCGGCCACCATTCTCGCGCGTCGTTGTGGATGCCAGCGCCGTCGTCGATCAGGGGCTGGTTGTTGCGGCGCTGACCGGACGGCTGCCGGCTCAGGCGCTGCGGGACCACGAGGTGGCGCGGCGGTTTGTGCTGGTGGGGTGAGTACAACACCCAGGATGTCATCCGAATATCCGAGCGGCTTCGGCGTTCGTGGAGGCCATCGAGCGTGAATTGCGGCCTTCGCCGGAGGGAGACGGTGCGGGTGTGTCTAGCTCAGATAAGGCACAAGCGGCGTATCCGCCCGCAAATACAGCGGATGCTTGGGTGAGCCATCGGCGTTGGTGCCAAAGCACCAGAGATCCACGCCATCGGCGCGGAGGGTTTCGACGATTTCGCGACCCGCTGGTGCAAGGGCCTTGTTGAGCTTGCCGTGGCAGAGGACCACGCGCCCTGCATCGCGCGCCGCCGCGCGGATGGCAGGGAGGTTGGCGGACGAAACAGCTTCGATGCCCGGAGCCAGCAGCATCTTGGGGTCGGTAGCGCGATAGTCGCCCACATTGCATTTGACCATGCCCGAAAAGCCCTCGCGACGGGCGAAATTCCATTCGCGGGCGCAGGTCGGGTCATCCACCGTGGCATCGGCGGTGGACGGGTTCATGCCGATAAAGACAATATAGTGCTGGGGAAAGGTGTCGCCCAGCCAGCGCCGCATCACCTGGCGATAGCGGCCATCGGGGCTCATCACCGCGTCCCCCTTGACCCCGGCCCCCAGGCGCAGCCGCACCTTGCCGCCGGGATCGTGAGCGGCCGGTTCATGTCCGAAGAGATCGCTCATGCGGTGAGGTCGCTCGGCGGGGTGAGCCCGTTCATCAGGGACGCGGTGGTTATGGTATTGGCGAGAAGGCAGGCTATGGTCATGGGACCAACGCCGCCGGGCACGGGGGTAATGGCGGCGGCGACCTCGGCCGCAGATTCGGTATCGACATCGCCCACGAGGCGGGTCTTGCCTTCGCCCCGCTCGGGGGCATCGATCCGGTTGATGCCCACATCGATGACCACCGCACCGGGCTTGATCCAGTCGCCCTTGACCATCTGCGGACGGCCGACTGCGGCCACGACGATATCGGCCTGACGGACGACATCGGCGAGGTTTTTCGTGCGCGAATGGGCGACGGTGACAGTGCAGTTGTCGCGCAGCAAGAGCTGCATCATCGGCTTGCCGACAAGATTGGAGCGACCAATGATGACGGCGCTCTTGCCTTCAAGGCTGCCCAGCTCGTCGCGCAGCAGCATGAGGCAGCCAAGGGGGGTGCAGGAGACCGGGCCCGGGAGGCCGATCTGCACCTTGCCGACATTGGCGGGGGTGAAACAGTCGACATCCTTGGCCGGGTCTATGGCTTCGATGACCTTGTTGGGGTCGATATGCTTTGGCACCGGCATCTGCACCAGAATGCCGTGGACAGCCGGATCGGCATTGAGCTTATGGACTAGGGCGATAAGGTCGGCCTCTGAGGTGTCGGCGGGCAGTTCATGCTTGAAGGACGCCATGCCGACTTCGGCGGTCTGTTTGGCCTTGTTGGCGACATAGACCTGGCTTGCGGGGTCCTCTCCCACGATAACGACGGCCAGACCCGGCGTGATGCCGTGATCAACCTTGAGGCGGTCGACATGGCCCGCGATGCGGCCGCGCAGATCTTCGGCAAAGCGTTTTCCGTCGATGATTTTTGCGGTCATTTCGGCTCCGATCTGCTTGAATGGTGCGGCGCGGGGGGTGTGCCCGCTTTCGGGATCGACATAAGGGATGCATGATGATCCGTCCATTGCTTTGCCTACCGCTGACTGCGCTTTTGACCCAAGCCGTCCTGGCCCAGGATGCCGCGCTGGACAAGCGGGTACTCAAACTGCATGCGCTTGCCGGAGGCGACTGGTGCGAGCCCGACGCTGCCCCGCAGGACCCCGACGAGCGACTGCAGCGCTGGACCTTCAACTACAGGCCCAAATTCGACCCCGAGGGCGAACCGCAGGAGGTGACGCTGTTCAGGGTGTGGTGCATGTCAGGCGCCTACAATGTCAGCCACGCCTATTACCTGCACGACCCCTATGACGGGCTCGTGCCGCTGACCTTTGCCCAGCCGACTTACGAGGCCATTTATGACGAGACCGAGGGCGAGGATGGGGCGCTGAAAAGCCTGACCGTCACCGGAATGGGGACAGCCAATTTCCTGGTCAATTCGGACTTCGACCCGAATTCGCTCACCGTGACCTCGCAATCCTATTGGCGCGGCGTCGGGGATGCCTCGTCAGCGGGTTGGTGGATATTCGAGGATGGGGAATTCACGCTGCAGCAGTTCGATATCGACGCCAGCTATGACGGCGAGGTCAACCCGGAGACGGTCGTCCACTACTGGAGGGGGTGATGGCAGCCAATTCCGGAGATGCACAGGCAATAGAAAGGCCGCCGCAGCATGACTGCCGGGCGGCCTCTATGGGATACGGTCCACCGCACTGTTGAGGGCTTGGGGGACAAGCGGCACACCGTTTCCCGCTCATCGGTTGCATGGGTCGTTTGCGTCGCCGATGAACTGCCTCAAGAGATGGGCCTCAATTGCGGCGAGAAAAGAGCCTTTCACCGAAGTGTGAAAGCGGGCGGCGGCGGCGGGCCTGCGTTGAGAAGCCGGCAAGTGCGCCATATATTGGCGGGGCAAGAAAATACGATTCCAGTTTACGCCGCCCGATCCGCGGGCGGCACCGAGGGACAAACATGACGACACTGACCCCGCCGCGTCTCGAGACGCAGTCCTTTACCGATCCCGAGGCGGCCTGGGCCCACATCGCCCACATCTATCACCGCAATTGCGACTTCATCCGCAGCCACCTGGACGCGCTCAGCCGCGGCGAGGTGCCGGCGGGCCGTGTGCGCGCCTACTATCCGCAGGTGGAAGTGCGATCCACCAGCTATTCCAAGCACGAAAGCACCCTGCCCTACGGGTACCTCCATACGCCCGGCCTCTACCGGACCACGGTGACGGCGCCAGACCTGTTCAAGGGGTATCTGCAGGAGCAGTTCGCCGTGATCCTCAAGAATCACGGCGGCACGATCGACGTGGGCGAGTCCGAAACGCCGATCCCGCTGCATTATGCGCTAGGCCTGCGCCAGCATGTGGACGGCTCGACGCTCAATGCGCTCGACGTGCCGCTGCGCGATATCTTCGATGCGCCGGATCTGTCCAATACCGATGACGAGATTGCCAATGGCACCTATGTGCCGCCGCGTGGCGGGCCCTATCCGCTGTCGGCCTTCACCGCACCGCGGGTGGACTATTCGCTGTTCCGGCTGGCCCACTATACCGGCACGGATGCCGAGCATTTCCAGAACTTCGTGATTTTCACGAACTACCAGTTCTACATCGACGAGTTCTGCCGGATCGCCAAGGAGCACCTCAAGGGCGGGCACGAGGTTTACCAGAGCTTCGTGGAGCCGGGAAATGTGGTGACCGACAACATGCTGCGCGGCGGCGGGGTGACCGGGCAGACGCCGGTCCGCACGCCACAGATGCCCGCCTATCACCTGGTGGCCGAGCGTGGCAAAGGCATCACCATGGTCAATATCGGCGTGGGCCCGTCCAATGCCAAGACCATAACCGACCATATCGCCGTGCTCAGGCCCCATGCCTGGATCATGCTGGGGCATTGCGCGGGCCTGCGAAACAGCCAGGAGCTGGGCGATTATGTGCTGGCCCATGCCTATGTGCGCGAGGACCATGTGCTGGACGCCGACCTGCCGCTTTCCGTGCCCATTCCGGCGCTGGCCGAAGTGCAGGTGGCGCTCGAGCAGGCGGTGGAGGAAATCACCCATACCGAGGGTATCGAGACCAAGAAGATCATGCGCACCGGCACGGTGGCGACTTTCGACAACCGCAATTGGGAACTCTGGGACCAGACCCAGATCATCCGGCAGTTGAGCCAGTCGCGTGCGGTGGCGCTGGACATGGAAAGCGCCACCATTGCAGCCAACGGGTTCCGTTTCCGGGTGCCCTACGGCACCCTGCTCTGCGTCTCGGACAAGCCGCTGCATGGCGAGCTGAAA
>Ga0065721_10049654_pt1 | contig 29594 bp, 16 predicted proteins | sample Mesricmetagenome_FD_59108 | JGI IMG/M metagenome (GOLD analysis project Ga0065721, IMG submission 59108) | Mesophilic microbial community from rice straw/compost enrichment Sample: eDNA_1 v2 (version 2) | ecosystem: Engineered > Solid waste > Grass > Composting > Bioreactor | place: USA: Davis...
GCAAGGCATCGCCTGCTTCCATTGGGGGCTGGTCAACGGCAAGACACAGACACATGAGCCATGGGATTGGATTCAGCATATGGACCTGGACTTCAGCTCCTGGCAGCATGATCTTTATCACCGTGATGGAAGCCCTTATCGGCATGAAGAAATTGAATTGTTCCGCAGTCTCACTGGCAAATGTAACAATAGAAATGGAGATGATTCTATGAGTGCAACAGCAATCGGAACCCTTGCGGCAAATTGGGAGAAACCTGTCCTCATTCATGATATTCCAGCCTTCGAAGATCCGGGGGTAGACGCGCGTTATTCGCATCCGGGCAAATTCGGTTCCCAGTATGGGCGCATGGTCTTCCTGAAGGATGGATCATGGCTTACCGTGTATACGATTTATGACAATAACGGGTATACGTTTGATGCAGACGGCGGCAATAGGCTGGAGTTCGCAGTTAGTCATGATAAAGGGAAGTCGTGGGACAAATTATCCGTTCTTCGTCATCCGTCCAGAGATTTGGATAACGGACAGCTGATCGAGCTGGACAATGGAGAGCTGCTGCTGAGCTGTCGTTCTGTGAGATGGCATGAATCCTATCAATTACATGTTTATAAAAGTACGGATGGGGGGCGCACCTGGGCGTTTTGGTCGACGATTGACGAGATGAACGGCTCGCCGGGCAGCTTGGGCAATCCCGATAAAGGCATCTATGAGCCGCATTTCTACCGTTTGGCCGATGGCCGCCTGTCGGTCATGTATGCCAATGAAAAGCACGTTATTGTACCGCCTTATTACAGCCAGATTATCTCGCAAAAAATATCCGAAGACGATGGCAGAACATGGGGAGAGGAAATCTGGGTTGCCTGGGATCCTGCCAGCCCTCATCTTCGCCCCGGGATGCCGGTATGGACAAGATTGCAGGATGGCCGTTATATTGTTGTTCTTGAAGTTGTTCATCTTGTCATGTACCAATGTGTATCTGCTGCTATTACTTATAAAATCTCAAACGACGGAATCCATTGGGAAGCAGGTAACGGTACTTTGGTTCCCGAGCAGAATGGCGGTCCTTATTTCGAGCAGTTACAAGACGGAACCTGGCTGGTCACCTCAAATTCGGGACAAATCTCTGTGAGCAAGGACAATGGAGAGTCCTGGCATACGATTGCCCCGCAGCCATTCACAGGCCATTTATGGCCTAGCCTATATGCGCTTGAGGGCAACCGATTCCTCCTGCTGAATTCGGAAGCACGCTCCAGCGGGGGACATAACATTCAGATGTGCATCGGACAATTAGAATAAGATGGAGTGGAGAGCGAGTCCTCAGCGGTTAGGCTGGGGACTTAATTGTCCATATAATTACGATTGAGAGCGGATTCAAAGTCTGCGGTTCAAGCCTTAAGGAGGTGAAGAGGCAGGAGGGACCCGGCAGAAGCAATCGAGACATGATGAATGAATGTAACCTGTAATACGACTACTCGGCTTTAAGGCCGATATCGAAGAGGAGAATTCATGATGAGAAAGCTTGTATTGACTATGCTGTCTGTGATTATGGTACTGGTGCTTTTTTCAGGAATAGTGTCTGCAGCCGGAGGACCGGCCGCCTCTACAAGTACGGTTACTGTCAATAATTTGTCCACCTTCACCGATGCTGGAACCGATGCGAGAGGCTTGCATCCGGGAACCTTCGGCTCCGAATATGGGCGGATGCTTCAATTGACGAATGGCGATTGGCTGGCTATCTATACGATTTATGACAACAACGGTTATACCCGCGATGCTAACGGAGGTACCAAGCTGCGTGTTTCGAAGAGCACCAACAAGGGCGTGAGCTGGACGGACATAGCGACGATCTCCGATCCGGGCAGGGACCTCGATAACGGGCAAATGGTTCAAATGCCAAACGGCGATATATTGATGGCTGCCCGGTCGGTACGCTGGCAGGAATCCTATCGGTTATATGTTTATAAAAGCACGAATCTTGGAGCAAGCTGGTCCTACTTGAGTACGATAGACCAGAATAACGGTACGCCTGGAAGTCTCGGAAGTCCAGACAAAGGCGTGTATGAACCTCATATGGGATTTCTTGCAGATGGACGTCTTGCCGTATTTTACGCTAATGAGAAACATGTTACGGAATCGCCGTCATACAGCCAGATCATTTCGGAGAAAATTTCCTCGGATGGCGGCGCAACCTGGGGAAGCGAAATTTTTGCGGCCTGGGACCCGTCGAATTCGGCAGCCCGTCCGGGGATGCCGGTGTGGACCAAGATGGCTAACGGGAAATATATATTAACCTTTGAAGTCTGCGGTACGGATTCCTGCAATATTCACAGCAAGATTTCCAGCGATGGTTATACCTGGTCCAGCGGGGTTGGAGCGTTGGTCCCTGATCAGCTTGGCGCTCCTTATGTCCTCTCTATGAGTGACGGAAGATTGGCAATCGTCTCAAATATTAATTCACTCTCGTTCAGCAATGATTACGGAGCAACCTGGTATAAGAATGATACCTTCCCATGGGCAAGCAGCTTATGGTCAAGCGTATATCAGACGGGGCCGAATGAAATAGCCATTATGAATTCCGCGTCAAGGACAGGAGGCGGTCATAATATCCAACTTGGCTATATGAGCGTCAAAAGTACGTTCTCGGATGATTTCAATGATGGCAACGATAACGGCTGGAGCAAATATGGCGGTACTTGGTCGGTCGCAAGCGGTGCTTACTCCGTTACATCGAGCAGCGGAGATAAAGCGATTGTTGATCCTTACGTATCGCTTGTGAATTACAGCGTTGAAGCTGATGTGAAGCTGAATAACGCGGGACAGGCGAGCATGATGTTCAGCGCCTCCTCGCCGGGTACCGGGGCAGACAGCTTTACCGGTTATGCGGCAGGTATTGATTCCGGCGGTTCTGTCTGGCTCGGGAAGTTCAACAATAATTTTACTTCTCTAGGCAGCGCATCAGCGACAATTGCAACGGGAACTGTCTATCACCTGAAGGTTGTAAAAACAAACGGTCGAATTCAGGTGTTTCTGGATGGGGCCTTAAAGCTGGATTTGACGGATAATACTTATGTAAAAGGAACGGTTGGTCTGCGCGGCGGCTTTGGCAATAGTGCGACCTTCGATAATGTGGTCGTTACGCCATTCCTGTACTGGAATGATTTCAGCAGCACAACGAATCCGGGCTGGACGAATTACGATGGAACATGGAGTTTTTCCGGCGGAACCTATAATGTATCATCCGGCAGCGCTCCTAAGTCGATCCTTAGTCCTCTGGTTAATGGCGAGTCCTATACGATTCAAGCGGATGTTCGAATTAACGGGACGGGGCAAGGCTCGCTGATCTGGAATGTACAAAATCCAGGAAGCGGCGCGGATACATTAAAGGGCTATGGTGCAGGGATCGATACAGGGGGGAATGTATGGCTGGGGCGATTCAATAACTCCTTCACGCAGCTCGGCAGCGCTTCGCTCACTATTGCTACTAACGTTTGGTACAATTTAAAAGTTGTTATTACAGGTGATCGGATGCAAGTGTATGTTAACAATGTACTGAAGATTGATGTGTCCGATTCCACTTACAAAAACGGCGCAATCGGCCTTCGTGGAGGGTTCAGCAATAACGTAAGCTTCGAGAGTCTCGTTGTGAGTTAATCCGCAGCGAATAAAACCGCTCTCTTTCCTCATGGAAAGGGAGCGGTTTTATTTGTACAAACGACCGGAAGTGATGAATCAGCCAATACCAGTCTATTCTTATCCGCCAACCCGCGTCTTCAACTCCTTATATTCCTTTGGCGAGCAGTCGACAAATCTCTTAAACATCTGAGAGAAATATTTATAGTCGCTGTATCCAACTTTCTCGGCGACAGCATAAGTCTTGGCCCCCGGCTCAGAGAGGAGGAGCTTGGCCTTCTCAATCCGGTAGCGGTTGAGCCACTCGACGAAGTTGACGCCCATTTCTTCTTTGAAGATCCGGCTCAGGTAGTTAGGTGTTACATAGACAATAGCAGCTACGTCGGCAAGGCTTACCGCACGGTTATAGTTCTCCTCCATATAGCGCAGTGCTGTCTTAATTACCCCTTTGAATTTCTGGTTCTTGTTCTCCTGAACGAGTTCCGACAAGCGCTGAAGAACGTCGTTCATCCATTTGCGCAAGTCTTCCAGCGTATCGAAGCGTTCCATTTCCCGATAGGGATTAAAATCCGTTCCAACGATGCTCCCTACATCAACGCTCATCTCTTCCACGCCGCTCACCGCCATCAGCAGCAGTCTGCCGCATATGCTTCGAATAACCGGCGCATCCGTCTGCCCTGCGGCAAAACGGTCGAAGATTTGATCTATTGCGGAGTGGAGCTCGGATGCGTTAAGCGTCTTCAAACAAACAATAATGACCTTTTCTTCTTCAGAAGGATAGAGGACATTTGGCATCTCCGTTGACATCAAGGATTCTTGATAGCGAATGAGACTGCCTTTGCCTTTATGGATTTTGGCCTTTAAGGCGCTGAAAGCTTCCGCATAAGATGTGCCCAGCATCGCAATATCTTTGCAATTCCGGCTGATTCCAATCGAGATCGACAGCTTCAAGTAGGTCTTGACGGCCTGTTGGATCTCTTCGCACACATGATTAACAACATCGGTGCTCAATCCGCTGCCGCTTATTACCCCAATAAGATGATCGAATTGGCTGTAGCAGACGAGCCCTTGAGTGCGTGTCAGCAGCACCTCTTCGGCGATATTCATGACCGAGAAACGGATAAGCTCGCGTTTGTTCTCCGGAAGGTCTTCTGTCATAAGAGCAAAGTCATCGATATCGATCGCAAGGAGGGAATATTCCGGGCCATGCAGCCTGATTTTGAGCAGCTCCGCCTTGTCGAAGATGGCAGCAGAGTCCATAAAGCCTCCTTGCAAAATCCGATTGATAAAATCCGACTTGATTGCCTGATAGTTCTCGTTAAGCATCATGTTAACGGCCTGCCGGTTTCGTTTATCCGCTTCGGCCAGCTTGATCTCCTCGCTCAGCTTGAGCATAAGGTCGACTAACTCCTCCGCTCCGACGGGCTTAAGCAAATAATCCTGTACGCCGATGGACAAGGCCTCCTTGGCAAAGCTGAAATCCTCATATCCGCTAAGAATAACGATACGGGTGTCGGGCAGCTGGTTCTTCAGATGCCGGGACAATTCCAAACCGTCCATAAGCGGCATGCGGATATCTGTAACCGTAATATGGGGCTTTAATTTAAGTGCCTTCTCCAGCGCTTCAACCCCGTCGGCCGCTTCGCCAACAACCTCGATTCCATAATCCTCCCAATCAATCGAAGTCCGGATGCCTTTGCGGATATTAGGCTCATCGTCAACAATCAGCAGCGTAATCATTTTCTCATCCTCCTAAGTTGTAAACGGTTGTCTGACGATAACGGTCATTCCGTTGCCGGGCGAAGTCTGGAAGGCAAGACCAAATTCCTGGCCGCAGATGAGCTGAATCCGGTCGTTCACGTTCTTAATTCCGAATCCCCGGTTATCGTCCTTCACCTGCTGAAGAAGCGAAGTGATATCGGCTTCCTCTACGCCAACGCCGTCATCGGTAATCCGGTATACAAGCTCCTGGTCCTCGCGTTTAATCGTGATTCGCACGGTGCCGCTCTTCCCCTTTTTCTCGATTCCATGATGGATCGCATTCTCGACAAGCGGCTGAAGAACGAGCTTGACGGTTCTGCAGGCCAGTGTCTCGGGTTCGACGTCAATGTCGAAGAGGATACAATCCTCGAACCGCTTCTCCTGAATGAGGATATAAGATCTCAGATGCTCGACTTCGCTTGCGACCGTTGTCTGTTCATTGCCGCTGTTCAGGGCGAGACGGAACAGCTTGGACAAGGCTTGCACAAGCTTCGAGCTTTCATAGGCCTTCTCCATGCGGGCCATCCAGTAGATCGTATCCAGCGTGTTATACAGAAAATGCGGATTAATCTGCGCCTGCAGCGCCTTCAGCTCCGCTTCCTTCTGCTTGATCTGCCCTGCATACACCTCGTTGATCAGCTCATCGAGACGTCTCGACATCCGGTTGAAGCTTCGGCTAATGAGCGCGATTTCGTCATTGCCTTTTACGGGAATGTTCACGTTGAAGTTCTCGTCCTCAATGGCTCTCATGGATCTGCGGATCCGGTTTAGAGGACTAAGCACCTTAAGCGAGAACAGAATGATCATAAGGGAGCAGAGGATGAAGCTTCCCAGCACAGCGTAAATCGTGACGTTCCGGATCAGCTTCGTGTCGCTTGACAGCTCATTCATAGGAACCAGATTGACGAGCTTCCACCCCGGACGCGACAGATTGTAATAGGTCTCGATATACGGATTGCCGTTCAGGGATGCTTTGAAATAGCCGCTGTTTTGCTGATAGAGCCTATGGTCATCGTACTTGCTGTCCATCGTTGTGCCGATCTTGGACTGGTCCAGCGACGAAATAATTCTCTTGTTCTCATCTATGATAAAAAATTCACTGCTGCCGCTGAGCAGCTTGTCCTTATAGATATCGGAGATCTCCTGCTCATCGATATTGATCTTGATCAGAGCAAGATCGGTAGAAATTTTATCGATATTTTTCAGGATTTTGATATAAGAGATAACCTTCAACGGCGTATGGTTGTACTGCATAATCTCATCGGCGATCCATTGTCCCTCTCCCCTAAGGTCGAACATCTGCTTCTGCAGCTCGGGACTGATGAGGTTAGTACTGCTGGCCGAATCGAACTCGAGTCCATTCATTCCTTTTACATAAATCGAGTAAATATTGGTATGAAATACGGCAAAACGATTCAACGTGTTCTGAGCGGACAGCAGGTAGTTGCGGGAGCCTGCCACCTGGCTGGAGGAGAGCATGAAGTAATTCATAAACTCTCTGTTCTGCCATAGATTCAAAGCCGAATTGTTCATGTCATTGAAGAAGAAGTTAATGCTTTCCCCAATCTGCTGAACGGTCTTCAAATTGGAGAGACTGACCTTGTCTTCTATGATTCTGGTGGATTGGAGATAAGAGAAGCCGCTTACAAAACCAAGGGGAATAAGGACAATAAAGAGCGAGAAGATCATGAATTTATGCTGCAGGCTGAAAAACCGTCGTTTGAACATAAGACCTCCGCAAGGTGTGATTGCTACATCTAAAGATAGCACCGCTATGCTTTGAGTCTTAATATAAACGTCTGTTTTTCGTTTGGCAAAGGGATTTTGGGTGTAATTCCGCCTTTGTCCCGTTTCCGCGTAAATCGCAGACATTTTTATAAAATCGTCACCTGTCGAAAATAAAATGCGCTATGTACAATTAGAAACGTGCACAAGATAACCGGTTACAAATTCGAGAGAATAGCAGGAGGGCGTCATGAAATCAAAACGTTGGAATAAAGCGGGGATGTCGGTCGCGGCACTTACCTTGGGAATGTCCTTAATCGCTGGCTGCGGGGGAAACAATACAGACAATAGTTCTTCAGCGTCGCCGGCAGCAAACGGAAACAATCAGGAAGCCTCGGGCTCGACAGCCCCGGCTAAGAATCCGGTCAAAGTCAAATTCATGAACATGTGGGCGAAGGACAGCACCGAGAATGTTGCGGTTACAGTACGCGAGCAGCTTGCGAAGTTCCAGGCGGATAATCCGGACATTATCGTAGAAGAAGAATCGATTGGAGATCAGAACGCTTATTATACCAAACTGAAAACATTGGCGGCTTCCAATGACCTTCCGGATATCTTTATCAGCAAAGGCTCGGAGCTTGCCATGTTCGCGCAAAACGAAACAACCGCACCGCTTGATGAGATACTGAGTGCCGATACAGCATGGAAGGACGGCTTCCTGCCGACAGCCTTTAATGACTTGAACAGTGGCGGCCATACGTACGGCGTACCATTCTCGATGCTCGCGACTTCTGTTATCTATTACAATAAACAAATTTTTGCCGACGCGGGCATTGCCTCGTTCCCTAAGACTTGGGCTGAATTGCAGGATGCCGTCGATAAGCTCAAAGCAAAAGGCGTTACTCCAATTGCGCTTGGGAACAAGGAACAGTGGGTTGCAGAATCTTGTATTCTGAGCGCGCTGGGCGACCGGTTCACGGGTACGGACTGGTTCAACGGCATTATTAATAAATCCGGTTCCAAATTTACGGATCCTGATTTTGTGAAGGGACTTACAGCGTTTCAGGACCTGGCAAAGCAGGGTGCCTTTAACGCCGACTTGAACAGCATCAACAACGATCAGCAGAAAACGCTGTACTTCAACGGCAAAGCTGCCATGTTCATGGAAGGCAGCTGGGCAATCGGTGCGGTCGCTTCCGCACCGAAGGAAGTAGCGGACAATACGGAAGTAGCAGTGCTGCCTGCTGTTGATGGCGGTAAAGGCAACGCGCTGGCAACATCGGGCGGAGCAGGCTCGGGTTATGCCGTTGGCATCAAAGGCTTTGCTGACAAGAAAGACGCAATCGCCAAGGTTATTAAGGCCATCAGCGGTGAGGAATTCGCGAAGGGCCTCGCCGAGAAAGGCGAGCCGGTTGCATTCAAGATAGCGGATTACGATAAGAGCAAAGTAAGCCCGCTTGCCGTCAAATATGCCGAATTGTCCTCGCAGCTTCAATTCACGCCAATCTACGATTCTTATCTGAGTCCTGCGCTGGTCAGCGTGCTGAATGCTGATCTGCAGGCACTCCTCATTAATGCGATTACGCCTGAGGAGCTCGCTAAGAAGGTTCAAGCGGAATACGAGAAAGCCAGCTAACGCAACTAATAAACTAGTGCCATCCGGTGACCCAACTCGCCGGATGGCGCTATAAGTAAGGAGTACCGTTATGAGCAGAAGCCCTTCTATGAAAATATCCAGATTCGGACTGTTTGGCCTTCTGGCTCCGAGCGTCGCGATCTACACCTTTATTATGATCATCCCGCTTGCTCTATCCTTCTATTACAGCCTGACGGACTGGACCGGCGGACCAACCAAGAACTTCATTGGCCTGGATAATTACAAACTGCTGCTGAAGGATAGTCTTTTCTGGCATTCGTTCAAGAACAACCTGATTATTCTGGCCCTTACGCTCGTTATTCAGATGGGGCTGGCATTTTTGCTGACAACCTTCTTTATGTCGAAGGCGCTGCGGCTGAAGGAGTTCCACCGGACCGTTATTTTCTTTCCGGTTGTCTTGTCCGCGGTTGTTGTTGGTTTCGTCTGGCAGATGATTTACAGCCATGATTACGGCATTCTAAACGCCGTATTGCGGTCGGTAGGTCTGGAATCGTCCATCCGCGCTTGGCTGGATGACCCGAAGATCGTCCTGTATTCCGTTACGCTTCCGCTTATCTGGCAATATCTCGGGATCCCGCTTATGATTTTTGTTTCGGCGGTTCACGGTATTTCCAAGGACATATACGAGACAAGCGAGCTGGATGGCTGTACAGGCTTTAAGAAAGCCATTTATATTACGTTCCCGCTAATCTACGACACAATTAAAGTCGTGATGATGCTGAGTATTTCTTCCAACATGCTCGTATTCAGCCATATTTACGTCATGACGGGCGGAGGACCCGGAACCAGCTCGATGGTGCTTGCGCAATACGCCTACAAGACCTCGTTTGGCAGCATGCAGCTCGGCTACGGAAGCGCGGTTACGATCGGCATGTTTATCGTAAGCTTCGGCATTATTCTGCTGTTCAAGCGGCTGGCGGAGGTGAAAAACTAATGTCCGTTCCATTGCTGCTCCGAAGAGCGGGGAATTTCTTGTTTAACGCCGTTATGATTGTATTCTCGCTCGCCTGCGTTTTCCCAATTGTCTGGATTATCTATTCGTCACTTAAGACCAAGGACGAATTCATGCTGAACTCGGTATCGCTGCCGCATCAGCTGCAGTTCCATAACTATTACAAGGCATTTGTAGAAGGCAAAATGTATCAGTATTTCATTAGCAGCTCCTTGAACAGCGCGGTGACGGTTATCGTCGTTGTCGTTCTGTCTTTCTGTACCGCTTATGCCTTGTCCAGATTCCGCTTCAAGGGCAGGAATCTGATCTATACGTACTTTATTGTCGGGATGCTGATTCCGGTATACGGCCTCATCGTGCCGCTGTTCCTGCAGTTCAAGCAGTTGGGCATGTATGACAAGTTCTACACCTTGCTTCTGCCCTATATCGCGATCCGGCTGCCGCTGCCGATCTTTCTGTTCGAAAGCTTTATCCGCACGGTACCGATGGAGCTTGATGAAGCCGCTCATATGGACGGCGCATCTACCTTTTATACAATGACCCGGATTTTGCTGCCGATCTGCAAGCCTGCGATAGCGACCGTTATCATCCTGTCTTTCCTCGATACGTGGAATGAGTTTCCGTTCTCGCTGGTGCTGGTCAGCCATGATTCCTTCAAGACGCTGCCGGTTGGATTGACGAATTTCTATGGGCAGTACACGTCGGATTATACGACCTTGATGGCGGCAATGGTCTTGTCCATTCTGCCTGTCATGGCTGTCTATCTGGCATTCTACAAAAATATTATTCAAGGCATGACCGCCGGAGCGGTTAAAGGATGAGCCGGCTGTCGGCCGTTATCCTCTTAGACCTGACAGGGAGAGAAAGCAATGAAACTGACAAGACACCAGAATAATCCGATCGTTGTGCCGGGAGGCGCGGATTGGAGGAAAGCCGCCGTATTTAATCCTGGAGTCGTACAGGCTGAAGGAAAATACTACATGTACGAGAGAGCTGCGGGCTCGCTTCGGCCATTCCAGACTTGCATTGGACTGCTCGAAAGCGAAGACGGCGTTAACTTCAGACCCGTGCTTGACGAGCCGGTATTCACAGCCGAGATGCTGGGATACCCCGGCGGAAGCGTGGAGGATGCACGGGTTGTCCGTATCGATGGCCTGTATTATATGTGTTACGCCCTTCAGCCTTATGGCTTTGATTGCTGGCCAACGGGCACCGGCCTTCCGGCTTATTATCCGGAGCATTATCCGGAGTGGGCAGATAACCGGGTAGAGCCGATGATTACGCGCTCGGGCATTGCGGTGTCCGAAGACGGTATCCATTTCAAGCAGCTTAGCTATACGACGCCTGCCGAGATCGATGACAGAGATAACGCCTTGTTCCCGGAAAAGATCGGAGGGCGGTTCGCCATTCTTCGCCGGCCGCTGCAATACGTAGGCGAGAAATACGGCACGAATTCGCCGGGGATGTGGATCAGCTATTCGGATAATCTGTTTGACTGGACAGAGCCTGAGCTGGTAGCGGTGGCCGAGAATCCGGAGTGGGAAGGGACCAAGATTGGGGCGGCTGCTACTCCGATCCGGACGGACCGGGGATGGCTCGTGCTGTATCATGGGGTGGATGCCCGGTCGGTCTACCGCGTTGGCGCCTTGCTGCTCGATTTGGACGATCCGAAGAAGGTTATCGCGCGAACGCGAGAACCGATTATGGAGCCGGAAACGTATTACGAGAAATTTGGCCTTGTTCTGCCAAACGTCGTATTCCCGACAGCTAATCTAGTAGTCGATGGGCTTCTCTATATCTACTATGGCTGCTGCGATACTAGCATCGCGTTAGCCACCGTTCCGCTTAATGAGCTTCTTGATGCGATGACGTACGAGTCAAACTAAAGAACCTTGGAGCAGGGAGCGAGTGTTGGATGTGACCCCAAGTGTAACCGCTTGGGGTTCTGCACGGCCTTTATAATATCATTCGAAAGGGGTAAGCAGGTATGATTCTCAAGAATAAGCAAGCTTCTAGTCTAGTCAGAATTCTATTAAGCGTTGCGTTATGCTCGAGTGCGTTTAGTGCTCTGATTAAACCGCCGGCCGTGTCGGCCGATCCTTCTTCAAGCACGGGGCAAATCCTTCATGTGGCGAAAAATGGAAGCGATTCCAATCCGGGTACGGAGGCGGAGCCGTTCCTGACTATTAATCATGCGGCAGAGTTGGCGCAGCCGGGCGACACCGTTCTGGTGCACGCCGGCCTGTATCGCGAGACGGTAAAACCGGCGCGCGGCGGTACGGACGAAGCGCACCGCATCACTTACACGAACGCCGGTGACGGCGAAGTCGTGATTAAAGGCTCCGAGGAGATCGATTCCTGGACGCCTTACAGCGGAGACGTATGGCGCGTTACGCTGCCAAACAGCTATTTCGGCAGCTACAATCCGTACTCGACACGCCATCCGCAAGGGGGAGAAGGGAATTTCTTTCCGGGCTATACGGCTGGCGACGTTTATTTGAATGAACAGGCTTATTATGAGAAGCCTTCCTTAAACAACGTATTATCGGCGGCCGATACCTGGTATACCGAGGTGTCGGCCGATACCACAACGATTTATGCCAATTTCGACGGCGCCGATCCCAACGAGAAGCTTGCCGAAATCAATGTGCGCAAGCAGATTTTTGCTCCGGATGCATGGGGCCTGGGCTATATTACGGTGGACGGCTTTACGGTCAAGCATGCGGCCAATACGTATTCCGATTTTCCGGGCGTACCGTCAAGAGGACAAGCCGGGGCGATCAGCGTAAACGGCGGTCTCAAATGGATCATTCAGAATAATATCGTTATCAATGCCCGTACGATCGGGATCGATATCGGCCTCGGCAACGATGAGTGGGCAGGCAACAGACCGGGGAATACGCGGACGGATTTCCGCGATACCGACAAGTACGGCTCGCATATCGTCCGCAACAACTATATCGCCAAATGCGGCCAGTCGGGAATCGCAGGCGTATTCTCCTGGAATTCCGACATCATGTACAACAGGATCGAGGATACGAACTACCGCGGCGAGTTCAGCGGAGCCGAGACGGCGCCAATCAAAGTGCATTACATGAACGAAGGCCTTATCAAAAGCAACTATATCAAAAACTCCAAAGGCGGCAACTCGGCAGGCATTTGGACGGACTGGGGCAACCAGAATGTCCGCATTACCGGAAATATCGTCATGAACGCGCCATGGGGATATTACGCCGAAGCGGTTCACGGACCGATTCTCGTGGACAACAACGTCTTTATCGGCAACAGCGATATCCGGATGCTGGATGCGACCGGCGTTGTGTTCGCGAACAATCTGTTTATCGATAACGGCAATATCAACGTTGACGGCGGAGGCCGGGATAACTATTATTTCGAGCCGGGCACGATGAACGAGACCAGCTCCGTCAATGCCGTTCAGAAGTTTTTCTGGTATAACAATCTGGTGCAGGGCTCCGTTCTGCCATCGGACGCAACAAACAAAACGCATGTCAAAGAGGGCAACTTTACAAATGTCATCTCCGATGCTGCCTATACGGCTACTAATACGGATATGAGCCTGAGCTTTAATCTGAATGCTTCCGGCATCAACGGATTAACTCCGGTGACGCAGTCCAGAGTGGGCCTCATTCCGGAGGCGGGCGAAAGCATCGCGGCCGACGTTACGACCGACTTTTTCGGCAATGACGTAAACGCCGGCAATATGATGGCCGGGCCATTCGCCGATGCGCATAACGGCGCGAATACTTATGTCCTGTGGCCGCCTCAAGGCCAGACGGTTCCTACGCCTCCGGCGCCGCCCGTCGACGTGCCGGTCAATCTTTCCCTTAATCCTGGTGTAACGGTCAGCGCTTCTTATGAAGACGGAACGTTAACCGCGGCCAAGGCGATCGACGGCAATGGATCGACCCGCTGGTCTACGGATCACAGCAACGATAATAATGCCTGGATCTCGGTCGATCTCGGCGATGTATACAACGTATCGAAGGTTGTGCTGTCATGGGAAGCGGCTTATGCGAAGGAATATAAAATCCAGATCTCGGATGACGGAGAACACTGGACGGATGCGTATCATACGGCTTCCGGAGGAGGCGGGAATGAGACGGTCACGATCAGGAAGGATACGCGGTATATCCGCATGCAAGGGATTCAGCCGCAGACCGCATACGGTTATTCACTGTATGAGCTTGAGGTTTACGGTACGCCGGTGGAACCGGAGGTTGCCGTTAATGTGGCACTAAACAAGGCGCCTTCCGCTTATGCGGCTTCTTCCCAGTCCAATGACGGAAGCGGGGAGACCAACAGCCAGCCCGATAAGGACAGATCGGCGTTCCGCGCCTTTGACGGCAACCCCGCAACCCGTTGGGGCTCCAACGGCGGAGACGACAACTGGCTTCAGGTAGACCTGGGCAAGACGCACGTAATCGAAAAGGTTGTCCTCATGTGGGAGGCGGCCTATGCCTCTGAATATAAAATCCAGGTATCGGAAGACGGCACCGCCTGGACGGATGTTTATTCCCGGAACGATGCTTCGGTAACCGGAGATCATACCGACGAGATCCAGCTGGATCAGCCTGCGGAAGGCCGGTATGTCCGGATGCAGGGCGTGAAGGCCGCGACGCAATGGGGACTCTCGCTGTATGAATTCGAAGTCTACGGCAAAGTAAAGCCTGCGGATACCGCGCCGGAATGGCCTTCCGCCGCTTCGCTCGCCGCGACATCCGTAACGGATTCGTCCGCAACGGTTCAATGGCCGTCCGCCGTCGACAACCAGGCGGTAACCGGCTATAAGGTTTATTTGGGTGCAACGCTTGTCGGGAGCTTGTCTTCCGGTGAGCATGCGTATACTTTGAACGGGCTGACCGCAGGGAGAACCTATACGGTGAAGGTGACGGCCGTAGATGCGGCGGGTAATGAGAGCAAGGGACTGACCGGCTCGTTCACAACCTCCGGCAATCCTGCGACGAAGGCTTTGTCCACCACCTATCCTCAGAATTACGGCGACTGGGAGGACGGCTTGCTTGCCGGCAACGGCAAACAGGGCATAATCGTGTTCGGCAATCCACGGAATGACACGGTTATTTTTGACGACAAGGATTTCTTTATGGCCAGAACGGAAGCCCGCCCGAACAGAACCTTCAATACGGTAAGCGAGGCAAATATTCAAAAAATCCGGGATTGGCTTATCGAAGGCAAATATCAGGAAGCGAATCAGCTGGCTGCCGATGTTCAGGGTTATCAGAATGGCGGGGAAGGCAGCAAGCATCCGGGCTACAAGATGACCATTACGATGCCGGACACCGGTGAGATTACGAACTATGTCCGTTCCACGGACTATTCCGCCGGAGTCGTATCGGTCAATTGGTCGGATGACCAGGGCGATTGGGAACGCGACTCCTTCGTATCGAGACCGGACGGCGTTACGGTTCAGTATATGCCCGCGCCTGCTGGCAAGACGCTGGACGTGAAGCTTGCGCTTAGCATCGATCCGGGCATGAATCTGCTGAATAAAGGGGTTACGTTCCAGAACAACTCCAATGCGGATTTCCTTAATCTGCGGGCGAAATACGCAACCGGCAGCTATAATGCCGGCTACGAGGGAGTTACGCGAGTCATTACCGACGGCACCAAAGTGATGGATGGCGATGCGGTGTCGGTATCCGGTGCAACCTATGTGCTGCTGCTGTCCCTCACCCAGCGTTACGACGGCACTTACCAAGGCGGTTTTCCCGCCGAACAGGAATGGAATAAGGAGCTGCTGCAAAGCAAGCTGTCCGGAATAACGGACGATTATGAGACGCTGCTGGATCGTCAAGTGAGCGAGCATAGCCAGATTTTTGACCGCGTGTCCTTTGATCTTGGCGCAAGCCCGGAAGACCGCTCGAAGTCCAATGAAGAGCTGCTCGCCATGCAGAAGCAGTCTGCGACTCCGATTCCGGCCTTGTACGAGAGAATGTTCTACTCCGGCCGCTACCACCTGCTTGGCTCGAGCAACGAAACAGCCGCTCCTGACCTGCTCGGCAACTGGACGGGGGACAGCAATGTCGGTTGGGATGGTTATTACCATCTGGACGCCAACTTGAACCTGCAAATTTCCGGCGGAAACATCGGTAATATGCCGGAGGCGATGGCCGGGTACTTCTACCTGAACAAACAATGGCAGAACGATTTCCGCACGAACGCGGAGAAGTTGCTTGGCACAAGAGGGATGCTCACCGGCGGCAATACGCCTAACGGCGAAGGGCTGATCTCGAATATTAACTTCGATTATCCGTACCAATACGTAACGGGCGGAGAGTCCTGGCTGCTATATCCGTTCTGGGAATATTACGAGATTAGCGGCGACAAGGATTTTCTGGAGAATCAATATTATCCGCTTATTCGCGACATGGGGGATTTCTATGAAGATTTCCTTGTGGAAAAAGACAGCAATGGCAAATATATCTTCGCCGGATCCATCTCTCCTGAGAACCGGCCTGCTGGCGGAGTGCCGCTGTCCGTCAACTCCGTTTACGATATCTCCGGCGCGCGCTTCGCACTGGAGACGCTGATCGAGACAAGCAAGCTGCTTGGCAAGGATCAGGATAAAATACCGGTCTGGCAGGAGAAGCTCGACAATCTGCCTCCGTATCTGGTTAACAACGACGGAGCGCTGGCCGAATGGGCATGGCCGGATTTGATGAACAAAAACAACTATCAGCATCGCCATTCCAGCGGTCTGATGCCGGTCTGGCCTTACAAGGAGGTTACGCCGGAGAAGAACAAAGCCTTGTACGACGCGGCAAAAGTATTCCTGAACAAGAAAGACGGCGGCAATTACGAAAATGCCGGCCACGGCTTATTACACGGCGCGCTTATCGCGGCCAATCTGAACGATGCGGATTCCGTGAATGCGAAGCTGCTTCGTTTCGCGAGGGATGACTATTATTACACGAGCTTGGCTACATCGCATTATAACAATCACGGGACTTTCGCGACGGATGTCGTGAACTCCGTACCAACCATCATGATGGAGATGCTGGCAACCTCGGAGCCGGGAACGCTGGAGCTTTTGCCGGCCTTGCCGAAGGATTTGAAGAAAGGCTCGATTTCCGGCATTCTCGGCAAAAGCCAATTTACGATCAACAACTTAAGCTGGGATATGAATCAGCGTAAGGTTACCGTACAGCTGACTTCCGCGATTGACCAGGATCTGACGCTCATTCAGCGCGCGGGCATCGAGCAGATCAGCAGCGATGACGCGCAAATCCGCACATCGCCGATCGGCAGCATTGCGCGCGTCCTTCCGCTGAAGGCCAATGAGCCGGTTACGGTACAAATGACGATTAAAGACGCGGCCAAAATCAATCTGGCGCAAGGCAAAACCGCCAGCGCTTCCTCCGAATCGAACGGCCAGCAAACGGCTGACAAAGCGTTTGACGGAGACTCGTCAACCCGCTGGGGAGCAAGCGAAGCTGCGGACAACTTTATTCAAGTGGATCTTGGAGGGATCTATTCCCTGAACGAAATCGTCCTGCAATGGGAGGCTTCCTATGCCAAAGGCTACAAGCTTCAGACCTCGATGGACGGCGTGAATTGGAGCGATATTTACACGCAGGCCAACTCGCTGGGAGGCAGGGAGCAAATTCCGGTGGATGCCGTTGGACGTTATGTCCGCATGCAAGGGATGGAAAAGTCCGGCCAGTGGGGCTTCTCCTTGTATGAGATGGAGGTATACGGCCAGGAAGCTCCTAATATTGCGCTTGGCAAACCATCACAGGCTTCCTCGGCATCGAATGCTCAGCAGGCAGCTGCCGCAGCCTTTGACGGCGATAGGAGCACGCGCTGGAGCGCAAGCGAATCGGCTGACAACTGGCTTCAGGTCGACTTGCAAAACATCTATAACGTATACCGGGTTGCGATCGATTGGGAGGATTCTTATGCTAAAGGGTATAAGCTGCAGACCTCTCCGGACGGTCAGGCCTGGACGGATGTATATACTGAAACAAACAGTAATGGCGGTACGGATATCATTGACCTGAATACCGCTGCCCGGTATATCCGGATGCAAGGGGTGGAAAAATCCGGTCAATGGGGCTATTCCGTCTACGAAATGAAGGTGTACGGAACGCAGCAGCCCGTTCAGCTTACCGCGCAGGAAGTGGCGGATGGCATTACGGCCATAGCTTCCCCGGCCAAAGACGCGACAGCTTTGACCATGCCGTCCGTACCGGCGGGGTTCCAGGCAGCTATTAAGAGCAGCAGCCATCCGGATGTCGTTGGATTAAACGGCGTTATTATTCCGCCTGCCGCAGAGACGACGGTTAGCTTGGTTCTGACCGTAACGCGTACATCGGATAACTCGGCTGCGGATACGATTAGTCTCACGGTTACCGTGCCTGCCAAGTCCGGAGACGGAAACACGGGCGGCAATAACGGCGGGAATGGCGGAAATGGCGGTACAGGAGGTACTGGTGGTACGGGAAATCCTTCTTCGTCCCAGAGCTATGAAGTAAAGGCAGGAGAATTAGCGAATCTGCCCGCGAACGGTCAAGCCGTTGTACAGATTCCGGCAGGCATCAGACATGTGGTGCTTCCTCCTCAAGCCGCTTCTCTTCCTGCGGGAAGCCGGATTATTATCCGGGCTGCGCAGGTGGAGCTGGAACTGCAGGCAGAGCTTCTGAAGCAATGGCAGCAGAGCGCAACGCAAGGCAATCAAATGGTAGTGGACTTGAATTGGCTGCCGCAAGAGAGCGCATCTAAGCAGCTGGGAAGCCTTCCGGATCAGACGCAGGCAACATTAGCCGGAACGTTTGCTTTCAACCTGTCCAAGCTTACGGCCTTCGCTCAGCCGGTCATTGTTCATTTGAAAGGCGATACGGCCATTAATCCGAAGCTGGCCGGCATTTACAAGCTGAGCGCAGTCGGTGAACCGGTATATGTCGGAGGCAGCTACGAGAACGGGCAGTGGACATTCGAAGCGAGCGATTCCGGCAGCTACGCTCTTATAGAGACCGTATGGAACTATAAAGATGTGCCATCCGCTTACTGGGCGGAAGACGTCATTCAACAATTGGCGGCAAAGCATATCGTAAACGGAACAGGCGATGGTTTGTTCGCGCCGGGCCGCGCGGTTACCCGTGCCGAGTTCGCGGCATTGCTTGTGCGTGCCATGAAGCTTGAAGGGGACGGAAATACGGCATTTACGGATGTAAGCTCGGATGCCTGGTACGCGGAAGCCGTCGCGATTGCGGCAAATGCGGGCATCGTGACAGGCAAAGGCAACGGGAAATTCGACCCGAATGCGCAAATCACGCGCGAGGAAATGGTCACCATGCTGATGCGTGCGTATGCAGCCGAAGGGAACGCTTCTGAGAATGAAGGTACTGCATTCCAAGACGAACAAGACATTTCCTCTTGGGCGGAGGAATACGTACAATTGGCTTTCGAGCTTGGCTTAGTCAAAGGCCGCCAGGCAGGCGTATTTGCCCCGCAGGGGATTGCTACCCGAGCAGAATCCGCGCAAATTATTTACAATTTGCTTGGTTCAAAAAAGTTAATAGATTAAACGATTATGAGATGGCAGGGAAGAGCGATAAGCTCCTCCCTGCTTTTTCGTTCTCTTCTTGGTTGCTTCAATAACCGAATACTGTTTGTAGATTGCGATAAAGCTTTGGTACTATTCAAAGTTTTACCATATCAACTTCTCAATTCTTCCTTCCATCTGATACAATGTTCCATAAGTTTTAAAGGGGGGCAGGAGCATGCGTGCATTGCGAAAATATTGGCAAACGCTTTCTTTTCAGAAAAAATTGATAGTTATGTTTCTGCCGTTAGCGCTTATTCCGATGATTTTTTTGACAGCGCTGTCAAGCTGGATTTACAGTGATCAGATCTCAAAGGGAATTGACCGGAATGTAGATAATACCGTTAATCTGGTGAATGATCATCTGAGCACTTATCTAAACGAATTGACGAGGTTGTCTGTTCTCCCCTATTACAACAATAAAATTCTGGACATTATGCAGGAAACGGGCAATATTAGCGACACGGCCTTCAATCAGGTTCAGGCACTGCTCGTACAGGCGATTCGTAATCCGCGGGAAGATCTGCAAAGCGTCTTTCTGTACCGACGTGACGGCCAGATATTCTCCAGTTCCATGTATAATGCGGATATCAATTACAACTATGATTTCCAAAGCTCATCCTGGTATCAGAAAGCAGTTAAAGCAAACGGAGAAGTCGTATTTGCGGGCAAGGCTAACGATATTCGTATTATGAACCGTCCGGAGCCGTCCTTCTCTGTCTCCAGAGCTATTAAAGTTTATAACGGGCCAATTCTTGGCGTCATTATTATTGATGTAAACTTTACTGGTCTCGAAAGTATATTCCGCACCGCTAATCTAGGTAATAATTCCAATATTGTTGTGCTGGATCAGAATCAAAGCATCATCTACAGCAGTAATGACCGTTATTTATCAGTGCTGCCGGAACTCAATGCATCAGATAAAATGATCCGGTTCGAAGGAGACAGCCTGATCGTCAGCCAGATCGAGTCCGTTAACACCGGGTGGACGATCGTAGGCATCGTATCCGAAACCGAGCTTAATCAAGGGAAAGCCACCTTGTACAGGCTCATTGTAACTGTAGCTGCTGCCGTATTTATTGTCATTTTAATGGTGTCGATATTTTTGTCCAATACCATAACGAAGCCGCTAAAAATTCTCCGCAAGCTGATGGGCAAGGTAGAGATGGGAGATTTTAATGTTTCCTATCAAGCATTAGACGGAAATCTGGAGATCAGCCAGGTTGGACGTGCCTTCAACAAGATGAACCAGCGGATTGATGAACTGGTCAATCAGGTATTGGAAATCCGCTACAAACAGAAGGAGGCGGAATTGAACAATCTCAAGCTGCAGATCAGGCCTCATTTTCTATATAACAACCTGGAAGCGATCCGGGCTTTGGCCGAGATCGGCGATCGGCAGGGAATAACAGACATTACAACCGCGCTTGGAGGCATGCTGCGCTACAGCTTGAACAAACAGGATACCAAGGTTACGCTCCGCCAGGAGGTCGAGCAGGTTCATAATTATATTCGGATTGAGCAAATTCGCTCTGGCAACAGCTTGATTGTCCATTACGAGATAGAGGATCATTTGTACGCATGCCTGACCATACCGATTCTGATTCAGCCTGTTGTAGAAAACTGCATTCACCATGCCTTTGACCACACGAGCGGTATGAGGCAAATTCAGATTGCCATTGCTGGGCATCAAGAAGGTATAGTGATACGAGTTCAGGATAACGGGATGGGGATGACACAGGAAGGCTTAGCTCAGTTGACTGCCTATTTGCAGGACGAGGCGAAGGAACTGACCTTCGGGAACTTCGGTATTGGTCTCAAAAATCTGTATACCCGGATTCAATTGGAATATGGTCCGTCGTACGGACTCTCCTTAACAAGCCATTACGAAGAAGGTATGACGGTTGAGATTCTTATTCCAAGAGTCGAAAGGAGAATATGACATGTTCCGATTATTGGTCATTGATGATGAATGGCTGCTTCGTCAAGGTATTATCCGAATGGTGGAACGGCTTTGTTCGGATTGGCTGATTGAAGAGGCAGGGAACGGACAAGAGGCGATCGCGCGGCTTGGTCAATCCTCCTTTGATCTGATACTGAGTGATATCAAGATGCCTCTAATGGACGGCATCTCAATGCTGAATGAACTTACCAAGCAGGGCTGTCGTGTACCTGTCGTATTTCTTACTGGATTTGATGACTTCCCGCTTATTCAGAACGCGCTGCGCTTACGGGCATACGATTATTTGCTGAAACCGGTACGTGATGAGGACATCCTGAAAGTATTTGAGAGCTTCAAGAAAGATTTCTATCGCATTAAAGTGCGCTCAGAGTCGGCACAGGCACAGCTCCGGCAATTTGAATTCCAGCTGATGAACGCACTGGAATCGTTTGACTCGGAACGGGTCGCCTCGGTTGTAGAAGAGGGACAGTCTACACTTGGGCAAGCCATGCCGCTTACACAGTACGTGGATGAAATTATACGTATTTCTAATCACTTCTTCAGTAAATATCGGTTGTTCGGATTTGATAAGGAGCTGAATATGTCCTCCAACGACCTCAGCAATCTCGCGAATATCCGGCATGCGATTCATCTTCGGTTCACGTACATGAAGGAGTCTGAGACGGAGATGAAGGGCGGCAATAAGACGATTAAGCTGGCCAAAGCCTATATCGAGAGTCATCTTCATCAGTCTCTGACACTCGCCGAGGTGGCGGAATTTGTTCATTTCAACCCGACTTATTTCAGTGAATATTTCAAGGAAAAGAGCGGGGAGACCTTTATGCAATTTGTTACCCGTATGAAGATCGAGAAGGCGAAAGAGCTGCTCTCCGATCCAACCGTGAAGATTAACGATATTTCCGATAATCTAGGCTACAGTGATCCCCGTTCATTCACCAAAATGTTTAAGATGGTGCTTGGATTAACGCCAACGGAGTACCGGAACCAGCAGCAATAGCCGCAGGATGAAAAAAAAGCCCGGTTATCCGAAAAGATGCCGGGCGTTATTCTTTTTTGCCGAAGAATTGTTCCTCTTTCCGAAGCTGGATGCGTTTTCAAAGCATTCGAGTCTTACTACAATAAAGACAGATGGTCGCGACATCTTACAAAAATAAATGGAACTTGGGGGATTCAGATGAACAGATCGAAGCTGGTATCACTTGGTGCACTGATTGCCGTATGCAGCACAACCCTGTTATCCGCATGCGCGTCCAATAATAACTCTGCCGCTTCTCCATCCGCAAATGCGGGCGCTTCCGAAGAGAGAGTAACGCTGAGCTTCTACGACTGGACAGATGAGCAGCCTTATATGGAGGAAGTTGTAAGCGGTTTCGAAGCGAAGTATCCGAATATTAAAATCAATGAAAACTATGTTCCGAGCACGGATTACGGCCAGAAAATTCTAGTGAATCTCTCGACAGGAGAGGAAATGGACGTATTTACTATATCAAGCTTTTCCGGACTGGCGGAGTATAGCTCCAAGCAAATGCTTGAACCGCTTGACGACGTTGCGGCATCAACAGACTTGAGCGGTATTTCTGATATCGTAAACACAATGAAAGACGGCGATCATATTTACGGACTCCCCTATCGGACAAGTAAATGGGTGCTTTATTATAACAAGGATCTATTCGATAAAGCCGGTATCGATTATCCCGACGGCTCATGGACTTGGGATAAGTATGCTGAGGCTGCTAAGCAGCTGACCAGCGGAAGCGGGCAAAGCAAGATTTACGGCTCGCTTAGTTATCCGGCCGACAATACCTGGTGGAGAGTGCTGGCTAATATTGAAGGAGCAACAAATCCGCTTAATCCGAATGAGCTTGAGACATTCAAGAAATCTCTCAGCTACTACTATGACCTGACGAAGTCCGGTGCACAGCAGCCTTTTGGAGAATTGGTCGGCACAGCTGGCGCAGATTATACAGGCCGGTTCCTGCAAGGAAATGTTGGGATGCAATGGAATGGTGACTGGGAAGTTCAAATGCTTAATGATGCGATTAAAGATAAAGGAGTCAAGCTGAACTATGACATCGCTCCGCTGCCTCATTGGGAAGGCTCGGAGACAACAACGCCAGGAGCTTTGACAGCCGTCATGGTCAGCAAGCAATCAAAGCATAAGGATGCGGCGAAGAAGTTTGCAGAGTACCTGGCATCGGAGGAAGCAGCCAAGATCATTTCCGCCAGAGGTCTGCTTACGCCTTGGACGACGGACGCCGTTAAGGAAGCCTTTACATCTAATCTGACGGCACCGGAGAATAGCAGCTTATTCTCTGAACCGATTAAAGTAGTTCCGCAGGTGCCTTTGGATCCTCAATATAATCAGGGAATTAATATTGTGAAGGAAGAGACGTCCTTGTACCTTCTAGATAAACAGTCGCTGGATGAAACATTCACCAAAATTCAGGACCGCATTAAGAAAGAAATTACCCCGTAAGCTACAGCGGCTAAAGCTTCTTGCGAGGCAGGGAGCTTTAGCCGCTCATCTATACGGCCAAGAGGTGAATATGAAATCATGACTAACCTGAGAAAATATAGTGTTGCCTACTTATTTCTGGCCCCCAGCCTGCTCGGATTGTTAGTTTTTACCCTATACCCCATACTGGCATCCTTGTATCTGAGCTTTACGAAATGGGATGGACTGACGCCAATCAAGTGGGTGGGGCTAAATAATTTTCGTAATCTTCTGACAGATGAGACATTCCGGATTTCGCTCGTCAACAATTTCTACTACACGGGAGTTACGGTTCCGATTACGATCATGTTGTCCATCTTGCTGGCCCTACTGATGAACAACAGGGTTAGAGGGATTAAAGGGTTCCGGGTGCTCTACTTCTTCCCGAATATTACAGCCTCTCTTGCGGTAGGCATCATTTGGAGCGCGATGTTTACGCAATACGGACCCATTAATACGATTATAAGCTTCTTTGGCGTCAGCAATCCGCCAGGCTGGCTGGCCTCCACTTCGTTGGCCCTGCCTGCCGTTATGATGGTGAGTATCTGGAAGGGCGTTGGCTACAATGCGGTTATCCTGTTCGCGGGACTGCAGGGCGTACCGAAACATTTGTATGAAGCAGCCGAGCTTGACGGTGCTAACCGCTTCAAGCAATTTATTCACGTGACCTTACCGGGGCTGTCGCCCGTTATTTTCTTCAGCACCGTAATGGGGGTTATAGGCTCCTTCCAGGTGTTTGACTCGATTATGGCGATGACGCAAGGCGGACCTGGCCGATCAACCAACGTTCTTGTTTACTATATTTACAATACGGCGTTCCAAAACTATCATTTCGGCTCTGCATCTGCGATGTCATTTGTCTTGTTCCTCATCATACTTGCTTTGACGCTGATTCAATGGAAAATCCAGAAGCGCTGGGTTACTTACTAAGGAAAGGAGGGACCTTCGATGGAGATGGCTATCAACATGAGCAGGAAGAGAAGCAGAAAGGATTCTCTCCGTACACTCGTTACTTATATTCTTCTTCTGCTTATTGTGGTCGTTACAGTACTGCCATTTGTCTGGATGCTGTCTGCTTCGCTCAAAAATCAGGCAACCATCTTCCAGCATTCCATGCAGTTTATTCCGGAGAAGCCGTTATGGTCGAATTATACGGATGTGTGGAAAAAAGTACCTTTTGGAACCTTCTACTGGAATACGATCAAAATCACAATTTTGTCTACCGTCGGTTCACTAATCTCGGCTTCACTTGCCGCTTATGCCTTCGCAAAGCTGAAATTTCCCGGCAATAACAAGCTATTTCTGCTGTATTTGGCAACGATGATGATTCCGAGTCAGGCGATTATGATTCCTCAATTTACAATTATGAAGCATCTGAACCTGATTAACTCCCATTGGGCTTTAATCCTGCTGCACTTATTTAATCCATACGGCGTTTTTCTGCTGCGGCAGTTTTTTATACAGCTCCCCAATGATCTGAATGAAGCGGCTCGGATTGATGGATGCTCGGAGCTTGGAATCTTTACCCGTGTCATTCTGCCGCTGGCTAAGCCGGCGCTTGTAACACTTGGGATATTCAGCATGCTGGGCTCTTGGAATGAATTCCTCCATCCGCTTATTTATTTGAGCAAGGAGAAGCTATATACGATCCAGCTCGGCATTCGTTATTTCCAGCAAATTAACGGCTCGGACTATCCGCTCATTATGGCGGCAACGGCGATGTCCCTCGTACCAATTATATTAATCTATTTGTTTGCACAACGTTACTTTATTGAGGGAATCGCAGTGACCGGGACAAAGGGCTAATTGAAGGAGTGACAGCATTATGATTAGAGAAAACATGGACAGAGCATGGGAATTCTCTCATGGCCAGCCTTTTGGCGGAATTATCTATGCGGCCTTGGAGGAAGAGAAGCCTGGAAGACTGGTACATCTGCCGCATGATTTTATGATCGAGGCGGATCCGTTTCCCGAGGCGCCAGGCGGAACCAGATCAGGTTACTTCGGCGGCGGGGTTGGTACCTATAAGAAGATTCTGAACATCCCGGAGGATGCTGCGGGGAAACGTGTCCTCATTGCGTTCGACGGATCGTATATGAACACAACAGTTGCCTTAAATGGTCATCAAGTGAAGATGCATCATTACGGCTATACGCCGTTTCATGCTGATCTCACTCCCTATATGAAGCCGGGAAAACCGAATCGTCTTACCGTGACAGTCAATAATTCAGCTCAGCCAAATGAACGTTGGTATACGGGCTCTGGCTTATATCGGCATGTAGATTTGCTCATCGCTCCGAAGGTTCATATTGCACCCTGGGGTATTTTTGCCCGCACCTCTCATATTGCCAATGGCACGGCTTTTGTGATCGTTGAAACGACAGTAGAGAATCATACGGCAGATCTGGCTGATGTATGGGTTGATCTCAGAATGAAGAAGGAGTCCAGTCCTGAGCAAGCTGGTGCAGGAAGAGTGAAGATTCATGCCATTCCGGGGGGTAAGTCTACGGGTAAGGTTATGATTGCGGTAGAAGAAGCCGAGCTGTGGGATCTTGATTCTCCTCATCTCTATACGATCACAGCTGAGCTCAGGAACAAAGAGGTTGTGCTTGATTCGGACCATACGCTGTTTGGAATTAGAAGGATATCTGTTGATACCCGGAACGGCTTTATGCTAAACGGACGAACGATCAAGCTGAAAGGCGGCTGCGTGCATCATGATAATGGTATACTGGGCGCTGCTTCTTTTCGGGACAGTGAGTACCGCAAGATGAAGATCCATAAGGATAACGGCTATAATGCAATACGTTCCTCTCATTATCCTCCGTCCAGAGATATGCTGGAGGCCTGTGACCGCTTGGGCCTGCTTGTGATTAATGAAGCATTTGATGTATGGACGATGGCGAAGAGCACCCATGATTACAGCTTGTATTTCAAGGAACATTGGAAGGCCGATATGGAGGCGTTCATCCTTCGTGATCGCAATCACCCCAGCATTATAATGTGGTCAACGGGCAATGAGATTACCGAGCGCGGCGGACTGTCCGAAGGCAGTATTTGGGCGGTTAAGCTGGCCGCATGGGTAAGAGAGCTTGATCCTTCACGTCCGGTAACGAACGCATTATGCGGATTCTTTAACGGATTGGATGATGAGAATATGGCGTTATGCCAGAAGGAAATGCTGCAGGAATTTAACAGAAGCGGCACTATCCAAAATTTCGAGTCCAAGCACGGGAAGGCGATATGGGGGGAATTGACCGAAGCGTATTGCGCGGTGCTGGATGTCGTCGGGTATAACTATCTGGCGCACCGTTATGGGGAGGACAAGGAGAGTTATCCGAACCGGGTCATCTGCGGAACGGAGAGTAAAGCTTTAGAAATGGCCGAGTACTGGGAGGCGGTAGAAAGGTATCCGCATGTCATCGGTGACTTTACATGGACCAGCTATGACTACATCGGTGAAGCGGGGATCGGCCGGGCAGATTATATCGATCCGGAAGACACAATAGACATGTTAACCTTGAAAAATGTGAAGTTTCCTTGGCGACTGTCTAATGACGCAGACTTTGATTTGTGCGGGTTCCCTCGCGCTCAACATGCGTATAGGAAGATCGTATGGGGATCCAGCCGGACTTTTATCGCCTCCCGCCGTCCTGAGCATTATGGCAAGAAGGAGATACTAGGCAAATGGGGCTGGCCAGACTGCGAGAACAGCTGGAGTTGGGCTGGAGCTGAAGGGAAACCGGTGCGGGTCGACGTCTACTCGGCAGCGGAGGAAGTGGAGCTGATTCTGAACGGCAGAAGCTTGGGGAGAAAGCCGGCCGGTAAGGCGAATCGATTCACAGCAAAGTTTGAACTCGTATACGAACCGGGAACGTTGGAAGCGGTGAGCTTCTCTGCAGGCAAGCAAGTATCCTCGGATCTGCTTAAGTCTGCCGGAGAGCCTGCCGAAATCTGGATCAATCTGGAGAGCAAAGAGCTTCAGGCAGATGGACAGTCTCTCTGCTATGCTGTTATTGAAGTTATGGATGAAGCGGGGAACCTTGTCCCTGATGCCCAATTGAAGGCAACCGCAACCGTAGAAGGTGCGGCGACTCTTGCGGCTTTTGGCACGGGAAGACCTCAGACTAGCGAAAATTATACAACGGGGCAATTCACCTCTTACAAGGGAAGACTGCAGGCTATTGTCCGCGCTGGTTACGAGCCTGGCGAATCTTTCCTGACTGTTGCCATTGAAGGCTTGGAAACAGTGACTGTCCAGATTCCTGTGAAGTAAATACAAAGAAGAGAAGATCGCTGTCTTCCTGCCTGTCAGGAGGCTGGCGGTCTTTTTCAGTTACGTAATTACTTTTGATGGAGTGTGTTTGAATATGAAATCATCCTTATTAACAGGGCACCATAGTAGGGGACAATTCAGAATTTTGGAAGGCAGCGGGTTCAGACGATCTGTATTGGTTAAACTGTGCCAAATGGAACAACTGCTGGAAGCCGGAGAGTTAAGCAAGGAAGAGCTGGAACTGGATGCTAACTCAGGTGAGGCCGTACTGTCTTGCACCTTATTGAAACATAGTCTTCAACTTTATATAATCGGGTAATCGGGTACCTCGATCCATTAATAAAATGAAAGAAATGCCTAAGGAGGATTTGCCGTTGAAGCACTTATTTACTCCGTACGAGATTAAGAACTTGTCCTTGAAAAACCGCGTTGTTATGCCGCCGATGTGCCAATATTCGGTAACGGCCAAAGACGGAATCGCAAACGACTGGCATTATATGCATTACGTAAGCCGCGCGGTAGGCGGTACAGGATTGATTATTATTGAGATGACCGACGTCGAGCCGGATGGACGCATTACGGATTATGACCTGGGATTATGGTCGGATGACCACATTCCGGCATTAGCCCGCATCATAGATGCTGCCCATCAGCATGGAGCAAAAGTAGGCATTCAGATTGCCCATGCCGGCCGTAAAGCCGAGGATGCGGAGAGGCCTGTGGCTCCGAGTGCTATTCCGTTTGACGACAATTCCAAAACGCCTCGTGCTTTGTCCACTGAAGAAGCGGAGCAAATGGTGGAGAAATTCAGACTGGCCGTGCGCCGTGCCGTTCAAGCTGGCGTAGACACCATTGAGCTTCATGGTGCCCATGGCTACCTGATTCATCAGTTTGTATCCCCGCTCACGAACAAAAGAACGGATAAGTATGGTCAAGACCGGGCGCTGTTTGGTAAAGAAGTCATTAAAGCCGCAAAAAGCGAAATGCCTGCCGATATGCCATTAATTATGCGGATTTCCGCACGAGAATATGTAGAAGGCGGCTACGGCATTAACGAAAGTATCGCCTTTGCAAAGGAATTTAAGGAGGCGGGGGTTGACATCTTCCATATCAGCGCAGGCGGAGAAGGTCCAATCGCAGCTGCTGGCAGACCGGGAACTCATGTCGCATACCAAGTGCCTCTCGCTAGAGCAATTAAAGAAGCGCTTAATGTTCCGGTTATTGCAGTCGGAAGACTTGATGAACCGTCCCTCGCCAATTCGGTGATTGGCAACGAAGACGCGGACCTCGTAGCCGTTGGCCGAGGTATGCTTCGCAATCCATACTGGACGCTTGAAGCAGCAACTGTTCTCCACAAAGAAATCGACCTTCCAAGACAATATGAGCGTGGTTTTCCCCGGGTGTAAAAACATATCACTATAACAACAAAGGGGGTGTCCCATAAGTCATGTAAATGACGATGGGACACCCCTTTGTTTGTATTTGGGCTAAACAGCAGCCTGCGCATGAAATGTTCTTCCGATCGCCATTGCTCAGGGATTCCTTTGAATCAACG
>Ga0065721_10049655_pt1 | contig 29593 bp, 24 predicted proteins | sample Mesricmetagenome_FD_59108 | JGI IMG/M metagenome (GOLD analysis project Ga0065721, IMG submission 59108) | Mesophilic microbial community from rice straw/compost enrichment Sample: eDNA_1 v2 (version 2) | ecosystem: Engineered > Solid waste > Grass > Composting > Bioreactor | place: USA: Davis...
GCGCGCGGCCGTCGCCGGCGCGCTGGCCTCCTACGCCGGCGCGCTGGCCGCCGGACGGACGGGGCGTTTGCCGGAGCCGGCGCGCCCGGCGGTCCACTACGACGAGGGCTACCGGCCCGGCGTGATCGGGCGGGCGGTGGAGATGCACGCGCGCTATTACGGGCGGACGGCTGGCTTCGGCCGCGTGTTCGAGCGCCGGGTCGCGGCGGACATGGCAGCCTTCGCCGAGCGCATGGACCGCCCCGGCAACGGGTTCTGGAGCGCATCGGTCGAGGGCGCGGTGGTCGGCACGGTCGCCATCGACGGCGAGGATCTTGGGCCGGGGCTGGCCCACCTGCGCTGGTTCATCGTCGACGACGGCCTGCGCGGGGCGGGGGTCGGGCGCGCGCTGCTGGAGCGGGCCATGGCCTTCTGCGACCGGCAGGGCTTCGCCGAGACGCATCTGTGGACCTTCCGCGGCCTGGACGCCGCGCGCCACCTCTACGAGGCGAACGGCTTCACGCTTGCCGAGGAGTGGCCCGGCAGCCAGTGGGGCACCGAGGTGACCGAGCAGCGATTCGTCCGGTCGCGCCGGGGGTGAGACCGGCGCTTCCCCAGCGCGTCCCCGTCAATGCGCGCCCCTCAATGCGCCTCATCCCAGTTGTGGCCGATGCCGGCTTCGGCGACGAGCGGCACGCCCAGGTGGGCGGCACCCTCCATGACGCCCTGCACCAGCTTGGCAGCGCTTTCGGACTCCGCGTCCGGCACCTCGAACAGCAGTTCGTCGTGCACTTGCAGCAGCATGCGGGCTTCTGACCCGGCATCCTTCAGGGCGGCGGGGACGCGGGCCATGGCCCGCTTCATGATGTCGGCCGCGGTGCCCTGGATGGGGGCGTTGATGGCCTGACGCTCGGCGAAGGCGCGGCGGGCGGCGTTCTTGTCGTGGATGCCGGGGATGTAACAGCGCCGGCCGAACAGCGTCACCACATAGCCGTGCTGGCGGGCGAAGGCCTTGGTGGCCTCCATCCAGACCTTCAGCTCGTGGAAGCGCTCGAAATAGGCCTTGATGAAGGCGTTGGCCTCGCCCGGCGCGATGCCCAGCTGCCGGCCGAGCCCGAAGCCGGAAATGCCGTAGATGATGCCGAAGTTGATTGCCTTGGCCTTGCGCCGGATCTCCGGCGTCATCTGGTCCAGCGGTACGCCGAAGACCTGGCTGGCCGTGGCCGCGTGAATGTCGATGCCGTCCTGGAAGGCCTGTTTCAGGGCGGCGATGTTCGCCATCTCCGCGACCAGCCGCAGCTCGATCTGCGAATAGTCCACGGACAGCAGCTTGTGCCCGTCCATCGCGACGAAGGCGCGGCGGATCTTGCGGCCTTCCTCCGTGCGGACGGGGATGTTCTGCAGGTTCGGGTCGGTCGAGGACAGGCGGCCCGTGTTGGTCACCGCCATGGCGAAGGCGGTGTGCACGCGCCCCGTGCTCTCGGCGATCTGGGCCTGGAGCGCGTCGGTGTAGGTGCTTTTCAGCTTGGCCAGCTGTCGCCAGTCCAGCACGCGTTGGGCGATGACGTGGCCCTGCTCCGACAGTTCCTCCAGCACGCTGCTGTCGGTGGAGTAGGCGCCGGTCTTGCCCTTCTTGCCGGTGCCGAGCTTCATCTCGTCGAACAGGATCTCGCCGAGCTGCTTGGGCGAGCCGATGTTGAAGCTGCGCCCGGCGTGTTCGTGCACTTCCTTCTCGATCTCCGCCATGCGGACGGCGAGGTCCTGCGAGAGGCGCGACAGCGCCGCCCGGTCCACCCGGATGCCGCAGGATTCCATATCGGCGATGACCGGGACCAGCGGGCGCTCCAGCGTCTCATAGACGGTGACCATGCGGTCGTCCACGAGGCGCGGCTTCAGGATTTTCCACAGGCGCAGCGTGATGTCGGCGTCCTCCGCCGCGTAGGCCAGCGCCTTGTCCAGCGGCACGCGGTCGAAGGTGATCTGATTCTTGCCGGTGCCGCAGATCTCCTTGAAGGATATCGGCGTGTAGGCGAGGTGCAGTTCCGCCAGCTCGTCCATGCCGTGGCCGTGGGCGCCGCCCTCCAGCACGTAGGAGATCAGCATGCTGTCGTCGACCGGCGCCACCCGCACTCCCTGGCGGGCGAACAGCTGGTGGTCGAACTTGAAGTTGTGGCCGATCTTCAGGATCGACGGGTCCTCAAGCACGTCTTTCAGGGCGGCGATCGCGTCGGCGACCGGGATCTGCTTCGGTGCCTCCGGCGCGTCGAAGGACAGCTCGCCGCTGGCCGCGGCGTTCGGTGACGTGTGCGCCAGCGGGATGTAGCAGGCCAGCCCCGGCTCCGTCGCCAGCGAGATGCCGACCAGCGTCGCCGTGGAGGGCGTCAGGCTGTCCGTTTCCGTGTCCACGGCCAGGATGCCGGTGCTGCGGGCGCGATCCACCCAGACGGAAAGCGCGTCGAGGTCCTGGACCAGTTCGTACCGCTTCTCCACGTCGGTCGGCGGGGCCGGGCGGCTGCGCGCCACACTCCCTCCCTCCGCTTGCGGGGGGAGGGTCGGGGAGGGGGGCACAGTGCCGGCGCTGGCGACCGATGCGGGGGCCGGGGCGGAGGACGCGGCGGCGCCATCGGCGATGGTGCCGTCCTTGCGCATCTCCGCCTCGACCCGGCTGACGATGGTGCGGAAGCCCTGGGCCTTCAGGAAGTCGATCAGCTTCTGGTGGTCGGGCTCGCGGACGCGCAGCTCCTCCAGCGGCTTCGGCACCGGGGCGTGGGCGTCCAACTGGACGAGGCGGCGGGAAACCCGCGCCTGCTCCGCGAAGTCGATCAGCTTCTGCCGGCGGGCCGGCTGCTTGATCTCGCCGGCACGGGCCAGCAGCGAGTCCAGGTCGCCGTACTCGGTGATCAGCTGGGCCGCGGTCTTCACGCCGATGCCGGGCACGCCCGGCACGTTGTCCACGCTGTCGCCGGCCAGCGCCTGCACGTCCACCACCTTGTCCGGGGCAACGCCGAATTTCTCGAACACCTCGTCGGGGCCGATGGGCTTGTTCTTCAGCGGGTCGAGCATCCGCACGCCGGGCCGCACCAGCTGCATCATGTCCTTGTCCGAGGACACGATGGTCACCTCGCGACCGGCCTCGTTCGCGAGGCGCGCGTAGGTGGCGATCAGGTCGTCGGCCTCAAACCCCTCCAGCTCCAGGCAGGGCAGGCAGAAAGCCTCCGTCGCCTCGCGGATCAGGGCGAACTGGGGCTTCAGCTCCTCCGGCGGCTCCGGCCGGTGGGCCTTGTAGTCGGGATAGAAGTCGTTGCGGAAGTTCAGCCGCTTCGAGTCGAAGACCACCGCCACCGCCGAGGCCTTCAGGTCCGCCAGCAGCTTCAGCAGCATGTTCGAAAAGCCCAGCACCGCGTTCACCGGCGTGCCGTCCGGCCGGTTCAGCATCGGCAGGGCGTGGAAGGCCCGGAAGATGAAGCCCGACCCGTCCACAAGGTACAGGCCGCTGCCGTCCCCGGCGGGGGCGGCGGGCGCGTCGGCCGTGGCGGGGGCGTCGGTGGTGGTGTCGGCGGTCTTATCGTCGGCGGTCTTATCTTCGGACATGGCGCGGTCTCATCCCTTTGGGCCGCTACCATGGCCGAAGGCGGCCCGAGAGTCGAGGGGGCGCCGGCAGCGGCGCCGCGTCAGGCGGTCGCCGTGATGATGTGGGCCTGGATCCGCCCTTCGATGGGGCCAGGGCCGAAGCGCCGGGCCACCGCCTGGGCGGCGGCGTCGGTCACCGCGTCGAGCCGGCCGGGGTCCCGCGCCTCGATCTCGTGGCGGAGCGGCGATCCCTGGCAGAAGCCGATCGCCGGATCGGCGGGCGAGGCCGCACGCGCGCGCAACGTCACCGTGTCCACCTCCACATGGCCGAAGCCGGCGTCCTGAAGATATCGGCGGAGGATGTCCGTATCGTGATGGCCGTGGGGCGTGCGGACCATGAAACTCGGCGGATTGTCCGGGAAGGCTGCCGTGACGGCCTCGTTCACGGTGGCGGGAATGTCGTTCTCCTCCAGCCGGTCCCACACGCTGAACAGGAATCGCCCACCCGGCCGCAGAACGCGGAGCGCCTCGGCGAAGCCCGCGGTCTTGTCCGGGAAGAACATCACGCCGAACTGGCAGACCACGGCATCGAAGCTGGCGTCGCCGAAGGGAAGGCCGAGCGCGTTGGCCTGCCGCCACGTCACTCGCGGCGTGTCGAGCTTGCGCGCCGCGTGGTCGAGCATCGGCTGGTTGAGATCGGTCGCCGTGATCGCCGCGCCGGGAGCGACGGCCTGGACCAGCGCGCGCGTCACGATCCCGGTGCCGGCCGCGGTTTCGAGGATGTCCCCCGAGAACCCGGCGAGGCGCCCGGCCATCTCGCGGGCGTAGGGCTCGAACAGCAACGGCCCGAGATAGCGGTCGTAGAGCGCCGGAATCGAGCCCGCGAAGACTTTGTCCGCCTCGGTCATGGTGGTTGCCGTGGGTGGGGATGATGGAGGGCGGGAAGTGTAGCCGGTGCAGAGCCAACTGAGGGGTGGGCAATTGAGAATCAGCCGATTGGGGAGGGCTGGGGAAATCACAGTGACTCGGAGAGACCGCGCAGCAAACGTGGGGTTTCATTAGAAAAGAAAATTAGGTTGTGTGCAGTTTAGAGCGCGGATGAAAATATCACTTCAACGCTCCGAAACCGTTGATGCGCCTTAGTTCGGAATGGGTTTTGATCGGCACTCTTACTGTAACTGGAACCTCATAGGTTGAGCTGATGCCAACGAGAAACGTAATTTTCTGGCAGTGGGAAAGTACCGTGTTTCTCTGGAGTTAAGCTCAACCTATGTGCTTTCTGTGCGAAAACCTCTTTATCTGGAACTTTATTATGGGAGCATCAAAATTTCTTTATAATTGTAACCGGACATTTTCTCGGATTTGGGTATTTTTTGAAGGAGATCCATGTACAGATCAAATTCCTTTCTTATGTGATCGAATGTGCTATCGACTTTTGGGTGGCTTCTGGACATCGAGAGATATTTGTCAAAGTTCGTCGTCATTGCATCGAAGTAATCGTGGAGATTAGACAGCAATGAGTCAGTAAAAGGGGCACCATAGCCGGCATGAACTATGTTGTTTCTGGTTCTATAAATTCTCCTTATCTGCCATTCGACGCGTTTTCTGTAGTTTGATATGGTGGAATTGATTTTATTTAATGAAGAAAGCTTTTTTTGAAGATAGTGCACCTTGTATTTTGCGAGTGGGTTGTCGGCACAAAGATTGAGCAATTCATTTTTTATTTCTTTGCATTCATCCAGCAGAACAACTGCAGAAAACTTATCCAGTTTTCCATTTCCATACGGTGATTTCGATATTATGTCAAGAAATCTGCTTCCATATAATGACCGGAAGTCATTGTAACAGTATTTTAACATTCTCTCAACGTATCCAATCATAATTGATGGTATCATAAAGTTTATGTAGTGATCGATACTGGGACCCTTATGGTTCTCCGATTTCTGGGGAAGCATTGCTTCGACGCCAGACCATAGCGAAATCAGTTGCGCCTCCGGTGTCGGAGACTTGAGTGCTGTTAAATGCGCAATCACGCCGGCAATCAACTTGTCACGAGTGCCATCATCTGAAGAGGAGCTAAGCGTCAGGCGAATTTTATCCTTAAATGGTTGCCCAGCCCTTTCAGTGCTATGGTCTTTCACTCTGTGCATGTTAGAAACAGAATCCTGAATAAATCTTCCCCTACTATCACCGTCAGCTATAACATACATATCTTTCTCCCATGACAAATCAGCCTTGTGGGCATAAAATCTCGCGGCCGCCTCCAGGAAGCCAAGTAAATGGCAATAGGACTGTTGCGCAGAATAATGGTCAAGAGCGGCGCGTTTGAAATGTAATATCCTCTTTCCGTTTTTTGTCAATTTTTCAATAAAGTTGGGTGTGGCGCCTTTAATCTTGTTCCCGTCTTCGAGTATGGTTGGCCTAGGTTCGACAGAGTCCTCAAAAAACTTTGAAAACTCCCCTGATATTCCGCAATACAAATGGTAAATGCGCGGTTCTCCGCTGAAAGATGACGCAAATTTCGCAAAGCTTTCTTCTGGGCTTGTCACGTCTTTTCTAAAGAAAAACTTTTTTATGCCGTTGTATATGGCTTCCTTCGCATATCCCTCTATAATGAGGGATGTGCATAGAAATTCGGCAGATTCATGAATGGAAGTTTTGTTCATTCCATCCTTCAAGAGGACCGAGATTTTCTCTTTCCATTTTTGAGTATACTTGTCACCTATTATGCGCTTCGTATAAATTAGCGTACGGATTAACTCATCTTCATTCTGTAGATCGGACAGTCCTTTCTCAATTGCAGATAGGCGGTTCCCAATCAAATCCTTAGCCACTTCGTCATGATGAATAGAATCGATAGTTTCGGATATAACGGCAGATATATTACTTACGTGAAAATGCTTATGCTTAACCGATTCTATCACATAGATCGCTTCATCGATTCGTGCTGGTGTATTTAGTGTTGGGACTCTAAAAATTTCTGGTGTATAGTCAAACAAAAACTCTTCAACGCACTGCGCAAAGAAAAGATATCCTTCGGCACTCCGGTCGGATGGCCATTTATTTTGTAATAATCGCATGATGGGTTTTCTTCTCTAAGGTTGGGTAGGTGTTGGGATTGCGCGATTTTTATATTAAAAGATACGTTTAATGGCAATTTTTATTTGTGGTCATTTTTCATTTATAAGATGAATATTGTCTATTATCTTCCATTACTCTCAGCTACGAACCTCTCGAACGCATCTACATCCAGCGGCCTGCTAATCAAAAACCCCTGGATCCGCGTGCACTTCTGCCGGCACAGCATTTCAGCCTGTTCCTCCGTCTCCACGCCTTCGGCGATGGTGTCGAAGCCCAGGCTGTTGGCCAGGGTGACGATGGTGTTGACGATGGCGGGGTCGGTGGCGGACTGGACGATGTCGCGGACGAAGCTGCGGTCGATCTTCAAGGTGTTGATGGGGAAACGCTTCAGGTAGGCCAGCGAGGAATAGCCGGTGCCGAAGTCGTCGATGGACAGGCGGACGCCGATGTCCTTCAGGCCGTGCAGGATCGTCACCGCCTTTTCGATGTCGCCGATCATCGCGCCTTCGGTCAGTTCCAACTCCAGCCGTTCGGGCGGGACGCCGGTGTCTTCCACCACGCCGCGGACGAAGGCGACGAGGCGGGCGTCCTGGAACTGGCGGGGGGAGAGGTTGACGGAGACCGAGGCGATGTCCAGGCCGTGGTCGATCCAGCGGGCCAGATGGCGGCAGGCCTCCTTCAGGGTCCAGGCGCCGATCTCCCAGATCAGGCCGGTTTCCTCGGCCAGTGGGATGAACTCCGCCGGGCTGACGAGGCCGCGGCCGGGGTGGTACCAGCGGATCAGGGCCTCGGCGCCGATCACGCGGCGGCTCCTTCGGCAATTCAGGCCGTGTTCCAGGTCGACCTTGGGCTGGAAATGCAGCTGGAACTCGTCGCCGGAGGCGGCGGCGCGGCGCAGATCGCTCTCCAGCCCCAGCGTGAAGCCGGTCCGTTCGCGCATGCCCGCCTCGTAGAAGACGAACTTGCACTCCGGGTTGCGCTTGGCGTGGTACATCGCGAGGTCGGCGTTGCGCAGAAGCTGGTCCGCCGTCTCGCCGTCGTCGGGGTAGAAGGCGACGCCGATGGAGGCGCCGCAGAAAAGCTCCTGGTTGTGGACGGAAAAGGGCTCGCCCATCGAATAGAGCAGCTTTTCCACCAGCCGCGCCCCGGCGGCGCGGTCCACCGCGTCCGGCGCCACGATCAGGAACTCGTCGCCGCCCAGCCGGCCCACCGTGTCGGACACGCGGGTGCAGTTGCGCAGGCGCTTGGCCACCAGCTTCAGCAGGTCGTCGCCGGCGTGGTGGCCCAGCGTGTCGTTCACCTGCTTGAACCGGTTCAGGTCCAAGAAAGCCACCGCCACCTTGGTGCGCATGCGCTGGGCGCGCACGATGGCCTCCTCCAGCCGTTCGCACACCAGCCAGCGGTTGGGCAGGTCGGTCAGCCGGTCGAAGCTGGCCTGATAGCGGATCTGGTGTTCCTGGTACTTGCGTTGGCTGATGTCGGCCAGAGTCAGCACGTAATGCTCCAGCGTCCCACCCGGCGCCCGCACCGCGGTGACCGACAGGGAGGCCGCGAAGGCGTCGCCGGAATGGCGGAAGCTGGTCACCTCGCCCTGCCAGCGACCGTCCCGCCGGGCGCAGCGCCAGATCTCCTCGATGAAGGTCCGTTCCAGCGAGCCGGGCGCGAAGAGGACCAGCGGGCGGCCCAGCAACTCTTCCCGCTGGAAGTTGGTCATCACCTCGTAGGCCGGGTTGACCGCCTGCACCGACAAGTCGGGGTCGACGATCAGGATGCCGTCCGCCACGCTTTCGAACACGGTCGCCAGCAGGCGGATCTTCTCCTCGTGCTGCTTGCGCTCGGTGATGTCCTGGACGGTGCCTTCGTAGTAGCGGATGCGGCCGGCCACGTCGCGCACGCAGCGCGCGTTCTCCGAAATCCAGATGATGGAGCCGTCGCGGCGGAAGACGCGCGCCTCGAAATTCTGCACCACGTCGCGTTCGGCCATCAGCCGCGCGAACGCCTCGCGCTTGCCGGGATCGACGTAGAGCTGGCCGGCGATGTCCGTCAGGTTGTCGGTCAGGTCTTCCGGCGACCCGTAGCCGTAAATCCGCGCCAGCGCGGGGTTCACCCGCAGGTAACGGCCGTCGATGGTGGTCTGGTAAATGCCCTCCACCGCGTTCTCGAAAATACTTCTGTACTGCGCTTCCGTCTCTTGGCTCATGGATTGGGCCTCTTCCGACGCAAGGGCGGCTCCACCAGGGAAAAGCATTCTTCGGAACTCGGACGATGGATTACGGGCGCCTGCCTCTTTTTGCGTCGCAAAAAAGTAGAAGATGGATCGCGGCGCACGTCAAGGCAGAAACATCTTATATTTTTCACAATTGTAATGAAAGGGCCAGCATAGGCCGTGCGTCATACCCGCGCAGTCTTTTGCGCCGCACAACGGTAAGGGGTTTTTGGCGCGGAATTCCGGGCAACGAAAAAGGGGCCGGATCGCTCCGGCCCCCTGGTCGCATCGCGCAACGCCGTGTCGGGACAGTCGGCTCAGTGGCCGTGGGTGCCCGTCTTGGCGCCTTCCTTCAGGACATACCGGCGCGAGCAGTAGGGGCACTCGGTCCGGCCCTCGTGGCTCAGCGTCAGGTAGACCAGCGGATGGCCCAGCGCACCGCCACCGCCGTCGCACCCGACGGTCAGGGTTTCCACTTCAATCGTCTCAATCGGCTGCATGGCAGACATCCTCCACTTTGACACACGCGCGCGTTAACGCCATCGTTAAGATGCCCACCGAATGAGGCACGCGCGCGGGCCGGATCATACCGAACGCGCCGCACGGATCAAGTGATTGGACTCTGGGTTTCCCCGTGATGAAAAGCGGGGACCCGGTCAAGACCGGAAAGGCCACGTTTCGACCCCATGGTTGCGCACGCCCCGCTCAACACCGTCAACCTGCCCGCCCACGCCGTCGAGGTGCGCGGCCTCACCAAAACCTACAGCTCCGCCGGAAAGGCCGGGCCGAAGCAGGCCCTGAAGGGAATCGACCTGGCGATTCCCCGCGGCTCGCTGTTCGGGCTGCTGGGCCCCAACGGCGCCGGGAAATCGACGCTGATCAACATCCTGGCCGGGCTGGTCAACAAAACCGAAGGATCCGTATCCATTTGGGGAACGGACATCGACGCCCATCCAAGGCAAGCTCGTGCGTCGATCGGCGTCGTTCCCCAGGAACTGAACATGGACCCCTTCTTCACCCCGCGCGAGATGCTGGAGCTACAGGCCGGCCTCTACGGCGTGCCGAAGGCGGAGCGCCGGACCGAGGAACTGCTGGAGGCCGTGGGCCTGCGCGACAAGGCCGACGCCTACGCGCGGTCCCTGTCCGGCGGCATGAAGCGCCGTCTGATGGTCGCCAAGGCCATGGTGCACACCCCGCCCGTGCTGGTGCTGGACGAACCCACCGCCGGGGTGGACGTGGAGCTGCGCATCCAGCTGTGGGAGCACGTGCGCAAGCTGAACCGCGAAGGCACCACCGTGCTGCTGACCACGCACTACCTCCAGGAAGCGGAGGAGCTGTGCGACACCATCGCCATCATTAACCACGGCGCCGTCGTGGCCTGCGAGCCGACGGCCAAGCTGCTGCGCCGCGTGGACGCCAAGGCGCTGACCGTCGTGGTGGACCGTGACCTGGACGCGGTGCCGGCGGCGCTGTCCGCCTTCAGCGCGGAACTGGCCGAGCCGCGGCGCCTGATCGTGCGCTATCAGCCGAGCCGGCAGCGGGTGGATGGAATCCTGGCGGCGCTGGTCGCGGCGGGGTTGGGTGTGGTCGATCTCAGTACGGAGGAATCGGACTTGGAAGACATTTTCCTCCAGCTCACCGGAGGCGCGCACGCACGGGGGGAGGGCGCGCACCATGCCGCCTAGCCGCGCCGGCCGGCTGGCCGGCCTTTTTGTGGGGCTCGGGCTGATGCTGTCCGGCTGCGCCGCCACCTTCCAGCCCATGGGCAATGTGGTCACCCAGCCGCGGCTGACCGACACCGCGCTGGTCGCCGCGGACGGGTTCGAGTTGCCGTTGCGCACGTGGCTGCCGGCGGACGGCAAGGTGCAGGCGGTGGTGCTGGCCCTGCACGGCTTCAACGACTATTCCAACGCGTTCGAGGGGGCGGGGCGCAGCCTCGCCGCCCACGGCGTGGCCACCTACGCCTACGACCAGCGCGGCTTCGGCGCCACGCAGAACCGCGGCATCTGGCCCGGTACGGAGACGCTGGTCGCCGACGTGAAGACCGCGGTGGAGCAGGTGCGCGCCCGCCATCCCGGCGTACCGCTTTACCTGATGGGCGAAAGCATGGGCGGGGCCGTGGTGCTGACCACCATGGCCGGCCCGAACCCGCCGCAGGTGGACGGCACCATCCTGGTCGCCCCGGCCGTCTGGGGGCGCGAGGCCATGGGTTTCTTCCCGCGGGCGCTGCTCTGGCTCAGCTACAACATGGTGCCGGGGATCGTGGTGCACCCGCCGAAAGACCTGAAGATCCAGGCCTCCGACAACATCGAGATGCTGCGCGCGCTGGGCCGCGACCCGCTGGTCATCAAGGGCTCCCGCGTCGACGCGCTGGAGGGGCTGACCGACCTGATGGGCACCGCACTCGCCGCCTGCGGCCGGCTGGACGTGCCGACGCTGGTGCTGTACGGCGCGCACGAGGAGGTGCTGCCCAAGAAGCCGGTGAACCGCGCCATCCGAGACTTCGAAGCGCGCGCCCAGAACGTGGTCGCCGTCTATCCCGATGGCTGGCACATGCTGCTGCGCGACCTGAAGGGGCAGGTGGTGATCAACGACATTGCCACCTGGATCCGCGACCCCAAAAGCCCGCTGGCCAGCGGCGCCGACCGCGGCCCGCGCGAGTTCGTGGCGGCGAAATAGCGACCCCGGAAGGGCGCCGAAAAAAGTCGAAAGGAGTGTTTGCACTCCGTGAACGACTTCGCTATGGTGCGCCTCCACCACGCTGGACCCGTAGCTCAGCTGGATAGAGCGCTGCCCTCCGAAGGCAGAGGTCATGAGTTCGAATCTCGTCGGGTCCGCCAAGTTTCGCGGAATGCACAAGAGCCCGGTCGCCCCTGCGACCGGGCTCTTTCGCGTTTCGGGGCCGGCTGGGAGGGCTGGAATGGACGCCTCCGATGGCCTTGCAAAAAAGTGACAGGGCGATGTCGATTTTGCTTGAGCGGGGGCGTCGGCGCGGCTATATCAGCGCTCCCGCGTCACCCCAAGAGACGCGGGGTTGAGAGTAAAAGACACGCGCTTGTGGCGGAATTGGTAGACGCGCTAGGTTCAGGTCCTAGTGGCTGAAAGGCCGTGGGGGTTCGAGTCCCTCCAAGCGCACCAACATCTTCAGCACTCGCTGGGATGTTGACTGCAAGAGTACTGTGGGGCCATAGCTCAGCTGGGAGAGCGCTACAATGGCATTGTAGAGGTCAGGAGTTCGATCCTCCTTGGCTCCACCATTCCCCCGGCATTCGGGGATGCTGCAAAAGCGAAGATACCCAAGGCTCCGACGGCACCCGCCGCGGGGCCTTCGCTTTTCCGGGCCAAGCTGCCTTGAGATCAAGCGTCCCTCACGAATCCAGCAGGATGCGGCGGCCGACGGCGTGGGGTTCCGTGCCGGGCGGGAAGGGCTGGCCGTGGTTGGGCTGGACGCTGTCGTGCACGAGGCAGGCGTGCTCGATCACCGGCCACACATGGCTTTGCAGGAAGCGCTGGTCCTGCCACCGGTTGGCTTCCGACGAGGCGGCCTCGGCGATGCGCGGCGCCATGGACGGCAGCAGGCCGGCCATCCCGCCCCACATGCCGGCCAGCATCAGTTCCGTGTGCAGGATATGGTCGCGCATGACGTGGAACGGCAGGCCGGAGGCGATCCAGGCGTCCACGGCGGCCTTCTCCCGCGCGCCGATCCGGGAATCGCAGTCGCGGCAGACGAAGCGCGCGATCTCCGGATCGTCCGAGGCCAGGAAGCGCCAGTAGAGTCCGCTGACCGGGCCGCTTCCCGGCTCCATGGCGACGAGGTCGGCGCCGAGCGCCGCCAGTTCGTGCAGGACGGCCGGCGGGACGGAATCGTCGTGGTAGACGCGGCAGATCCAGCCCGGATAGACGGCCGGCGTCAGCCGCGCGTTCTCCACCGCGCCCCGCAGATAGAGGTCCTTGGCGCCCCACAGGCTGAAGGCCATGACGTTCCGCGTGCGGCGCTGCGGTGCGGACGGCTGGGCGGGCAGGGGAGGAAGGTGGAGCGCCTCGGCGTCGGCGCGGGCTTGGCGTTTCTTCAAGGACAGGATGGCGTTTCCCTGCTCCGCCGCGTCGGCACGGCGGTCGTCCAGGAAGAGCGCGACGGCCAATTCCTCGCGCGCGTCCAGATAGTCGGGCGCGAGGTGGAGGGCCGTTCGCAGCGCGCGGATGGCGTCGTCCAGCCGGCCTTGCGTCCTGGCCAGGACCCCGCGGTTGAAGGCGGCGCCGGTGTGGTCCGGTTGGAGCGTGATGGCCTTCGCGTAGCAGTCCATGGCGGCCTCGGGTCGGGCCGACCGGGCGTGGGCGTTGCCCAGTTGGAACAGCAGGTCGGCGGAAACCGGCCCCAGCGCCGCCGCGCGGGTGAGGTCCGCCACCGCCTGCTGCGGGCGTTGCGCCTCGATGCGCTGAACGCCGCGAAGCTGGAGGAGCAGGGCGAGGCGTTGCCGCGTTTCGGCATCGTCGGGCGCCAGCGTCGCCGCGTGGCAAAGCGTGGCGATGGCTTCGTCGGTCGCGCCGAGCGCCTGCAAGGCACCGCCGGCCAGCGCGTAGCCGCCGCTCGCCTCCGGTTGCAGCGCCACGGCGCGCCGGTGACTGGCCGCGGCCTCGGCCGTGCGGCCCAGGGCCTGATGCAGCTTTCCGAGCGTGGCGTGGTATTCGGCGACGCCCGGCTGGTTGAGTGTCGCCCGCGCGACCAGAGGCTCCGCGTCCGGGATGCGCCCGGTCTGGGCCAGCAGGATGCCCAGGAAATACAGCGCGCCGGACTGGTCGGGATCGGCGTCGAGAATGCGCCGGTACAGGGTTTCGGCCTCGTCGATCCGGCCGGACTGGTGATGGTCCACGGCAATCGAAAGCGCTTCGGCGATGGTGGCCATCCTGATTTCCGCCCTGTCCTCGGTCTCGCGCCGGAGCGAAGGGTATCCGAAAGCCGGAAGCCGGGGAACGGTGGATGGAGCGGGCGCGGCGTCATGGCACGGCGTCGTGATTGGGGGTGGGAAATCCGACGACGTACCACTTTCGCGCCTGTGGAAACGGGGTAGGGCCGTACGGATATTCCGAGTCCCCAATGAACGAATCCCGGAGCGTGCGCCCCATGTCCAGAAAGGATTCACCGCAGCGACCCCCGCCGCCGGACGCCGATTGGCGGGCCTTCGTGCTGGCGCTCCATCAGGAGGCCGAGGCGACCGCGGCGGCCAAGGGGCTGACCGGCGCGCTGGCGCAGCTGGCCGCCCTGCGGGAGACCGCCAGCCTTGCCTCCGGCCCGGCCGGACGGTTGATTGGCGAGGGGGAGGTGATGCGCATCCTGCTCGACGACCGGCGACGGAGGACGGCGGCTTTGCTCGCCGAAAGTCCGGAGGCGGACGGGAAGGTGCCAGCCGGCGCGGAGAAGGAGCGGGAAAGACATCGTGTGCGGCGTGCAAAGGGTGCACCGGTGGCCTTGCGGGCCCGGTTGCGAACGCTTGTTGCGACCGTGCGTTGAGTTGGCTTTCGAAAGCTCTCCCTCGATTTTGCGGCTGCTTGGCGGGGTGTGGGAAGCTTTGGGAAAATCGGGGAGCGGGGGCGCATTGGGCTTGTGTTGTGTCCATTGCGCCGCGATGATCCGCCCCCACCGATCCCCGGCCGGAAGCGGGCGCGAGTCCGCCGCCGCACCCCGGCCGGGCAACCCTGGATCGATGCTGATCGGACTGAGATTGAATCTGCCGGCCCGGACCTCAAGATGCGCAGAGTAACGATGAAACCTCGGGCGGACTGGCGTCCGGGGCTCCGCAAGTATCCCTACGGCGTGCGCGCGATGAACGCCGGCGCGTTCTGGCGCGAGGACGTGCGCTATGAATTCTCCGCCCCCCAGATCGACCTGATCGAGAGCGTCGCCGACGAGCTGCACACCATGGCGCGCGAAGCCGTGCGCGCCGCCGTGGAGGGAAAGCTGCTGGCGCAGTTCGGCATCCGGGGCGAGGTCGCCCGGCTGCTGGAGGCGTCCTGGAACGATTACTGGGCGGCCGGCCGGCTGAACGAGCGGGCGGGCGGGCTGGTCGGGCGGCTGACGCTGGCCTATGACGGGCGCGACACGGTCAAGCTGCTGGGCTGCAACTACGACACGGGGGAGGGGCTGTTCGCCGCCTCCATCATCCAGCGCAACTGGCGCGAGGCCCTGATGGGCGACGCCAACCAGTTCAACGGCCTGCACGAGGCGCTGGTCGAGCGGTGGGAGGAGCTGTGGGCCGGGTTGCCGACGCGCGCCCGCGTGCATCTGGCCTGCGCCACGCCCGACCCGGTGCGGGAGAGCGAGCTGGCCTATCTCGCCGCCACGGCGATGGAGGCGGGCGTCACCACCCACATGCTGCCCTTGCAGAGCATCGGCTGGGACGGGCACCGCTTCGTCGACGACGAAGGGCAGCCGATGTCCTGGCTGGCCAAGATCTACCCCTGGCAAGGGCTGGCCGAGGACAGCTTCCTGCGCAAGCTGCGCGCGGGCGGGATGAGCGCGCTGTCGCCCCTGTGGTGCTGGCTGATGTCCAACCACGGGCTGCTGGCGCTGCTGTGGGCGCGCTATCCACGGCACCCGAACCTGTGCCGCGCCTCCTTCGACCCTGCGGACCTCGGCGGCTGCGACGCGGTGACGATGCGCAGCCTGTTCGGGCTGGACGACGCGGCGCAGCGCATGACGGTGCACGGCCAGACGGTGTCGGACACCGGCAACACGGACGCGGATTATCCCGGCGGCCGCGTGTGGCTGGAAACTCCGCCGATTTTCGAGGAGGAGGGCGTGCACGCCGTCCTGCACGCCTGGATCATCGGCGACAAGTGCCTGGGCATGTCCGTACGTGAGTCGGCGGACCCGCGCGTCGGATCGGAGGCGGCGATGGTGCCGCATATGTTCCGGGGGTGAGTTGCGAGGGCGGGTTCCAGACGTGACGCCGTTTTCGGACGGTCCCGACGTTTCGGACCACAGCCGTTTGGGGTGCCTGTCACGGTTGGCCGATATAAATCGCATGCGATTAAATCGGAAACGCTTGACACGGGGCTTGGCGTCGCCCTATAAGATCGCACGCGATCAAATCGCGGACGATTGAAATGCGTTGAAAGGGTATCGTTATGACCGCGAAGGTTCTCTTCACCGGCAAGACTCACAACCGCGGCGGCCGCGACGGCGGCACGCGCAGCAGCGACGGCTTCCTGGATCTGAAGCTGGCGCAGCCCCATCCGGCCGCCGAGTATCTCTTCGGGGCGGCGTGGTCGGCGTGCTTCATTGGCGCAATCGAGCTTGCCGCGTCCCAGAGGAAGGTCACGCTTCCGGCCACCCCGACGATCGATGCCGAAATCGACCTGAATCTTGAAAACGGTTCCTACTTTCTGGGCGCGCGCCTGAACGTCAGCGTGCCGGGCGTCGATCGCGAGACCGCGCAGGTGCTGGTCGAAGCGGCGCACGAGATCTGCCCGTACTCCAAGGCGACGCGCGGCAACATCGACGTCCAGGTCACTCTGGTCTGAAGCGGATCGGAAAGGGGCTCGTGAGGATTCGCGGCGCGCCATCACCCCGGCGGGCGGTGCCGCGATGAAGAGCTGACGTCCATCGCTGATCGCATTGCATGCGATGCCACCACGTGCTCTGGCACCGCATGCAATGTTGGTGCGCCCACTTCGAGGGCCGGCACCTTCAATGTCCGCTCACCGTCCGCGGCCGGGGGCGAAGGGGTTGGGCAGGGGGGAGCCGAAGGTTTCCTTGCGGGATTCGCGCCAGGCCAGATCGTTGCCGACGCCGCTGTTGGTGCTGGACAGGGACACGACCTGGCTCTGATGGCGCAGCCAGCCGCGCAGCTTTTCCTCGAACCGGCTCGCTTCCTGCGGGTCGGCGACTTCCAGTTCCATGGTGACGTGCAGTTCGGTCTTCATGGCTGTTCCTCCCTCTGGACCGTGGCTGGTCCTAGAAACAGCCGAGAGCGCCGCTGGTGCCCCGAAGCGGCGCAGAAAGAAGGCGCAGAAGGACAGCCCCCAAGACGGCGCGAAAAGAAAAAGGGCGGGGCCAGTCCGCTCCTGGCTCCGCCCCCTCGATCAACGTCCTCTCGAATCCCGTCCTTTGGAAACCGCACCGGCCGCGCGCTTACTTGCCTTCGGGCTTGGCCGGCTTCACTGGCTTGGCGATGCTGGCGATCTGCTTCTGCAACTCGTCGATCTGCTTCTGCAGTTCCTCGAAGGTGTGCTCACCCGCGTTGGCCGGGGCCGCGGCGGGCTTCGCAACGGGACCCGGCTTCGGGGCGGGGGCGGCCTCCTGGCCTTCCTCGGCACCACCGAAGGGCGAAAACATGCGCATCGCTCGCTCGAACATCGCGAAGTTCTGCTTGCTGACCTCGTCCAGGCGGCCGAACGGGAACATGCCGCCCAGCGTGTTCTGGAAGTAGTCGCGCATCTGTTCCTGGTTCCGCGCGAAGGACTGCATGGAATATTCCAGGTACCGCGGCACCATCCACTGCATGTTGTCGCCGTAGAAGCCGATCAGCTGGCGCAGGAAGCTGATCGGCAGCAGGTTCTGGCCCTTGCTTTCCTCTTCCACGATGATCTGCGTAAGGACGGAGCGGGTAATGTCCTCTCCCGTCTTCGCATCGTAGACCACGAAGTCCAGCCCGTCCTTGACCATCTGGCAGAGATGGTCGAGCGTCACATAGCTGCTGGTCGCGGTGTTGTAGAGCCGCCGGTTGGCGTACTTCTTGATCGTGATCGGAGCGGACTTCTGATCTTCCTTGTCGGCCATCGCGGTTTCTTTCAAGAAAGGACGTGCGGCGAGAATGTTTCAGATATAAGCACTACTCGAAGGAATGCACCGTGTCCAGTGCCGTACCGCAGCGCTGCGACGTGGGATGCGGTGGCGTATGGCGTATGGCCTGATTTTTCGGAAATTGCGACATTTTCGAACAAGCCGTCGCCGCTCTGGTCAAGGCCAGGGCGCACCACCTATACTAATGGCATGGCCGAATCGTCCGACTCCGACATCCCGTCGCTGGAAACCCTCGCGCAACGCTACCTCGACCTGTGGCAGGAACAGTGGGCGGCCTGCGCGGCCGACCCGGAGGTGGCGGACACCGTCACGCGCGCCGTCCAGATGATGACCCAGAGCGCCGCGGCGATGGCGCCCTTCGTCCTGGGGCCGGGCGGATTCGCCTTCGCAAGCCCGCCGGGCACCGGCTGGAATCCATCCCCGGCCCATTCGGCATCCGCCGGGGCATCATCCGAGGACGCGTCGCGTGAGCGAGGCCCAAAACAACAAGAACAGCAACACGCACGGAATGCGGCTGGGGCCGCGCCCGCTGGCGCTGCACCTGACGACGGTGGCGGCGACGTTGCTCAGCTCCGCCGGCGGGTTGCCGAGCTTGAGGAACGGCTCGCTGCCCTGGAAGCCGCACCTGCGCGGCCGGGCGGAGGAGCTGCGCCGCCAGATCGGCCGAACCGACGCCGACGCGTTCGCCCAAGCGGTTGACCGGGAGGTCCGGCGCCAGCTCGACCTCGCCCTGACGGGGATCGAGCGCTACCGCCACCACCCCTACCGCCGCAACCTCGCCGACCCGCCCGTGCTGTGGACGGAAGGCGCCTCCCGCCTGCTCGACTACGGGGCGCTGGGCGGGGCGCTGGGGACCGGCAACGGCACGCCGGTTCTGTTCGTGCCGTCGCTGGTGAACCGGCATTACATATTGGATCTGTCGGAGCGCAAAAGCCTGATGCGCTGGCTGGCCGGGCAGGGGCTGCGGCCCTACCTGATCGACTGGGGCACGCCCGGCCCGCTGGAGCGCCGGTACACCCTGACCGACTACATCGCCGGCCGGCTGGAACGCGCGTTGGCCGCGGTGGTGGAGGAGACCGGGCGGCCGGTGCCGGTGGTCGGCTATTGCATGGGCGGGCTGCTGGCCGCCGCGCTGGCGCAACGCCGGCCGAAGGAGGTCGCGGCGCTGGGGCTGATGGCCACGCCCTGGGACTTCCACGCGGAGGACGCGGCGCTGGCGCGCCGGGCGGCCGCCTTCTTCCAGCCCTACGGACCGATGATCGAGGCCTGGGGGGACGTGCCGGTGGACGTGCTGCAGGCGCTGTTCGCCCAGCTTGACCCGCTGCTGGCGCTGAAGAAGTTCTCGCAGTTCGCCCGCATGGACCCGGACAGCCGCGCGGCGATGGCCTTCGTGGCGCTGGAGGACTGGCTGAACGACGGGGTGCCCTTGGTCGCCGGGGTGGCGCGCGACGCGCTGGGCGGTTGGTACGGCCGCAACGACACGGCGCAGGGCCGCTGGCTGGTCGCCGGGCTGCCGGTCGATCCCGCGCGCATCAATGTTCCAACGCTGGCGATGATTCCGGAACGCGACCGGATCGTTCCGCCCTCGTCAGCCCTCGCGTTGGCAAGAACAATACCTAGGGCTCAAATGATCAGGCCGCCGCTGGGCCATATTGGCATGGTGGTGAGCGCCGGAGCCGAAACAGGCGTATGGCGTCCTATGGCCGATTGGCTTACTGCGGCAGGATAACCGCAGCCTGAGAGGTGTCTTGCATTGCGCAAAAACCGCGCATAAGGTTTTTCCCACTCCCAGCGTCACTCAAGCACGATAATAAAACTGACAGATTCGAGGAGCGTCAACATGACCGAGGTTGTCATCGCCGGTGCGGCGCGTACCCCCATCGGCAGCTTCAACGGGGCGCTCAGCTCCGTGCCCGCGCACTATCTGGGCGAAGTTGCCATCCGTGAAGCGCTGAGCCGGGCCAAGACCGACGCCGCCGAGGTGACGGAAGTGATCCTGGGCCAGATTCTGACCGCCGGCCAGGGCCAGAACCCCGCCCGCCAGGCCGCGGTCAACGCCGGCATTCCGGCCGAGGCGACGGCCTTCGGCATCAACCAGCTCTGCGGCTCCGGCCTGCGCTCGGTGGCGCTGGGGTATCAGGCGATCCGCAACGGCGACGCCGACATCATGGTCGTCGGCGGCCAGGAAAGCATGAGCATGGCGCCGCACGTCATGCACCTGCGCAATGGCGTGAAGATGGGCTCCGCCGAGCTGCTGGACACCATGCTGAAGGACGGCCTGTGGGACGCCTTCCACGGCTACCACATGGGCAACACCGCCGAGAACGTCGCGCAGAAGTGGCAGCTGACCCGCCAGGAGCAGGACGAGTTCGCCGCCGCGTCGCAGCAGAAGGCCGAGGCCGCCCAGAAGTCCGGCCGCTTCAAGGACGAGATCATCCCGGTTACCATCAAGGGCCGCAAGGGTGACATCATCGTTTCCGACGACGAGTATCCGAAGCACGGCACCACGATCGAGACCCTGGCCAAGCTGCGCCCGGCCTTCAACAAGGAAGGCACGGTGACTGCCGGCAACGCGTCGGGCATCAACGACGGCGCCGCCGCGCTGGTTCTGATGACCGCCGACAACGCCGCCAAGCGCGGCGTGACCCCGCTGGCCCGCATCGTGTCGTGGGCGACCGCCGGCGTCGACCCGGCGATCATGGGCACCGGCCCGATCCCGGCCTCCCGCCTGGCCCTGGAAAAGGCCGGCTGGAAGCACGAGGACCTGGACCTGATCGAAGCCAACGAGGCCTTCGCCGCCCAGGCGCTGGCCGTCAACAAGGACCTGGGCTGGGACACCAGCAAGGTGAACGTCAACGGCGGCGCCATCGCGCTCGGCCACCCGGTCGGCGCCTCGGGCGCCCGCGTCCTGACCACGCTGCTCTATGAGATGCAGAAGCGCGACGCCAAGAAGGGCCTCGCCACCTTGTGCATCGGTGGCGGCATGGGCATCGCCCTCTGCGTCGAGCGGGGCTGATGAAAAAGGCGGGCCGTTCCCCTCGGGGTACGGCCCGCTTCGTATAAGCACGTAAAAACTAAACGAATCCACGCTTTACTTTGGGGGAGGAGCCAATGGCTCGAGTTGCAGTCGTCACGGGCGGAACGCGCGGTATCGGCGAAGCCATTTCGGTCGCGCTGAAGAACGCCGGATACACGGTCGCCGCCAACTACGCAGGGAACGACGAAAAGGCGAAGGAATTCTCGGCCCGCACCGGCATCGCGGTCTACAAGTTCGACGTGTCGGACTTCGACGCGGTGAAGGAAGGCATCGCCAAGATCACGGCCGAACTCGGCCCGGTCGACGTGGTCGTCAACAACGCGGGCATCACCCGCGACGGCGTGCTGCAGCGCATGACCCCGCAGCAGTGGAACGACGTCATCGCGACGAACTTGACCTCCTGCTTCAACCTGTGCCGCAACGTCATCGACGGCATGCGCGAGCGCGGCTTCGGCCGCATTGTCAACATCGGCTCGGTGAACGGCCAGGCCGGCCAGTACGGCCAGGTGAACTACGCCGCCGCCAAGTCGGGCATCCACGGCTTCACCAAGGCGCTGGCCCAGGAGGGTGCGGCCAAGGGCATCACCGTGAACGCCATCGCGCCGGGCTACATCGACACCGACATGGTCCGCGCCGTGCCGCCGAACGTGCTGGAGAAGATCGTCGCCCGCATCCCGGTCGGCCGCCTCGGCAAGGCCGAGGAGATCGCCCGCGGCGTGCTGTTCCTGGTCGGTGACGACGCCGGTTTCATCACCGGCTCCACCCTGTCCATCAACGGCGGCCAGCACATGTATTGATCGGACGGCCCCGGCACCTGTCGGGGCCTTTGTCGAAGCGACACTCGACCTTCATGCCCCTCTCCCGCGCAAGCGGGGGAGGGGTTTTCTTTTCAGCGGGATGAGACGGTGCTGGGGGTGGGGGAGGGGCACCACCAAGACACCAAGGCACCAAGGGGTTCAAACCCGGTTCGGCGTTGGCGGGCGGTTCAGGTTCACGCTTGGCGCGCGGCACCTTGGTGTCTTGGTGCCTTGGTGGTGAAAGTCTCGGGCGGTGAACATCGCGCCGCCGCCCCAAAAACGAAACCCCCGCTCGGGTGGCGGGGGTCTCTGCGGACGGTCTTGGGAGTCCGCAATGGTTGAGCCGTGTCAACGGCCGAATTCAGAACTGTGAGGCCGAAATGGTCGGCTTCCTCAAGTAAGCGCAGGTGGACTCATGATTGGCTCACCCTCCTGGCGACGGAAACACTTGGGATGCTGCGTGATTGGCTTTTGGGCCAACTTGCTGCGGTGTTCTCCGCGTTTTCACCTCAACCAGTGTTGCTCTGAGGAATAGCCTGCTCCTCCTTGCGGGGGATGTCAAGACCCGTTCTGTTGCTCCGCCCGCGCTTGTCATCACTTGAACTGGAAGCCCACCGGACGCTTGTCGTCCAGCGACACCACCGCGCATCCGCCCAGCGCCGGGCCGACCGACAGCTCACCATAGGCGGTCATGGCGCCTTCCTGTTTCAGCCGGCCGACGAAGCCCTGGCCGTCGGCCCTGGCGACCCAGGCGAAGGGGATCCAGGTCTGCCGCACCGGCTGGCCGCCCGCCCGCACCACGGCGGCGAAGGCGTCGCCGCTCGGCGTGCCCGGCGGGAAGACGGCCAGCACCGTGCCCGCGTCCTCCTCCTTCAGGGCGGCCTGTTGCAGCGCCATGCCCGTCACCGCCGCCCAGGCGGCCAGAGCCAGCGCGCCGAGCGCCAGCGCGTAGCCATGGCCGAAGCCGGGGGCGGTGGGGGAGGGCTGCTGCATGAGGGCGGGTCTCCTCTCGGTCAGGCCTTGGCTTCGGCCGCGGCCAGCGACGGGGCGGGCTTCTCCGCGATCGGCCAGTTAACGGCGGCGGAACCCAGGGCGAGCACCACGCTGGCCCACCAGACCACATCGTAGGAGCCGGTGCGCTCATACAGCACGCCGCCCAGCCACACGCCTAGGAAACCGCCGACCTGATGGCTGAGGAAGGCGAAGCCGTAGAGCATGCCGAGGTAGCGCGTGCCGAACATCAGCGCGACAAGCCCGGAGGTCGGCGGGACGGTGGACAGCCACAGCAGGCCCATGGCGGCCGAATAGACAATCACCGTGACCGGCGTGATCGGCAGCAGGATGAAGATCGCCGTGCACACGCCGCGCAGCGCGTAGTTGGAGCAGAGCAGCAGCCGCTTGCTCATCCGCCCGCCCAGCACGCCGGAGCTGTAGGAGCCGATGACGTTGAACAGCCCGATCAGGCCCATCGCCCAGGAGGCGAGGCTGGGGCTGATGCCCGCGGCGGTGAGGTAGGGCGGCAGGTGCGTGGTGATGAAGGCCAGCTGGAACCCGCAGACGAAGAAGCCCGTCACCAGCAGGACGTAGCTGCGGTGCTGGAACGCCTGCCGGATCGTGGCGGCGAACCCGATGTCGGCGCCGGTGACGGTGGGCGCGTTCTTTCCCCCGCCCGACCCGGCGAAGGAGGCGGCGAAGACCGGGATCATCAGCATGGAGGCGCCGAACAGCACCAGCGCCATCTCCCAGCCATAGGCGGCGATGAAGGCCTGCCCCGTGGGCGCGAACAGCGTCTGCCCCAGCGAGCCCGCGGCGGTCGCGATTCCCATCGACCAGGAGCGCTTTTCCGGTGGCACGATGCGGCTGAAACCGGCGATGACGATGCCGAAGGACGCTCCCGCCAGTCCCAGCCCGATCAGCACGCCGGCACTGAGGTACAGCGTCAGTTCGTTGTCGGCGAACGGCATCAGCGCGAGGCCGGCGGCGTAGAGCACGCCGCTGATGCCGAGCACCAGCGCCGGCCCGTAGCGGTCGGCCAGGGCGCCGGCGAAGGGGGTGCCGATGCCCCACAGAAGGTTCTGGATGGCGATGGACAGCGCGAAGACGTCGCGGCCCCAGCCGTGCGCCTCCGACAGCGGCTTGATGAACAGGCCCATGCTCGACCGCGGCCCGAAGGCCAGCATGGCGATCAGGCACCCGCAGGCGATGACGAAGCCCGGTGTCCGCCAGAAATGGGTTGAGGCGGCTGCGTCCGCCCGGTTGCTGCTGTCCACTCGATCCTCCCTTGACGCCTGCTCCGGTCGTTCCGCAGCTTGGGTTCAGACACCATAGGTCGGGTCCGGACGTGCATCAAATTCATAAAAGTAAAGAAAGTTATTCAGCGGCGGAATGATAAGCGCCGAGGTCCGGGGGCAGATCCGCGGCCGGAAGCAGGGTCAGCAGGTTGTCTTCCAGCACGTCGAAAACCGGGCCGACGCGGCCGGTGAAGCGGGCGCGCAGCAGCCAGACCGCCACGGTCAGCGAGAAGTCCGGGATCTCCAGCGCCCGCACCCCGGCATCGCGCGCGGTTTGCGCGATCAGCCGCAGGGGCGCTAGGCTGAACCCCACGCCGCGCGCCACCAGCGACACCAGCAGCGTCTGGTCGAAGGCCTCCACCGCCACGTTCAGCGGCAGGCCGTGACGGGCCAGGGCCAGGGTCATGGCGCTGCGGTACTTGCAGCCGTCGGGTTGCAGCACCCAGCCCAGCGCGTTCATGTCGGGCAGGGTCAGGGGACCGCGGTCGGCCAGATGGGCCGGGGCGATGATCCGCACCGGTTCCCGCGAGATGCAGGTGGCGTCGAGATCCTCCGGCGGCACCTGCCCATCGCCCAGCAGCACCAGCGCGCCGTCCAGCGCGCCGTTGCGCACCTGCTCCATCAGCGGCGTGCTCCAGTCCGAATGCAGGCGGACGGTCAGGCCGGGGAAGGCGGCGCGCAGCGTGTCGAGCGGCTGGTGCGCGGCCAGCGTGGTCAGCACATGGGCCACGCCCAGCCGCAGCAGCCCGTGGGGTTGGGCCGTGCCGGCGAAGGCGTCCGACAGATCCTCCGTCGCCGTCAGCACGCGCCGCGCGTGGGCCAGCGCCAGTTCGCCGTCGCGGGTGAGGACCAGGGGCTTGGTCTGGCGGTCGAACAGGGAGACGCCCAACTCCGCCTCCAGCCGCTGGATCAGGCGGGAGACCGCGGACTGCGTCAGCCCGAGGCGGCTCCCGGCCTCCTGCACCGACTGCGCCTCCGCCACGGCGACGAAGGTGCGGATCTCGTTGAGCTTCATGGGCCAATCCTCACCCCGTGCAGGGATAAACCACAAAGGCACAAAGGGCACAAAGGATTCACAAAGAGACCTTGGTCGTGCGGCGCGCCGCCCCGAATAGCTGGCGCTTCTTTGTGCTGTTCTTTGTGTCTTCGTGTCTTGGTGGTGAAATTTGCTGCCGTTTCGGCGATCCGCAGGTCACAGCATGGCCTCCATGACCTGTTGCCGTCTGGTGTTGCAGTGTCGATCCGGGTTAGCGTCGGGTCAAGCGCAACGAGGGATTCCCATGACCGCCACGCCACCCGCCGACCGTTCGAGCCGTGAATATCCGGACCGCCCTTGGGTCGGGGTGGGCGTCGTCGTCTGGCGGGGCGATCGGGTGATGATGATCCGGCGCGGACGGCCGCCGCGGATGGGGCAGTGGAGCCTGCCCGGCGGCGCCCAGTCCGTGGGGGAGACGGTGTTTGAATGCGCGGTGCGCGAGGTGCTGGAGGAAACCGGCCTGCACGTCGTGCCGACGGAGGTCGTGACCGTGGTGGACGCCATGACGCTGGACGATACGGGTGCGGTGCAGTTCCACTACACCATCGTCGAGGTGGCCGCGGAGAGCGCCGAGGGCGAGGCGGTCTGCGCCGACGACGCGCTGGAGGCGCGCTGGGTGACGGTGGAGCAGGTCGCCGAACTGACGGAGTGGGACGAGACGGAGCGGGTCATCCGCCTGTCGGCGGCTCGGCGCGCTGCTGGATGAAGGTGGGGATTTCGTCCTCTGGCAGGGGCTTCGCCAGCAGGTAACCCTGGATGCGGTCGCAGCGGTAGGCGCGCAGGAACAGCAGCTGGTCGTTGGTCTCCACCCCCTCCGCGATCACCTGCATGTCCAGCGCGTGGGCGAGGTCGATGATGGCGTGCACGATGGCGGCCGCGTCGCGGTCGTCCACCATCGCCTGGGTGAAGTGCTTGTCGATCTTCAGGGCCTCCACCGGCACGCGGCGCAGCAGGGCCAGTGAGGAATAGCCCGTCCCGAAATCGTCCAACACCAGCCGAACCCCGGCGCCGCGCAACTGCATCAGCACCTCGCGCGAGGAGTCCGTGTGCTCGAACAGGGCGGTTTCGGTCAGCTCCAGCTTCAGGTTCGCGGCGGGCAGGCCGGTTTCCGCCAGGATGCCCAGGACCATGCGCGCCAGCCCCGGATCGTCCAACTGGCGGGCCGACAGGTTCACGGCGACCGGCAGGTCGGCGATGCCCTCCCGCATCCAGCGGGCGGCGGTTTCGCAGGCGCGGCGCAGGACCCATTCGCCGAGGACGTTGATGGCGTCGCTGGTTTCCGCCATGGGGATGAAGACGTCGGGCGGGATGACGGTGCCGTCGTCCAGGCGCCAGCGGGACAGCGCCTCGAACCCGGTCAGGCGGCCGGTGTGCACGTCGGCCTGCGGCTGGTAGGCCAGCCTCAATTCGTTCCGGTCGATGGCTTCGCGGATGCGATCGGAAAAGGTCGTAGGCGCTCCGGTCGGCTCCAACGGCCCGGTCGGGCCCGGATCGGTGATCGCTTTTTGGTTCACCGCCAATCCCCCTCCAATCCACCACCAAGGCCTTAACAGCCGAAGCGTGGCTTGTTAACCATATTTCAGGGGTAGTTAAGCGGTTTTTCCTTGGTTACGAAAGAGTTAACAATCTGTGCTGTGGTGATAAGAATGGGGCGGTGGCGGATGGCGCTGGCGTGCGGCGGATCGGCCACGGGATGGGACTGGGGTGTTTGTGGGGAGTGGGCGCGTTGGGCCGGGGTTTCACCACCAAGACGTCTCGGCATGGCGTTGCGCGGGCTGCCGACCGGGGTCACGGGCTGACGCCTGCGTCCTTGGTGTCTTGATGGTGAGAAGGGTACGCGTTGTCGCGTTGGACCCCCACCCTGACCCTCCCCCACTGCGAGGGGGAGGGGATTTGAGGAGGGAAGGGGGTCAGACGTTGAAGCGGAAGTGGAAGATGTCGCCGTCCTGGACGACGTATTCCTTGCCTTCCTGGCGCATCTTGCCGTTGTCCTTGGCGCCCTGTTCGCCGCCCAGACTGACGTAGCTGTCGTAGTCGATGGTTTCGGCGCGGATGAAGCCGCGTTCGAAGTCGGTGTGGATGACGCCCGCCGCCTCCGGGGCCTTGGCGCCGCGGCGCACGGTCCAGGCGCGGGCTTCCTTCGGGCCGACGGTGAAGAAGGTGATCAGGTCCAGCAGCTGGAAGCCGGCGCGGATCAGCTTGTTCAGGCCGGTCTCCTCCAGGCCGAGAGACTCCAGGAACTCCTTCTTCTCCTCGGCGTCGGCGAGCTGGGCGACCTCCGACTCGATGGCGGCGGAGATGACGACCATGCCGGCGTTCTCGGCCTTGGCCTTTTCCGCGACCTTGGCGGTGAAGCTGTTGCCGGTGGCGGCCGAGGCCTCCTCGACGTTGCAGACGTAGAGGACCGGCTTCGCGGTCAGCAGCATGAACTGCTTGAAGACCGGCTTCTCCTCCTCGCTGACTTCGACGATGCGGGCCGGCTTGCCGTCCTGCAGAACCTTCAGCGCGCGCTCCATCAGGTCGGCCTTGACCTTGGAGTCCTTGTCGCCGCCCTTGGCCTTCTTCTGGAGGCTGGTGAGCTGGCGTTCCAGGCTTTCCATGTCGGCGAGCATCAGCTCGGTCTCGACCACCTCGGCGTCGCGCAGCGGGTTGACATCGCCTTCCACGTGGGTGACGTCGTCGTCCTCGAAGCAGCGCAGGACGTGGACGATGGCGTCCACCTCGCGGATGTTGGCGAGGAACTGGTTGCCGAGGCCCTCACCCTTGGACGCGCCGCGGATCAGGCCGGCGATGTCCACGAACTCCAGCTGGGTCGGGATGATCTTCTGCGACTTGGCGATGGCCGCCAGCTTGTCCAGCCGGGGGTCGGGCACGCCGACGCGGCCGACGTTCGGCTCCTTGGTGCAGAAGGGGAAGTTGGCCGCCTCCGCCGCCTGGGTGGCGGTCAGCGCGTTGAACAGGGTCGACTTGCCGACGTTCGGCAGGCCGACGATGCCGCAGTTGAAGCCCATTGGGGTGCTCGCCGTCGGAAATGTCAGGAATTGGGGCGCTTTATCCTACGTGCAGGCGCAAAGCGCAAACGGGAAGTGGGGGAGGGATGGCCGGCTTGCAACCGGCCGCACCTTACTTCCCCGGACCGGTGGCCAGACTGACCTTGTTCATGAAGTTCTCGGCCTGTCCCTTCACCATCAGGGGGAAGGCGTCGGCAACGGCGTCGATCAGCGGGTCCAGCCAGCTCTGGTCGGCCTTGGCGAAGTCGTGCAGGACGTAGCCGCTGACCAGATCCTTGTTGCCGGGATGGCCGATGCCCAAGCGGATGCGCCAGTATTCCTTGCCGATGTGGCTGTCGATGGAGCGCAAGCCGTTGTGCCCGCCGTGGCCGCCGCCCTTCTTGACGCGGATCTTGCCGGGCGGCAGGTCAAGCTCGTCGTGGATGACGACGACGTTCTCGGGCTTCAGCTTGAAGAACTGGAGCGCTGCCACGACCGACTGGCCGGACACGTTCATGTAGGTCAGCGGCTCCAGCGCCAGAATCTTGTCGCCGGCCACGGTGCCTTCGGCGGTCTGTCCCTGGAAGCGCTTGCGCCAGGGGCTGAAGCCGTGGCGGCGCGCGATCTCTTCCACCGCCATGAAGCCGATGTTGTGCCGGTTGCGCGCGTATTCGGCGCCGGGGTTGCCCAATCCCACCAGCAGCAGCATGGCGAAACCTCCCAACAAACGAACTAAGGTCCTACAAACGAAACAGGGGGCCGAAGCCCCCTGCCGTATCCGTCAAACCGCTTCCGATCAGGAGGCGGCCGGAGCCTCGGCCTCCTCGGACTTCAGGCCCGACGGAGCGACGATCGTGGCGATCGTGAAGTCGCGGTCGGTGATGGTCGAGGTCACGCCCTCCGGCAGCTTCACCGAAGAGATGTGGATCGAGTCGCCGACGTCGAAGCCTTCGCAGGAGATCGTGATGTGCTCCGGGATGTTGCCGGCGGAGACGGTCACGTCCAGCTCGTGGCGGACGATGTTCAGCACGCCGCCGCGCTTCAGGCCCGGCGACTTGTCCTGGTCGACGAACTCGACCGGAACCTGGACGTGGGTGCGGGTATCGGCCGACACGCGCAGGAAGTCGACGTGCAGCGGGGCGTCGGTCACCGGGTGGAACTGCACGTCACGCGGCAGAACGCGGTGGGTGGCGCCGTCGACCGTGATGTCGAACAGGTGCGTGAAGAAACCCGGCTGGTTCAGGACGCGGTTGAACGCGAACTTGTCCAGCGAAATCATGATGGGGGCCTGCTTGCCACCGTAGATCACGGCCGGGACGCGGCCATCACGACGGGTCTGGCGGGCGGTCCCCTTGCCGGCCCGGTCGCGCGCTTCGGCGCTGAACGGAACGATCTGAGTCATTGGAATGCTCCTCAAACGGAAAAAAGCGCCAGCCTCCAGGGGTGCTGACGCGTGGGCGCGGTGATTAAGGCATAAGGCGTGCGGCGTCAAGGGTAAGCGTGATCCGCCCATGTGATCCGCCCGTCGCCGGGCCGCGCGGCCGAGGACAAGATTCACACGGATTTCACGGATTTGAACACGGATCACACGGATGTTTTTTGATCGTGTGCCGGTGCCGGATTTACGGGGAGGTCGCTTGCCCGGAAACGGAAGATCCGTGTAATCCGTGCCGAAATCCGTGTAAGAGTGCGTAACAAAACCGGCCGGGAACGGTTGGTAGGGGCATGGCAGCCCCTCTTGTTTCCGACGCCTTGTGGGCGATCATCGAACCGCTGATCCCGCCGGAGCCGCCCAAGCCAAAA
>Ga0065721_10004813_pt1 | contig 29591 bp, 21 predicted proteins | sample Mesricmetagenome_FD_59108 | JGI IMG/M metagenome (GOLD analysis project Ga0065721, IMG submission 59108) | Mesophilic microbial community from rice straw/compost enrichment Sample: eDNA_1 v2 (version 2) | ecosystem: Engineered > Solid waste > Grass > Composting > Bioreactor | place: USA: Davis...
TCCGACCACGGATAATCCAGCCTGCGTGCCGGGAGATGGTTGGTTTAGGCTACCTGACGGGCGTGTTTGCCTTCAGCCAGTTCTTCCAGGACTTTTTTGTTGAATGCTTCCAGGTCTTTGGGAGTACGGCTGGTGACCAGGCCTTTATCGACGACGACTTCCTTATCGACCCATTTAGCGCCCGCGTTACCCAGATCATCTTTCACCGATGGGTACGAGGTCATGGTCCGACCGTCTACCACACCGGCGCTGATCAGCACCCAGGGTGCGTGACAGATGGCGGCCACGGGTTTGTGTTGCTCGAAGAAGGCACGGGTAAAGTGTAAGGCTTCCTGATTAGTCCGCAGAGTATCCGGGTTGTACATACCACCGGGAATGACCAGCATGTCATAGTCGTCAGCTTTTACTTCCGACACCAGCTTATCCACCGGACAAGTACCGCTCCAGTCTTTGTTCGACCAGCCGCGGATCTCTCCGTTTTTGAGAGAAACCACATCCACCTTCACACCCGCTTCGATTAAGGCTGCTTTCGGCGATTTCAGTTCTGACTCTTCAAAACCATCGGTAGCCAAGATAGCTACGCGTTTTCCTGCCACATTCTTTTTCATAAAAACCTCCTATGACAATTCAGATCAGGAATGTCTATGCAAAGATTGGGACCGGAGACAGTCCGTGTTGTTCAGGAAAAAATTGGTCTCTAGCCACTCCACATATTCCTGCGTGCCATCACACACAAGCACCGAAGCGCCGCTAATCCATCCACTGCAGTTCACCCGGCGCGCGGGGCGGGCGATGAAACGCCAGCTGGCCCATCACATACGTGCGAGTAATGTTGTGTTCATCGCCCAGCGTCATCAGCGCGAATAACGTCTCGTTGATGTTTTTCGCCGCCTGCTGACGACGCTGCTGCGCCAGCGTAGGAGCGAGGTTCATCACCACAAAATCGGCTTCTTTTCCCGGCGCGAAATTGCCGATATACGCATCCAGCTGCAGTGCCCGCGCATTACCCAGCGTCGCCATGTAAAACGCCTTCAAGGGATGCAGATTCTGACCTTGCAGCTGCAGGACTTTGTAGGCTTCCGCCAAGGTACGGAGTAATGAAAAGCTGGTTCCTCCGCCAACGTCTGTCGCGACGCTCACGCGCACGCCAGCGTTTTCGAGACGCTGTACATCAAGCAAACCGCTGCCAAGAAAGAGATTGGATGTGGGGCAAAAAGCAACGCCCGACTGCGTCTGTGCCAGGCGTTCGATCTCACGATCGCTCAGGTGAATACCGTGACCAAAGATGCTGCGCTGCCCCAGCAGACCGAAGCGGTCGTAAACATCCAGATAATCTACCGCATCCGGATATAAGCTCTTTACCCACGCAATTTCATCCAGGTTTTCTGACAGATGCGTCTGCAGATATAAGCCCGGGTAATCGCGGTATAACTGCCCTACCATCTTTAGTTGAATCGGTGAACTGGTAGGAGCAAAACGCGGCGTTAATGCGTAATGCAGGCGTCTGGTCTGGTGCCAGCCTTCAATCAGCGCGCGACATTCCCGCGCACTGGTTTCCGGTGTATCGAGCAGCGCTTCCGGTGCGTGCCGATCCATCATCACCTTACCGGCAATCATGCGCAGGTTGCGTTTCGCTGCTGCCGAAAAAAATGCTTCCGTTGACTGGGCGAATACCGTGGTATAAACCAGTGCGCTGGTGGTGCCGTTTTCCAGCAGGATTTTCAGAAATTGCTCGGCAGCCTGTGCCGCGAATGTTCTATCGGCAAATTGCAGTTCTGCNGGAAACGTGTAGTCGTTCAGCCAGTCCAGTAACTGCTCACCGTAGGACGCGATCACATCGATCTGCGGGTAATGGATATGACTGTCGATAAAACCCGGCATCAATAAATGATCCGGAAAGTACTGGCACTGTGCCAGATCAACCCCCTGCTCAACCATCTGCTGAACACTACCCAGGGCTTTTACCCGGCCGTGCTCAACCAGCAGAACTCCATCGTCAAAATATTCAAAACCCTGCCCGGTCGTCGGGTCTGGCGAATCGGTGAAATGCAGAATCCGCGCACGAAACGCACTGGTGTCGGTAGAACTCATAGAAAATCCTGAGATTGAAATATCAAGGTGAAGATTACCAGAAAATGGACCGACACAGATCCGGTAGTGTTGCCGCCCGGGGCCCACTTATGTTGGGGTGCGCACAGTCTGGTCCTGCGTCCAAACGTAAAGTAAAGCTATCTTTTGAGGGCTGGCCGGACATAGACACAGCGTAAGCATTTTTTATCTATTGATACGTCCCCGCCTGAAAATCCAGGATCATCTGATAATGAAANCGGACGTTAAAAAACTGCGTGAAAATTTTTCGCGCACACGGCAACTCAGCGAGCATCTGTCAAACCTTTTGACGGCAGATGATCACATGCTGCAATCCATGCCCGAGGCCAGCCCGACCAAGTGGCACCTGGCACATACCTCCTGGTTTTTTGATACATTCATCCTCAAGCCGCGCAAGATTGATCTTCCAGTCTCTGAACATTTTTCCTATCTTTTCAACTCTTATTACAATGGCGTAGGTCCACAATTCAAACGTGCGCAGCGCGGCTTGATCTCTCGCCCGGACCTTGATGAAGTCTGGCAGTACCGTTTCGCTGTTGAAGAAAAACTACATCACATCCTGGATGAACTGACGCCTCACGAACTGGAGTTGCTTGAACTGGGCATTCATCACGAACAGCAACATCAGGAACTCATCATCACCGATATCAAACATGCGCTCTCTGTTAATCCTCTGTATCCCGCTGTTGTTAAATCCTTTCGCGCTGAAGATCCGACATCGACAGAAGCGGTGGGTATGCAATGGCAGGACTTCCCAACCGGCGAGTTTCGAGTCGGTTGTGACGAGGGCTTCTGCTTTGATAACGAAATGCCCCGTCACCTTACCCACGTCAATGGCTTCCGTATTGCAAACCGCCCGGCGACCAATGGTGAGTTTCTGGCATTCATCGAGGATCAGGGTTATCAGCGTCCCGAGTTCTGGCTTTCGGAAGGCTGGGCCTGGCTAAACGAACAACGGGCCGCCGCGCCTTTGTATTGGCAGTGCCTGGATGGGGTCTGGCACACCTACACGCTGGCTGGTCTCCAACCCGTGCAGATGAATGAACCTCTCTGCCATGTGAATTATTTTGAGGCCCACGCTTTTGCCTGCTGGTCGCAGAAGCGGCTGCCGACAGAATTTGAATGGGAAGTGGCTTCCACCATCGCCGCGGACAAAGGGCATTTTCTGGACCCACTCCGGCTTCATCCGCAACCGGCGGAAAAGCGACCCGGCTTACTCCAGATGTTCGGTGATGTATGGGAGTGGACTCAAAGCGCTTACCTGCCCTACCCCGGCTATCGCCCCGCACCCGGTGCGGTAGGTGAGTACAACGGCAAATTCATGGTGAATCAATGGGTTCTGCGTGGTGGTTCCTGTGCGACGCCGCCGGGACATGTCCGAGCCAGTTACCGTAATTTTTTTCCCGTTAACGCCAGCTGGCAATTTTCCGGAGTGAGACTCGCCGATGACCTCGACTAACGCTGAAAAAATAATGCAAGGCACCACCACTTCGCAGATCGAACAATTTCTGCAGGACGTCATTCACGGCTTGAGCCAGTCTCCCAAAAGTCTGCCCTGTAAATATTTTTACGATGAACGGGGGTCAATACTCTTTACCGAGATCTGTAAGACCGACGAGTACTACATCACTGATACCGAACTGACACTGCTGGACGAAATCATGCCAGATGTGGCCCGCCTGATCGGGCGCAACGCCAACATCATTGAGTACGGCAGCGGTGAAGGCCGCAAGATCCGTCATCTGCTGGCCGGGCTGGACAATCCCAAATCATATACCGCCATTGATATCTCACCGGAAATCCTGTTGCGTTCAAGCAGTCTGTTAAAACGGGAATTTCCCCACATCATCATCCACCCGGTGGTGGGTGATTACATGAGTCATATTCGCCTGCCGGAAGTTGTGGCCTCCGACTGGATCAATCANCGAGTAGNGTTTTTTCCCGGCTCTACGATCAGTAACTTCAATCCAGAAGAAGCGGTCACCTTTCTGGAAACGGTTAAAACACTGTTGAAGCCTGGCGATGGCCTGTTGCTGGGAGCAGATCTGCTGAAGTCACCCAACCGCCTGCACCAGGCCTATAACGATAAAGAAGGGGTGACAGCTGACTTCAACCTGAATTTACTGCGGCGTATCAATAACGAACTGGGGGCGGACTTTGATCGGCATCAGTTTGAGCACTATGCTTTTTTTAATATGGCCTTGTCCCGTATCGAGATGCACCTGGTCAGCATGGCAGACCAGACGGTCCATATCGGCGATCATAGTTTTCATTTCAAGCGCGGCGAGAGTATCCATACCGAAAACTCCTATAAATTTACCATCGAGGACATCGCCAAGCTCGGGATCACCAGTGGTTTTAATCATATAAAGGCCTGGAAGGATCATAAGGATCTGTTCAGCATCCACTATCTCATCCGCACTTAACCGTCGCCTCCCCGTTACAGGCGCCCTCACAGAAACGGACTTATGTCCGGTTTTGCAGTTTCCGATGATATCTACAACCAAGGATTGTTGGCGTTCGGCCCGGATGGCTGCTAAATTTTCCTGCTGACAGCACCATCATAATAACGAGCATACCAGCCCCGCTGGCCTGCCCATCAGAATCATCAGAACAAGCAGGAGTCGAGGATGCCGCACAGTTTACCCACAGGGACGGCTGCCGCGTTTGCCCCAGCCACAACAAACTCAGCCATTGATTTGAGCCAGCTGCAGATCAGCGTATCCCAGCTGCTGGGTTATGATTATGTCTTTATCGGGGGTCCCGGTGTCCCGGCTTCTTTCAACGACTTGTCAGGCACCCGGACTGCCCTGCTGCAGCTTATTGACCTGCTCAAGGTAGTTCCTGAGCAGTCAGTCTTCGTCATCCTTGACGGCTCCGCTGATGCTCCCCGTTTTACCCGTTACGAAGCGGTGTGGAACCGGGACGACCTGGTCTCAGTCCAGCCCACTTTGATTGAAAACCCTGAACAGCAGGAGTTCATCAATATGATCTGGCAATGCAGCTCACCCCTGACGTTTTGATCTTGTTTTCAATAATCCTGTGCTACAGTTAATGCAGGTTATGGCTTGAGTCTTTGTTGTGTCACCGACGCGCCGGGATCTTCCCGCTGACCGGTCGTTAAATTGGTGTACAGAAACTGAGTCAATATCAGGATTATGGTTATGAGTTTTATGTCCAGACCGTTGTTGCTGACATTCAGCGGTATCTTATTCAGCCTTTTCTCCCTCTCTCTTTACGCACAAGAGAAAAGCATTACCATCAATATGAAATCCAATATGCAGACCGACTACATGAACGGCCTGCTGAGGCTTGCTCTGGATTACAGTGATAAGTCCTATACCTTCCTGAGTACCAGCGAAGTTTATTCGCGACCACGCCTGATGGAGTCCCTAAAAAACGGCAGCGTTTCGGTCATGTGGGGCGGCACATCGGAACAGATGGAGAAAGATTTTATCCCTGTTCGCATTGATGCCTACCGCGGGCTTATGAATCACCGGCTGCTGTTTATTCGTGAGGGCGATCAGGCCCGCTTTGATCAGGTAAAAACACTGGAAGACCTGCGCAAGATCAAGTTCGGTCAGGGACGCAGCTGGCAGGATGCTGCCATTCTGGAGCACGCGGGTTTTAATGTGGTAAAAGCCACCAAGAAAAACAGCCTTTACTTCATGCTGGATGGCGGGCGTTTTGATGCGTTTCCCCGCGGGGCCAACGAAGTCTGGACGGAGCTGTCGGCTTTTCCGGAGCTGCCGTTAACGGTAGAAAAAAACCTCGTCATCATCTATCCCCTGCCCACTTACTTTTTTGTGAGTCCGCATGATCCGGAACTGGCCAAGGACCTGGAGGACGGCCTGGANAAAGCCATNGCCGATGGTGCATTTGATCGATATTTCTTCAACAGCCCCGAAGTGAAGGATGCACTCGCGAAGGCGAATTTAAGCCAGCGTCGGGCATTCCGNATTGATAATCCCTTCCTGCCCAAGGCAACTCCCCTTAATCGCAAAGAGTTGTTTCTTGATCTGACGAAAGTGCAGAGTGGCGATCNAGGCGGAAACGAATAATTTCTGGGATTTACGAAATCAGAGGTCGGNGTACNCAAGCGCGTCTCATCCGACCTCTGATCGTTTCACAGCAGGCGTTATGACAGGCGGGTCTTGAAGTCTTCGTAGCCGAACTCGCGAATAACCTTGAGCTCATCGGAGCGGGAATCCCACAAGGCGATAGATGGCAGATTGATGCCGTTAAAGGTGGTGGTCTTCACCATGGTGTAATGAGCCATATCATCAAACATCAAACGCTGCCCCGGGTGCAGAGGCTCCGGAAAACTGTAGTCACCAATCACATCACCCGCCAGGCAGGTCATACCACCCAGACGGTAGGTGTAGGTGAACTGCTCCGGCAGACCCGCCCCAATGATCTCAGCACGATACGGCATCTCCAGCACATCCGGCATATGACAGGTTGCCGAGGTATCGAGAATAGCCTGATGCATGCCATTCCATAACACATCCAGCACTTCGGCAACCAGCACTCCGCTGTGGATCGCTACAGCTTCCCCCGGCTCAAGGTAAACCTGCAGATTATAGCGTCTGGAAAAATCGCGGACCGTAGCAATCAGCTCATCAACCTGATAATCCTCCCGGCTGATGTGATGCCCTCCCCCGAAATTCACCCATTCCATCTGCGCCAGATACGGACCGAACTTTTCTTCCACGGCCGCCAGGGTGCGCTGCAAGGGCGGCAGATCCTGCTGGCACAGGGTATGAAAATGCAGGCCGGAGATACCCTCAAGCAAATCCCCATTGAACTGAGATAAGGGAACACCCATGCGCGAGTACGGCGCACAGGGATCATACAAAGCCACCTCGCCTTCGGAATGCTCCGGATTGATGCGAATACCAAACTGCAGATGCGGGCGATCTTTTTTGGCGGCCAGAGCCAGTGACCTGAAACGCTCCCATTGAGAAAACGAATTGAACACAACGTGATCCGCAATGCGCAGGATCTCGATCAGGTCCGCTTCCTTGTAGGCGGCGGAATAACAGTGNACTTCGCCACCAAATTCTTCACGNCCCAGCCGCGCTTCATTCAAACCGCTGGCACAGGTGCCCGACACATACTGCTTGAACAGCGGGGCCAGGCTCCAGCAGGAAAATGCTTTCAAGGCAGCCAGTACTTTCGCACCGCTTTCCTGTTGTACACGATTAAGAATCTTCAGGTTTTCCTCGACCGCTGCAACATCCACCACAAAGCAGGGTGAAGGCACGCGGGTAGGATCGAACTTGGAAAATGTCTGGCGCATGGCATTAACTACTGAAGTAAAGAAGTGGAGTGTTGCTGGACTTGACCGTGGATTCTGCCCGGGAAAGTGTTCGACAGGTTTAGAACTCTCGATACAAATTTCCCGGACAGCGGCTCAGGATGAGGAAGTATCCGCAGACGGCGGATTACTCTTTCATCGTCTCAATATTGGTGGCCGGTACATCGCCTACCTGCCAGGGCAGACCATAGATATTCAGATCTTCCATGAAGGGATCCGGATCAAACTCTTCCATGTTCCAGACGCCTGGTTGTTTCCATTTTCCTTCCAGAATCATCTTGGCTCCGATCATAGCCGGTACACCAGTGGTGTAGGAAATTGCCTGCGATTTAACCTCTTCGTAACAGGCCTCGTGATCACACACGTTGTAGATAAACATAGTGCGTTCAACACCGTCTTTCACACCGGTCGCCAGACAGCCAATACAGGTCTTGCCTTTGGTCAACGGGCCCAGACTCGCCGGGTCGGGCAGCAATGCCTTGAGAAACTGCAGGGGCACTATCTCCTTGCCTTCGAACATGACCGGTTCAATGGAGGTCATGCCCACGTTGCCGAGCACTTCGAGGTGCTTGAGATAATTGTCCGAGAAAGTCATCCAGAAACGGGCACGCTTGATCTCGGGGAAATTTTTAGCGAGAGACTCGAGTTCTTCGTGATACATCAGGTAAATTTTCTTCGGGCCTATCTCCGCAGGGAAATCGTAAACGCGGTTTACAGACAGCGGCTCTGTTTCATGCCATTGTCCATCTTCCCAATAGCGACCCTTGGCTGTTACTTCACGGATATTGATCTCGGGATTGAAGTTGGTCGCGAAGGGTTTGCCGTGATCACCGGCATTACAGTCGATGATGTCCAGGTAATGAATTTCATCGAAGTAGTGCTTTTTCAGATAGGCCGTGAAGACGTTGGTAACGCCCGGATCAAAACCGGAACCCAACAGAGCCATCAAACCGGCTTCTTTAAATTTATCCTGATAATTCCACTGCCAGGAATATTCGAACTTGGCGGTATCCAGCGGTTCGTAGTTGGCGGTATCGAGATAGTCAACGCCAGCTTCCAGACAGGCATCCATGATATGCAGGTCTTGATAAGGCAAGGCCACGTTGATGACCAGATCCGGTTTTTCCTTATTCAACAGCGCCACCAGTTCCGGCACATTGTCCGCATCTACCTGGGCAGTCTTAATGGGTCGCTTGATCTGCGCAGCCAAGGCTTTGCATTTTTCTTCGTTGCGACTGGCCAATACAATCTCTGAAAACACGTCCGGCAACTGTGCACATTTGTGCACCACCACACCACCGACACCACCAGCACCAATAATCAGGACTTTTGCCATCACTCTCTCCATTGAAAGGAATTATCACAAATCATTAACGGAAACCCGGCCGATGTCTGCGGTCTGCAGTCATCGCCCCTTGTCGGTTACCGATTGCGGTAACACGACCCATCGCTTGCCTTGCGGTGGAATTTGATTGGTCGGATTACGCCGCTGCGCGGCTAATCCGACCTACAGTTCGACTGATTCGATCAGTGAATTGTGTAGCCATGCGGCTGTTAACGTTCGAAGTAGGTGTAACCGCGCAGGCTTTCGCTGTAAGCAGCCAGCATCTGCTGACGGTCAGCAATAGTGATACGACCATCGCGCACGGCTTGCTCTGCCGTAGCACGGAAGGATTGATACATAGCGTTCGGATCATACTCAACATAACTCAACACGTCGGCAATGCTGTCGCCGTGAAGCTCGTGAACAAACTCCATGGTGTGGTCGGCATTGATCCGCACACTGGCAACGTTGGTATCACCGAACAGGTTGTGAAGATCGCCCAGGGTTTCCTGATAAGCACCTACCAGAAATACACCAAGATAATATTCTTCACCCGGTCTTACGCTGTGCAGCGGCAAGGTGCTGGATTCACCGGCCGGCCCGGCAAATTTTTTCAACTTGCCATCGCAATCACAGGTCAGGTCGGCAATGATGGCCTGCCGGCTGGGTTCTTCATTCAGCCGATGAATCGGCATCACCGGGAACACCTGCTCAATCGCCCAGGAGTCTGGCAGTGATTGAAATACGCTGAAGTTTCCGTAGTAAATATCCACCAGCTGTTGCGGCAGTGTTTCCAGTTCCTGCGGAACGCGCTTCATCTGCGGCAATAACTGGGCAATTTTTTGCATGCCCGCAAGATACAGATTTTCACCAAAGGCGCGATGACGCAGGGAGATGTCGCCACGATGGAACAGATCGCGAATCTGATCGCGATAATAAATAACGTCGTTGTAACATTCCTGCAGTGTGTTGGGGTTGATCACCGACAGGGAATGCCACATGTTCTCGATCATTTCATGTGAACCTTCCGGCAGTTCTTCCGGCAAAGGCTCAGGTTCGAAGTGCGTAACATCAAGAATATTGAACAACAGCACGGCGGTGTGTGCGACAGTTGCACGACCGGATTCGGTCACAATGGTCGGATGAGGAATACCGTGTTCATCCAGTGATTCCTGGATGGCCTCTACCACGTCGATGCAGTATTCCTGTACCGAATAGTTACGGCTGTGACCGCTGGTGCTGCTGGTTCCGTCGTAGTCGATCGCGAGACCTCCACCCAGATCGATATAACCCAGCGGCGCACCTTCGCGCACTAATTCAATGTAATAACGACAGGCTTCGAGCACGCCGGCGCGAATGCTGCGGATATTTGGAATCTGCGAACCCAGATGGAAATGCAGCAGCTGGAAACAATGCAGCAGCTCCGCTTCACGCAGGCTGTCGANCACCGAAACCAGTTCGTTGGTGTTCAAACCAAACAGGCTGCGGTCACCGCTGTCCTCGCTCCAGTGACCTTCCACTTTGGTGGACAGCTTCAGCCGCACGCCGATCAGCGGGTCCACGCCCAGGGCGCGGCTGCGTTCGATGATGATGGGCACTTCGGCCAGGGTCTCAAGCACAAAAAAGCATTTGAAACCCAGTTTGCGCGCCTGCAGGCCCAGATCGATGAATTCTGTATCTTTATAACCGTTGCAGATGATGACACTTTCACGGTCTTTCAGCGTGGACAGCGCGATCATCAGCTCCGCTTTACTGCCTGCTTCCAGGCCGTGGTGATAACGTTCACCAAAGCGTGCGATCTCAGCGATCACATGGCTCTGCTGGTTAACTTTGATAGGGAAAGCGCCACGATACTGGCCTTGATAGCCGCTCGCCTTGATAGCTGCGGCGAAAGAATCATTTAATGTACTGATGCGCGTATCAACGAGATTTTCGAGTCGCAGCAACACCGGCATATCGAGGCCGCGCTGCTGTAAACCCTGGGCCATTTCCATCAGGGAGATGGAAGACTCGCCACCATTGATCGGCACCCTGACAACAACCTCACCGGATTCAGAAACACCAAAGTAGCCACTGCTCCATTCATCAATGCCGTAGAGTTCAGCGGATTTACGTGAGGTCCAGTTGGGAGGGTCATAGGATTTATTCAATGATTGGATACCTTAAGTTGAGTGATTGATGGAAAAGTCAGCGAACTGACACCGGAAAGATACCGGTAACCTCAATGACACCACAGTCTTGCCAAGTTCCAAGGGCTTGTGCGGATTCGGGCGCAATTGTCCACATTCTCGTCGAAAAAGAAAGCTTTTTCATGATGTTGGCGGCAAAACGCAAATAAAAACGGCTCTCATTAACGAGCGCGCTATTCTGGCATCGACGTTAAGAAAGTGACAAGGGCGCAATACAATTGTTACAAATCAAAGACGTCTGGCGGACAGGATCGAGAACGCCGCGCAGCATTCAAGAAGCTGGCGGGCGAAAGTTGAAAACACGGTAGGTCATCAAAATGCTGGCTACCGCCAGCCCCACACACAAAGCAGTCCAGAAACCGGACGCGCCCATGGGTTCGCCCAGCCAATGGGTAAATGTCAGGGTGTAGCCCAGGGGCAGACAGATCGCCCAGAAAGAAATGAGCATGATAAACATGGGAATCCGGGTGTCGCGAAAGCCGCGCAATGTATTGATCATCGTCACCTGGATAACATCCGCAATCTGGAAAATCGCCGCGAAAAAGAACAGACGAACGGCTACATCGAAGACATCGGGATCATTGGTATAAAGTCCGGCGATGACGTCGCGGCCAAATAACAGGACCGGCACATTGAACATGGAAATACCCAACGCCAGCAGCAAGGCACTGCGCGCCAGGAGCTGCGCCCGCTCCCCCGCCTCGGCCCCCACCAGGTAGCTGACCCTTAACGTCAACGCCATGCCAAGACTCAGAGGCACCATGAATAATAATGAAATCGCATTGAGTACGATCTGATGACCCGCCACTACCTTGGGTCCCAGCGGGGCCAGAAAGAGCGCAATTACCGCAAACATGCTGACTTCAACAAACATGGTAAAGCCAATCGGTACGCCCAGACGCAGCACCTGTCTGATCGCTTGCCAGTCGGGCTTCACCCAGTCAGCAAGCAGATGAAAAGAAGCGTAGGTTTTACTGCGGTTGAGATAGACGAGCAGCGCGATTACAGCTATCCAGTTGGAGATGGCGGTAGCCCAGCCACAACCCACGCCACCCATGGCTGGCAAACCGAGCTTGCCGTAGATAAAGATGTAATTAAGCGGCAGATTGAACAGCGTACTGATCAGCGAAAACACCATGATGACGCGCGTGTGGCCGAGCCCGTCGGTCAATCCCCGCAAAGCAGCCAGCATCAGCAGTGCGGGCACCCCCCAGGCAAAAGCATCCAGGTAACCCTGCGCAATACCTGCCGTGCGCACCTCAAGCTGCAATAAATCCAGCACCGGACGGGCATTGGTTAACAGCAGAATCATCACCACCGAACCGCCGGCAGCGATATACAGGCCTTGCCAGGTTACCGGCATGATGTGCTGCCACTGCTGCGCACCGCGATATCCCGAAACAATGGGTTGCAGCGCATTTAAAACNCCCATAAAAAACAGCAGCACCGGCACCCACAGACCGGCACCTATGCCTACGCCNGCCAGATCCTCGGCACTGGCGTGGCCCGCCATTACCGTGTCGATAACNCCATTGGCCATCTGCGCCAGCTGTGCGATCAGGATCGGGCCGCCGAGAATGGCGAGGGTTTTCCACTCGGTCAGTACCTGCGTCAGCCGGCTGGCTTTTAGATCGGCAGGTTTGAGTTCGGGCATGGGTACTTCAGAATCTTGCACGGAAAAAATCGTCCTGTTTAATGAAAAGCAAACCAGAATGGCACGATGGAGACACACAAGATAAAGATAATGGCGATCACCTGCGCGAGAAAACGGATCGGGTGTGCCGCAATTTTTTGCGCAAGTGTTGGAGCCTCACCACTGGCTTCAAGTTCGGCGTAGACTTGCTGCTGTTTTTTTGTCCGCTCCTGCTGATAATCGTCCAGAATCGCTCGCGCCTGCGCGTATTGCGTATCGTCAGGTAACCAGATGGCGTCTACCCCGACTTTCCAGCGGCCCGCATCAGTTTCGTAAAAATGAATCGCGCTTTCCTCCAGAAGCTGGCGGATTTCCATCGCTTCATCGTCGGGAACGTTGGTCAGTCTGAACAGTAAACGAGCCATAAAGAGATCATCTTGAATGAGGTCATGCCGGATAAACGTAGCCGCGAAGGATACCAGTTTCTGTTGTCGCAGGTTGTGCCGATCTGCCGGGCGAAGCGCAGTGTAAAAATGTGGTCCTATACTTCGACTGTAAATCCAACTGACTTTATATTCCGTTAACTTGCCATAATGGCTCTCGTTCACAGCAACCATCGGAAAACTGCATGAAACTTGTGTTCCTGGGCACCTCTGCCGGCACCCCCACCAAGCAGCGCAATGTCACAGCGCTTGCGCTTGAACATCTTGAGGCGAAAGCCTGGTATCTATTCGACTGCGGCGAAGGCACCCAGCACCAGCTTCTGCATACGCGCCATTCCCTGGCGAAGCTGCGAGCGATCTTCATTACCCATGTCCACGGCGATCACACCTTCGGGCTGCCGGGCCTGCTGGCCAGCGCCTCAATGGCAGGACGTACGGAACCGCTGACCATCGTTGCGCCTGCGCCCCTGGAAACCTTTATCCGCTCAGCCCTTGAAATCACCCAGTCGTGGCTGACGTTTGAACTACAGTTTGTTGATGTTGCAGAGCACGGCTTCACGTGGCAGGACGACACCATTCGCGTTGCCGTTGCGGAGCTTTCTCATCGTGTCCCCTGTTTTGCTTACGTGGTTACGGAAAAACGGCTTGAAAGATCGCTGCTGGTTGACCGGCTCAGCGCCGATGACATTCCCGCCGGTCCGCTCTGGGGGCGTATCCATCGGGGGGAGGATCTGGTGTTGGAGGATGGCCGGCACATCAACAGTGATGACTATGTCGCTATCAGACGTCAGCCACGCAAGATCATCATCGGCGGCGACAACGACACACCGGAGCTGCTGCGCGAAGCATGCACAGATGCGCATCTGCTGGTCCACGAAGCCACTTACACCCAGGCGGTATCAGATCATGTCGGGCCGGAGCCACAACACAGCTCCGCCGAGCAGGTTGCGCGCTTTGCCGAGTCGGTGAACCTGCCTAACCTCATTCTTACCCACTTCAGTTCACGTTATCAGTTCGCCCACAAAAGCGCGCCGTTGATTGATGAGATTGAACAGGAAGCGCGCCGTTTTTATCGCGGCAACTTGCAGCTCGCGCGGGATTTTGCGGAGTTTGAATTGAGGAAGGATTTTCGGCTGGTAAAGACAGGCCATGATGATCCGGACGTGTAAGGGTTATGACACACGTGCAGATTGAATGACTGATGCAATGATGCGTGTTGACCCGGACTTCAGGTCAACACTCGCGTCATTATCGTGAAAAGACTACGGTCTTATTGCCATTCAGCAATACCCGGTGCTCCGCATGCCAGCGCAGCGCGCGGTTGAGAACCACCGCCTCAATATCCCGCCCGATCTCGGCCATTTCTTCAGGCGAGTTAATGTGCGAGACGCGCTCCACGGCCTGCTCAATGATAGGTCCCTCATCAAGGTCGGCAGTCACAAAGTGCGCGGTGGCACCAATCAGTTTGACGCCGCGCTCGTAGGCCTGATGATAAGGCTTCGCGCCTTTGAAGCCTGGCAGGAATGAATGGTGGATATTGATTGCCCGACCATTGAGTTTGTTACATAAATCGTCGGACAGAATTTGCATGTAACGCGCCAGCACCAGGCAATCTACTTTTTCACTTTCGATCAGCTCCCAGATTCTGGCTTCCTGCGCGGCCTTGGTGTCCGCCGTAACCGGCAGATAATGGAAAGGTAACTCGTACCACTCCGTTAAATTCTGCATCACGGTATGGTTGGAAATCACTCCAACAATATCGATGGGCAGTGTGCCGCTCTTCCAGCTGTTAAGCAGACTGTTCAAGCAGTGTCCCCATTGCGACACGGCAATAAGCACGCGCGGTTTGCAGTCGCTGTCGAAGATGTTCCAGTCCATCTTGTACTGGTCACCCAGAGGCTGAAAGATGGCCTTGATCTGCTGCAGGCTGTATCCCGGAGGGCATTCAAATACCGTGCGCATAAAAAAGCGGCAGCGGTCCACATCCTCAAATTGTGAGGACTCCTTGATATTAAAACCCAGGGTCGCAAAAAGCGTAGCCACGGCGGCCACAATGCCTTTTGAATCCCGACAGCTGAAGGTTAAAACGATTTCTTTCACACCGGACATCGTAGGGGGTTCCCGTTTATTCGTGACGGTAAAATAGCTGCCAAGCCTACGGGATTGCACCCCGGCTGTTCAAGTGGTGTGTCGGCACGCGTTATAAAGAGTGGGATAGAATGCGGTAGTTTTGCGTGTGAGTCGGCAACAGCAGGTTTAGTTTCGGAATATTGTTTGATCGTCGGATTACGCCGCTGTGCGGCTAATCCGACCTACGCTGGATCACCCCACACTGAACCCGAGCCCCACCCGTAGGTCGGATTAGCGCCAGCGTAATCCGACAATGCATTATGATTCAGTAGAATCAGCCTTAGACGTGTAGGTCGGATTAGCGCAGCGTAACCCGACGCTCTCCATCCAAAACTCAGGAATAATCAGGTTCATGCAAACCTCGCTCTTCGGCGATAACGCCCCTTCCAAGACGAAAACGTCCGCGCGGACTGTAGAGCCGGCTGCGCCTGACCCTGAACTGACGGAGCTGGCCGCAGGACTGCCGGCGCACCTGCGGCTGGGTACCTCTTCCTGGAATTATCCGGGTTGGGCGGGAATGGTCTGGGACGGAAAATATCCCGAAGCCAGCCTGTCTCGCCACGGTCTGACAGCCTATTCGCGGCATCCTCTCTTCCGCACCGTAAGCATCGACCGCTCCTTCTATCGCCCGTTGAACCTTGCACAATACGCCGAATATGCGGCGCAGGTACCGCCGGATTTCCGGTTTGTGGTCAAAGCGCCAAGTCTGATTACCGATGCGCTGGTACGGGATGAATCCGGGCGCGGCATGCGCCCGAACCTGCACTTCCTTGATGCAGCCCAGGCAGTGCAGCTGTTTGTCGAGCCCGCACTGGAAGGACTCGGTCATCGGCTGGGTGCGCTGGTATTCCAGATCAGCCCGCTGCCCGCCCATTGGCTGGTCCGCATGCCGGAACTGATCCAGAGGCTGCACCGCCTGCTCCAGGCCATCCCGGACTTACGCAAGACGGCGCCCGATGGGGTGGTTGCAGTGGAAGTGCGGGACCCACACTGGCTGACTCCAGCGTTCGTCGAGGCGCTGAAGGATACCGGCGCGACTTACTGTATGGGCCTGCACGCCAAGATGCCACGTATTACCGAGCAGCTGCCGATCCTGCGTGCGCTGTGGCCGGGACCGCTGGTGTGCCGTTGGAACCTGAACCCGCTGCACGGAGCCTATGGGTACGAGGATGCGCGGGATCTCTATGCGCCCTTCGATCGAATGGTTGACCCCGACCCGGAAACGCGGGAGGCCTTGGCCAAGGTCATTAAAGGCACTGCCGAAGCAGGCCATAGTGTCTACGTCACCCTCAGCAACAAAGCCGAAGGCTCCGCCCCATTGTCGGTTATTGAATTGGCTAAAGTTCTGCAGGCCGCTGGGTGAGATTGTGGAGCGTAATGCACGACTGGCGGTCGTGGGAATGAGATGTCGGACTTCTTCCATGGGGCGATGGATTTGTCGGATTACGCCTTTGGCTAATCCGACCTACATAGGCTGTGCGGCTAAACCGACTACGTAAATTACCCATCACTGAACACAAACCCCACCCGTAGGTCGGATTAGCCGCAGGCGTAATCCGACAACACCCCACCCCAAAAGAATGCGAACTGAGATCGCATAACCGTAGGTCGGATTAGCGCAGCGTAATCCGACAACCCAGCCCAGCCCCAAAAGAAACACGAGACGAGAATGTAGACAGGATTAGCCGCAGGCGTAATCCGACACTCCGCCCCGCTCACCCCATCCTTTGGTTTCGCGTTTCACACAGCAACGAAATGCGGTCTGGAGGATGCCGAAGATCGGGCCGGGGCAATGGGGCAAGGAGCGGCCGTCTATGCTTGCTACCGGTATCAATTCGGCGCCGGTGCCGGTGAGGAAACATTCATCGGCCACGTACAGATCATAAGGCGCCAGGGGTGTCTCCCGGTGGGGGATATGTAATTCAGCAGCCGCCTCCAGCACCACCTGCCGGGTGATGCCGTCCAGGGCACCCTCCGTCACCGGGGGCGTCAGCAGTTCGCCGCCCCGCACGATGAAGATATTATCCGCGCTGCCNTCCGCTACCCGACCGGCACCGTTGAGCAGGATGGCTTCGTCGGCACCCGCNTGGCTGGCTTCCATACGGGCCAGGATATGATTGAGGTAATTCAGACTCTTGATCCGCGGGTCCAGCCCGTCAGCNCCCAGTCGCCGGGTCGCAGCGATAATGACCTTGGCGCCCTCTTCCTGGGTTTTACTGCTGACCAGNCGAAGCCGGTCGGCAATGATNAANACCGACGGCGCCTGACAGCGGGTCGGGTCTAACCCCAGCGGACCAACGCCGCGGGTGACGACCAGACGCAGGTAACCGTCGGCGGCACCGGCGGCTCCGACGGTTTGTTCCACCGCGTCGGTCAGTTCGGCCAGCGTGTAGGGCAAGATCAGCGCTATGGCTCGGGCTGACAACGCCAGTCGCTCCAGATGCGCCTCCAGACGAAACGCCCGCCCGTTGTAAAAACGGATGCCTTCAAAGACCCCGTCGCCGTATAACAACCCGTGATCAAACACCGATACCATCGCCTCCTGGGGGGCGACCAATCTGCCATTTAACCAACATGCAGCCGGATGAACTGACTCAACCATGGAATTCTCCTGTGAGAGTAATGCGGGCCTTGCCCGTAAGCTGTACGCGATCACCGTGCACGGCCAGTGTCAGCCAGCCGGTACGTGCTGAAACCTGCCTGGCCTGCAGCCGGTGTTTATCCAGTTGCCGGCCCCAGTAGACCGCCAGCAGACAATGAGCTGCTCCGGTCACCGGGTCTTCGTTAATGCCCACTCGCGGGGCGAAAAAGCGGGATACCAGATCAACGCCAGGTTCATCGCCTGGGGCCGTGGCGATCACGCCCCGTGGCGGCAGGCTGGCGAGCAGACGGAAGTCCGGTTGCAGGCGGCGCACCTGTTCGGCGGAATTAAATACCGCCACCCAGTCCTCGCGGCCCTGCCCCAGCCAGTCGGGCTGAGCGCCCAATGCTTCAACAAGCACAGGAGGAACTGCCGCCATCACTGCCGGTGGGTCAGCAGGAAAGTCCAGGGTGATGCCGCTCGTCTGCCGGCTCGCGCCCAGCAGGCCGCTGCGGGTATGGAAATCAATGAGCGCCTCTGTTTCCCGGCCGCTCTCCCAGAGCACATGAGCCGCAGCCAGGGTCGCATGTCCGCAGAGATTGACTTCGGTCGTCGGGGTAAACCAGCGCAGAATCCAGCCACCCTTGCCCAGGCGAGGCACACGGCTGATAAAAGCGGTTTCCGAGAGATTCATCTCCGCCGCCACCTGCTGCATCCACTCGGCAGACTTTTCCTGTTGCAATACACAGACCGCCGCAGGGTTGCCGGTGAAGGGCCCATTGGCAAAGGCATCGACGATATAAATCGGTTGACTCATGGCAATCTCTCAAGGGGTTGAATTGCCACTCTAGGCCGTCACCCTGGAGGGTTACAGTTTCAGAAAAATAAAAATTGATCCGGTACAGATGCGCTATTCTTTCATCTGTACTGGTCACAATGACTCCTTCTGTACCTATTGTCTGCGACGCTTAACCAACAGAATCGCCCGCTATGGAAACGCTCTACCAACAACTGGCGGAAGACCTCCGCACCTCCATCCGTCAGGGCAGTTTTCAGCCGGGCGACCGGCTGCCCGGCGTAAGGCAGTTGAGCCGCCAGCGCAACCTCAGCATCGCCACGGTAATTGCCGCTTATCGACTGCTGGAGGATCAGGGTGTACTGGAAAGCCGTCAGCGTTCCGGCTTTTACGTACGCGCGCAGCTCAGCAACCGGATTCCCCAGCCCCGCCCGCTGACCGACACACCTCACCCGGCGCCAGTGACCGGCCAGGAAATGGTGGTACAGCTGATCCGAGCGGCCAGTAACCCGTCTGTCGTGCAGCTGGGTGCAGCTGTACCCGCGCCGGAGTTTCTACCGACCCGTGCCATTGAGCGGGCACTGATCCGTTCTGCCCGCCAGCATCGGGTGCGCTCCGCCAATTACGAATTTTCTCCCGGCTCCCCGGAGCTGCGCCGACAGCTGGCGCGGCGGATGGCGGAAGCGGGATGCGCCGTTAATCCGGATAATCTGGTCATTACCAACGGCACACAGGAGGCCCTGAGTATCGCGTTGCGGGCGGTAACCCGGCCCGGCGATGTGGTGGCGATCGAATCACCGGCGTTTTATGGACTCCTGCAGGTACTGGAATCCCTGGGGCTGGAGGCACTGGAAATTCCCACCCACCCCCTGACCGGTATTTCCATTGAAGCGCTGGAGCTGGCCATCAGTCGCTGGCCGGTGAAAGCCTGCGTGGTGGTACCCAACTTCAGTAATCCCCTCGGTGCCAGCATGCCGCTGGAGCATAAAAAGCGGCTGGTGAGATTGCTGGATCGCCAACAGATTGTACTGATTGAGGACGACATCTATGGCGACCTGGCATTTTCCGGCCAGCGTCCTCCGCTGTGTATGGGGATGACCAACAGTGGCAATGTGATTCTGTGCAGTTCTGTCTCCAAAACCCTGTCGCCCGGCCTGCGGGTCGGCTGGATTGCGCCGGGACGCTTTCAGCAACGGGTGGAATATATGAAGTACGTGCTCAACCTCGCCACCCCCACCATCCCCCAACTGGCGGTGGCGGATTTGCTGGAGAGCGGCGTCTATGAAAGACACCTGCGCAAGGTGCGCGGCGAATATGCCCAGGCTGTAGCACGCATGACGCAGGCGGTGTCGGACTACTTTCCCGAAGGCACTCGCGTCACCCGCCCCCAAGGTGGGTTTGTGATCTGGCTGGAGCTGCCCGACTCGGTGGACAGCTTTGACCTTGCCCGCCGTGCACTGGCCCAGGGCATCAGCATCGCGCCGGGCCCGATTTTTTCTCCGAGCCAGAAGTACCGCAACTTCGTGCGGCTTTCCTGTGCCTGTGTATGGAATACGCGGGTTGAAAAGGCAGTGATCAAGCTCGGTTCGTTGGTTGCCGAGTGACTGCAGAAATGTTGAATTATGCGCAACATCACACTACCGCTGTCGTGAACCTGGGCTACACTTGGATCAACATCTTAGTTGTGGATTATGAATGGCCGCTGTAACCGCTCCCCACTCCGTACCCAGGCTGTACCGCTTGCTGATGATCTCTACGCTGGCAGCCGTTATTGCCCTGCTCGCCTATTTTGTTCTGCCGGAACGGAAAGTCCGTATCTATCCCGAGCAGATATCTGGCTATCACCTGTTTTTCGATGGGCAACATACCGGCCACACCCAGGCGGAGTGGATCGACGAGCGAGGCTTCAGTTTTCGCTGTATCGCCAGCGATACGCCGAGCGACCAGGTTTATTGCGGCCTGACCCTGAGTATTGGCGAAGCCTTGAGCGAGGCAGGGTTTGCCAGCTATGAGCACATGGAAGTCAAATTAAACTACCAGGGCAGTAATGAGCGGCTGCGTATCCGTCTGCACAACTTTGATGCGGGCAGCGTGCGCAACAGTTACCGGGATACCTTGCGCGGCCTGGATGTCAGCTTCCGCGCGCAGGAAACCCGCGCACCCGTCTCCATCACAACCAAGGGCTGGGCACTGGCTCAGAGCAGCTCCAGCGACACCCAGGTAATGGATATCAGTCTTGATCTGGTTGCGCCTATCTCTGCCGGGAATCACGAGCTGGAGCTGGAGTACATTGAGTTCTACGGAGAATTGCTCCCCGCCAGTCAGTGGTATCTCGGCGTGGCGCTGTTATGGCTGCTCGGTAATCTGCTGATGATCTCCCGCCACTCTCTGACGCAGGAACAACGCATTCGCAATGACTCCCGCCGCCTTGCCACCCTCGCGACCTACTCGGGCGGGCTGGAGGAGGAATCGCAGAAATACAAAACCCTGTCGAGCATCGATCCTTTGACCAGCACGCTCAACCGCAACGGGTTTGGCGATGAACTCAATAAGGTGGCGGTGGATGGTGCACTGCCGGCAGATACCGCTCTCATCATCATTGATATTGATCACTTCAAACGTATCAACGACCGGCACGGCCACGATGCAGGAGACTATGTCCTGCAGCAGGTGGCCGCCGCGCTGCATACAAATATCCGCAGCAGCGACAGCCTCGCCCGCTGGGGCGGAGAAGAATTTTTGCTGCTGTGCGTGAATACGACGACGCAGCAGGCCGTGTTAATCGCTGAGAAACTGCGCACGGCCATTGAGTCGCTGACGCTTGAGTACCGGGAGAAACCTGTTCCCCTGACCGTGAGCCTCGGAATCAGTATCGCTGGTGAGGGTGAGAGTTTTGATGAGTTGTTCATGCGCAGCGACCGGGCCTTGTATAAGGCCAAGCACCTGGGGCGGAATTGTGTGGTGCTGGATGAAGAGCGGGAGAATCAGGGTTAGATTTGGGTTGGGTAGAGTCGGATTACACCTTCGGCTAATCCGACCTACGGGTTAGACATGATTGGTAACCGGCCTCGGGGGTGTCGGATTACGAGGCAGGGCCTTTAATCCGACCTACGGGCTAGAGGATCAGCATGAGCAGGAATGGGAGAGTGACGAAGGCCAGCAGGGTTGAGATCACGACCATGGCCGCGATTTCCTGGGGGTTGCGGTCGTAGCGCAGTGCCAGCAGGTAATTGAAGACAGCTACCGGCATGGCCGATTGCAGCAGGACCACGCTGCGCGACACATCCTCCACACCCAAAATCCAGCAACTCAACCAGCCCAGACCAAGCCCGCCGAAGATCCGCGCGACACTGAAACCAAAGCTGCGCCTCCAGGTACCGATCCTGAGGGTGGCAAGGGAGACACCAAGGGTAATGGTCATCAGCGGGATAGCAAAACCGCCAATCAGCGTGACGGTATTGTCGATCCAGCGGGGCAGATGAGTCCCGGTCACCAGCATTGCCAGGGCGATAATCATGGAGTGAATCACCGGCTGGCGCGCCATATCCTTGAAACGATCTCCCCACCCGCCTTCCGATACCAGCAGCAGTCCCACCGTAAAGGTAGCGATCATCATCACCATGAAGGAACCCAGAGCCAAGGCCAGGCCCAGCTGACCGAAGGCAAACAGGCACAGAGGTAAACCCATATTGCCGTTGTTGGGAAAGATCAGCGGCGGCAGATAAGTGGGGATATCGAGCTTCAGGCTGCGCAACAGCAACCACCCGAGCCCCCCCATGGCCGTCATCGCGACAGCAGTGGCGAGCATCACCTCGCCCATAACCGACGCATCCACCTCGACTTTACTCATGGCCGAAATCGTCAGGCACGGCGTACCCACGTACATCACGATGCGAGACACAAAGTCTGCCGGATAATCCGTACCGGAACGGCCCCAGATAAAACCGATGAGCACGCTGATAACGATGGGGGCCAGAATCGCGACGAGTTCGCTGAGCATAAATCGACCTTGCAACAACCGGAGAAAAGAGTTGCGCATATTAGCAGGCAAACCGGGGTGAGGTTTTATTGTATGTACCGCTGCTCAGGTGCGATCAACGCATCCCATTGTCACCGTTTCAGTTTGTCATCAAAGCTTCGTCATTCTGTCGCAGAACTGCCACAAACAAGACGTTTAATTCCGCTGGCTACACCATTCCAACCACCGTCAGCCGGAGCCAAGGTCTCATGACAGAAAAACACCAATCCCTTGTGATCGACAACAGTGGTGAAGAACCACTCTCCAATTTTTCCGATAACGCGACCTTCGCCGCCATTCTGGATGCGCGTCAGCAACGCCGGTCGTTCCTGAAGGGTGGCGTGGGCGCGGCCCTTGCCACCTTCATGGGGATAGGGCTGGCAGGCTGTGGCAGTGATGACGATGATGATGCCGGTTCCTCCTCATCGTCGTCCTCCAGCACCGCCAGCAGTTCGAGCAGCTCATCCTCATCAACCGCGCCNTTGCTGGGCTTTGCCGCCATTGCCGCTGCACGCCCCGACACCATCCTGGTGCCNGCNGGTTATACCGCTACCCCCTTTGTNCCNTGGGGTACACCCTTGACAGGCAGCCTGCCTCCATTCCGCGACGATGCCACCAANTCCGGCGCCGATCAGGAGCAGCAGGTGGGTGCGCATCATGACGGCATCTTCTTTCTGCCCATGGACGCCCGCACCACCGGCACTAACTCCAGCGAAGGGCTGCTGGTGATGAACCATGAGTATCTGGACCCCACGCTGTTTCATCCCAATGGAGCAACCACAGTGGACGGCAGACGTCCCACCGATGAAGTCCGGAAAGAGATTGCCGGCCACGGCGTCAGCGTGATTCATATCCGCAAGACCAATAACGAGTGGGCAGTCGTGGAAGGCAGTGTCTTCAATCGACGCATCACCGGGGCAACGCCCATGGCCATCCGCGGCCCGGCAATGGGCTCGCCCAAGATGGCCACCAGATACAGTCCGGACGGGACGGCAACCCGTGGCACCCTGAACAACTGCGGCAGTGGCCTTACGCCTTGGCACACCTACCTGACAGCGGAGGAAAACTGGGCGGGTTACTTCGTCAATCGGGACGCAGACCGTCCGCGGGAACACACCCGCTATGGTGTGCCCTCCAGCCAGGGTCGCTACGCCTGGGAAACCGCCGAATCCGGTGAAGACCTTTATACCCGCTTCGACGCCAGCGTCCGGGGCGCCTCGGCGGCGGACGATTATCGCAATGAACCCAACACCTTCGGCTGGATGGTGGAGATAGATCCCTTCGATCCTGAAAGTACGCCACAGAAGCGCACAGCGCTGGGGCGGTTTGGTCACGAAGGTGTGGTCTTCGCACCAGCGGAAGAAGGTAAACCTGTGGTCTGCTATTCCGGCGATGACGCCACCAATGAGTACATCTACAAGTACGTATCGGCCGAAAACTATTACGCCGCCGTAGCCGGCGGTTATCTCCTGAACAACGGCACCCTGTACGTGGCCCGCTTCAACGATGACGGCACGGGCGAATGGCTGCCGCTGGACATCAACGATTCCACCTTTATCGCCAAAGCAGCTGAAGCCGGTGTGACCTTTGCCGATCAGGCCGATGTGCTGATCAATACCCGCCTCGCGGCAGATGTGCTGGGTGCAACCAAGATGGACCGCCCGGAATGGGGAACCGTCCACCCCACCACCGGCGAGGTTTACTTTACCCTCACCAATAACTCCGGCCGCACGGTCGCAGATGCCGCCAATCCGCGCGCTAACAACACCACCGGCCATATCATCCGCTGGCGTGAAAACCCTGATGGCCGTCGGTTTGAGTGGGATATTTTCCTGCTGGGCGGCGACGTGGGAACCACCACTGGCGACGTCACCCTGACGGCCGACAACCACTTCGCCAGTCCCGATGGCCTGTGGATGGATTCCCGGGGTGTGCTGTGGATTCAAACGGACATGAGTGGTTCGCAGCAGGGCGAAGGTCCGTTCGGCAATAATCAAATGCTTGCCGCCGACCCGGTGACCAAGGAAGTCAAACGCTTCCTGGTGGGCCCCATGGACGCCGAGGTGACTGGCGTCCACGCTACGCCAGACCTGAAGACGATGTTCGTCAATATCCAGCACCCCGGCGACCGCTCCAGCGTCGACAACTTCACCAGCCACTGGCCCAGTGGCGGAACGTCACGTCCGCGCTCCGCTACAGTCATCGTCACTAAAGATGACGGCGGTATTATCGGAAGCTGATTTCTCGCTGCCAGGGATGGCGCTCTTCCAGCAAATACTCAAATGAAAAACCTCGGCGACAGGATGCCGATCTGGCTGCTCTATCTGATTCCTGCAGCTTTTTTTCGCCCGCTGCATGCCGGTTATTCCCGGAATTAGTGTTTTTCAGTAATAAACAGAAAATTTGCTATATGTAAAAGGTCTACTAAAGTGCGTGAGGTGCGAAGTGGCGGAAAGCTCGATACGGCGCGGCTCTCGGCAATTACCCACACTTTATCCACAGACAACTCCCAGTTTTCTCAGCTTGCATTAAGCCCCAAACCGCATTATCTTGTAGCGCATCCGTGAAACACCCCTATATATAGGGTCTACCTGTGGCGCAGTCACCCCGACGCCCACATTGATTCACAACAATCCATTGCGTGTAAACCGGTCCCTCCTTTTAGTTTCTGGATCAGGTGCACGCAATTTTTTAAGTTTATGAATCGCTTAGCGCCCACAACTTCACGCACTACTTGAACATTGTGCAAGGGCGGCTCAACAGGATGTCGGAAGAATGCGACCAGCATGTGGGTTGTTCGCACTCAAGGCACAACCCGGCGCTACTCAAGCGCACTACAACTAAATAACTGTTGATTCCGACGCTGTCGCAGCGTCAGCGTTACCCATTTTTTACACACATACGACTTAACACTTTCACTCCCTCTACGGAGTCAGGCGGAGCCACTTATGCACACAGAAACTGACATTACCCCGGCCACCGGCAACAAACCTCAGATGGAACATCACGACACCACCCTCTCGGCGACTGCGCCGGGCCAGCTGCGGGTTATCAAGCGCAACGGGACCGTGGTGCCTTTCGATGCCAGTAAGATTGCCGTGGCCATGACCAAAGCCTTTCTTGCCGTTGAAGGCGGCACTGCTGCTGCGTCCAGCCGTGTCCATGAGACCGTTGATAACCTCACCAAGCAGATCACTGCTACCTTCAAGCGCCGTATGCCCTCCGGCGGCACCATCCACATTGAGGAGATTCAGGACCAGGTGGAGCTGGTGCTGATGCGCTCCGGTGAGCAGAAGATTGCCCGCGACTACGTCCTCTACCGCGAAGAGCACGCCCGCCTGCGCGCTCAGAAGCGCGTCCAGGAGACAGCAGCAGATCCGGATTACCCCAGCATCAATGTGGTGTTGAAAGATGGCAGCCGCGTACCGCTGGACATCGCCCGTATGCGCACCATCGTGAGTGAAGCCTGTGCCGGCCTGACGGGTGTTGAAGAAAAAGCCATCCTCGACGAAGCCATGCGCAACCTCTACGACGGCGTGGATGAAAAAGACGTTAACACCTCGCTGGTAATCACCGCCCGTACGCTGGTGGAAAAAGAACCCAACTACACCTACGCCACTGCCCGCCTGCTGCTGGACAAACTGCGTGCAGAAGCCCTGGGCTTCCTCGGCGTGGCTGAATCCGCCACTCAGTCCGACATGGAGCTGTACTACGCCCGTGCGCTGCCGATCTACATCCAGAAAGGTGTAGAGCTGGAGCTGCTGTCGCCGGAGCTGCTGAATTTTGATCTGGATGTACTGGGCAAAGCCCTGATCGCTGACCGCGACCTGAAATTTACCTATCTCGGCCTGCAGACCCTGTACGACCGCTACTTTATCCACAGCAATGACGTGCGCATTGAACTGCCACAGATATTCTTCATGCGTGTGGCCATGGGCCTGGCGATTCAGGAAGACAACCGCGAAGAACGCGCTATTGAGTTCTATCGCCTGCTCTCCTCGTTTGACTACATGAGTTCTACCCCGACACTGTTTAACTCAGGTACCCTGCGTTCACAGCTGTCCTCCTGCTACCTGACCACTATCCCCGACGACCTGCACGGTATCTACGGCGCTATCCAGGATAACGCCATGCTCAGTAAATTTGCGGGCGGCCTGGGTAATGACTGGACACCGGTGCGCGCGCTGGGCGCCTACATTAAAGGCACCAACGGCAAGTCTCAGGGGGTTGTACCCTTCCTGAAAGTTGCCAACGACACCGCCGTGGCCGTTAACCAGGGTGGCAAGCGTAAAGGAGCTGTGTGTGCCTATCTGGAAACCTGGCACCTGGATATTGAAGAATTCCTTGAGCTGCGCAAGAACACCGGTGACGACCGTCGTCGCACCCACGATATGAACACCGCGAACTGGATTCCTGACCTGTTCATGAAGCGCGTATTCGATGATCAATCCTGGACCCTCTTCTCGCCCAACGACGTGCCCGACCTGCACGACCTTTACGGCAAAGCGTTTGAAGAGCGTTACGAGCATTACGAACAGCTCGCCGCTGAAGGCAAGATCAGAGTCCACAAGGTAGTACGTGCCCTGGACCTGTGGCGCAAGATGCTGGGTATGCTGTTTGAAACCGGCCACCCCTGGATGACTTTTAAAGACCCGTGCAACCTGCGCAGCCCGCAGCAACACGCCGGTGTGGTCCACTCGTCCAACCTGTGTACCGAGATTACGCTCAACACCAAGGCCAACGAAGAAATTGCCGTCTGTAACCTGGGCTCCGTGAACCTGGCGCAGCACATCGTTGACGGCAAACTCGATCAGGCCAAGCTGGAGAGCACCGTGAAGACGGCGATCCGTATGCTCGACAACGTGATCGACATTAACTACTACGCCGTGGAAACTTCCAGAGCCTCTAACCTGCGCCATCGTCCGATCGGTCTGGGACTGATGGGCTTCCAGGATGCGCTTTACCTGCAACGCATCGCTTACGGCTCTGAAGAGGCGGTGAGCTTCGCCGATACCTCCATGGAGGCCATCAGCTACTACGCGATCAAGGCATCCTGTGAACTGGCTCAGGAGCGCGGCAAGTACTCAACCTTTGATGGCTCACTGTGGAGCAAAGGCATCCTGCCGATTGACTCGATCGATCTGCTGGTAGAAAACCGTGGCGAAAAATACATCAAGGTCGACCGCAGCCAGACCTTTGACTGGGACACGCTCCGCGAAGCCGTGAAGACCAAGGGTATGCGTAACTCCAACGTGATGGCGATTGCGCCGACGGCGACCATCTCCAACATCACCGGCGTTACCCAGTCCATCGAGCCGACCTACCAGAACCTGTACGTGAAATCGAACCTGTCCGGTGAGTTCACGGTGGTCAACCCGCACCTGGTACACGACCTGAAAGCGCGTGGCCTGTGGGACAGCGTGATGGTCAACGACCTTAAATACTACGAAGGCTCTGTGCAGCGCATCGACCGTATCCCGGCCGATCTGAAAGCCATCTACGCAACCGCATTTGAAGTGGAACCGCGCTGGATCGTGGAAGCAGCCAGCCGTCGTCAGAAATGGATCGACCAGGCCCAGAGCCTTAACCTGTATATCGCCGGCGCCAACGGTAAGAAGCTGGATATCACCTACCGCATGGCCTGGTACAGCGGCTTGAAGACCACTTACTACCTCCGTGCTCTGGCCGCGACCACCACCGAGAAGTCCACTATCAACACCGGCTCGCTCAACGCGGTCTCCGCAGGCGGCAGCAGCAATGGCGTCAGCGCCGCACCTGCACCCGCCAAGGAAGACAGCAGCTTCACCGAAGCCGCTCCGGTACCCAAGGCCTGCTCCATCGACAACCCCGACTGCGAAGCATGCCAATAAACCCGATCCGGCCCCGGCCGGATCAACCACACACTACCCTAGGTCGGATTAGCCGCCCAGCGGCCTAATCCGACAACCCAAACCGAATTGCGCCTTGGCGCGATTCAACCGTACCGTAGGTCGAATTAGCCGCGCAGCGGCGTAATCCGACAATAAAAAGCCGAACCCACACCGATTCGGCAAGAAACACACGCAACCAGGCTTCGCCCTGGCGACTTAAACCATTAACTGAAAGGACCAAACTTATGCTGAGTTGGGACGATTTCAATACAGAAGAAACCTCCAAAGCAAAACCGGCCCCCGCCTACCGCGAACCTCAGGCACCTGCACGCCCTGCTGAAACAGAACCGCAGGCCGCTGCATCCGCCGGCAAAGCCAACGAAAAAATCAGCCCCGAATTAGCAAAAGCCCGCGCTGCCCTCGCCGAGCTGGACCCCACGCCCGGCCTGGAAGAACTGGAGATGGGCGCTGCCCGTATCCAGGTAGACGACAAGCAGATGATCAACTGCCGCGCCGACCTCAACCAGCTCGTCCCCTTCAAATACGACTGGGCCTGGCAGAAATACCTGGATGGCTGTGCTAACCACTGGATGCCGCAGGAAGTCAACATGACTGCCGACATCGCCCTGTGGAAGAGCAAAGACGGCCTCACCGAAGACGAACGCCGCATCGTCATGCGCAGCCTCGGCTATTTCTCCACTGCTGACTCACTTGTGGCCAACAACCTTGCACTGGCGATCTACCGATTGATCACCAACCCGGAGTGTCGCCAGTACATCCTGCGTCAGGCCTTTGAAGAAGCCATCCACACCCATGCCTACCAATACTGCATCGAATCACTGGGCATGGACGAAGGCGAAGTCTTCAACATGTATCGCGAACTGCCCAGCGTAGCCAACAAGGCAGCCTGGAGCCTCAAGCACACCCAAAGCCTGGGCAACCCCACCTTCCGCACCGGCACCCCGGAAACCGACCAGGAACTGCTGCGCAACCTCGTCGCGTTCTATGTCGTCACTGAAGGTATCTTCTTCTACTGCGGCTTTACCCAGATCCTCAGCATGGGCCGCCGCAACAAAATGACCGGTGTGGCCGAGCAGTTCCAGTACATCCTGCGCGACGAATCCATGCACCTGAACTTTGGTATCGACGTGATCAACCAGATCAAGCTGGAAAACCCG
>Ga0065721_10049656_pt1 | contig 29581 bp, 23 predicted proteins | sample Mesricmetagenome_FD_59108 | JGI IMG/M metagenome (GOLD analysis project Ga0065721, IMG submission 59108) | Mesophilic microbial community from rice straw/compost enrichment Sample: eDNA_1 v2 (version 2) | ecosystem: Engineered > Solid waste > Grass > Composting > Bioreactor | place: USA: Davis...
AAGATGACCCCGCCGCTGCGCACGCCGCGCGACGTGCAAGCGGTCATCGAAGGGCTGGAGGACGGCACGATCGACATGATCGTGACGGACCACGCTCCGCACAGCCCGGAGGAAAAGGCGAAAGGCGTCGATCTGGCGCCGTTCGGCATCGTCGGCTTCGAGACGGCGTTCCCGCTATTGTATACGAAATTCGTCGCGACGGGACGCTGGACGCTCGGCTTTCTGCTGCGGCGGATGACGGCCGATCCGGCCCGGGTGTTCCGCTTGCCTTCGGGACGTCTGGAACCCGGGGCGCCTGCGGATATAACGATCGTCGATCTCGATCAGGAACGTCAAGTCGATCCGTCCCAGTTTCTGTCGAAGAGCCGCAATACCCCGTTCGGCGGCTGGCCGCTTAAGGGCTGGCCGATCGCGACAATCGTGGACGGCAAAATCGTCTGGACGGAATAAGATATAACATCGGAGGAGTGATACGGATGCAAGCGAGACTATTGTTGGAAGACGGAACGCTGTTCACGGGACTGTCGTTTGGCGCGGAAGGCCAAATGACGGGCGAAGTGGTATTTAATACAGGCATTACCGGTTATCAGGAGGTGCTGTCCGATCCGTCCTACTGCGGTCAGATCGTGACCATGACCTTTCCGCTGATCGGCAACTACGGCATTACGCGCGACGACTTCGAGGCGATTCGCCCTTATATCCACGGCTTTGTCGTGCGCCGTCACGAAGAAATTCCGAGCAACTGGCGGGCGCAATATTCGCTGGGCCAATTGCTGAAGGAATACGGCATTCCGGGCATCAGCGACATCGATACGCGCATGCTGACCCGCAAGCTGCGTCATTACGGCACAATGAAAGGCTTGATTACGACCGGCTCCGAAAGCCTGGAAGAGCTGAAGGAACGGTTGAACGGCTCCGCGCTCATGAGAGACCAGGTCGCCCGTACGTCCACCAAGCACGTCTTTGCCAGCCCCGGCGACCGCGAGCGGATCGTGCTGGTCGACTTCGGCGCGAAAAGCGGCATCCTGCGCGAGCTGACGAAGCGCGGCTGCGATGTCGTCGTCGTGCCGCATGATACGACGGCCGACGAAATCCGCCGCCTGGCGCCGGACGGCATTCAGCTGTCCAACGGCCCCGGGGATCCGAAGGACGTGCCTCATGCGGTGAAGATGATCTCCGAGCTGCTCGGCGAATATCCGATCTTCGGCATCTGTCTCGGCCATCAGCTGTTCGCACTCGCTTGCGGCGCCGATACGACGAAGCTGAAATTCGGCCATCGCGGCGGCAACCATCCGGTGAAGGAGCTGGCGACGAACCGCTGCTACATTACGTCGCAAAACCACGGCTACACGGTTCTCGAAGAGTCCGTCGCCGGCACCGAGCTGACGGTGACCCATATCAACAACAACGACAAGACGATCGAAGGACTTAAGCATAACACTCATCCGGCATTTTCCGTGCAATACCATCCGGAAGCGGCTCCGGGACCGTTCGATTCCAGCTATCTGTTCGACGAATTCCTGGACATGATCCGCAAGCACAAAGCAAACTACCCGCAAAAACCACGTCAGGCTGTGTTGTCGGAGACGCTGAAAGGAGAGCTTCAGTATGCCCAAAAATAACTCGCTCAAAAAAATTCTCGTGATCGGCTCCGGTCCGATCGTCATCGGACAAGCGGCGGAATTCGATTACGCCGGCACGCAGGCTTGCCAGGCGCTGAAGGAAGAAGGCTACGAGGTCGTGCTGATTAACAGCAACCCGGCCACGATTATGACGGATACGAATATGGCGGACAAGGTATATATCGAGCCGATCACGCTCGACTTCGTCTCGCAAATCATTCGCCAGGAGCGTCCCGACGGCTTGCTGCCGACGCTGGGCGGCCAGACCGGCCTGAACATGGCCGTCGAGCTGGCGCGCGCCGGCGTGCTCGAGCAGGAAAACGTGAAGCTGCTCGGCACGCAGCTGACGGCGATCGAGAAAGCCGAGGACCGCGATCTGTTCCGCGAGCTGATGCGCGAGCTGGAGCAGCCGGTGCCGGAAAGCGACATCGTGACGACGGTCGAGGAAGCCGTCGACTTCGCCAACCGGATCGGCTATCCGATCATCGTTCGTCCGGCTTATACGCTGGGCGGCACGGGCGGCGGCATCTGCGCGAACGAAGAGGAGCTGCGCGAAACGGTCGCGTCGGGCATCCGCTACAGCCCGATCAATCAATGTCTGATCGAGAAATCGATCGCCGGCATGAAAGAAGTTGAATATGAAGTGATGCGCGACGCGAACGACAACTGCATCGTCGTCTGCAACATGGAAAACTTCGACCCGGTCGGCGTCCATACCGGCGACAGCATCGTCGTGGCGCCTTCCCAAACGCTGTCCGACCGCGAGTACCAAATGCTCCGTTCGGCATCGCTTAAGATCATTCGCGCGCTGAATATCGAAGGCGGCTGCAACGTGCAGTTCGCGCTCGATCCGCACAGCTATCAATATTACGTTATCGAAGTGAATCCGCGCGTCAGCCGCTCTTCGGCGCTGGCGTCGAAGGCGACGGGATATCCGATCGCCAAGATGGCGGCGAAAATCGCGGTCGGCTACACGCTGGACGAGATTGTCAACCCGGTGACGGGACAGACGTACGCCTGCTTCGAGCCGACGCTCGACTATATCGTGTCGAAAATTCCGCGCTGGCCGTTCGATAAGTTTATCGACGCCAACCGCAAGCTGGGCACGCAAATGAAGGCGACGGGCGAAGTCATGGCGATCGGCCGCACATTTGAAGAATCGATTCATAAGGCGGTCCGTTCCCTGGAAATCGGCGTTCACCGCCTGCATCTGAAGGAAGCGTCCGCGCTCTCCGACGATGTTCTGCGCAGCCGTCTGGCGAAACCGGACGACGAGCGTCTGTTCCTCGTGGCGGAAGCGTTCCGCCGCGGTTACGCGCTGCAAGACGTGCAGGACATTACGAAGATCGACTGGTGGTTCCTGGACAAGATCCAATCCATCGTCGCCTTCGAGGATCGTCTGCGCAAGGAGTCGGCGCTGTCGGCGCAAACGCTGTACGAAGCGAAGCGCAAAGGATTCTCCGACCGCTCCATCGCGGAAATTCGCAAGGAAGGTTTCCCGAACGGCAGCCATACGACGGAAGCGGAAGTGCGCCAGTTCCGTCTGGCGAACAACATCAAGCCGGTTTACAAAATGGTCGACACTTGCGCAGCCGAGTTCGAAGCGACTACGCCGTACTACTACTCCACCTACGAGGTGGAAAATGAAGTGACGGAAACGACGAAGCAAAAAGTGCTCGTGCTCGGCTCCGGCCCGATCCGCATCGGCCAGGGCATCGAGTTCGACTACTCCACCGTGCATGCGGTATGGGCGATTCAAAAGGCCGGCTACGAAGCGGTCATCATCAACAACAACCCGGAGACGGTGTCGACCGACTTCAGCACGTCGGACCGCCTCTACTTCGAGCCGCTGTTCTTCGAGGACGTCATGAACGTTATCGAGCAGGAGAAGCCGATCGGCGTCATCGTCCAGTTCGGCGGCCAGACGGCGATCAACCTGGCGGCGCCGCTGGCGAAAGCCGGCGTCCAAATCTTGGGTTCCAGCCTGGAAAGCATCGACGCTGCGGAAGACCGCAAAAAATTCGAAGCGCTCCTTCGCAAGCTGGGCATTGCGCAGCCTGAAGGCAGCACGGTAACGTCGGTGGACGAGGCCGTCGTGACGGCCCAGAAGCTCGGTTATCCGGTGCTCGTTCGTCCGTCGTACGTGCTTGGCGGCCGGGCGATGGAGATCGTCTACTCCGATCAGGAGCTGCTGAGCTACATGGAGCAAGCGGTGAAGATCAATCCGGAGCATCCGGTGCTGATCGACCGCTACATGCTGGGCAAGGAAGCGGAAGTCGACGCGATCTGCGACGGCGAAACGGTGCTCATCCCGGGCATTATGGAGCATGTCGAGCGCGCGGGCGTCCACTCCGGCGACTCCATTGCAGTATATCCGCCGCAATCGCTGTCGGACGACATTAAGCAGCAAATTGTCGATATAACGATCAAGATCGCCAAGGAACTGAACGTCATCGGGCTCGTCAACATCCAGTTCGTCATCCATCAGGAGAAAGTGTATGTCATCGAGGTCAACCCGCGTTCCTCGCGTACGGTGCCTTTCCTGAGCAAGGTGACGAACCTGCCGATGGCCAACCTGGCGACCAAAGCGATCTTGGGCGACAAGCTTGCCGCCCAAGGCTATACGGACGGCCTATGGCCGGAAGACAGCTACGTATCGGTGAAAGTGCCGGTCTTCTCCTTCGCCAAGCTGCGCCGCGTCGACCCGACGCTGACGCCGGAAATGAAATCGACGGGCGAGGTTATGGGCCGCGATACGCAATACGCCAAGGCGCTCTACAAAGGGCTGCTCGGCGCCGGCATGAAAATTCCGAACTCGGGCGCGATCGTCGCGACCGTTGCGGACAAGGACAAGGAAGAAGCGGTGGAGCTGCTGCGCGGCTTCTACAACATCGGCTACAAAATTTACGCCACCGGCGGCACGGCCAAAGCGCTGGAGGAAGCCGGCCTGCGCGTCACGCATGTGAACAAGCTGAGCGAAGGCTCGCCGAACATTCTCGACCTGGTGCGCGAGGGCAAGGCGCAATTCGTCTTCAATACGCTGACGAAAGGCAAAACGCCGGAGCGCGACGGTTTCCGGATTCGCCGCGAGGCGGTCGAAAACGGCGTCGTCTGCATGACTTCGCTGGATACGGTTCGCGCGCTGCTGCGGATGATGGAGACGATCAATTTCTCCTCCGCCGCCATGCCGGTATTGCAGCAAAAATAAAGATTAAAAAGCAGGTGATGCGGCTTCGGAAACTTCAGAAAGTTTCCGGAGCCGTTTAAGCGACGGGACCTGTTCAGCCGGAGCTCCCGCTGGGACAGGCAGCCCCGTCCGCATATCCGAATACAGGGGGCAGGTACCGATGAAGCTGACGCAAGAGCAAGCCGCAGCAAAAATAATGGTAGCGTTGGATTATCCCGACGCTGCGTCCGCGGAGCGGCTGCTGGAGGACCTGAAGGGCATACCGTGTTATATGAAGGTAGGCATGCAGCTCTTTTACGCCGCCGGACCGGCATTCGTGGAAAGCTTGAAGGCAAAGGGCTACTACGTCTTTCTCGACTTGAAGATGCACGACATTCCGAACACGGTCAAAGGCGGGGCGGGGAGCGTCACGCGGCTCGGCGTCGATATGTTCAACGTGCATGCCGCAGGCGGCCGGGCGATGATGGAAGCGGCCATGGAAGGCGCGGAGGCGGCGGCTAGCGGAGGCCGCATGCCGACGGTCATTGCCGTCACGCAGTTGACGAGCACCAGCCGGACGGTCATGAACGACGAGATCGGCATTGCCGGCAGCGTGGAAGAAGCGGTGCTGCGCTACGCCGGACTCGCCAAGAGCGCAGGACTTGGCGGCGTCGTCGCGTCCCCGTCCGAGGCGGCCGCCGTCAAGGAAGCTTGCGGCGCTTCGTTCCAAACGGTGACGCCCGGCATCCGCCCGTCCTGGGCGGCCGCCAACGACCAGTCCCGCATCATGACGCCGGCGGAAGCGCTGAAGCAAGGCACCGACTATATGGTGATCGGCCGGCCGATCACGTCGGCGGCGGAACCGCGCGCCGCGCTCGAATCGATTATAAAGGAGCTGACCGAAGCATGAGCAACGTATCTTTGACCGAACTGCCGCGGAAGATTGCCCGCAATTTGCTGGAAATTGAAGCGGTGGCGCTTCGCCCGAACGACCCGTTTACATGGACGTCCGGTCTGAAATCGCCGATTTATTGCGACAACCGGCTGACGATGGCGTATCCGGCCATTCGCGAGAGCATTGCGGACGGCTTCGTCCAATTGATCCGGGAACGGTATCCGGACGCGGACGTAATTGCGGGCACGTCGACGGCGGGCATTCCGCATGCCGCCTGGGTTTCGCAAAAGCTGAATCTGCCGATGTCCTATATTCGCGACAAAGCGAAAGGCCACGGCAAGCAAAACCAGATCGAAGGGCGCATCGTTCCCGGGCAAAAGGTCGTCGTCATCGAAGATCTGATCTCGACCGGAGGAAGCTCGCTGAAAGCGGCGCTGGCGGTGCGCGAGGCCGGAGCCGAGGTGCTGGCGGTGCTGGCGATCTTCACGTATCAGTTCAAGCAAGCGGCCGAAGCGTTCGAAGCGGAAGGCATCACGCTGGAGACGTTGTCGAACTATTCCGCGCTGATCGAGGAAGCGGTGCGGCAAGGGAAAGTTGCGGCATCGGACGTCGCCGCTCTCCAGGCGTGGCGCGAAGACCCGCAATCGTTCGGCAAATAAGGCACTTGTATGTCCGCATGCTTGCAAGCAGGCGCCGTCCGCATTTCGATGCGGCGGCTTTTTTTATGATTATTTTAGGGGGAGGATGGCGCAAGCCGGTTGAAACGATCGTTGATGACGACCGTTCGACACAAACTTTTTAAAAATTATGGCTGGCGTCTACTCGAAACCTCTCGCCGGCCCGATATAGATCTTAATGGAACGAAACGGTTCTTATCGACGAAGGGTGAGGGTGCTCATGAGATTGTCTGTCCGCGCGAAGCTGATTTTGCTGGGAGCGCTGCCGGTGTTTTTTTATTGTCTTTCCAACCTTTACATGATTGGGGAACAACGAAAGACATTTGATCAAATGAATACGGAATTTGTCGAAGTGGCGAACCGGGTCGATACGCTCGTGCTGAATGCCGACCGGGACATGTATCAAGCCTATGCCGCCTTTTTGAAGCTGGGCTCCGGACCGGACAAGGCCGAAGCGGATCTTCTGCTGCAAGAGATGGCCGAGAATAAGGAACAGGCGCTGGAACGGGCGGCGGAAGCCCGGGACATCTTGGAGCAGCACGGGTTGCTTCAGCTTTCCGGAGGCGCTTCCGGTCAGTCGATCCAGCAAATTATGGACGACTTCCAGGCCCATTTTACCCAATGGTATGAAGCGGCGGAGAAGGCTGCAAGCAGCGGCGGGGCGAACGCCCTCGATCCGGACCTGGACCGGCGGTTTCATTCGGGCCGGGCAGGCATCGATGAGGTTGGCGAGAGCCTGGATGCGCATAACGAAACGAGAATCGTCGAAATCGAATCCGAGCTGGACTCTCTCCAATTGACAACGTTTATTGCCGTCCTCGTCATTACCGTTGTCATGGCGGTGATGATTACGTTGACGATTCGACGGTTTATGAACGTCATCCGCAAAGTCGTCGCCAAGACGCAGCGCGTAAGCGAAGGCGATTTGACGCCGGCGAAGGAGGACAAATACGGCAAGGACGAGCTGGGCTTAATTTCGCGTTCCGTCGACCAGATGATCGAAGCGATGCAAGGATTGATTTCCGGCATCGCCGCCAATGCGGCCAAGGTCGGCCAATCTTCCGATCTGCTGGCCGGTTCGGCCAAGGAATCGGCGGAAGCGACGGAACATATCGCCCGCAATATCCAGGAGGTGGCGGGCAGCTCCGAGGCGCAAGCGCGCGGGGCGGAAGAAACGTCGCGAGCCGTCGAGGAAATGGCGGCCGGCATCGGAAAGATCGCCGAGAATACGTCGGCCATGGCGATCCATTCCTCGGAAACGGCCGTCGAAGCGTCCCAAGGGCAAACCGCGCTGAACGACCTGGTCAACCAGATGTTGGCGATTCAAAGCGCCTTCGACAAGCTTGCCGGGCTGATCGCGTCGCTGGAAACCCGGTCGCAGCAAATCGGCGCCATTGCGGACAATATCACTTCGTTTTCCAATCAGACGAACATCCTGTCTCTGAACGCTTCCATCGAAGCGGCCAGGGCCGGAGAGCAAGGCAAAGGCTTCGCGGTCGTCGCCGGTGAGATCCGCAAGCTGGCCGCGAGTTCCCTGGAATCCGCGGACGTTATTCACGAGCTTATTTCGTCGACCCGCACCGATATCGCAGACGCCTCTTCCTATATGGGACAGACGCTGAACGAATTCGAAAGCGGCCGGGACAAAGTCGCCGGGCTGAAGCGCAGCTTTGAAGCGATTATGACGTCAATCTCCGATATGGCCGGACAGCTTCACGAAAACTCGGCGATTACGGAGCAAATGTCCGCCGGCTCGGAGGAAGTGAGCGCTTCGATGCAGCAAACCGCGTCTTCGGCGGCGCTGAACATGGACAAAGCGGAAAACGTGGCCGCGGCCGCGGAGGAGCAGCTGGCGCTGATGCAAAACATTTCGGAGGCGGCGGAGCAGCTGAACGGCATTGTAGCCGAGCTCAACCGGGAAGTTTCGCGTTTCAAACTGTAATCTTTAAGGCCTCCCGCCGGTCAGCGGCGGCGGTTTAATCGGCTGTCCGCGGCTTGCGTTGCAAGCCCGGACGGCTTTTTTTGGGCATAACGGACCGTTCCAAAAAAAAGTTTAGAAGATGTTGTCACTTCGCGTAACATTTTCATCCCATGCTCCGTCTATCATGGTAAGATTAGAATTATGAGCTCATATAGAGACTGCGAAGGGGGAGAGGAGACGTTTATGGCGATTACGCACGAGACGGAACCGGACTTGAACCAGGATTCGACGGACGCCGCAAGCGGCCCGGACGGAAGCGAAAGTCCGAGCGGGAAGAACGGCGGCGAGCCGGGCAGCCTGCTGGCTGTTCATAACGTCGAACGAATCTTCCAAACGGGAGGAACTGCGATTCACGTCTTGAAAGGTATCAACATGGAGGTCAAACCGAGCCAGCTTGTCATGCTCAAGGGAAGATCCGGCTCCGGGAAGACGACCTTGCTGAACAGCCTGGGCGGCCTGGATGTGCCCAGCAAAGGCGAGATTTGGTTTAACGGCATGCCGTTCAGCAAGATGAGCGACGACGAGAGAACGCTGGTAAGACGAAAGGATATGGGCTTTATTTTCCAGGCTTTCGCCCTGATGCCGCTGCTGTCCGCTTGGGAGAACGTCGAGCTGTCGCTGCGCATGGCCGGAACCCCCCGTTCCGAGTGGAAGGAGAGGGTCGAGGAATGCTTGGAGCTGGTCGGTCTCGAGAAGCGGATGCATCACCGTCCTTTCGAGCTGTCCGGCGGCGAGCAGCAGCGGGTGGCCATCGCCAAGGCGATTGCGCACAAGCCGATCTTGCTGCTGGCCGACGAACCTACGGCGGAGCTGGATACGGCGATGTCCGCGCAAATTATGTCGGTCTTTCAAAACATTATTCGCACTGAACGCGTTTCGATTTGCATGACTACACACGATCCTACGATTTTGGAGGTTGCCGACCATGTCTATGAAATGGTGGACGGGAAGTTTATATAAACGTTCAATGATTGCCGTTGCAAGTTTGTCCTTGGTATTTGCGAGCGGCTGCGCGCTGCTCCCTTCCGAGAAGGAAGAGGAAGTGCTGCCGGAAATCGTCCAGCCGCAAATTTCGAAGAAGCCCGAATACGAAGTGACGACGAAGACGCTGGAGACGACCGTATCGGTTACGGGCAAGATTATTTCGCTTCAGGAAGAAACGCTTTATTTTACGATGGATAAGCACGTGAAGGACATTTACGTCAAAGTCGGCGACAAGGTTAAAGCCGGCGACATCGTAGCGGAGCTCGACGTGGAAGATTTGGAGAAGGCGCTTCGCATGGAGCGGCTCTCGTTCCAGCGCGACGAGAACGATATGAAGGAAACGCTGCGGATGCGCGACGAAATGGATCCGATGGATTTCGAAACGAAGCGCATCGCCTTTGAAGAGAAACGGCAAAAGCTGGTCGATATGGAGGCGGAAATCGCCAAGGCGGTGCTCGTCGCTCCGTTCGACGGCACGATCGTATCGGTCAGCGTCCGGAAGGGCGACGCGGTCAAGGCATACGATCCGATCGCGATCGTGGCCGACACGGCGCAAATGACGCCGGCGGCCAAGCTGACGAAGACGGAAATGGAAAAGGTCGCTCCGGGCATGGAAGTGAACCTCAACATCAGCAGCCTCGGCAAGTTCAAAGGCAAAGTGAAGTCGCTGCCCGTCAAGTCCACGGAATCGAACAACGGCGGCGGCGGAATGCCTCCGGAAAACAAACCGGAGAGACCGGAAGATTTCATGATCGTCGAAATTGCGGATTTGCCGAAGGACATTAACCGGGGAACGCCGGTATCGATCAGCGTCGTGACGAAGCGCACCGAAAACGCGGTCGTCATTCCGCCGTCCACGCTTCGTTCAATCGGTTCACGTACATACGTTCAAGTCGTAGACGAAAACGGCAAGCGCGAGGTGGACGTAGAGGTCGGCCAGCAAACCTCTACCGACGTCGAAATTTTGTCGGGACTTCAGCCGGGCCAGAAAGTCGTAGGTAAATAACGTATGGGTATTCCGCTGTTCCGTTTTTTGTTCCGCAAGATGTGGAATACAAGATGGCTGACGCTCAGCACGTTGGCCGGGCTGACGCTGGCCGTCGCTTTTGCCACAAGCATTCCGATGTACGCCGACGGCGCGCTGAAGCGGGTCGTCGCCCAGCAGCTGCAGGAAAAAAGCACGGGCATGCCGGCGGGTTCCCTTCTCATGAGGTACCAGTCCACGCCGGGGCAGGCGACGCAGCTGGATGCCTTGAAGCAAGTCGACGGGTACATCCGCGACGAAGTGCCGAAAGCAATCGGCTTTGACTTTGACACGTATGCAAGAAGCTATTCGATCCGCAGCGGAGACGTCGTTCCCGAGGATCCGACTAAAGTGGACGCCGGCCGCAACCGTCAGCTGACGCTCATGTCCTTGACGGATCTTCAATCTCATGCCGAGCTGGCGCAGGGCCAGTGGTATTCGGATAAAGCGGGCGACGGAGACATTCTTGAAGCGGTTATGATGGAGGAGGCGCTGTTCCGTAACGACGTCCATATCGGAGACGTATTCGAATACCCGGTTTACGGCGGCCTTAATTTGACGCTTCGGGTCAAGATTGTCGGCGCGTACAATCCTCTGGACCAGTCGGACGCTTACTGGTATCAGGGCTTGGAGAGCATGCTGGGAACGCTTCTGATCAGCGAAGACGCCTTCCAGACCGTGCTGATGGAGAAGCTGAAGATCCCTCTCCACAATGCAAGCTGGTATTATGCGTTCGATTTGTCCGAAATTCAAACGAGCCAGCTGAATCCGCTCGGACGTACGCTGGAGCGGCTGAACATCGAGCTGTATCAGCGATTGAAGGATACGAGGGTGGAGCTGTCGTTCGCGACGACGCTCACGGAATTCAAGAAGCAAAGCCTGCAGCTGCAAACGCTGCTCTTCACGCTGGCCGCTCCGATGCTCGCCATGGTCTTTTTCTTCATTGCGATGAATGCCCGGCAGGCGCTGGATAAGCAGCGAAGCGACATTGCGGTGCTTCGGAGCCGCGGCGCCGGCACCAAACAAATTATTTGGATTTATTTGCTCGAAGGGTTGTTCCTTGGAGGGGCAGCGCTCGCCTTAGGACCGATGATCGGCTGGTTTATGGCCAAGAGCATCGGCTCCGCCAACGGCTTTCTGTCGTTCGTCAACCGCAAGTCGATTCCGGTCGGCTTCTCGACGGAGGGCATGATTGCCGGCGGAGCGGCCGTTTTGCTGGCGATTCTGGCTACGATCATTCCGGCTATCATGTATGCCCGTTCTTCGATCGTCAGCTATAAGCAGGATTTGGCCCGCTCCGACCGAAAGCCGGTCTGGCAGCGGTGGTTTCTCGATGTGCTGCTGCTCGCGGCCGCCGGCTACGGCTGGTATATGTTTAACGAAAGGCAGATGCTGACGTTCAAGACGGGCATGACGACGGATCAGCTCAATGTGCAGCCGTTCTTGTTCTTTGTACCGGCGCTTGCCATCTTTGCGCTCGGTCTGTTCTTCTTGCGGCTGTTCCCGTGGCTGCTCAAGCTGTTCAACTGGCTGGGCGGCAAGCTGCTTCCGGTGCCGCTCTACTTGACGCTGACCCAGCTGTCGCGTTCGTCCAAAGGGTATTACCCGCTTATGATTTTGCTGGTGCTTACGCTTGGCCTCGGCGTCTACAACGCCTCGGCGGCGCGTACGATCGATCTGAATTCGACCGAGCGGACGTTATATAAATTCGGTTCGGACGTCATTATTCAGACCGTATGGGACGGAACGCCCGAGGTGAAATTGCCGAGCGGAGGCGGTCAAGGCGGCGGAGGCCAAGGCGGAGGCGGTCAAGGCGGAGGCGGTCAAGGCGGAGGCGGAGGCGGCGGTGGCGGCGGCAACAATCCGGTGCCTACCCGTCTGCTGTACAACGAACCGCCGTTCGAAATATTCCGGTCGCTCGACGGCGTCGAAGCTGCCGCGAGGGTGCTGCAAACGAAAGGAAACGTCATCGTTTCCGGCAAATCGATCGGCCAAGGCAGCATCGTCGGCATCGACAACGTCGATTTCAGGGATGTGGCCTGGTTCCGAGAGGACCTGTATCCGCTCGATCCGACCTACTATTTGCATTATTTGGGCCTGGCGGAACATGCCGCCCTTATTCCGTCCAACGTCGCCGAGAAGTATCAGCTGAAAGTGAACGATATTATCTCGGTCAGCTTTACGGACGGCATGGTGGAGTTTTCCATCGTCGGCATTTTGCCTTACTGGCCGGCCCAATATCCGGATAAAGCGCCGTTTATCGTCGCCAATCTGGATTATATTTACGACCAATTGCCGCTTATTCCGTACGAGGTATGGCTGAAGATGGAGCCGGACGCTCTTGTGGGCCCGATTATGGAGAAGCTGCAGAAGGAAGGCATCGAGCTGTACTCGGTGCAGGACGTGCGAACGGAATTGAGCGTGCAGTCGAAACATCCGACGCGCGGCGGCGTTTTCGGCATTTTGAGCCTGGGCTTCCTCGTCTCGGTTATTATTACGCTCGCCGGTTATATTTTGTTCTGGTTTTTCAATTTATCCGGCCGCGTCGTCCAGTTCGGCGTCCTGCGCGCCATGGGGCTGTCGCGGAAGCAGCTGACCGGCATGCTGCTGCTCGAGCAGCTGTTTACCGCCGGACTTGCGATCGGCTTGGGCATTCTGATCGGCAAGGCCGTCAGCATGATTTTCCTGCCGTTCCTGCAGACGGCGGACAATGTGGCGGAAACGGTGCCTCCGTTCAGAGTCGTGTTCGAAGCGAGCGACACAAACGGACTGTTTATCGTCGTCGGCTTCATGATGCTGATCGGCGCGTTGCTGCTGTTCCTGCACATTCGCAGGCTGAGAGTCCATCAAGCGGTCAAAATGGGAGAGGAGCGTTAACGGCGAATGATCCATTGCGAAGGACTAGTCAAAATTTACAAAACCGACGATCTGGAAGTCGTGGCGCTCCAGGGTCTCAATTTGAAGGTCGAAGAAGGCGAGCTGATGGCCATCATCGGCAACAGCGGCAGCGGCAAATCGACGCTTCTGAATACGTTGGGCGGTCTTGACCGCCCTTCCGCGGGGCAAGTGAAGGTCGGACCCTGGGATCTGCTTAAAATTACGGATGAGGAGCTCGTGCAATACAAGAGAGAAACGGTCGGATTTATATGGCAGAACAATGCGAGAAACTTGCTTCCTTATTTGACGGCGCTTGAAAATGTCGAGATGCCGATGATGCTGTCCGGCAAGCTCGACCGCGAATATGCCAAGCAGCTGCTGGAATGGGTCGGCTTGAAGGAACGAATGCACAACAAGCTGCATCAACTGTCCGGGGGCGAGCAGCAGCGCGTCGCGATCGCGATCTCGCTGTCCAATCGGCCGAAGCTGCTGCTGGCGGACGAACCGACCGGCTCGGTGGACACGGCAACTTCCGATATGATAATGGGCATTTTTCGCCGCCTGAACCGCGAACTGGGCGTTACGATCGTCATTGTTACGCACGATATGACGCTGGCCAGCAAGGTGGATCGCGTCGTCGCCATTCGCGACGGCTTGACCAGCACCGAATTCATTAAACGCAACCCCAATATGACGGATGGGGGTGAGATCAATCTTCCCGCAGCCAAAGGCGGCTTGCAAGCGGTGCATGAGGCATACGTCGTCGTTGACCGCGCCGGGCGCTTGCAAGTGCCGAAGGAATATTTGGCCGCTCTTGGCATTCAGGACAAAGCTTCGATGGAATTTGACGGCGAGCGAATTATTATTTCTGCGCCAAAATCATTAGGGGGTTCATAACATGGGGAATAACGGATTAAGGAGAGGCAAGTTTTCCAAGTGGCTTTCGTTCGGGCTGTCGTTGACATTGATGACCGGCCTTCTCGCGGCGTGCAGCGGCGATTCGGGCTCGAGCGGCTCCGAAACGCGGGTCATCCGCATCGGCGTGCTTTACGGCGGTTCGGACAATGAGCCGTATTTCCGTCAGCAATATACGGATACGTATGAAATTATGCATCCGAACATTACGTTTGAAATTGTCGGCGCCGTCAATTACGACGACCAGCGCTTTGAGCCGGTCAATTCCGAGAAGCCTGCGGAACAACCGGACCCGTACGAAAAAATGAAAGAAATGCTGACGGGCAGCAACCCTGTCGACGTCGTCGTCATCGATTACAGCATGCTGCGGCGGTTTACCCAGGACAACTTGCTGCAGCCGCTCGATCCGCTTATTCAAAAGGATAAGTTCGATCTGAGCGATTACGTTCCTACCGTTATCGAAGGGATTAAAGCGGTAGGCGACAACCAAATCTACGCGCTGACGCCGACATTCTCGTCCTCTGCGCTATATTACAACAAAAGGATTTTTATGGACAAAGGCGTCGAGCCTCCAACGGACATGATGGAATGGAGCGACGTGCTGAACAAGGCGCGCGAGGTGTCCGAGGGCGAAGGACTGGACCGTACTTTCGGCTTTGCGTTTAATCGCTGGAGCACGGACGGATTCAGCGGCGTTCAGCAATATATCAGCTCGCTCGGTCTCCGCATGTACGACGACAACGCCGAGAAAATGATGGTCAACAGCGACGGCTGGAAAGAAGCTTGGGAAACGGTCTCCGGGCTGTACAAAGAGGATATCATTCCCGATCAGGACTATATGAACCTCTACTACGAAAAGTTGAGCGAGGAAGGCGGCAACGATCCGTTCTACGGCGATTTGTTCGCCCAAGGCAAAGTGGCGATGATGATCGACGGCTCCTATTATGTCAACGAACTGAAACGTTACAGCGACAATGCCGCCAAAATAAAAGATTACGAGCCGCTCGATTGGGATGTCGTTACGCTTCCGATGCATCCGAGCAATCCGGGCGTAGGCGGCAACATCGGCTTGAGCCAGTTGATGGGCATCAATGCGAAGGCGCCGAATGCCGAAGACGCATGGGAATTCATTAAGTTTATGAACGGCCGCGACTGGGCGAAGATGAAATCCCGCAGCCAATACGAGCTCGTTGCCCGCAAGGAGTTTCTGCAGCCGATTGGCGGCTTGAGCTATAACATCGACGCGTTTACGAAGCTGCGGCCGCTGCCGCCCGCAACCGTCGACGAAAACACGCTTTACCAAAAGAACCCGCATATTTGGGAAGCTCAGCACTTCGGCTACATGTTGTTCCAGGATGTCATGGCGGGCAACAAAGATGTGGCGGAAGCGCTGGCGGAATGGGAAACGAAAGGGAATGCCGCCTTGGCCGGCAAGGGCATGGAAGGAGACGGCGGCGTGATCGTCGAGCCGATGCCGTTTACGGAGGAAGAACTTTTGAAGGAAGCTGCGGGAGAAGCGTCTGAAGCGCCTGCAGTCGAGGAATCGACCGAAGAGACCGCGGAATAAAATAAGCATCGCCGAAGTTATAAGCCGCCTGCAGACGGTTGACCGCCTGCAGGCGGCTGATTTGCGTCAACCGAGCTGAAACGATTGATATGCCGTCCAGACTCCGGATTCGGTCCGGTACAGCAAGTGAAACCGGTCGATGCGGCTGCTAAGCTCGAAGCTTTTCATTCTGAGATTGCCGTACAAATCGTGCAGCTCGCCTTCGGACATCTTTTGCCCGATCGTCAGATGAGGCGTATAGACATAGGTTTCGGACGTCATCGTCAACGGTCCGCTGCAAACGGCCTCGTGCAGACGCACCATCGGCTGCGGATCCTCCAGAGCGAAATAGAGGACGGGATTGACGGGGAAGAAGGTGGAGACGCGGTTGAAGCGCGCTTCAAACGGCTGAATCGATGCGGCTGCCCGTTCCAGCTGCTTCACCGCGGCGGCCAGCTTGGGCTCGTCCCATTCCTCCGGCTCCCGCACCGTCATATGGGGGGCAATTAGGCAATAATGCGGATCATGGCGGATTCTCCAGCTGTTTGCTGCATCTTGTACAGACTTATCCGGGAAGACGGCAATACCGTACAGCATTTGGTTCATCTCCTTTATTAGGATGCCTGCGAGTAGTATATCCTTATTCCGCCTTTTCTAAGATTCATGATGCTTGTATTTGCATCATTTGGGGTATTCTAAGGGCTACATCAAGGTGAACAAATGGAGGTTGCCGTCCATGAAATGGGTGTATTGGCTTCGATTGTACGATACAAAGTTTCAAGCGGGCTGTCTGGTGCGAAGAATGGAAAACGACTGGTGGATTTACGGATACGACTGTCCGCGCGAGATCGAAGTGTACCGGTCCAGGAAAGGACGCTACGGCGTCAGATTCCTCCCATAAAAAAATACTTGACTGCGGATTGGTTTATATAGTATATTAATTGATGTCGCCATTAAATTGCTTTGCTGAAATGGACAACATCGCGGGGTGGAGCAGCTCGGTAGCTCGTCGGGCTCATAACCCGAAGGCCGCAGGTTCAAATCCTGCCCCCGCAACCAACCATCGATCAATATGCTCTTATAGTATTATTCGAGGGCCCTTAGCTCAGTTGGTTAGAGCGGTCGGCTCATAACCGATTGGTCGGGGGTTCGAGTCCCTCAGGGCCCACCATGATCAAAGCAAATTCCACATGCCGGGGTGGCGGAACTGGCAGACGCACAGGACTTAAAATCCTGCGGTAGGTGACTACCGTACGGGTTCGATTCCCGTCCTCGGCACCACAATCGAAAAGCCCGTAGTTATGCGGTTTGCCAGCGGTAAGCCGACGGTAAGCCATTCGGAAGCAAACGGTACATAGACGGTAAATTACGAACCGTAAAATACGAATCCTGACGCGCCTGGTACATAATCGGTCGCGTAAAAGACGCCTTTAGCCGCACAATATTCGGTTTCAACCGAAAATAACGCGGAAGAGGTGTTTTTATTTATGCGGAAAAATTCAGGAGTCCGGCGGAAGAATACGATTGCGGACAGCGGTTACGACGCTGTCAATCTGCCGGTGGAGGCGGAGGATTTCGAGGTTGCAGAGCGGACGTTTCTGCGGAATTGTAAAATACGCAATTTGTCCGGTACCACAATCGTCTATTACCGCGACGTCATCGGTCGACTGCGGAAAGAGATGAAGAATCTCGGAGTTGAAAGGCCGGTAGACGTTTCACACGAACATATACACGAAATTATGTTGGCGACCCGGGAGGCTGGGGCGAAGGATGCAACGGTTGACAAGTATATTCGTGGGTGGCGTGTGTTCTTCAACTATATGGCTACGGAAGGATACGTTAACGACAACCGTTTGACAAGTCATTAAAGTTAAATCGGAGAAACGACTGATTGAGACGTTCAGTAAACCGCAGTTTAAAAGCGTTGCTAGCCGCGCCGGATCGATCGAAGTTTACTGGATATCGCGATTACTTTTTGATGCTCCTGTTATACGAGACTGGCGTCCGGATATCGGAAGCAGAGGGGATCACAGTACCAAACATCAACTGGCGCGAGCGGAAGATTAAAGTGTACGGTAAGGGACGCAAAGAGCGATACGTGCCTTTTCAGAAAACGCTTGAGTTGCACTTGCGTCAATATCTCGAAATTCGCGGACTGCTCGACCACGATTTCTTATTCGTCATCATCGATAACACGCCGATGAAGGTTCGGACGATGCAAGAGAACATACAAGCTTACGGTGTTGCGGCCGGTATAAAAGGCGTTAGGGTTTCGCCGCACACGTTCCGACACACGATGGCAAAGGCTTATATTATGAACGGAGGCGATCCGCTTTCCTTGCAGATCATCCTCGGGCACGCCACGCTCGACATGGTACGAAACTACGTTAATCTATTCTCAAGCGATATCTCTCAGAAGCACGAGCGACATAGTCCGTTGGAGACGCTAGAAGACGAATAATATCAAAGCCCCGTACGGAGCCATTACGGTTCTGTAAGGGGCTTTTTTTATTGCGCTGCTTGATCAGTAGCGTCTTTTTGATGGATATACTCTGGTGTGTTATATGTCGAGTCCTCATCACTGTTTTTCGAGTCATACACCGCAAGCCCTGTCGCAATTAACGCTGAGATAATTCCCGTACAAACTATTCCGACGCCACGGACTGCGATAATGATGAAGTTATATGCATCCCCTCCGACAATGACTCCCGTACCATCTGAAGTGTCGTAATTAAACATCATGATTACTCCGTAAATGGCGAGTCCTACCGCTACTATGTAAAACAATGCAATAATCTGCTTCAATATGGTCACCTCCAATATTCAACTCAGTTCAATTTTACCAGCTCGTTCGGCGCTCGGCGATAAAAATTTTCGTAGCCCTATGTTTTTACGTCCGTTTTAACTCGTCTATTTTTCCGTCAGAACGACGCTGCCCAATCCGGAGGATAAATGTAGCCGACGAAATAATTTACTGGAAATTTTACGGCAAGTGTGCGAAACGGTAGGCTATGACGGTAAACTAGCGTCAGGCTAAGGCGCGTCTTTTATGCGAAGTACGCGCAAGGTTCGTAAAAACCAATTGACCAACGTCAAGCCACCGACTAAGCAACCGGAAAAGTGTTCTACGGGGTGAGCCGAATATTACGAGCTGGTCCGTAAAGGGAACGTCTTACGACGTCTGGCATAGACGTTTTTATGCCTCCGCCGTAAAACATAAAATCCTGCTGTAGGTGACTACCGTACGGGTTCGATTCCCGTGCTCGGCACCAATTTGTAAATGCTCGTAAATCAACGGTTTTCCAATATGATCCAGACATAAGCGGCCGAAAACAACGTACATTACAAACCCGTGAAACGCACAATTCTATTTACAATACTTAATGAAAACGGCACCTCGCAGTTGCGCCTTATTCGTGGTAAAACGAAATATTGCAGCATAGAGGTGCTTTTTGATGTCCGCAATAAAATGTACTGTCAGTATTGGAACAACATTCTTAATTAAAAAAAGAAGTGTGAAGCGAAACTTGCGTTGCGGCAGTACAGTTTCAATATAGTTGTCTTTTCCCTTCAGGGGCTTCATCATACTCGGTATGATGGAAGGAGCGGAAGGGCGGGGTAAAGACGATGGATATCTTTAAATTACAGGATAAACCCGATTTTTTCGATCGGGCGGTGCAATTGTTTTGGGAGCAATGGGGAAGCGACGCAAACTTTATGTTTTATTACGATTGTATGCTTCATTCCATAAAGACGGAGAGCGAGTTGCCGCGATTTTATATTGGCATTCGCAATGAAAGGATCATCGGCACTTATGCGATGCTGCGAAATGACCTGATCAGCCGTCAGGACGTATATCCGTGGCTTGCTTGTTTATATGTGTTGCCCGAGTACAGGGGACAAAGGAACGGCGCAAAGCTGTTGAGGCACGCGCTGCAGGAAACGCGGAAAATGGGCTTCGACAACCTTTACCTCAATACCGACTTGAATGGTTATTACGAACAATACGGATGGAGCCGCTTCGCGGACGGTTATCTGACAAACGGCGCAAAGACCGCCATTTATTCGGCCCCGGCCGCTATGGCGGAACCGGGAGCCAACATTGCGATCCAGTCCATCGGGGAATGTCCGGAACGGCGGGAAACGTTCATCGACTATGTTACCGAAGAGTGGGCACCCGTCAAAAACACAGTCATTTCGCAAATGGAAAAAAGTTTGATGGCGGAGAACGGATTGCCGCTGACCTTCCTGATGATCAAAAACGACCGGATAATCGGTTTTTATCAGCTGATTGAGCAGGAATTAGTAGACCGGAAAGATTTGTCGCCATGGATTGCGCCGCTGTTTATCGATAAACGCGAGCGGGGGCATGCTTTGGGCGGCGTATTGCTTGAACACGCCAGGATGACTGCAGGACGGCTGGGGTATCCCAAGGTGTATTTGACTACGGACCATATCCGGTATTACGAGAAATACGGCTTTCGGGAAATCGGACTCAGCAATTTTGAATGGGGACGTCCCAGCAAAATATATGAGCACGATACGTTGACTTGCGATGGTTAAAGTTGCTCCTTTCTAGACGGAGGCGTTTCCCGCTATAATGTTAAATAGATGATCTTTAGCATAGTGGAGGAAACCGACGGAATGAAGCTGGAGTTAGGTAACGACTGGTTGGACAAGCTGGCAGCGGAGCTGCGGGAGCCTTATTTGCTGCAGTGGCTGGAGGAATTGGATCAACGATATGCGGAGACGGCCGTTTATCCGCCGAAGGAGCATCTGCTCCGCGCGCTGGAGACGACGCCTTACGCGGCGGTTAAGGCCGTTATATTGGGACAGGATCCTTACCATGGAGCGGGGCAGTCGCACGGGCTTTGCTTCTCGGTGCAGAGAGGCGTCAAGCTGCCGCCCTCGCTCAAAAATATATATAAAGAGCTGGAATCGGATACGGGCTGCAAGCCGCCGTCCCACGGCTGCCTGGAGCATTGGGCGGAGCAGGGCGTACTGCTGCTGAACACGGTGCTGACCGTCGAGGACGGCCGCCCGGGCTCGCATCAGAAGAAGGGGTGGGAACGGTTTACCGACCGGATTATCGGATTGCTGAACGAGCGGGAGCAGCCCGTCGTGTTCGTGTTATGGGGCAGGCATGCGCAGGCCAAGCTGTCGCTGATCGATACGGAGCGGCATCCGGTCGTCGCTTCGGCGCATCCGAGCCCGTTATCGGCGCGAACCGGATTTTTCGGGAGCAAACCTTTTTCGACGATTAATCGTCATTTGGAGGCAATGGGGAACGCGCCGATCGAATGGGCGATTCCGGACTAATCTGCCAAAGACAAGGCTGCTTCGGCCGTCTATGCTCCAGGGCATAAACGTCAAAGCAGCCTTGCCGCGTTGTGAAACGATATCGTTTGCGAAAATGAAACCGGTGTAAGCGATCTTATGGCCGGTTTCCTTACTGAGCCGGGCTGGAAACGCTGTCGCTAGGGTTGGACGAGCCGTTCCCCGGATGGGAAGGAGTGCCGCCGCCCGATACGCTTCTCGCGAGAACCGGCTTAAGGGAAGCGTCCACGTAAGCGATTGCTTTCACGTTCGTAATGACTTGCGGATACATCCGGTCCGGATCGGGCAGGACCGGATCGACATGAATAATCGCCTGGTCACCCTCGAATACGATGGAGGAGATGCGCAGGCCGTAACCCGGATGCGGCGCATCGGCCGATATGATAACTTTGTTGACGTCCTTGGTAACCGCTTCCGTCTCCAGCTTCAATTCCCAATCGTATGACGGCTGCTCGGGCATCGGCTCGATCGGCTGCGTATTTTCGACGAATTGAATGCCGCCGTACAGCCAGCCGGCCGCGGTGCCGCGCGTGATTGCCTTGTCGGGGAAAAACTTGGCGGAGCCGTTCAGCTTAATGACATTCATATTGAGCAAGTTTTGAATATTGCCCATATAGTCCGGATTAACTTGGTCTTTGTCTTCTAACTCGTTCCAAAGATCGATAATCGCGTAATCGCCCGTCCGTTTAATCGCCTGGAACAGATGATAAGCGAACTGCTCTCTCGTCATCGTATCGTTCGCCTTGACGTCCTGCGGAATGTTCAACTCGTTATGGGAACCGATCACAAACGCTTCCGAATACCAGGCGTCGTCGCGAAGATTCGGGAACGAGTCGCTGGCGAGCGGTTCTTTAACGAAGTTCGTCATATCGATATTCAGTCCGAACCCTTTCACCAGCAAATAGACTCCTTCGGCGTACGTCAGCTTGCCGTCCGGCTTGAAATTGTCGTCGGAGTAACCTCCGATAATGCCTCTCTTTTTCAGCTCCTGAATACTGTTGGCATCGGGATTGCCGGCGATGTCCTTGAATGCGAATGCGGATTGGCCGAGCGTAAAGACAAGCGCTATCGCAATCAATGCCATCCATAGCGGTTTCTTCTTCATCAGTTCACCTCTTTAAGTATTTTTGCAGCTGCACCTACTATGACGGTACGGACAGCCATTAGGTTGCGCCGGCGGAAAAATTAGGCCCGGTTTCCCATGCGTCTTTGCGAGAACGGAGGAAAAAGGCGGCGCTTGTCGTTCGAGCGGATATCGATTAGAATGATGAAATCGAGCCGTAACGTCCGCTTGGCCCGGAAGCGCTCCGTATCGTGTAAGCGTTTGCCGGAGGGAGAAGGAGGAACAGACTTGAAACGGGTCTTCAGCCTGAACAATATCCGATTAAAAAACAAGATGCTGATCGTATACGTGCTGTGCGTCTTTCTGCCGATCGTTCTGACGAACGTCATCTTTTATCAAGTCACCTCCAGCAATGTAAAGCAGCAAAAAACGCAAGATATTTCGCGGGCTCTGGAACAGGTCAAAAACGAGTTTCGCACCGAAATCGAAGACGCGGTCAGCGTCTCGTTAGTATTTGTAACCGACAATACGCTGAATGAAATTATCGAAACGGCCTACGAACGGCCGGAAGCTTATATCGAAGCGTACGACTCCTATTTTCGTCGAATCTTGAACAACTATACGCCGGTGTACAATTCGGTGCAAAACATTAAAATTTATCTGGACAATCCGACCATCCTGCATTCCGGCGGCATCGGATACTTGTCCGACGAAGTGAAGGCCGCGGAATGGTACATGCGGATTCAAGCGGACTCCACGAACGAGCCGATGCTCGTCCGAAGCGCCAGGGAGGACCAGTTCGAGAAAGCGGACAGGCGGATGGACCGCGAAGCGTTCAGCATCGTGCGCAAAATGAATTATTACAGCTCCATGAACAACTGGGAAAAAATATTGAAGATCGAATTGAAGGCGTCGACGATTCAGCAAATTTTTTCGAATTTGAATCTGAACGGCCACTTCTATTTGCTTAACGAAAACGGCATTATCGAATATACGACGGACAGCGGCATCGACTGGAGGCGGGAATCGGTGGATTATGCTTCGGTCGGACGTCCGTCCGGCACGATGGTATTCGAAACGGAATATACGAACGCCGGTTATTTGGACGGCTGGCGCATCGTCGGTACGATTTCGGAGGACGAGGTGTTTTTGGAGGTCAAGCAGTCGAGGGAGTTCGTCATCTGGCTGGCGGCGATCAACCTGCTCGCGGCGACAATCATTATCGTTTGGATTTCGAGATCGATTACGACTCGTCTCGGATACATCTTGAGACATATGAAACGGGTCAAAAACCAGCACTTCGTAACGATCGACCAACAGGAGATGAGGGATGAAATCGGTCAATTGACCGAGGAATTCAACCGGATGACCTTGCAAATCAAAAGCTTGATCAACGATGTATACATGGCGGACATTATGCAGAAAAACTTGGAGCTGGAGCGGAGAAAAGCGCAGTTGAATGCGCTGCAAAGCCAGATCAACCCGCATTTTCTGTTTAATGCGCTGGAGACGATCCGGATGAGAAGCGTCATTAAGAAGGAAACCGAAACGGCCAAAATCATTCACAATATGGCGAAGCTGTTCCGCTCGTCGCTCACCTGGAACCGCGACAAGGTGACGGTAAAGGAAGAACTCGATTTTATTTTATGTTTTCTCGAAATTCAGCAATACCGGTTCGGCGACCGGATGCGGTACGGCATCCAAGCCGATCCGGCGGCGCTGGCGTGCACCATTCCGAAGTTCGTCTTTCTGCCGTTCGTCGAGAACGCCTGCATTCATGGCATCGAACCTTTGAAATCGGGAGGGTATATCGATATTGCCATCACGAAAGACGATCAATCGTTAACATTTACGATATCGGACAACGGGGTGGGCATGCAGCCGGAGCAAAGCGACCGCTTTTATCGCTTTCTGGAAAATGAAGAGGAGCTGGGCGAGCATATCGGAGTGCAAAACGTCATTTATCGGCTGCGAATGATTTACGGCGACCGGTTCAAATTTGTGCTGGACAGCAAGCCCGGAGAAGGCACCCGGGTTACGCTCGCCATCCCGTTCATGGAACTATGATTTTTGGTATAAATGCTTAAATTCGAAGGGTACTCATACGGTGCGGACGGATTTATAGTAGAAATGGACTGCCAAGAACAAGAAAGGGATGGATGGCAATGACGAACACCCGCCAAGGCGCATTTTATACGGATCGGTACCGCAACGTATTTGCGGAACACGGTTATTCCGCATCGGAGACGTCTGCCCGGCTACAAGCCGCCTGGGAAGCGATCTTCGAAGATGAGGAGACGAGGTTTTATTTTCCTGCAGGCGACGATATGGGCTATATGCTGGATACGGGAAATCACGACGTGCGCACGGAAGGCATGTCGTACGGCATGATGATGGCCGTACAGCTCGGGCGGAAGGATATATTCGACCGGCTGTGGAAATGGAGCGTTACGCATATGTACATGACGGAAGGCGTGCATGCGGGATATTTTGCATGGTCATGCAACCCCGACGGCACCAAACGCGCTTACGGCCCCGCGCCGGACGGCGAAGAGTTTTATGCGATGGCGCTCCTGTTCGCTTCCCATCGCTGGGGCGATGGCGAGCCGCCGCTCGATTACGGCCGGCAGGCCCGCGATTTGCTGCGGACATGCATTCACAACGGAGAAGGCGGCGTCGGATTTCCGATGTGGAATCCGGACAATAAGCTGATTAAATTTATACCGGATTGCGAGTTTACCGATCCGTCGTATCATTTGCCTCACTTTTACGAGCTGTTCGCCCTTTGGGCTTATCCGGAGGATCGTCCGTTCTGGAAGGAAGCGGCGGAGGCGAGCAGGGCGTATTTGCAGCTTGCCTGCCACCCGCTGACCGGCCTTGCGCCGGAATATGCCTATTATGACGGAACGCCCAACAATGAGAAGGGCTACGGCCGCTTTTACAGCGATTCCTACAGAGTGGCCGCCAATCTCGGGTTGGACTGCGAGTGGTTCGGAGCGGACGAACGGGCATGCGGGGCGGCGGCGCGGATTCAGGCTTTTTTTGCCGGGAAGGATCCGAACGACTATCGGCGCTATACCGTCGACGGAGAGCCGTTCGAGGAGAAGTCGCTTCATCCCGTCGGGCTGCTGGCGGCCAACGCGGCGGCCTCGTTGGCTGCATCGGGCGAGAACGCCCGGGCGTGCGTCGAATTGCTGTGGAATACTCCACCGCGCACCGGCGACCGGCGTTATTACGACAATTGCCTTTATCTGTTTGCCCTGCTCGCCTTGAGCGGCAATTATCGGATCTGGAAGCCTGCGGCCGAGCCAGACCGGACGGCCTAAACCGACTTTATCGAACGTCCGCTTAAGAAGGGAAGGGGTTGTGAGCCATGCTTCGCTTGCTGCTTGTCGATGACGAGGTATACGTACGGGAAGGACTGAAATCGCTGATTGACTGGGAAGCTTGCGGATATGGGGCCATGGACGAAGCGGACAACGGAGAAGATGCGCTGGCCTTGATCGAGCGGGACAAACATGATGTCGTCATTACCGATATCCGGATGCCGGTGCTGGACGGCATTCAATTAATCCAGCAGGTTCACGACGGAGGCGGGCATCGGCCGGTGTTCATTATTTTGAGCGGACACGACGATTTCAAATATGCTCAGCAGGCCGTCCGGTACGGTGTTCACGATTATATGCTGAAGCCGATCGATCAGGACGAGCTTTCCGGCATTTTGAAGCGGCTGGCCGATAAGCTGGAGCAGGACAAACGGAACAGGAGCATCAGCGAGCAGCTGCTGTCGAGTTCTATGATGGAGTCGATCATTATGGGGACGGCTCCTCCGGCGTTTATTGCCGACTGGGAGGCGAAGCTAGGGATCACTCCCCGTTCTAAGCTGCATTATTGTTTTGTCGAGCTGAACGACAGACATCAATGGAGAGACGACCTGGCGCCCGTCGGCTTATCCGAACTGAAAGAAATGGTACAGAACGTCATGCAGCGGGAACGGAACGACGGCCGCTGCACGTATGTGCATGAGCACCGAAGCCGGCTCGGCTTGCTGGTATCCGAAGGCGATTTGAGACCGTACGGCGGCAAGCTGGACGCGTTCCTGCAAAAGCTGCAGCGGGAGCTGGCGTCCTTGCTCGGCGACAAGCCGTTTATGTATGCGGGCGAGCCGGTCCAAAGCCTGGAGCGGCTGGGCGAATCCTATAAGACAGCCAACGCTTCCTTGGCGTACAAATACGTAGAGGAAGACAGCCGGATCGTGCTTTATGAGCGGGTAAAGCTTATTAAACTGCAATACTTGGAAATGGATGACACGTATTATACGGAATTGATGAACCATCTGGAGGAACAGAACGAGCCGGAGCTGCGCAGGCTGGTCGACCGGCTGTTTCGTTGCTTTCGGGAGAAGCGGTATGCGCCCGAAGCGGTCAAGACGAACATTCAGCGCTGCGTGCTCGGCGTCATTAAGACGATCAGAGGGATGGACGGAGACGAAAAATCGCTGCTGTCGCTCGAGCCGATCGTCGGCTGGTACGATTTGAATTTGTCGATGAAGGAATTGAAGCGGCTGTTTCTCCAATTCGTCATCGAAAGCTGCGCGACGATATCGGAGCTGCGGAAGGAATATATTAAAGGCGATATCTACAAAATCAAGCAGTACATCGAATCCCATTTCAATCAAAACATCAGCTTAAAGAGCATAGCGGCCGAGTTTTTTATGAATCCCGTCTATTTGGGGCAGCTGTTCAAAAAAACGTACGGCGTTTATTTCAACGAATTTTTGCTGCAGCTCCGCGTAAACGAGGCGAAGAAGCTGCTGCGGCTGACGGACTTGCGCATTTATGAAATTGCGGAAAAGGTCGGATTCAGCAGTGCGGATTATTTTGTAACCCAATTCGAAAAGGCCGAGCGGATGAAACCGACCACTTACCGGAAGCAGCTGCTCGATCCAAACGGAAAATAGAGCCGAAGGGCTCTATTTTCGTTATTTTCGCCGAATCACCCGGCTGTATCGACGCCTTCTATGTCATCCAATCGAAACCAGTCCCCGTTGACCGAAAAACGGCCGCTGCCGTAATCGATTCGGTCTACCATACCAATCACGCGCAGCTGTTCCCAGGGATCGTGCAGACGGACTTCGATCATGATCCTGTCGTTTAACGACTCCGCCAGCTGCCGGCCGATCAGCTCCGGCTCCCGGTTATGATTGCCCTTCAGCCTATTAGGCATGACGCCGCACCTCCTCCGCATCTACAACGCGATTGATGTCAAAGATGCGCGGCGCCCGAGCGGTAAAGCAATAGGCCTTCAACCGGCCTTCCTTTACCGTCAGCACCTTCACATCCCGAATGCTGACCCGATTGTTGCGATCGATGTATATGAGTTGAACGACCTTGCCGATGTACCGTTTCATGCTGATCACCCCATAGAACGTTTGTTCTTATTTTATACCAAACATCCGTTCGATATTCAAGGCATAAAAAATTCCGGCCGCTGCCGGATTTGATCCCAGTTACAAAAAAAGAGCACTGAAATTGCCAGTGCACTATCCTATCCATCTTCGAGAACATATAAGGTTTATATAGCATTACTGCGAATTTTTTCTGTAAAATTGATGGTCCCTTAATATTGGAATTAGATTTAGCAGCGCCACAATCAAAAATACACTTTCAAGTGAATTTATGACTTCAATCCAAAAGGTATACCTGTCTCTGTTAGCCTGAAAAATTGCAGTACTAATACTCGGCATTAAAAGCTGAATGGCTATGCTATATAGTATACCTAGAGCAAATAAAACGACAGATACTTTTAGTTTGACGCTCAAATCTTTATCCAGTTTATTTAATTTTGATAAAGTGAAAATAAGTATTACGATTATCACAAGATTAAATATAATTGTAATCATCTAGTTTATTAGCCCCTAACAGTTTAAGATAAACCTAGTATACTTGTATGGAGCCCCATTTAGCCCCTCCTTCATCGACACCTGAATGAATATATCCGTAATATACATCGGCAGACGCCCTTATGTATATGTTATTTCCATTGAAGGCTACTAAGGGGACATTTGAAAAGTTAATCGAAGTCGAACTTAAGTTAACATATTTTAAATCACTCGATAGTGTACAGCCATCTGATACAACTTGTTGCGAACGTAATAATTGATTAGTCAACGCATTATAAATTAATGCATCAACTTTATAATAGGCGTACGAGTTATCCGTAGTACATGCTATCGTTGCATTAGCTGTAATTGAGTTGATTTTAATAGTAGCAGTCTGGTCCTGAATTGGAGCTATTTGAATGCCAGATAAAGTGGTGGCACTTCCTGTTAGGATTAGTGGAGCAACATAAACATATGCCCTATTATAATTTGCTGAGTGTGAATAAAAAGCATTCGAACCAAATCCAGTTGTAGATTCCCTGCCGTAGTTACCTGTGTTCCAAGTGCTGTTTATTGTTGATAAGGGTGTTACTCGATGATTATTTTTTTGCAGAGAATTATCCAATATAGCGCTATTCTATTCATATTTGTTCTCCGGATAACGGGACATCAATAGCAATTCGGTTTGTTCTTCAAGTCTCTTTTTGGCAATTTCAATCAATATTGATAGTTACTCTTTTTGATCTGAGTCGACTTCGTTATTATGTTTTTTGACCAAGTCTAAGTACTCCAAATCTTGTTCAATGTGTTGGTCCAGTAGATCTTTAAAATCTTCTTCATAATTAGCAACTAATACGGGCTCTCTCAATATTACATCAGAGAGATCCACAGAAATAACATTTTCATCATCCGACTGTTGCTCCGCAACACTTAAATTTTGTGCAGATGCATTGACTGAAAACTACAATAACAAGCCGAGAACAGAGGCCATTACTTTCTTCACCTAGATTCCTCCTCGAAAATTGGTCGTTTTTTCTTGCAGTTAGAACTTAACATAAATACATTTTTCATTCAACTAATTATTTTTATTTGGGATATTTCCCATAAATTTGATTCCAGAGGCCCGTGTTTTTATGCCTTATTTCGACAAAATTCAACTTTATTATTTTTTTGATAAGTGTTTGATTTGTGAGAATGTAAGAGAGATTTAATACAAAAGTAGAATAAATTATCACTGAAGCCGGTTGGCTCGGGTTAACTTTGACTTGTCATGTCTCTTTAAGAAACGGCTGTAGTTGCACCAATTGCTTCTACAGCGTGCCAGTCTTTTATGTGAATGCAGTTATTTATTTCTCTCTTCACTTTCGGATCTTCCACTTCACGAACCATTTGTACAACCAAATCCTAAGGGAGAATGTCTTAGCTAATTACCCGGATTGTTAACCGTTCCCCTGACTCCATCGTGGCATTTTGTTACACCCGACATTGGAGTGCTACGATAAAAATGCAGTCGAAAAATACCCTCGTATGAAATAAAATGAAAGCTGACGAGGGGACGGGAGACAATGAATCGATACGACAAAGCATTCAAAAAAGAAGCAGTAAGATTGAGT
>Ga0065721_10049657_pt1 | contig 29581 bp, 27 predicted proteins | sample Mesricmetagenome_FD_59108 | JGI IMG/M metagenome (GOLD analysis project Ga0065721, IMG submission 59108) | Mesophilic microbial community from rice straw/compost enrichment Sample: eDNA_1 v2 (version 2) | ecosystem: Engineered > Solid waste > Grass > Composting > Bioreactor | place: USA: Davis...
CCGACCAGTTGTACAGCTCCGCATAGTCGGCCAGCCGCAGCCCGAAGCGGGCGTTCGCCGCCGCGCGGAAGGCGGTCAGGTTGGAGGCCGCGACGCGCTCCTCCGACGGGCTCCAGAGCGGTTGATCCATAAGGACGTCCTCCCGATTGGTATTCTCGTTAACGCTAGAATAGCGGTCCCGGGGAACCTTCGCCAGCCGGTCGGGTTGCTCGCCAAACGGCAGGGAAACCTTCATGACGGTCATCGGCATTTCCGGGTCTTACGGGGGGCTTAACCTGGGGGACGAGGCGATCCTCACCTCGGCGATCGAACAATTGCGTGCGACCGTTCCAGGGGTGGAGGTGGTGGTCTTCACCCGCAACGCCCCGCACACCCGGGAAAACCACACGGTGGACCGGGTGCTGAACCCGCGCGAGGCCATGCGTGACGAGATCACGCCGGAGGTGGAACGGCTGGACCTGCTCCTGCTGGGCGGTGGCGGCATTCTCTACGACAGCGAGGCGCAGACCTACCTGCGCGAGGTCACCATCGCCCAACGCCTGGGCGTCCCGACTTACACCTTTGCCATCGGCGTTGGCCCCCTGAAGGACCGGGTGGAGCGTGACGCCGTGCGCGAAGGGCTGGACCGCATGGCCGGGATCACCGTCCGCGAGCTGAGCGCTAAGCGCCTGATCGAGGAAATCGGCGTTCAGGTCCCGGTGACGGTCACCGCCGATCCTGCCCTGCTGCTGACGCCGGAGCCCTTCACTGAAGACATGCTGGCAGAGGCCGGCATCCCGCGCGACCGGCCGCTGGTCGGCTTTTCGGTGCGGGAGCAGGGGGCGGCGGCACCGGAGCTGTCGGAGGCCACCTACCACCAGCTTCTGGCCGAGGCGGCGGACTACATCGTGGAGCGGTTCGGCGCCGACGTCGTCTTCGTGCCCATGGAGAGGGCGGACGTGCGCGAGGCCCACCGCGTCATCGGCCGCATGACCCTGCCGGAGCGTGCCCATCTGCTGAAGTACCGGTACAAGCCGCGCCAGATCATCGGACTGATGGAGCATTTCCAGCTGGCCGTGGGCATGCGGCTGCATTTCCTGATCTTCGCCGCGATCACCGGCACGCCGCTGATCGCGCTGCCCTACGCGTCCAAAGTCTACGATTTCCTCACCTCGCTGGGGCTGGAGCCGCGCGCGACCGTGGCCCACACCACGGCGGGGACCTTCCTGGCCGACCTTGATCGGCTATGGGACCACCGCGCCGAGCAGAAATCGCTGCTGCGCGACCGGCTCCCCAGCCTGCTGGAGCGTGCCCGCTGCACGACGCAACTGGCCGTCCAGGCCGTGCGGTCCCGCAACGGCCGTGCCGCGGGCTGACCGGAAGGAACCGAGAAGGAGAACGGTGTGCCTGTCCTGAAATGCCCGGCCAAGCCGGAAACCGTCACGCTGCCGCCCCGTTCCGCCACCAAGGTGGCCCGTTGCCAAGTGCTCGTCGTCGGTGGCGGGCCGGCCGGCCTGGGGGCGGCCATCGGCGCCGCGCAGTCCGGCGCCGACACGATCCTGGTCGAACGCTACGGCTTCCTCGGCGGCAACGCCACGGTGGCACTGGTGATGCCGTGGATGAGCTTCTACACCCAGCGCGGATCGGTCGCTGTGGTGGACAACACCAGGCTGATGCCGCAGGACCACGGCCCCGGCGAGCCGGTGGTGGGCGGTGCGTTGGCGGTCTTCCTGGGGCGCCTCTATTCCAGCATGGGCGCTATCCCGCCATCGCCCGAAACCGGCTTCACCGTGCCCTTCGACCCGGAAATCCTGAAGATCACAGCGCAGGAAATCCTGGACGAGGCCGGCGTGAAGGTGCTGCTGCACGCCTTCGCGTCCACCGTTCTGGGCGAGCGGGGAAAGCCCAACGCGGTGGTGTTCGAGACGAAGTCCGGCCCCGTGGTGATCGAAGCCGACACCATCGTCGACTGCACCGGCGACGGCGACATCGCGGCGCTTGCGGGCTGCGATTATGAAGTCGGGCGGGAGGATGACGGGCTGACCCAGCCCATGACGCTGATGTTCCGCATGGTCGGGTTCGACCACGACGCCTTCTCCGACTTCGTGCGCCAGAATCCGACGCAGTGGCGCGGCGTGCACGGGCTGTGGGACCTCGTGTCCAAGGCCACGGCGAACGGCGACCTGAACCTGACGCGCGAGGACATCCTGTTCTTCGCGACCACCCATCCCGGCGAGATCGCGCTGAACTGCACGCGGGTGACCGGCGTGCTGGGCACCAACGTCTTCGACCTGACCTGCGCGGAATGGGAAAGCCACCGGCAGGCGGCCCAGATCGCCAATTTCCTGCGCAAGTACGTACCGGGCTTCGCCCAGGCCTACAAATGCCAGACCGGCACCGCCATCGGCATCCGCGAAACGCGCCGCATCGTCGGCGATTATTACATGACGGTGGACGACGTCCTCGGCGCCCGAAAGTTCGACGACGCCATCGCCCGCGGCACCTATCCCGTGGACATCCACAGCCCGACCGGCCGCGGCACGGTGCTGAAGCGCGTTCCGTCCGGCGAGTGGTACGAGGTGCCGATGCGCGCGCTGCTGCCCAAGGGGACGGACAACCTGCTCGTCGCCGGCCGCTGCATCTCGGGCAGCCACGAGGCCCATTCCTCCTACCGCGTGACGCCCACCTGCATGGCGACCGGGCAGGCGGCGGGCGTCTGCGCCGCGATGGCCGCCAAGCGGCAGGAGCGACCGCGCGACATCGCGGTCGGGGCGGTGCAGAAGGAACTGCTGCGACAGGGCGCGCTGCTTCGCGAACCCGGAGAGTGACCGAGGAATGGGGGCTTATTTCCGCTCCCACACCTTTGTTTCGATGAAGCGGTTGGCGAGGAAACGGTAGGTCTGCTTCTGCAACTGCTCGATGGCCGGCGAGCGTTCGATGGTCGTGCTGTCCCAGGCCTGGATCAGTTCTTCCCATTCCAGCAGCTTGGTGCGCAGATCGTCGCGGATCTTGCGGATGAAGCGCACGGTGGTGTCGAACGACTTCAACGCGCCGAACACCTCGCCGGTCTGGGCGTCGGCCTGTTCGAAGATCGAATCGTAGGCCCTGACCGGCTTGCGCAGCAGCCCCTGCATGCGCGCGATCTCGCTGCACAGGGTGCGGTCGGTCCGGTAGAGCTGGGTCAGACGGACCAGATGGTCGCCGATGGCGCGGATGCGGTTGAAGCGGTCGCGCAGGGCCTCGATATAGGACAGTTCCTGAGTCAGATCGTCGATGCGGTCGGTCAGGTACTGTTCGTAATTGTCCTTCAGGCCCAGCTTGCCGGCGATCTCGGCGAAGGCGGCCTTCACGCGCTGCTTGGTCTGCGGATCCTCGACGACCTGCTCCAGCTCATCGGCGTCCACCACAATCATTTCGCTGCCGGTGATCCAGGAGACGAGTTGCACCGTCAGCCGCCCCTTGGCGATGGCCCGGTGCCGGTCATCCACTGACCAGGACGCGCGGCCATCCAGCAGTTCGCCCGGAATCTGCTCGCCGGGGCGAATCTGCTTCACATAGGCCAGCCCCTTGGTGACGATTCCCAGCAGGCGCGCGTCGTGGCTGCCCTCCGCGATCTGAAAGGATTCCATCAGCGTGTTGAAGGGAAGGGCCGCCTTCAGATCGCCCAGCAGGATGTTCAGGACCGGCTGCTTGCTCCCCGGATCCAGGCAAAAGAAGGCGCCCGGCAAGCTGAACACCTTGTGTTCGAAATCGAAATGGGTGTCCCGCATGGGAGTTGGCGGCACAGCCTCGGACACCGGCGCCGCTTCCGCCGGTGGAGAGCCCTCGGGCGCCAAGTCTTGCGGAGCCGAATCCTGAGGCCCCGAATCCTGAGGTGTCGTTGCCGCGGCGGTCGCCGGGGCGAGGCCGGATTCGGTGTCGGAAACGTCGGTCATGGCCGCATGAGGTGGTGGCGGAGGGGCGGGGACAGACTACAGCAGATCCCGCAACCGGAACCAGAGCATCGCGAGCACAAGTGCAGGCGTGCGGAAGCGGCGCCCGCCGGGGAAGGGCTGGTGGGGCAGGCGGGCGAAGACATCGAACCGCTCCGCCGTGCCGCGGATCGCCTCCGCCATCACGCGGCCGGCCATGCCGGCCAACGCCACGCCATGGCCGGAATAGCCGTGCGCGAAATAGGTCGTGGGCGTCAGCCGGCCGACCTGCGGCATGCGGTTCAGGGTGATGGCCACGTGCCCGCCCCAGAAGTAATCCACGGCGGCCTCCTGCAACTGCGGGAACACCGCCAGCATCTTGGACCGCATGACCTGCCGCAATCCCGGCGCGTCCACCCCCGAATAGCTGACGCCGCCGCCGAACAGCAGCCGGTGATCGGTGGAGCGACGGAAGTAGTTCAGCACGAAATTCATGTCGCTGACCGCCACATTGGTGGGCAGCAGCGAGGCGGCGGTCGCTTCCCCCAGCGACTCGGTGGCGATCAGGTAGGTCGCAACCGGCATGATCATGGTCGTCAGGCGCGGCGCCAGTGCCCCCAGATAGGCGTTGCCGGCCAGCACGAGGAACCGCGCCCTGACCGCGCCTTTTGCGGTGGTCGCCCGCGGCTGGGTGCCCGTGTCGATGGCCGTCACGCGCGAATCCTCGAAGATGCGCACGCCCGCCTGCACGGCGGCGCCGGCAAGACCCAGCGCGTAGTTCAGCGGGTGCAGGTGGCCGCTGCCGGCGTCGTAAAGCCCGCCGATGTAGGCTTCGCTGTCGACCAAGCCGCGCACGCCGTCGCGGTCGAGCGCGCGCACCTCGTCATAGCCGTAGCGCCCGCGCATTTCCTGTTCCAGGTCGGCGACGTCGGCGATGTGGCGCTGCTTCACCGCGGCGTAGACGAAGCCCCAGGTCAGTTCACAGGCGATGCGGTGCCGCTCCACCCGGCCGGCGAGCAGCGCCTTGGCCTCCTCGCCCAAATCCCACAGGCGGCGGGCGTCGTCGCGGCCGACCCAGCGCTCGATGGTCGCCATCGGCTTGTTGTAGCCGGTGATGACCTGCCCGCCGTTGCGGCCCGAAGCGCCCCAGCCGACCCGCTGCGCCTCCAGCAGCACCACGTCGAGGCCGTGCTCCGCCAGTTCCAGCGCGGTCATCAGCCCCGTGTAGCCACCGCCCACCACGCAGACGTCGCAACTCAGTTCCCCCTCCAGCGCCGGATGGCGGGGGTGGGGGGTCGCGGTGGCGGCGTACCAGGAGTTCAGATAAGCGCTTTTCGGCATGCACCCGAGTTAGGGGCGGGGCCCCCGGCCCGTCAATGGCTTCCCGCGGCAATCCCCTTTTCCATCGATCATCCGGACAGGATCCGCCTTCCCCTCTGGCGCCGACCGGGGGTCCCGCATCATACTTGGGGCATTGTCAACGGCAGGGAGGGGCTGCCCACCGTACGGTGCGGTCCGAAAGATTCATGGGCTTCATGGAAGATTTCATCAAGAAGAACCGCATCACCGAAGTGGAATGCCTTGTGCCCGACATGTCGGGCATCGCGCGCGGAAAGATCGTTCCGGCCGAGAAGTTCCTGCGGATCCTGCGCGATCGCGGCCTTCGGCTGCCGGAGGCGATCTTCGTGCAGACCGTGACCGGGGAATATCCGGAGAACGACACCGTCACCTCCGACGAGAATTCCGACATCTACATGATTCCGGACGAGCGGACGATCCGCTTCGTCCCCTGGTACGAGGAGCCGACCGCCCAGGTCATCACCGACTGCGTCTACGCCGACGGCAGCCCGGTGGACTTCTCCCCCCGCCACGTGCTGAAGCGGGTGCTGGCGCTGTACGAGGAGCGCGGCTGGAAGCCGATGGTGGCACCGGAGCTGGAGTTCTTCCTCGTCCAGGTCAACAAGGACCCGGATTACCCGCTGGTGCCGCCGGTCGGCCGCAACGGCCGCGTGGAGAGCGGGCGGCAGGCCTTCGGCATCGACGCGGTGAACGAGTTCGACCCGATCTTCGAGATGGTCTACGACTATTGCGAAGCGCAGGACATCGACATCGACACGCTGACGCACGAGGCCGGCGCCGCGCAGATCGAGATCAACTTCAACCACGGCGACGCGCTGGAACTGGCCGACCAGGCCTTCCTGTTCAAGCGCACGGCGCGCGAGGCGGCGCTGCGCCATCAGGTCTACGCGACCTTCATGGCGAAGCCGATGCAGAACGAGCCGGGCAGCGCCATGCACATCCACCAGTCGGTGGTGGACGTCGAATCCGGCCGCAACCTGTTCTCGGAGGCCAACGGCGGCGACACGCCGCTGTTCCTGTCGCACGTCGCGGGCCTGCAGAAGTATCTGCCCTACGCCATGCCGCTGCTGGCGCCGAACGTGAACTCCTACCGGCGGCTGGTGCCGAATTCGGACGCGCCGATCAACGTGCATTGGGGCCGCGACAACCGCACCACCGGCCTGCGCGTCCCGGTTTCCCCGGCCGACTCGCGGCGTGTGGAGAACCGCGTCGCGGGGGCGGACGCCAACCCCTACCTCGCCATTGCGGCGTCGCTCGCCTGCGGCTACCTGGGCATGGCGCAGGGGCTGGAACCGACCGAGCCGGTGAAGGGCTCTGCCTACCGTCTGGCCTTCACGCTGCCGCGCCACCAGGGCGACGCGCTTCAGAAATTCAACGCCTGCAAGCCGCTGAAGGAAATCCTGGGCGAGAAGTTCGTGGACGCCGTGACCTGCGTCAAACAGGCGGAGTACGAGGCCTATCACCGCGTCATCAGTTCCTGGGAACGCGAGAACCTTCTGCTGAACGTTTGAGCAGTTTTCCCCCCGCTTCCGCCATGCGGTGGAAAGGGGGGATCACACCCCCGCAAACCGTTGACAACCAACCCTTTCGTGGGTGCAATAGCGCCCGCGCTGGGGACGCCGTGCGGAGCGCGCCGCACCCCTGTCGAACGATCACGATTCGAACGACCATGATTTCGGGGGCTCACTGAATGAAACGTTTCGCTCTCAGCGTCATCGGCGCGGTCGCTGCCGTCGCCACCACCGCCGCTCTGGCCGGTCCGGCGATGGCCCAGGCCAAGAAGCCGGTCAACATCTACATCTGGAACGATTATCTGGGCGAGACGACGCTGGCCGACTTCACCAAGGCCACCGGCTACGAGACCAAGGTCGACCTGTACGACAGCCTGGAACTGCTGGAGCAGAAGGTGCTGGTCGGCAAGTCGGGCTACGACGTGATCGTCCCCACCGCCGAGCCGACGCTGTCGCGCATGATCCAGGCGAAGGTCGTCGCACCGCTCGACAAGTCCAAGATTCCGAACCTGAAGAACGTCGATCCGAAGGTTCTGAAGCTGCTGGAGAACTCCGACCCCGGCAACAAGTTCGCCGTGCCCTACCTCGGCGGCACCGTCGGCATCGCCATCATCCCGGAGAAGATCAAGGCCGTCGCCCCCGACGTCCCGCTGGACAGCTGGGACCTGATCTTCAAGCCGGAAGTCGCGAAGAAGGTCGCCTCCTGCGGCATCACCGTCATGGATTCGGCCATCGACGTCATCCCCTCGGTGCTGAACTACCTGGGACTCGATCCGAACTCCGAGAAGAAGGAGGATCTGGACAAGGTCGAGAAGACGCTTCTGGCCGTCCGCCCCTACATCAAGCAGTTCGTCACCGGCGGCAACATCAACATCCTGGCGGCCGGCGACGCCTGCGTCGTGATGTCCTACAACGGCGACGCCATCCAGGGTGCCGCGCGCGCCGAGGAAGCCAAGAACGGCGTGAAGGTGGAGTACATCACCCCGAAGGAAGGCGTGCAGGTCTGGTGGGACACGCTGGCCGTTCCGGCCGATGCCCCCAACAAGGCCGGCGCCTATGAATACATCAACTTCGTGCTGGACCCGGCCAACATCGCCGGGATCTCCAACAAGGTGAACTACGCCAACGCCGTGCCGGCCTCGTTGGCCAACGTGGACGAGGCGGTGAAGTCCAACGCGGCCGTCTTCCTGCCGGAAGACAGCAAGGTGAAGCTGTTCGCGCTGAAGCCGATCAAGCAGCAGACCGACCGCGCCCGCACCCGCGTCTGGACGAAGGTCAAGACCGGCAAGTAAGCTGGTTCGTACAAGCGCATGCACACCACGCGCCCCGGCCGATCCCAAGCGGGAACGGCCGGGGCGTTCCCTTGAGAGGACGCCGAGAGGACCCTAGATGGCCGTCCAGCCGATCCGCAAGCCCACGCGCCTGGAACCCTGGCAGGACCCGGGACAGACGCCCTACGTGCGCATCGAGAAGGTGACCAAGACCTTCGGCGACTTCGTCGCCGTGGACGAGGTCAGCCTGTCCATCTACCGCGGCGAATTCTTCGCGCTGCTTGGTGGGTCGGGCTCCGGCAAGACGACGCTCCTGCGCATGCTGGCGGGGTTCGAAACGCCGACCGAGGGCAAGATCTTCATCGACGGCGTCGACATGGCCGGCATCCCGCCCTATGAGCGGCCGGTCAACATGATGTTCCAGTCCTACGCCCTGTTCCCGCACATGACCGTGGAGCAGAACGTCGCCTTTGGCCTGAAGCAGGACGGCGTTCCGAAGACCGAGATCCGGGAGCGGGTGGGCGCCATGCTGGACCTCGTCCAACTCGGCCGTTTCGCCAAGCGCAAGCCGCACCAACTCTCAGGCGGGCAGCGCCAGCGCGTGGCCCTGGCGCGCTCCCTCGTCAAGCGGCCGAAGCTGCTGCTGCTGGACGAACCGCTGGGCGCGCTCGACAAGCGGCTGCGCGAGCAGACTCAGTTCGAGCTGGTCAACCTTCAGGAAAAGCTGGGCGTCACCTTCATCGTGGTCACCCACGACCAGGAGGAGGCGATGACCATGTCCAGCCGCATCGCCGTCATGAACCACGGCGTCATCGCCCAGACCGGCACGCCGACCGAAATCTACGAATACCCGCAGTCGCGCTTTGTCGCGGAGTTCATCGGCTCCGTGAACATGTTCGAGGGCAGGGTGGTGGAGGACGAGGCCGACCACGTGCTGATCCGGTCGGAGGACGCGGGCTGCGACCTCTACATCAACCACGCCGTCGCGGTGCCGTCCAACTCCACGGTGGCCGTGGCCGTCCGCCCGGAAAAGATCGCGCTGAGCAAGGAGCCGCCGCCGAACGCCGACGGCCGCAACGTCACCACGGGCACGGTACGGGAGATCGCCTACCTCGGCGACGTGTCGATCTATCTGGTGGAGCTGGCATCGGGCAAGACGGTGCGCGTGACCGCGCCCAACCTTGTGCGCCGGGCCGAGATGCCCATCACCTGGGACGATCAGGTGTACCTGACCTGGCGCCCCTTTGCCGGTGTGGTGCTGACGCAATGACCCAACTTCTTCGCCGGATCGGGCTGTGGGGGCGGGGAACGGTTCTGGCCGTCCCCTACCTGTGGCTGCTGCTGTTCTTCCTGGTGCCGTTTTTGATCGTGTTCGGCATCAGCCTGTCCGAAGCCGTCATCGCCCAGCCGCCCTACGCGCCGCTGATGGAATGGCTGGTGGACGAGGACGCCGGAACGACGAAGCTGCAGGTCCTGCTGAACCTGTCGAACTACCTGCGGCTGGGCGGGGACGAGCTGTACGTGCTGGCGTACCTCAACTCCGTCAAGATCGCGCTGGTCACCACCGTGTGCTGCCTGCTGATCGGCTACCCCATGGCCTACGCCATCGCGCGGGCCGAGCCGTCGAAGCGCGGGCCGCTGATGATGCTGGTGATCCTGCCTTTCTGGACCAGCTTCCTGATCCGCATCTACGCCTGGATCGGCATCCTGAAGGCCAACGGCGTGGTGGACAACCTGCTGCAATGGACCGGCCTGACGTCGGAACCGTTCGAGCTGCTGTATTCGGACTGGGCGGTCTACATCGGCATGACCTACTGCTACCTGCCCTTCATGGTCCTGCCGCTCTACGCGACCCTGGAGAAGATGGACCCCACGCTGCTGGAGGCCGCGGCGGACCTCGGCTGCCGGCCGTGGAGGGCGTTCCTGACCGTGACGCTGCCCCTGTCGCTGCCGGGCATCGTCGCCGGCTCCCTGCTGGTCTTCATCCCGTCGGTGGGCGAGTTCGTGACTCCGGAACTGCTGGGCGGGCCGGACACGCTGATGATCGGGCGCGTGTTGTGGAACGAGTTCTTCGCCAACCGCGACTGGCCGGTGGCCTCCGCGGTGGCGATCGCGCTGCTGCTGTTCCTGGTGGTGCCCATCATGATCTTCCAGCACGTGCAAGGCCGTGAGACGGAGGCCGGGCGATGAAGCGCATGGGGTTCCTGGCCTGGGCGTTGTGGTTCGGCTATGCCTTCCTGTACGTGCCCATCGCCCTGCTGGTCGTGTACTCCTTCAACGAGTCGCGTCTGGTCACGGTGTGGGGCGGCTTTTCCACGAAGTGGTACGCGGAGCTGATCCACAACGACCAGCTTCTCGGCGCTGCGTGGCTGTCGCTTCAGGTCGCGGCCATGTCGGCGACGGCGGCCGTCGTGCTGGGCACCATCGCCGGGCTGGCTCTGGCGCGATTCGGTCGTTTCCGCGGGCGCACGCTGTTCGGCGGCATGATCACCGCGCCGCTGGTCATGCCGGAGGTCATCACCGGCCTGTCGCTGCTGCTGCTGTTCGTGGCGCTGGAGCAGCTGATCGGCTGGCCGGACGGGCGCGGCGTCACCACCATCACCATCGCCCACACCACCTTCACCATGGCCTATGTGGCGGTCATCATCCAGTCGCGCCTCGTCAGCATGGACGAAAGCCTGGAGGAGGCGGCCATGGACCTGGGCGCCCGCCCGGCCAAGGTGTTCTTCGTCATCACCTTGCCGATCATCGCGCCGGCCATCGTGTCGGGCTGGCTGCTGGCCTTCACCCTGTCGCTGGACGACGTGGTGGTTGCCAGCTTCGTGTCCGGGCCCGGCTCTACGACGCTGCCGATGGTCATCTTCTCCAGCGTGAAGTTCGGCATCAGCCCTCAGATCAACGCGCTCGCGACCCTGATGGTGCTGGTGGTCGCCACCGGCATCTTCATCGCCAGCATGGTGATGGCGCGGCAGGAAAAACAAAAACAGCGGGACGAGCAGATGGCCGTGCAGGGCGGGTGAAAAACACCCGCCGGTGCCCCATAGGGGCTATGCCACAAGGCCGCGGATGAGCGGGGTGGCCGCAGGCTGTTGTTTTTGCTATTGTATGAGCATCTGCAACAGCGAATGAGGCCGTATCGTGCGTGCGCTCTTATGGTTCCCGATGCTTCGTCTTGGTTTTTCGATGCCTTTCGCGGCGCCCACCCGCCGCTATTCGGACCGCCCGCCCTCCCGCCGTTGAGCGGTCGAGCGCCAGCCCGAACGGGCTTTTCGGTGGCCGTTGCCAAATCCGCTGTCTCATGGTTAGGGTGGCCATGGTTAGGGTACCCTGAGACATAACGACGCTCGCCCAAGGAATTAGGGCCGGCGCATTGCAGGATTGGCAGGAGATTTCGGTATGACGACACCGGCGGCGGAAGGCTTTTACATGCCGGGCGAGTGGGAGCGCCACGAGCGCTGCTGGATGGCGTGGCCGTGCCGTCCGGAAACCTGGCCCGAAGGGGCCTTCGACGCCGCCTCCGCCGCCTACACCGAGGTTGCGCGGGCCATCGGCCGGTTCGAACCGGTGACCATGGTCTGCGACCCCGCGGACGTTGCCGATGCTTCGCTCGCCTGCGGACCGGGCGTTGAAATCCTGCCCCTGCCGATCAGCGATTCCTGGATTCGCGACACCGGCCCCAGTTTCGTCACCGACGGGAAGGGGCAGGTGGCCGGCGTCCATTGGCGCTTCAACGCCTGGGGCGGCAATTATCCGGACTGCGGAAAGGACCAGCAGGTCGGCCGCCTCGTCCTGGAGCGTCTGGGCCTGCGCCGGTTCGAGGCGCCGCTGGTCATGGAAGGCGGCTCGTTCCATGTGGACGGGCAGGGCACCCTGATGACCACGGAACAGTGCCTGCTGAACCCCAACCGCAATCCGAATCTGAGCAAGACGCAGATCGAGGAAATGCTGAAGGATCATCTCGGCATTTCGACGATCATCTGGCTGGGCGAGGGGTACCAGGACGACGAAACGGACGGCCACATCGACGAGATCGCCTTCTTCGTGAAGCCGGGCGTCGTCATGGCCATCACCACCGACGATCCAGGCGACGCGAATTTCAAGGCTTTCCAGGACAATCTCGACCGGCTGAAGCGCGCCCGCGACGCCCAGGGCCGTGAACTGGAAGTCATTCCGGTTCGCCAGCCCGCCCGCCGCGACCAGGACGGCGTACGGCTGACCCTGTCCTACACGAATCTGTACATCGCCAACGGCGGCATCGTCATGCCGGCATTCGAGGATCCGGCCGACGACGACGCCTACCGCACGGTGCGCCGGGCCTTCCCGGACCGCGAGGTGATCCAGATTCCGGCGCTGGACATCGTGCGCGGCGGCGGCGGCATCCACTGCATCACCCAGCAGCAGCCGGCTGGCTGAATCATTCGAATGCGAACACCGAAAGGCGAGGGCAGGCGCAGCCCTCGCCCCACACCTGTGCCCTGAGGCGATTCGCACCTTGAATCGGCAACGGTCAAGGCGCATTCTCTTACCATGCAACTGAACCCGGTCATCACGCCCCAGTTGGCGAAGCCGCAACCGCCGATCACCCCGGCGGTGCAGATGGCTTTGTCGCCGACGGTGCAGGCCGCGCAGCAGACGACCACAACCGTCCGGACCCAGACGGCGCAAGCCCCCCAGGCGGTCGGTAAGGCCGACAGTCCGCGCGACACCCGCAACGCGACCCAGTCCGGGCAGGCGCTCGACACGCAAGCGGCCGCGTCGAACGCACGGACAAACGGGCACGGCTATGGCCTGCCGAGTCGCGGCTCTCTGCTGGACGTCACTGTCTGACCAAGCCGTCAGGCCGGCCATCATTCCCCTGGCATATCCGCCCGGTTGCAAACGCCGGTGCAATACAGTCGAATTGCGGAAAGCAGCTGTATCTTTAACGGCGCTTGCGCCATTATCGGCTGCATACGGCTGGAGCTTCTTCCCGCCGTTGCCGTTCCCGACCTGCGTTGCGATTCCGGAGCCGTCCGCGCGATGTTCCATTCCGCCTTCGATATGATCGCCGCCGGACGCACCGACGTCGGGCGCACGCGATCCCGCAACGAGGACAGTCTCCATGTCAGTCCCGAGATGGGGCTGGCGATGGTGTGCGACGGCATGGGCGGTCATGCGGGCGGCGACATCGCCAGCCGCACCGCGGCTGAGGCCATCGCCGATTTCATCCACGAGTTCAATCCGGGCGATCCGCCAAAGCCACACGCCAAGGCCGCGCTTGACGACGAATGCACTTTGGCGGAGTCCCACGCCGTGGAGCCGGCGGTCCAGAACGCCGTATCGGTCGTGCGCTCTGCCGTGCAACTCGCCAACCGCCGAATCCACGCGCTGAACGTGGAGCGCGGCTTTGCCGAGGGCCGCGGCATGGGAACCACCGTCGTCGGCCTGTGGCGGGTGCCGGGGACGGGCAAGTTGATTGCCTTTCACGTGGGCGACAGCCGGCTGTACCGCCTGCGCGACGGCGAACTGCGCCAACTCACGCGCGACCACAGCCTGTATCAGCTCTGGCTCGACAACGGGCGTCGGGGAACCGCGCCGCAGAAGAACATCATCGTCCGCGCCCTGGGCACAGGGGAGCATGTGGATCCGGACATCACCGTCCATTCACTGCTGCCGGACGACCTGTACCTGCTGTGTTCCGACGGACTGAACGGCATGGTTCCGGATCAGGCGCTGACCCGAATCCTCGCCCGTCAACCCCGACCGGGTCCGGACGAGAGCTGTGTCCGCCTGATCGACACCGCCAACCAGGCCGGCGGCCACGACAACATCACGGTCGTCGTGGCATGGTTCGCGCCGCGCTCCTGAAGACCGTCATGGGGCTGCGGTGACGATAAAACGCGCGTCGGCCAGGGCTGCCGCTCCCGACACGTCCAGAACGCGTTTCAGTTCCGGCAGATAGGCGGAAGCCGCTTCGGCCTCGGGCCGTGGAGTCGTGAACAGCGGCGAGGCACTGGCCATCACGACGATCATTTCACTTCCAAAGGGAGGACCGATGGTCCAGAACCGCCCGCCCGATTTGCGGTCGCCAAGACGGCGCACCGCGCCGGAGTCGACTTGGCCGCTCGTTTCCAGCGGGTTGGGCAGCAGGTGCACGACGTTGCCGTCGGCCGTGTAATAATCGACCTGCAAGTGGGCCGGAAAGTCCGGCGCCACGATGTCGAACGTCAGGCTCGTTCCGCCGCGGAACGACGCCTCCGGCGTCTCCAGGCGAATGGACACCGGAACAGGCGCTGACAGGTTCGCGGCGAGCAAGGGCCCGACCAGAGACAACGGCTCACAGAGGGCAGGGGCGGCGAGGCGGACCGAACTTTCCTGGGGCCAGCCCTGCGCGTGTTCCGCGACCAAAGCCGCGAGGCGTGCCCGCACGGATTCGCCAGCCGCAACACCGGAAACGGAAATGCGCCCATCCTGGAACGCGACGTCGACAATGGCGCAGTGGAGGTTATGCAATGCCGCGCGCAGTGGACCGAGGTTGGGGACGACCGGCTCGGCTGGCGTCGGCGCCACCCGAGCCGGGGTCGGTTCGGGTTCAGTCTTAGCGTCAACCTTCACCTCCACGTCCACCTGGGCCACGGCGACGGGTTCTGGTGCCGGTCCTGATGCCGGTGCTGGTGCCGATTCCGGGGAGGAATTGGAAACGGCTTCCTGTGCGACGGCGGGGAAAGCTGCCGGCGCTGACGTGGTCTGCGGTTCCGACCCTGGTTCAGCAGCGGATTCGGACGAAATGCTTTGGGGCGGCGTTTCCGACTGTTCGGCCACTGGCGCCGATAGCAGCGATGTCTGAACGGATGGCGGCGTGTTGCTGCCGCCTTGCCACAGCGTTGCGGCCACCGCCGTCGACGCGAGCGCCGCGGTGATCACCAACGGCATCCTGCCGAGTTTGCGCACGCCGAGTGTCACACCGGATTCCTCGCAAGCACGTTGAATCCGTTGTAGCGCGATTCACGAAAACCTCCAAGAGTAGAACATACCGGGGCATGCTGCGACTGCTACCGCGGAGGCGCCATAAATCATATAAGGGCGATTATGGAAAATTTTGTGCGGACTGAGTTGGGGTAGGGCTTCCGCCGGACTTCCGCTTCTTCTTGCGGTCGGTGACGACCACGGCCGGTGCCGGATCGTCGGCGTATTGGACGCTGGGTGGACGCGGTTTGCGACGCTGTGGCGGCGCCACGCTGCCGACTGGGACGATTTCCTGATGGTTTCGCGCGAAGGCGTCTCCGCATCGGCCGTGCTTCTGGGCGTCGGCAAGCTCCTGGTCGTTGAGCTGCCAACAGTCCACCGTTTGCACCGCGCACGCTGACGGCAGGAAAAGCGCCCCCATCAGCAGCACGCACTTCATCAGCGCGTTTGCCCCCATGGTCCGAAGCTCCGAAGGCTCTACGGCCGCCGCATCGGCACCGCCCCGCAACGGTGAACTATACGGTGCAAAGGCGCGCCCTGTTCCGTCGGCAAGCGGCTTCCGTTACGGGCCGTCGGCAGTAGCCCGTTTGCCGTGGCCGACGATTCCGCTGGCGGCGCTCGTCTCCAGCAGAGCCAGGAGGCCGGCCAACAACTCGGTCGGACGCGGCGGGCAGCCGGGAATGCGCAGGTCCACGGGCACCACCGCCTCGACGGGGCCGACGCAGGCGTAGCTGCCCTTGAAGACACCGCCGTCGATGGCGCAGTCGCCGCAGGCGACGATCCATTTCGGATCGGGCGTGGCGTCCCAGGTGCGGAACAGCGCTTCCCGCATGTTCTTGGTGACCGGGCCGGTGACCAGCAGCACGTCGGCATGACGCGGCGACGCGACGAAGCGGATGCCGAAGCGTTCCAGATCGTAGATCGGGTTGTTCAGCGCGTGGATCTCCAACTCGCACCCGTTGCAGGAGCCCGCGTCCACCTCGCGGATGGACAAGCTGCGGCCGAGCCGCGCCTTGGCGGCCTTCTGAAGCTTGTCGGCCAATTCGGCCAAGGCCGGTTCCGCGGGCGCCGGGGCCGTTTCGGTGACGGGGCCGACCGTCAGGGACTTCAGAATGTGCTTGAACACCGGCGAACTCCCAAAGGCGAACTCTGAAGGGCGACCTTTCAAGGGGCGGCCTTCTACAGGTCGTGGCCCGAATAGGAACAGTTGAACGACTTGTTGCACAGGGGGAAGTCGGCCACGATGTTGCTCTCGATTGCGGCTTCCAGAAGCGGCCACTGGAACCAGGACGGGTCGCGCGGGTGGCATCGGTCGACGGCGCCGTCGCCGTTCACGCGGACCCAGGTCATGATCTCGCCACGGAAAGACTCCACCAGCGCCAACCCTTCCCCCGGTCCTTCCCGCGGCCCTGCCCCGCCCTGCCCATCCATCACCGATGCCAGCGGCAACGGCGTGCTGCCGTCCAGCCCGCGCGGCACGCCAGGAAGGCGCTTCACGATCTGCTCGATCAGATCGATAGACTGTTCCACCTCTCGAATCCGGATCCAGACGCGGGCGTTGACGTCGCCGTCGGTCAGCACCGGCACCTCGAATTCCAGATCGTCGTAGGGGGCGTAGCCGGGATTGCGGCGTGCGTCGAGACCACGGCCGGAGGCGCGGCCGACATAGCCGCCGGTCCCGAACCGGTTGACCAGACCGGTCGAGACGATCCCCGTCGTCATGGTGCGGTCCTGCAACGACGCCTTTCCGTCGTAGATCGCAACCAGCGGCGCGAAACGCCGGCGCAGATCGGCGGCGAGGTCGAGCAGCAGCGTCGGGCCACGGTCGTGCAGGTCCACCGCCACGCCGCCCGGCACCACACGGTCCATCATCAGCCGGTGGCCGAAACAGGTGTCGGCCGCGCGCAGAACGCTCTCACGGAGCTGGCTCATTTCCGCCAGCATGAAGGCAAAGGCGGCGTCGTTGCACACCGCACCGATGTCGCCCACGTGGTTGGCGATGCGCTCCAGCTCCGCCATCAGCGCGCGCAGCCACACGGCGCGCGGCGGCACGCGGATGCCCAACGCCGCCTCCACCGCACGGGCGAAGGCGAGGCTGTGCGCCACCGTGCTGTCGCCGGACACACGGGCGGCCAGCCGGGCGGCATCCTGCACGGTCTTGCCGCGCATCAACCTCTCGATCCCCTTGTGGACGTAGCCGAGCCGCTCCTCCAGCCGCACAACCGTCTCGCCGTTGGCGGTGAAGCGGAAATGGCCGGGTTCGATGATGCCGGCGTGGACCGGGCCGACCGGGATCTGGTGCAGGCCTTCGCCTTCCACGGGCAGGAAGGTGTAGGGGCCGGGATTGGGCGCCGGTGCCCCCGGACGATCGGACAACGGGCGGCGCACGCCCCAGGCGTCGTGATCCAGCCAGGGCCGGGGGTCGGTCGTCCGCTCCGCCGTCAGCCCGTACAGGTCGTGGGCGGCGCGTTCCAGCCGGTTGGCGGCGGGCCGTACGGGGCTGAGGCTCGGGAAGCGGCCCTGCGGGCATTCCAGGCTGATCACCGCGATGTCGCCGGACAGATCCTCGCGGATGGCCGCGTGCACCTTGCGCGGCTCGCCCCACAAGCCGACGAGGCTCCAGGCGTTGCCCGCCAGTTCCTCGATGAATTGCCCCCAACCCTCGCGGGTCACGCGGTAGCGCGGCCAGGGGCGATGCTCCTCGACCAGGGTGCCGATCCGGTTCATCAGGCCGAACAGGGGCTGTTCTCCGTACATGCCGCCTCCCCTACCCCAGCAATGCCGCAACGGTCTGGAACCAAGCCACCAGCGGACCCGGCAGCCAGACGCCGGCCACCAGAACCAGCCCCAGATGCGCGAACAGCGGCACGAGGGAGCCCCGGATGGGCGCGCTCTCGCCGCCCGGTGCGCCGAAACACACCTGCTGCACCCGCAGCACCAGCGCGCCGAAGGCGACCAGGATGCCCAGCGTCAGCGGAATGGCCAGCAGCGGTTCCCGCGCGAAAGTGCTGGTGATCAGCAGGAATTCGCTCATGAAGATGCCGAAGGGCGGCAGCCCGGCGATGGCGACGCCGCCGATCAGCAGGCCCCAGCCCAGCACGGGGTGGCTGACGGTAAGCCCGCTGATCCTGTCGAGCCGCTGCGTGCCCTTCACCTGGGCAACATGGCCCACGGCGTAGAAGATGGCGGACTTGGTCAGGCTGTGCATGGCCATGTGCAGCAGCCCGGCGAAGTTGGCGAGCGGGCCGCCCATGCCGAAGGCGAAGGTGATGATACCCATATGCTCAATGGAGCTGTAGGCGAAGAAACGCTTGATGTCGCGCCGCCGGTACAACATCAGCCCGGCCAGCAGCAGCGAGGCCAGCCCCATGGTGATCATCAGCGGCCCCGGCGCGATGGCCCCGCCGTTCGCCGCCAGCAGCATCTTGAAGCGCAGCACGGCGTAGAGCGCCACGTTCAGCAGCAGGCCGGACAGCACGGCGGAGATGGGCGTCGGCCCCTCCGCATGGGCGTCGGGGAGCCACGCGTGGAGGGGCGCCAGCCCGACCTTCGTCCCATATCCGATCAGCAGGAACACGAAGGCCAGGTTCAGGATGTCGGCGTTGACCCTGGCGACATGGACCATCAGCTCCGTCCAGGTCATCGCGGCCATGCCCGGCCCCATCACGGGCTGGGCGGCCAAGTACATCAGGATCGTGCCGAACAGGGCCAGCGCGATGCCGACGCCGCACAGGATGAAGTATTTCCACGCCGCCTCAATGCTGGCGGCGGTGCGGTACAGGCTGACCATCAGCACGGTCGTCAGCGTCGCCCCTTCCACCGCCACCCACATGACGCCCAGGTTGTTGGCGCTCAGCGCCAGCAGCATGGTGAACATGAAGGCCTGGTACATGGCGTGGTAGAAGCGCAATTTGCCCGCGTCCAGCTTCTTGCTCGCGACCTCGTGGCCGATGTAGCTGGCGGAAAAGACGCTGGTGGTCAGGCCGACGAAGGCGGTCAGCGCGATCAGGTAGATGTTGAAGGCGTCCACCACGAACAGCGGGCTGCTGGAAGGCGGCGTTCGGAACAGGACCAGCGACGCGATCAGCGTGACGGCCGAGAAGGCCACGTTGAGCCAGGAGGCCAGCTTCCACCCCGGCACCAGCGCCAGGACGACGGCGGAGATCAGCGGGGTCGCGACGATGACGGAGATGACGCTCAATCGCTTTCTCCCCGGAAGCTCTCGATCTTCTGCATGTCGAGCGTGTCGAAACGCTCGCGGATGTGGAAGAGGAAGATGCCGAAGATGATGAAGGCCACCATGACGGAGAAGGCGACCGACATCTCCACGACCAGTGGCATGCCGGCGACGCCCACCGCGGCCAGAATCAGCCCGTTCTCGATCGACATGAAGCCGACGACCTGGCTGACCGCGTTCCGCCGGGAAATCATCATCAGCAGGCCCAGCAGCACCACGGACAGCGACAGGGCGAGGTTCTCGCGCGTCAGGGCCGTTGCGTCTTCCGTCACCGGCAGCACCAGCAGGATCGACAGCGTCACCAGCGACACGCCGGCCACCATGGTCAGCCCGATGCCCAGTGCCGGCTCGATGGTGCGGTGGATGTTCATCTTCACGATGATCCGGTGCAGCACGACCGGTATTACGATGGCCTTCAGCACCAGCGTCAGCAGCGCGGTGATGTAGAGGTGCGGTTCGTCGTGGGAAAAGGCCTGCCACGCCGCCGTCGCGGACAGGGCCAGGGCCTGGAGCGTGAAGACGTGCAGCAGGGAGAACAGCCGGCGCTGGTACAGCAGCGCGAAGCTCATCAGCAGCACCACGGCCCCCAGCATATGCGCGGCATCGTACCCAAGGTCGATCACCTCACACCCCCCGCGACACGTAGAGGAAGATCGCGCCGAGCAGGCTCAGCAGCAGGGCGCCGCCCAGGAACTCGCCCACGCGGAAGACGCGCATCTTGGCGATGGAGGTCTCGAACAAGGCCAGCAACGCACCGCCGACGGCCAGCTTCAGCGCGAAGGCGACCATGCCCCACAAGGCCGCGACGATGCCCTGCCCCACCCCCGCCGATGCCGTCGCCATGCCCCAGGGCACGAAGATGCAGGCGATCAGCCCCATGTAGAGCAGCATCTTCAGCATGCTCGCCGCTTCGACCAGCGCGAGGTGGCGGCCGGAATATTCCAGCACCATCGCCTCGTGCACCATGGTCAGTTCCAGGTGCGTGGCCGGGTTGTCGATGGGGATTCGGGCATTCTCGGCGATGGCCACCATGATCAGCGCGATCAGCGCGAGCGCCAGGGAAATGCGCAGCCCGACCACGCCGGACATCATGAAGTCCGCGATCTCCGCCAGCGACGTGGTGCGCACCAGAATCGAGACCGAGAAGACGACCATCAGCATGGCCGGCTCGGCCAGAGCCGCGATCATCATCTCGCGCGACGATCCGATGCCGCCGAAGCTGGTGCCGATGTCCATGCCGGCCAACGCCAGGAAAAAGCGGGCGGAGCCCAACAGCGCGATCAGCGCGATCAGGTCGGCGGTGGGGGCGAGCGCCAGTTGCGTGGTGAAGATCGGTACGAGGCCGGCGGCCAGCCAGATGGCCGTGAACATCAGGTAAGGCACGGCGCGGAACAGCCAAGAGGCGTTGCGGGCCAGCACCACCTCTTTCCGCAGCAGGCGCAATAGGTCACGGTATGGCTGGACCGGCGACGGCCCGCGCCGTCCCACCAGCCGCGCCTTCACCAGCCGCACCCATCCGGTCAGCAGCGGCGCCAGGGCCAGCACCAGCAGCATCTGAACGATCTGGTAGAGCGTGGCGAGCAGCATCGTCATCGTTGCGTCACCGCCACCATCACCAGCAGGACCACCAGCGCCAGGAACATCAGCGTCAGATACCGGCGGATGGTCATGAATTGCAGGACGTTCGCCCGTTCGGCCAGCCAGTTCACCGCCCGGACGATGGGCACGAAGATCATGGTCCACGCCGGGTCGGTCCAGGTGACCGACAGGCGGGCGGGGCGCGTTTCCCCCGGCTCCGGCATGTCCACGCGATCGCGGGCGTGGAAGACGGTGCTGCCGAAGGCGCGGCGGATCGGTTGGCTGAAGCTGGACGCGGTGTACTGGGTCACGGCGGCCGGATCCGGCCCGTCGAACCCGCAGCCCCAAGGAATCGACCAGCGCACCCGGTCGCTGGCGCGGCGATGGATCACCAGCACCAGCACGGACGACAGCAGGCCGATCACCACCAGCATGATCAGCCCGTTGTAGGAATTGCCGATGGCCGAGGTCGGGGCGAGCCAGAACCAGGGCTGGTAGGCACGGTCGTCGAAGGGACCGGCTTCCACCATCTGGCGCAGGGCGGGCTGGAACAGCCGGATCAGCGGAGTCGGCAGCACGCCGAGCGCGACGCACAGCACCGCCGGCACCACCATGCCCAACCGCATCGCCATGCCGATCTCGACCGCCGCGTTCGCCACGCGGGACCGCGGCCGTCCGAGGAAGGCCGTGCCGTAGAAGCGCACGAAGCAGGCCGCGGCAAGCGCCGTCGCCAGGGCGACGGCCGCACCGACCACCGCGATGCCGATCTTCAGCGACCATTCCGGCAGCGCCGGGCCGTTCAGGATCGCCTGGAACAGCAGCCATTCCCCGACGAACCCGTTGAGCGGCGGCAAGGCGGAGATGGCCGCGGCGCCGACCAGAGCCAGGAAGGCCGTGGTCGGCATCCGATGGATCAGGCCGCCGAGCTGGTTCAGGTCGCGCGTGCCGGTGGCGGTCAGCACCGCGCCGGCCACAAAGAACAGCAAGCTTTTGAACAGCGAGTGATTGACGACGTGCAGCAGCGCCGCCGCCAGGGCAAGGGCGGCGATGACCGGCGTGTGGCTGGCCTTAAACACCAGGGCGAGGCCCAGCGCGATGACGATGGCGCCGATGTTCTCCACCGTCGAATAGGCCAACAGCCGCTTCACGTCCTCCTGCATCAGCGCGTAGAGCACGCCCATCACGGCGGTCACCGCGCCGAAGGCCATCATCACGCCGCCCCACCACCAGTCGGGCTCGCCCAGCAGGTCGAACAGGACGCGGATCATGGCGTAGACGGCCACCTTGGTCATCACGCCGGACATCAGGGCGGAGACGTGGCTGGGAGCGGCCGGATGGGCCAGCGGCAGCCAGACGTGCAGCGGCACGATGCCCGCCTTCGATCCGGCCCCCAGCAGCACGAGAATCACGCCCAGTGCCGCCGCGGTCGCCGACGGAGCGTGGGCGCGGATGGCGGCGAAGCTGTAGTCGCCGTGCGCCGTCGCCAGCAGCCCGAAGGCCAGCAGCAGGCAGGCGGTCCCGAAGCTCGCCATGATCAGGTAGAGGCGCGCGGCGCGCTGCGTCTCCGCCTCCCGATGGTTGGAGAGCACCAGCAGCCAGGAGGCCAGCGACATGAACTCCCACGACACCAGGAAGGTGAAGGCGTCGTCCGCGACCAGCACCATGTTCATGCCCGCCAGGAACAGCGGGTAGAACGGCAGGACCGGGCCGGCGTGGGAATCATGGTGGGCGCGTGCGTACCCCCAGCCGAACAGGCTGGCGGTGATTCCGCCGAAGTTGACGACCAGCAGGAAAACGGCGGACAGCGCATCGGCGCGCAGATGTGCGTGGATCCAGGGCAGGCCCACCGGCAGCACCAACTCGTCCGCCGCCCCGCCGCCAGCCAGCCGCAGCGCGGCCCACAGTGCGGCCAAGGTACAGGCCCCCGCGGTGCCCCCGTAGACGATCCCGGACACCTGAGGCAGCCGTCGCGCCGCGACCCCTGTTGCCGCCATCACGAACAGAAAAGCGATTGCCGAAGCGACGAATCCCACAGGCACGAAACCGACTGTAGTAAGCCCACAGCAAGTAAGGATGTTTCTCGCCACCAACGCAAGCGGAAAAACTCTGTCGCGTTGATGTTGCGGCGGCACCGTGCGCAACTGGCAACGCGCGCATAGAATGGTGCCCGCACCCTCGACCGACGCCGTCTCGGTCGGAAAAGGGCGGCAGCCAAGGAGCCGGGCGACGACCCGCGCTCACCTTCCGGTATCACGAGCAACAAAATCGATGGAATTACACTTACAAGAGAACCGGCAACCGGATCAGCTATTGCTTGTCCGACGAAGTTTCGATCACTCCACGGCTGCTCAATTTGAACATTATTGCGACGGGAGCCGCATCCGCGGGAGCATTCGTCTCGCTGCTTCTGGAAACCGGCGTGGACCGCAAGCTTCTGGCGGCAAAGCCGGAGATGATAAGAGCGTTCGACACGGCGGCGAAATCGCTGGAGGGCCTCGTCAGAATCGACCCGTCCCTGTACGGCGTCAAGGATTGGGCGTCATAGACCCTTCACGTCTCATTTCTTTTGGTGGGAATTCTTCGGGCGTGCGTTCATCGGCATGGCGTTGGCCATGGTCGTCTTCAACGCCTATGAGATCACATCCCTGAAATCCCTGACGGACCGCGTGAGCTGGCGCAGCGCGCTGCTGATCGGATTCCTGTGCCGTCTTCTGCACAACAACGTGCTGATGGCTCTCCAGGCGCTCATTCCGAATGCCGCCTGATGGCCGCGGTGCAGACAAAAGAAAAGCGGCTCAGCCACAGATGAGGCGAGCCGCTTGAGTTTGATTCGGGAGGAAACGCAACCAAGTTGCAGGCGAAGATATAATGGCGTTATGGTTAATGATGCGTAAACAACGCGCCCTTTTTCATTGCACTCTCTTTATTGCAGCGAACTACCGCTTTCTTGCATCACACACCCAATTGCGCCGCATGACCGCTCCACCCCTGCCCATGCGATTCGGCGGCCGCCCTATTCCGCCCGTACCCGGCGGAGGAAACCGTTCACCACCTGCGTCAGGCCCGCCGCCTCGCCGGACATCGCTTTGGCCGACCCCAGCACCGACTGGGCCTCCGTTTCCGTGTCCGCCACCGCGCGCTCCTGACGCACCGCGCGCCGTCATACCCCAGATCGCCACTGGCCGGAGGCACCCCCTTCGCGGTATAGGAGCCGCCTTGTCCATTCACCAGTCATTGGTTTTCCATGCTGTCCATCAGCCAGCGCATCGCCGACGAGCTTTCGGTTCGTGAGTCCCAGGTCGCCTCGGCCATCAAGCTGCTCGACGAGGGATCCACCGTTCCCTTCATCGCCCGTTACCGCAAGGAGGCCACGGGCGGGCTCGACGACACGCAGCTGCGCACGTTGGAGGAGCGGCTCGGTTACCTGCGGGAGCTGGAAGACCGCCGCGCCTCGATCCTGTCCTCCATCCAGGACCAGGGCAAGCTGACGCCGGAACTGGAACTCCAGATCCGCCAGGCCGACACCAAGACCCGCCTGGAAGACCTTTACCTGCCCTACAAGACGAAGCGCCGCACCAAGGCGCAGATCGCCCGCGAGGCGGGGCTGGAGCCGCTGGCCGATCTGCTGCTGGCCGACCCCACCAAGGTGCCGGAATCCGAAGCCGCCGCTTTCGTCGACGCCGAGAAGCAGGTCGCCGACGTCAAGGCCGCGCTGGACGGTGCCCGCCACATCCTGATGGAGCGCTTCGGCGAGGACGCGGAACTGGTCGGCCGGCTGCGCGCCACCATGGCGGACAAGGGCATCGTCACCTCCAAGGTGATCGAGGAGAAGCGGGCCGAGGGCGCCAAGTTCTCCGACTATTTCGAATTCGACGAGCCCTGGGCGAAGCTGCCGTCGCACCGCGCGCTGGCGCTGTTCCGCGGCCGGACGCAGGGCGTGCTGGACATCCGGCTGGATCTGCCGGTCGAGGAAGGGCAGCCCCACCCGGCCGAACGCACCATCGCCGCCCACACCGGCATCCGCGACCAGGGCCGCCCAGCCGACAAGTGGCTGTCCGACGTGGTCCGCTGGACCTGGAAGCTGAAGATCGGCCCGCACGTCGAAACCGACCTGATGGGCGACCTGCGCGATCGCGCGGAGGACGAGGCGATCCGCGTCTTCGCCCGCAACCTGCACGACCTGCTGCTGGCCGCCCCGGCCGGCCCGCGCACGACCATCGGGCTCGACCCCGGTATCCGCACCGGCGTGAAAGTCGCGGTGGTGGACGCGACGGGCAAGCTGGTGGACACCACCACCATCTACCCGCACCAGCCGAAGAACGATTGGGACGGCTCCATCGCCGTGATCGCCGCCCTGGCGGTCCGCCACAAGGCGGAGCTGATCTCCATCGGCAACGGCACGGCCAGCCGCGAGACCGACAAGCTGGTCGCCGACCTGTTCAAGCGCCACCCGGAGCTGAAGCTGACCAAGCTGGTGGTCAGCGAGGCCGGCGCGTCGGTCTATTCCGCTTCCGAAACGGCGGCGGCGGAGTTCCCCACACTGGACGTGTCCTTGCGCGGTGCGGTTTCCATCGCCCGTCGTCTCCAGGACCCGCTGGCCGAACTGGTGAAGATCGAGCCGAAGTCCATCGGCGTCGGCCAGTACCAGCACGACGTCTCGGCCGGCAAGCTCGCCCGCTCGCTGGAAGCGGTGGTGGAGGACTGCGTGAACGCGGTCGGCGTGGACCTGAACACCGCCTCCATCCCGCTGCTGACGCGCGTGTCCGGCCTGAACGAGACCATCGCCCGCAACATTGTGGAATACCGCGATCAGAACGGCGCCTTCCGCTCGCGCAAGCAGCTTCTGGACGTTCCGCGCCTGGGGCCGAAGACCTTCGAGCAGGCGGCCGGCTTCCTGCGCATCCGCGAGGGCGAGAATCCGCTGGACACCTCCGCCGTCCACCCGGAAGCCTATCCGGTGGTCGAGCGCATCCTGAAGAAGACCGGCAAGGACCTGGGCAGCGTCATCGGCGACGCGCGCTTCCTCCGCGGGCTCAGCGCCGAGGACTTCACCGACGAACGCTTCGGCGTGCCGACGGTGGAAGACATCCTGAAGGAACTGGAGAAGCCCGGCCGCGATCCCCGTCCGGAGTTCAAGACCGCCGAGTTCAAGGAAGGCGTTGAGGAGCTGAAGGATCTCCAGCCCGGCATGGTGCTGGAGGGTGTCGTCACCAACGTCACCGCCTTCGGCGCGTTCGTGGACGTGGGCGTGCACCAGGACGGCCTGGTCCACATCTCCCAGCTCTCCACCAGCTTCGTGAAGGACCCGCACACGGTCGTGAAGGCGGGCGACATCGTGAAGGTCAAGGTGCTGGAGGTGGACATCCCCCGCAAGCGCATCGGCCTGACCATGCGCCTGACCGACGCGGCCCCGCGCCCCGAGCGGGCGCAGCAGGGACCGCGCGGCGATCGCCGGGAGGACCGCCCCCGCGACGACCGGCGCGGCCCGCCGCCGTCCTCGGGCAAGCCTCAGGGTAAGCCGGCACCGAAGCCCGTCCCCAAACCCGCAAAGGCGCCGGAGCCGACCAACAGCGCCTTCGCCGAGGCCTTCGCGCGCGCGCAGGCCGGCAAGAAGCGGTAAGGGCTGCGACCGTCGGGGCAGTGTATCACGGGTGCATCACGGTACCCTGCCCCGCGGCCCCCGGTCCGCCCCCGCTCCGTCATGGACGATCCGTGCACGAAACGTTAGGCTGGCGGAATGGGCAACGGCACGCGGTTCGGCACTCGATTCGAATGAGCTCTCCAGCAACCAAGATCGTGGGTGCCTACGCCGGCCTTGCCATTGTCTGGGTGGTGGGTTCCGACCTACTGCTGGACGCTGTGGGTGTCGGTGACCTGATCTTCGTCCAGAACCTCAAGGGCGTGGCCTTCGTCCTGTCCACCGCCTTTCTGTTGTGGACCTTCCTGCGGCGCGAGTTCGCGCGCCGGACCCTGTCGGAGGATGCGCTCCGCTCCACCATGGAACGGCTGGCCCAGTCCGAGGGCGATCTGCGCTCCATCATTGAAAACCTGCCCGATGCCTTTTACCGCACGGACCTCGACGGGCGCGTCACCATGGCCTCCCCCCATTTCGCGCGGGAGTTCGGCTTCGCGCCGGAGGAGGTGATCGGCGCCCGCATCGCCGACCACTATGTGGAGACGGACGGCCGCACGCGCTTCATCGCCGCGCTGGATGAGGCGGGCGGGCACATCCGGGATTACGGCATTCCCATGCGGCGCAAGGACGGCACCCAGCTGTGGGTGACTGCCAACGCCTACATCCGGCGCGACCCGGCGGGTCGGCCCATCGGCATCGAGGGCATCGCCCGCAACACCACTGCCCAGCACGCCATGGAGGAGCGCCTGCGCTACCTCGCCGGGCACGACGCGCTGACCGGCCTGTGCAACCGCATCCGGTTCGAGGACCGGCTCCAGCACGCCATTGCGCGTGCGCGGCGGGAGAACCGGACCTTTGCGCTGCTGTTCCTGGACCTCGACGGCTTCAAGGCGGTCAACGACACCTATGGCCATCACAAGGGCGACGAGGTGCTGGTGACCATCGCGCAACGCCTTGTCACCGTCCTGCGCGACAGCGACACCACCGCCCGCATGGGCGGAGACGAGTTCGCGGCCCTGCTGGAAGGCGACATTTCGGCCGGCGGCGCGCGCGGCGTGGCGGAAAAGCTGATCGCCGCCATCGACACGCCCCTGCCCGGCCTTGCGCTTTCGGTCTCGGCCAGCGTCGGCATGGCGCTGTACCCGTGGGACGGCACCGACGCCGACACGCTGCTGCGCTGCGCCGACCAGGCGATGTACCGGGCCAAGCGCCTGGGCAAGAACCGGTTGGAACTCGGCGCTACTTAACCGGTCAACTCAGCTGGGCTTGGCCGCCTCGAACACCAGCCGCAGGCCGAGCGCCCCGATGACCGACGCGGCCAGCCGGTCGATCCATGTCTTGGAACGCAGATAGGCCGCCCGCGGCCGGCCCGCGGAAAAGGCGACGGCAACGATGGCATACCAGCCGGCCTCGATCAGGAAGACGGCGGGCGGCAGGGCCAGCAGAACCCAGGCCGGCGGGGTGGCCGGCAGCAGCGCGGCAAAGATGCTGCCATAGACGATGGCCGTCTTGGGGTTGCTGAGCTGCGTCGCGAGCGCGAACAGGAACGACCGTGTAAACCCGCCGGGCTGCCCTTCCGCCCCGTTGGGAACGGTGATGGGCTCGGCGGCTCCGCGCCAGATCCGGACCGCGAGATAGACCAGATACAGCCCGCCGGCCACCTTGAGGCCCAGATACAGCCACCCGATCTGCGACAGCAGGGTGTGCAGGCCGAGCAGGGCGAGCGCCGCGAAGGTCACGCCCCCCACTCCCATGCCCAGCGCCGCCGCAAGGCCCGCCCGCCGCGATACGGCGATGGAGGTGCGCGCCACCAGCACGAAGCTCGGCCCCGGACTCATGGCGCCGATCGTCAGTGCACCAAGAATGCTCAACAAGGCGATCGACGCGTCCATGGCTGCGGCTCCACTGCTGCGGGTGCATCACATGCTACGGAGGCTCCCACGTCCTATCAGCAGCTCATTTGTCGCATTTCAACAAGGGAGCAAGCCGAAACAAGTGTTATCCAAATTTCACAATATGAAATAAAAATCCATTCACTTCCTCATGGTTCATATTCAAATAAATACTTTGGTGTGCCCTTTCAAAAAACAAATTAATTCACCATTTTTATTTTCACATCTCCCGAAGCCAGTTCGTCTCATGGATGTGCAAAAGCACACAACGTCTCAATTCGGGAGTAAATGATGTCCAACACTGCCGTCATCACGCTGGCTGAGATCGCTCCGGGTCAGACCTTCACCTATTCCATCAACACCCAGTCCGGCTGCTCCTACACGGTCAAGGTCGTGGACCAGGGCGGTCAGGTTCTGGTCGAAAAGACCGCCGGCGGCGTGAACTGGAACTTCACGACCGGTGTCGCGGCCGCGTCGACGGACGCCAGCCGCTTGCCGCTCATGCTGCAGATCACCGGCAACGGCGGCCCGACGCTGAGCGTGCTGGACTCCGTGCAGAAGCTGGGCAGCTACAACGCCACCTACATCACCAGCTACACGGTCTGCGTGGACGATGGCGGCACGGGTTCGGACCGCGACTTCCAGGATCTGGTCGTCACGCTGAACGCCTACCGTTCCGTGGGCTGATCGGGCCTGCGCTGATTGCCAGCGAGGCCGGCGGGCCGCCATCATTGCGATGGCGGCCCGTTTGCTTTGCTGCTTCCTACTCCGCCGCCATCATCACGGCAGCGCCCTTGCGCGATCGCGCCCGGGACCCGGATCCCGGCCTGGAGCCCTTGGCGGCGGATGCGTCGGCCGGAAAAAGACCCAGCGTGCGGCCCACCTCCTCCTGCGTCGGCTGGCGCCGGTAGGCGGCGACGTAGCGGTCCAGCGCGGCGAGGCATTCGGCGATGGTGCCGGACCCCACGGCCTTGCAGTCCTCGAACGCATGGGGTTCGGGACGGAACCAGTGGGTGATGTAGCACTCCTCGGAGCCGTTCAGGCTGAGGGTGAGGGCGAAGCGGCCCTCGTGCCCGATACGGGCGTGCGCCGTGCGCAGCCGGGCCTGGACCTCCTCGATCATCATGGCGTCGGGTTCCTTATCTTCAGGCCGCTTCCTTCAGCAGCCGTTCTTCCAACCGCCGAGCCCACTCGGCGTCACGGGCGAGCGATTCGACCAGCGCGCGGGCCGGCGCCGCCGTTTCCGCGGGCGTGTCGGGGCGG
>Ga0065721_10004371_pt1 | contig 29568 bp, 24 predicted proteins | sample Mesricmetagenome_FD_59108 | JGI IMG/M metagenome (GOLD analysis project Ga0065721, IMG submission 59108) | Mesophilic microbial community from rice straw/compost enrichment Sample: eDNA_1 v2 (version 2) | ecosystem: Engineered > Solid waste > Grass > Composting > Bioreactor | place: USA: Davis...
CCCGTCGCGGGGCTCGCGTCGATGCCGGACAGCGGCGGGTAGGCCAGCCAGCCGGTCTGCGCGAACTCGCCGACGAACAGCGAGATCATGACCAGCACGGCGCCGCCGACCGTCATCCAGAAGCTGAAGTTGTTCAGGAACGGGAACGACACGTCGCGCGCGCCGATCTGCAGCGGCACGACGTAGTTCATCAGGCCCGTCACGAACGGCATCGCCACGAAGAAGATCATGATCACGCCGTGGGCGGTGAAGATCTGGTCGTAGTGATGGGCGTTCAGGTAGCCCTCGCTGCCACCGAAGGCGATGGCCTGCTGAAGGCGCATCATGACCGCGTCGGCGAAGCCGCGCAGCAGCATGACGAGCCCCAGCACCATGTACATGATGCCGATGCGCTTGTGGTCGACGGTGGTGAACCACTCCTTCCAGAGATAGCCCCACAGGCCGAAGCGGGTGATCGCCGCGACCAGCGCGATGCCGCCCAGCACGACCGCGACGAAGGTCGCGACCACGATGGGCTCATGATAGGGGAAGGCCTCCAGGCTCAGACGCCCGAAGATCGCGTGTGTGATATCGAACATGCCGGTTGGCCGCTCAGGAGTTGGAGGGGCGCGGCAGGCCCGCGCCAGTGATGGGGGTCGAGCCGCCGGGCGCCGGAGCCTTGAGGCTGGCCGGCTGCTCCGTCACGGACGCGCTGCCGCCGCCCTGGGCGGGCATCTCGTGATGCGACCCGTGCTGGGCGGTGTCGTGCTGCGCCGTGCCGTGCTGAGTCGGCTCGTGCTGGGCCGGCTCCTGCGTCGTCGACGCGTGGCCTTCGTGGCTGGCGGCAGCGTGGCCGCCATGGCCGCCATGGCCCATGCCGCCGCAGGGCTTGCCGGGCTCGACGCACATGCCGAGGATCGCCTTGTACAGGCCGGCATCCACCGACCCGAAGCGGCGCACCGGATCGTTCACGCTCGGCTTCTCAAGCTGCAGGTAGCCGGTGCGGTCCAGCGAACCGCCGCCCGCCTTCACGTCCGCGACCCACTTCTCGAAGCCGTCGTGCGACAGGCCCTGGAAGTTGAAGCGCATCTGCGAGAAACCGGCGCCGCTGTAGTTGGCGGAGAAGCCCTTGTACGTGCCGGCCTTATTGATGACCGCATTGAGCTGCGTCTGCATCCCCGGCATCGCATAGACCTGACCGGCCAGAGCGGGGATGTAGAAGGAGTTCATCACGGTCGAGGCGGTGATGTTGAAGCGGATCGGCCGGTCCACCGGGGCGGCCAACTCGTTCACCGAGGCGATGCCGAATTCCGGATAGATGAACAGCCACTTCCAATCGAGCGCCACCACGTTCACCTCCAGCGTCTTGGCGCTGGAATCGACGGGGCGGTTCGCCGCGATGCGGTCGATCGGACGGTAGGGGTCGAGCAGGTGCGACGTCATGTAGGTCAGCGCACCCAGGCAGATGATGATCAGCAGCGGCGCCGCCCAGATGACCAATTCGAGCTGCGTCGAATGGTCCCATTCCGGTTCGTAGCGCGCTTTGGTATTCGACTGGCGATAGCGCCAGGCGAACAGCACCGTCAGCGCCATGACTGGCACGATGATGATCAGCATGAGCAGGGTGGAGATGACCACAAGGTCACCCTGTTGCTGAGCCACGTCGCCGGACGGGTTCAGCACGACCAGGTTGCAGCCACTCAGCGCCGCCATCAGGGGCACCAGGGCAAGGACGCGAAAACGGCTCAAGGCAGGACCTGTTAACAAAGGTTTGCTTTGGGCGGAACAGCTAGTCCCCACTCCGCAGGTAGGACATTGGACAATTTGTCCAATGCCCCGATCCGTCGACACGCGACACATCTTGGGCGTCCGGTGCGGCCTATCGCCGCGCCGGTGCATGCTTACGTTGCAACTGCCCAACCGGTGCTGAGATCATGGGGTCCTCAACTGCGGCGGCTGAACGCGACGCACGACTGGTCAACGCTCGCCATCACGGAGTAAATCCGGGCGAGATCGCCATCGGCGTCATTATCGGCCGGACTTCCGAATTTTTCGACTTTTTCGTTTACGCCATCGCTTCGGTCATTGTGTTCCCGAAGCTTGTGTTCCCCTATGTCGATGCGCTGACCGGCACGCTTTATTCTTTTGCGATTTTCGCGCTCGCCTTCGTGGCGCGACCGCTCGGCAGCGTCATCTTCATCGCCATCGACCGCGCGTACGGCCGCAGCGCTAAACTTACGCTTGCGTTGTTCCTGCTGGGCACCGCGACCGTCGCCCTGGCCTTCCTGCCGGGCCACGCGCAGATCGGCGCCTATTCCGCATGGCTGCTGGCACTGTTCCGCATCCTGCAGGGCATCGCGCTGGGCGGCAGCTGGGACGGTCTCGCCTCGCTGCTGGCGCTGAACGCGCCGGAGAATCGCCGCGGCTGGTACGCGATGATTCCGCAGCTCGGCGCCCCTCTCGGCCTGATCGTGGCCAGCGGGCTGTTCGCCTATTTCGCCGGCAACCTGTCGGCCGAGGACTTCTTCAGCTGGGGCTGGCGCTACCCGTTCTTCGTGGCCTTCGCGATCAACGTCGTGGCCCTGTTCGCGCGCCTGCGCCTCGTCGCGACGCCGGAATTCACCCATCTGTTTGAAAGCCGCGAACTGCAGCCGGCCCCGGTGGCGGACACGGTGTCGTCGGAAGGCAAGCGCATCGTGATCGGCGCCTTCGCGCCGCTGGCCAGCTTCGCGCTGTTCCACATGGTCACGGTGTTCCCGCTGTCGTGGATTTTCCTGTTCACGCAGAACGCCCCGTCGGAGTTCCTGGTGATCGAGGCGATCGCCGCCTTCTTCGGCATCCTGGCCATCATCGCGTCTGGCTACATCGCCGACAAGGTCGGCCGCCGCACCCTGCTGGGCAGCTGCGCCGCGGTCATCGCCGTCTTCAGCGGCTTCGCGCCGCAGCTTCTGGACGGCGGCCCGACCGGCGAGGCCATCTTTATGGTGATGGGCTTCGTGCTGCTCGGCCTGTCCTTCGGCCAGTCGTCGGGTGTCGTCGCCTCGCAGTTCTCGCGCTACTACCGCTACACCGGTGCGGCCCTGACGTCGGATCTGGCCTGGCTGTTCGGCGCCGGCTTCGCGCCGCTGGTGGCGCTGATCCTGTCCAGCCACTTCGGCCTGATCTCGGCCGGTGCCTACCTGCTGTCGGGCGCGATCTGCACGCTGGTGGCGCTTTGGTGGAACAAAACGCTCGGGTAATCCCCCACGGCGCTTGGGACTATCGTTAAGAAAAGCCCGCCGATGATTGCCATCGGCGGGCTTTTTCCGTGTTGGGGCATCACAGGCTGCAGGTCATCACTGGGTACCGCCTTGCCCGTCCCGGCGTTGCAGCAGGCGTTGGGAACGTCCGCGTCGAAAAGAGGCTCTCCGCGGTGCGGATAGCCTGGGCAGCGACCGATTCGTGCATCAGCGGCCCTTGGGATAGATCTGATCGAAGACGCCGCCGTCGGCGAAATGCTTCGCCTGGGCCGCGCGCCAGCCGCCGAACTCCTCGTCGATGGTCAGCAGCTTCACGTCGGCGAACCGCCCGGCGTACTGGCGGGCCAGTTCGGGGTGGCGCGGGCGGTAGAAGTTCTTGGCCGCCTCCTCCTGCCCATCGCGGGTGTACAGGAACTGGACATAGGCCTCGGCGACCTTGCGGGTGCCCTTGCGGTCCACGACCGAATCCACCACCGCGACCGGCGGTTCCGCCAGGATCGACAGGGAGGGCACGATCATCTCGAACTTGTCGGCGCCGAATTCGCGCAGCGCCAGGAAGGCCTCGTTCTCCCAGGCCAGCAGCACGTCGCCGATCTCGCGCTGGAAGAAGGTCAGGGTGGAGCCGCGCGCACCGCTGTCCAGCACCGGGACGTTGCGGTACAGGTCGGTGACGAATTGCTGCGCCTTGGCCGCGTCCTTGCCGCTGGTCTCCAGCGCGTAGGTCCAGGCGGCCAGATAGTTCCAGCGGGCGCCGCCGGAGGTCTTCGGGTTCGGCGTGATGACCTGCACATCCGGCTTCACCAGATCGTTCCAGTCCTTGATCTGTTTCGGGTTGCCCTTGCGGACCAGGAACACGACGGTCGAGGTGTAGGGAGAACTGTTGTCCGGCAGCCTCGACTGCCAGTTCCGGTCGATCAGGCCGGCGTCGGCGATGGCATCGATGTCGTAGGCCAGGGCCAGCGTCACCACGTCGGCGTCCAGCCCGTCGATGACGGAACGCGCCTGCGTGCCCGACCCGCCGTGCGACTGCCTGATGACCACACCTTGCCCGGTCTCGGCCTTCCAGGTCTTGGCGAAGGCCGGGTTGAACTCGGCATACAGTTCACGGGTCGGGTCGTAGGACACATTCAGGATCGTGTCCCCTCCCGCCGCCCACGCCGTTGCCAGCGCGGCAAGGAGCAGCCCACCCACCAGGGCACCCAGGCCGAAACGCGATCCCATGTGCGAATTCTCCCTCCGCATTCTGAGCCGCCATTAGAACACCACAAAAGTCTATGTTGCAAGTTGGCTTTAATTAATCTTAGTGTGATTCATGGAAATGCACGCACGCATTCACATTGAGAGCATGTTGTTATGCGGGTCACAGGCCGCCTCGCCTCTCATCCGCCAAACACATCCCACTCAACACCCATAACAGGAATGGGAGTTCGTCGGCTTCGAACGGGATACCGTTGTGTGCGGCGTTCGGCTTAGGATGCGGCCCTGCGGTACCGACCGATTTCACAACCGCCCGCCCCATGCTTCCGGCACGCACGGTTCCGGTACGCAGGGGCAAACAGCACATGGACAGGATATGCCCGACAGTTCCGCGATCAGCCTTCACGCCTCGGCCTGCCCGCACGATTGCCCGTCCACCTGCGCGCTGGAGGTGGAGGTCGTCGGCGGCACCCGCATCGGCCGGGTGCGCGGTTCGGCGGACAACAGCTACACGGCCGGGGTGATCTGCGCGAAGGTCGCCCGCTACGCGGAACGCGTGCACCATCCCGACCGGCTGACCCGGCCGCTGCGCCGCACCGGGCCGAAGGGCTCCGGCCAGTTCGAGCCGATCTCCTGGGACGACGCGCTGGACATCGTGGCCGAACGGTTCCTGGAGGCCGAACGGCGCCACGGGCCGGAGACGGTCTGGCCCTACTATTACGCCGGCACCATGGGGCTGGTGCAGCGCGACGGCATCAACCGCCTGCGCCACGCCCGGGGCTGGTCCGGCTTCTTCTCCACTATCTGCACCAACCCGGCTTGGTCCGGCTGGCTGGCGGGCGCCGGTCGTCTGGCCGGGGCGGACCCGCGGGAGATGGCGAAGTCCGACCTCGTGGTGATCTGGGGCACCAACGCCGTGTCCACCCAGGTCAACGTCATGACCCACGCCGTCCGCGCCCGGAAGGAACGCGGGGCGAAGATCGCCGTAGTGGACGTCTATCGCACGCCGACCATGGATCAGGCCGACATCCCGCTGCTGATCCGGCCGGGAACGGACGGGGCGCTGGCCTGCGCGGTGATGCACGTCCTGTTCCGCGACGGCCTTGCCGATCGCGACTATCTGGCCAGCCACAGTGACGACCCCGCCGGGCTGGAGGCACATCTGGCCGACCGCACCCCGGAATGGGCGGAGGCCATCACCGGCCTGCCCGCCGCAGAGATCGAGTCCTTCGCCCGGCTGGTCGGGCAGACCAAGCGTTCCTTCTTCCGGCTGGGCTACGGCTTCACCCGGTCCCGCAACGGGGCGGTGAACATGCACGCGGCCTCCTGCATTCCGGTGGTCAGCGGGGCCTGGCGGGTGGAGGGCGGCGGCGCCTTCCATTCCAACAGCGGCATCTATCGCTGGAACAAGACGCTGATCGAGGGGCTGGACCTGCGCGTCCCGAGCGTGCGCATGCTGGACCAGTCGCGCATCGGCCCGATCCTGGAGGGCGACGCCGACGCGCTGGCCGGCGGCCCGCCGGTCACCGCCATGCTGATCCAGAACACGAACCCGGTCACCATCGCACCCGACCAGACGCGCGTTCGGCGAGGCTTCGCCCGTGACGACCTGTTCGTCTGCGTGCACGAGCAGTTCATGACCGAAACGGCGCGGATGGCCGACATCGTGCTGCCGGCCACCATGTTCCTGGAGCACGACGACCTCTATCAGGCCGGCGGCAACCAGCACATCCTGTTCGGCCCGGCGCTGGTCGACCCGCCCGGCGAGTGCCGCCCGAACCATGCGGTGATCCGCGCGCTGGCCCAGCGCCTGGGCAGCGACGAGCATCCCGGATTCCACATGACCGCGCGGGAACTGATCGACGGCACCCTGCGCCAGTCCGGCCGGGGCACGCTGGAGGATCTGGAGGCCGCGCGTTTCCTCGACGTGCAGCCTGACTTCGACACGGCGCACTACGTCGACGGCTTCGCCTGGCCGGACGGCAAGTTCCGCCTGCGCCCCGATTGGCCGAAGGTGCCCTACTCCGCCCCCTCCACCTTCGGGCCGGTGGAGGAGATGCCGCGCTTCCCCGACCACTGGGCGGTGATCGAGGAGGCGGACGCCGAGCATCCCTTCCGCCTCGTCACCGCGCCCGCGCGCAACTTCCTGAATTCCACCTTCACCGAAACGCCCACGTCCCAGACGCGGGAAAGCCGCCCGTCCCTGCTGCTGCACCCCGACGATGCGGTGGCGCTTGGCGTGGCGGACGGCGACCGGGTGGAGGTCACGAACCGGCGCGGCGCGGTCTTCCTGCACGCGCGGCTGTTCGACGGCGTGCGACGCGGCGTGGTCGTGGCGGAATCCATCTGGCCGAACCGCGCCCACGAGGGCGGGCGCGGCATCAACACCCTGACCGGCGCCGACGCGGTCGCCCCCTTCGGCGGCGCCGCCTTCCACGACAACCGCGTCCAGGTGCGGACGGCCGACGCGTAAAGGCGGCGGCGGAGCCCCAGGCTTTCCGGTCTGAGGGCTCCGCTCCGCAGTCTTACGACCGGTTCTTCAGCGCGGCCAGACGGTCCGAGAGGTTGCTCGGCGTCGGCTTGGCGCCGGTCGCCGCGGCCAGGGCGGCCTTGATGTTGGGGTCTTCCTCTTCCGGCTTGCTGGGCTTCAGCAGGCGCGCCTTGCTGTTGGCGGCCTCCGCGGTGGCGAGGTCGCGGGCAGCGGCATCCTGCATGGCCTTCAGCGCGGTGCCGAGGCTGGAGGTCGCTCCGCTGAGCCCGGCCGCCTGCCGCGCGGCCTCGGCGCGCTGCTGGGCCATGTCACGCTGCTGCGCCGCGCGGCCCATGTCGCGCTCGGCCCGCTGAAGCTCGGCACGCGCCGCCTTCAGCTTGTTGCCGGCCTCGGCGTAGGTCTTCTCCAGCATGTCCAGGAATTCCCGCGCATCGACGGCGTCGCGCTCCTCGCGCTCGATGTCCGGCGACATCTGCTCCAGCATGCCGACCAGCGTCTCCAGGCTCTTTTCGAGCTGCGCCTTGCGGCCGGCGTCGGTCTCCGTCTCCATCTGCTTCTGGATGTGCTCGGCCGCGGCCATGCGCTGGCGGGAGAGCTGGCCGATGGCGTCCGCCTCCTTCTGCTCCTTCTCATAGGATGCACGGGCCTGCGCGACCTGGAGGCCGAGCTGGTCGAGATGCTCCTCCATGGTGCGCAGTTCGGCCTCGGTGGCGGCCTTCGGATCCCAGCGGACCAGAGCCTCCACAGCGGACTGGACGGCCTGATCGGTTTTCACGCCGAGGAGATTGCGGATGAACGAAATCATGGTAGCGATTCCTCTTCTGTGTTTTGGGCCGTTCTGGGATTTGGGCCGGACGGCCTCAGCCCGCCATGGCGCCGGCGTTGAGCAGGGCGACGGCGATCTGGAGACCCGCCAGCGCCGTGCCCGCCGCCACGTTTCCGGTTTCGATCATGGTGCGCAGGTCGCGGAACAGCCAGATGGCGATCAGGAAGGTAAACAGCTGAAAGATCAGGGCCACCGTGCCCCAGATCACGATGTCGACCAGCGCCAGGCTGGTGGCCAGTGTCGCCGCCAGCGGGATCGCCAGCGCCACGACGGTGCCGCCCAGCACGATGCCCGCCGCCTGGTTGCCGTTGGCCAGCAGTTCGCGTTCGTGCATCGGCGTGACGGCGACGTAGACCGCCACCCCCACGAAGAACAGCACCAGGGTCGCCCCGAAATGCAGCAGCAGAAGCGGCAGGCCGGATTCGAGGCCTTGCAGGATTTGCGCGAAGCTGGTGTCCATGGTGGGGTCCATCCGGGCTGGCTCAGGTCGGTATATTGGGATGCGTGACCGTCAGGTCAGGATCTCAGGCAAGTAGCATCACGCAAGGGATGTCAGGCGAGTGACAGGGATGCGGGGTTGATGTCGATCCCGGCGCGGATGTCCACCCAGGCCTGCCCCGTGTCCTCGATGGCGGAAACGAGGATGTATTCGGTTTCCGGTGCGGGGTCCGCAGCACCGGTCGGTGCGGAATAGAGCATCGCGGTCACCCGGCGGGTGCGGCTGCCGCGATGGTCGGTCAGCGTTTCCTCGAAGGCCAGCGGCTGCACGCGGGTGTCTCCGCGGCTCCAGCGCCGGTCGTACAGCTTCCCGTCCTTCGTCTGGAACTGCGGGTAGCCGATCATCCCCTCGCGGTCGTCCAGCCAGAAGCCCCATTCCTCGGCGTCGGCCGGGTGCACCTCGTCGAGCGCGGAGAACCAGCGGCATTCGTCCGGGCTTCCGTCCGGCCCCAGATGCAGCTGGAAGAAACCCTGCCCGCCCTGGAGGTACAGCCGGTGCAGCGTCACGTCGCCGTCCTTCAGCGTCGCGACGGCCTCCACGCTGACCAGCGTGTCGCTGCCCGCCCCGCTGGGCGGCGTGACCTTGGTCGTGCCGCCGGCCAGCAGGAAGGGCGTCGGGTCCAGCGTGATGGTCATGCCGACACGGAACAGCGACGGCTCGTACTTCGCGCCGGAGACCTTGTTGCGGATGATGTTGGCGGCGGTGCCCAGTGGAGACCGGTTCATGGACGAGCTTCCCTGTGTGGGGGCGGAGCGGCGGCGCAGCGCGTAGAAAGCATAGCCGCCGGCCCCGACGAGCAGCAGCAGAACGACGACTGAACCGAAGCCGATGTCACCGGACTCTTGTGCCTGTTCCTGGGAGGCCCGCGCGTCGGTCACGGAACTGGCCGTGTCGGCCTGCGCGACCTCCTTCGGGACGCCCGGCGGCAAGTAATTGGGGTCGCGCGGCTGGCTTTCCTGCTCGCGCAGCCGCGCGTCCAGATCGTCGAGGCGGCGGCGCAGGTCCGGGTCGTCCTGGGCGCGGCGCTCGGCCTCTGCGCGCCATTGCCCGTAGCCGGGGTCGCCCTGATGGTTGTGGAACCAATCCGCGTAGCCCGGCCGGGTCAGGTTGTCGAGCAGGAACCAGAGGAACAGCCCGTCCCACACGCCGAAGCGCGGCGCGCTGCGGTAGGCCCAGCCCGGCGCGGTCCAGCCGCCGTACCAGCCGCCCGGCGCGTAAGGCCCGCTGGGCGCGTAGGTTCCGCCCGAGCGGCGCGAACCCCAGCCGGAGGTCCAGTTGCCGCCCCATCCCCCGCCCCAGCCGGAACCGCTGCTGGGCCGCTGCGCCGTGCTTGGCGGCGGTGCGGTGACCGGCGGTGTCCGCTCCCGCTCCTGCTGCGCGCGGTAGCGTTGCAGCGCATCGCCGCTCGACCGGCGGGAGAGCGACAGGTCGCTGCCCCCCTGCGGCGCGGTGCCGGGCGAACCATAGGACGGCGGCGCGCTGGGCCGCGCGTAGCCCCCACTCGTGGAAGGCCGGCTGTAGCCGCCGACCGAAGGCACGCGGGAGGAGCTTGACGGCCCCGTTGAGAAGGACGGCGTGCGCGAGGGCCGGCTGTAGCCCCCGCTTGAACCGCGGCTGCTGCTGCCGGCACGCGCTTCCGCCGTGTCCGGCCACGCGACGACCGCGCTGCCCAAGGCAACGGAAAGCGCCGTCCCGGACAGTCCGGACAGCGCCGGTCCCGGCGCCACGGGCGCACACGCCAGCAGAACGCTGAGCAGAGAGGCAAGAATCCGGTGTCGGAAGGGCATGGGGGCCGATTTCGGATGGGAAGTCTTCATCGAAAACGCCACCGGCGCGCCTTTGGTTCGCAGTGGGCCCTATTTGGAAGCGCGACCTTTACCGTTCAAGGGAGCATTCCGTCAATGCGGCAAACAGTGCGGCCGAACAGTGCGGACCTGCGACTTCATTGCAAAGACGATGTGGTCGCCAGGAAATCGCACGGTCCGCACAGGGCCGTCCGGAGCAAGTTGTAATACCACTTCTATGGCGCTGGACTGAAAACCGCACAGAGAATCGCGCGTTAACTTGACGATTCCAAAGCGGCGACGTATGACATTTGCGTTCCGCGGTGGATCCTTCGGGGAAGAGGGGTCGGCGGCGTGGGATGCGCACTTGCTCTTCCATTTTTTGTCCCTGGACAGGTCCTGTTCCGGGACAATGCCGGCCAGTAACCGGCCAATGCGAAGCTGACGGTCGCCCGAAGAACCGGAGCAACGGTTGCGGCATCCCAAGTCGGGGGGAACGAAGACGTATGAAAAACCTTGGATGAGAGGATCGAACCGTGCTTGAAGCTTACCGCCAGCATGTCGCTGAGCGTGCCGCGCTCGGAATTCCGCCCCTGCCGCTTTCGGCCAAGCAGACCGAGGAGCTGGTCGACCTCCTGCTCAATCCCCCCAAGGGCGAAGAAGATTTCCTGGTCGACCTGATCACCCACCGCGTCCCGGCGGGCGTGGACGACGCCGCCAAGGTGAAGGCCGCCTTCCTGGCCTCGCTCGCCAAGGGCACGGAGTCGTCGCCGCTGATCTCCCGCGTCAAGGCGACGGAGCTGCTGGGCACCATGCTCGGCGGCTTCAACATCAAGCCGCTGATCGACCTGCTGGAAGATGCGGAGTGCGGCGAGGCCGCCGCCGCCGGCCTGAAGACCACGCTCCTGATGTTCGACTACTTCCACGACGTCAAGGAACTGGCCGACAAGGGCAACGCCAACGCCAAGGCCGTGCTCCAGTCCTGGGCCGACGCGGAGTGGTTCACGTCGCGTCCGGAGGTTCCGGCCAGCCTGACGCTGACCATCTTCAAGGTTTCCGGCGAGACCAACACCGACGACCTGTCGCCGGCCCCGGACGCCTGGTCGCGCCCGGACATCCCGCTGCACGCGCTGGCCATGCTGAAGAACCCGCGCCCCGGCATCGAGCCGGAAGAGGCTGGCGTCCGCGGCCCGATCAAGCAGCTTGAGGATCTCAAGGCGAAGGGCAACCTCGTCGCCTATGTCGGCGACGTGGTCGGCACCGGTTCCTCGCGCAAGTCGGCCACCAACTCCGTGCTGTGGTGGACGGGCGAGGACATCCCCTACGTCCCGAACAAGCGCTTCGGCGGCGTGTGCCTGGGCTCCAAGATCGCCCCGATCTTCTACAACACCATGGAAGACGCCGGCGCCCTGCCGATCGAACTCGACGTTTCCAAGATGGAGACGGGCGACGTGGTCGAACTGCGCCCGTATGAGGGCAAGGCCCTGAAGAACGGCGAGGTGATCGCCGAGTTCACGGTCAAGTCCGACGTGATCTTCGACGAGGTCCGCGCCGGCGGCCGCATTCCGCTCATCATCGGCCGCGGCCTGACCGGCCGTGCGCGCGAGGCGCTGGGTCTGGCCCCGTCGACCCTGTTCCGCATGCCGTCCTCCCCGGCCGACAGCGGCAAGGGCTTCTCGCTGGCCCAGAAGATGGTCGGCCGCGCCTGCGGTCTGCCGGAGGGCAAGGGCGTCCGTCCGGGCACCTATTGCGAACCGAAGATGACCACGGTCGGCTCGCAGGACACCACCGGCCCGATGACCCGCGACGAGCTGAAGGATCTGGCCTGCCTCGGCTTCTCCGCCGATCTGGTCATGCAGTCCTTCTGCCACACCGCGGCCTATCCGAAGCTCGTGGACGTGAAGATGCACCGCGAGCTGCCGGCCTTCATCTCCACCCGCGGCGGCGTGAGCTTGCGTCCGGGCGACGGCGTCATCCACTCCTGGCTGAACCGCCTGCTGATGCCGGACACCGTCGGCACCGGCGGCGACAGCCACACCCGCTTCCCCATCGGCATCTCGTTCCCGGCCGGCTCGGGCCTCGTCGCCTTCGCCGCCGCCACGGGCGTCATGCCGCTGGACATGCCGGAGTCGGTGCTGGTCCGCTTCAAGGGCCAGATGCAGCCGGGCGTCACCCTGCGTGACCTCGTCAACGCGATCCCGCTCTACGCCATCCGCCAGGGCCTGCTGACGGTGGAGAAGAAGGGCAAGAAGAACATCTTCTCCGGCCGCATCCTGGAGATCGAGGGTCTGCCCGACCTGAAGGTGGAGCAGGCGTTCGAGCTGTCCGACGCCTCGGCCGAACGTTCCGCCGCCGCCTGCACGGTGCGCCTGAACTCGGCGCCGATCGTCGAATACATGCGCTCCAACATCACCCTGATGAAGTGGATGATCGCGAACGGGTACGAGGACGCCCGCACGCTCGGCCGCCGCATCAAGGCGATGGAAGCCTGGATCGCCAACCCGCAGCTGCTGGAGCCGGACGCCGACGCCGAGTACGCCGCGGTGATCGAGATCGATCTGGCCGACATCAAGGAGCCGATCGTCGCCTGCCCGAACGATCCGGACGACGTGAAGCTGCTGTCCGAGGTTGCCGGCGACAAGATCGACGAGGTCTTCATCGGCTCCTGCATGACCAACATCGGCCACTTCCGCGCGGCCGGTAAGGTCCTGGACGGCAAGTCCGACATCCCGACCCGCCTGTGGATCGCCCCGCCGACGAAGATGGACGCGATGATCCTGAACGAGGAGGGCTACTACAGCGTGCTCGGCAAGTCCGGCGCGCGCATGGAGATGCCGGGCTGTTCGCTGTGCATGGGCAACCAGGCGCAGATCCGCAAGGGTTCGACCGCCATGTCGACCTCGACCCGCAACTTCCCGAACCGCCTGGGCATCGACACCCGCGTCTACCTCGGCTCCGCCGAGCTGTCGGCCGTCTGCGCCCTGATGGGCAAGATCCCGACCGTGGCCGAGTACATGGAGCAGGTGAGCGTGGTCAACCAGAAGGCCGCCGACATCTACCGCTACATGAACTTCGACCAGATCAAGGAGTTCCAGGACGTCGCCGACACGGTCGCGGCGTAACGTCCCCACAACCTGCACTCCTTCCCCTCCCCTCCGCCCAGCGGGGGAGGTTGGGAGGGGAGCCGGTGAAAGAACGCCTGTCGAAAAGAAAAGCCCCGCCGGAGTCATCCGGCGGGGCTTTTCTTTCTTGGACTTTTTACTTTGTTACGCCGTTGCCATTTACGGAATTGTTGGCCATGAGAAGGAGCCGCACATTCGCCTGATTTACATTTCCATCAGTGCAAGACTCCATAGTCTTTATCTTCAGGCTCCCGACCTGAAATTCTTCGGTAAACGGTTTGTAGCCATGGTCATCCATATCGTCCCAAATTCTTTTCGTCGCAGGACCGCATCCGAGTTTATTTGAACCGACCGACGGATTGGAAAAAGCGATGGTGATCACCCCGTCACCAATGTCATAGTTGATGGAGCCGGAGCATCCGGCCGTCGACCAGTCCTTTTCATACATCTCAACGATATGGACTTCTCCCGAACGAATGACCGTGGGAATGCTCCATCCGTCGGCGACTCTTCCAGAGTCGAACCACGGAATAGGATTGGTCATTTCGTACCCAGTTTCATTCTTGATCGTAAGCTTCACGACATGAGACTTCGACATGATATACACTCCATTTACACAGAAAATAGCGCGGCATCCTGAGATAACAATTATTCACAAACAAATCGCTTCTTCCCACCAATACAGAATTCATGGTTACGGCGCAATAAATTTATGAACAACGCTTATACATTCAAATACACACGATCGCATGATATTCCTTCACTCCGGAAATTATAGCAAATTCTTACTCATGCTCGCAATAACGATAATGAAAAACGATGCCTCTTCGAATTCTAATAATTTATCGGGTAACAAAAATGGTGGCTTATCCCGCTGGCTCCGGTGCGACAAGATGTAGCCAGCTTGGCCTGTAGCGTTCCGCAGCCGGGCTGACGTAGGATGATGCGTCGTCGAGGTTGCGAGCGATGCATCAGCCCTTTCCGAAGAACCTGTTGGAGTTCCAGCGCCGCTTCTCCGACGAGGACGCTTGCGCGGCCTACCTGTTCGAACGCCGCTGGCCGGACGGATTCGTCTGTCCCTGGTGCGGACACGCCAAAGGATGGGCGCTGAAAACAAAGGCCCATACCTGGGAATGCGCGGGCTGCGGCCAGCAGACCTCGATCACCGCGAACACGGTGATGCACCGCTCGAAGTTGCCGCTGACCGTCTGGTTTTGGGCGGCATTTCTTCTGGCCACGCACTCGAACGGCATCTCGGCCCTTCAACTGTCGAAGCAACTCGGCGTGACCTACAAGACGGCCTGGCTGCTCCTGGCGAAGTTGCGCCGCTGCCTGGTCGATCCGGACCGCTCGCTTCTCGACGGCGTCGTCGAGGTGGACGAAACGATTATCCCCTGCCGGACGAACGACCAGCCGCTGGCGCTCCCCGGTGGACGAAGCCTCAAGGGCAAAATCGCGATCGCAGGAGCGGTCGAAGTCCGGACGCGCACAACTCGGAAGGGCATCAAGGAGTTCGCCGGGCGGGTCCGCCTCAAGACTGTGAAGGACTTCACCGACACGTCTCTCATCGGGTTCGTCGAAGATCACGTCCGATATCAGTCCACGGTCATCACGGACGGCTGGACGGCCTATGACGCGCTCGACGGCGAATGTGATTTGCACGGGAACATCTTGCGCCCGGCCAACTTCAAACACGTTCCTCGGACGGTGGGAGCGATGGCGGCCAATGTTCTTCTGCCATGGGTGCACCGTGTCTTCGCCAATCTTCAGCGCTGGGGGCTGGGCGTCTACCACGGCCTGCGCTTGAAGTATATCAACAGCTATCTCGATGAATTCGTCTTCCGCTTCAACCGACGGCGCTCTCGACATGCCGCATTCGATACTGTGCTCGGTATTGCAATGCGCCGTGATCGGGTTACCCGCAAGGATTTGATGGCTGGAAGTCTTGCGCCGGTGCGGCCCTTCCCATTGGAACAGGACATTCCGTTTCCGGCTTGACAGGACCGGTCGGTCAAAATACGCTGCAAGTTTGCCATTCGACCTTCAGATTGGGCTTTCCTCCGCCCAATAGCGCACTTTCTCGCAAAAAGGTTGTTGTTTTCGGGCCGTTCCTTGGGGCGCAGGACCCACTACTAATTGACGCACCGGAAACAGCGGGATAAGCCACCAAAAATGCAGGCATTGCATTGGTATGCAATAAATTCGTTGTACGTCCATCACATACAAGCGAGCGTCTTCACCCAACGACCGGCAGGTTGGATCAAGAAACGCCTAAAATCGGGTAAATCCCCAACCGTGTCGGTGAGGAACGCTACGTCACTTCACACCAACAGCTCCTGAAGGCGCCGTTTGGTATGACCCTCTCGATAAATGCCAAAGCATTGATCTGTCGGGTTTCACGGTTGGAAAATGATGGAAGCGATTATTTTCCAACCGTATCAGACGTTGGACGTCGATGCTGACAGGGCATTCTGGATGTCTGCAATGCACGCATCCACCGTCCGCCCCGCCGTATCGACGATGACATTCGGCCCTTCCCAGGGCTCGTAATCCCGACCCACCACCTCCGCCCAGGTGGGCAGGCGGAAGCCGTCGATGTCGGCCTGCCGGGTTTCGACCCGGCAGCGGTGTTCGGCGGGGTCGGAGCAGATAACCTCCACCTCGAACAACGGTGCTCCGGCGCGTTCGGCCGTGGCGCGCCACGCGTCGCGGGTGATTTGGATGGGGTTGACGGAATCCGCGATAACGGTGATGCCGAGCCGAAGGTTGTCCTCGGCCAGCCGATAGGCGACGACGTAGCCGAGCGGGCCGATGTCGTCGCCCAGGGTGCCGGCGGAGCGTAGCGCCTGCTCGACCGTGTCGATCCGCAGATGGAACGCGCCCAGTCGCGATGCCAGTGCGCGGGCGATGGTCGTCTTGCCGGTTCCGGGGAGTCCGCCCAGGACGATCAGCATGTGCGCCTCAGGGTAAAAGGTACAGCCACGGTGGCCCCCACCCGGCCGCTGACGCGGCCACCCTCCCCCTTTGGGCGGGGGAGGGTTTTGGCACGCCCCCACTCAAGTTACTGTGCCGCGCTGAACTCGTCCTTGGCCAGCACCAGAACGCCGTCCCCGTCGGCGAAGACGAGGTCGCCGGGGGTGATGCGGATGCCGGCCACGGTCACCGGCAGGTCGCGCTGGCCTTCGCCGTTGCGCACCGTCTTGCGCGGGATCGGGGCCAGAGCCTTGATGCCCAGGTCCAGGGTGGCGAGCACCGCGGCGTCGCGGACGCAGCCATGGATGACCACGCCCTCCCAGCCGTTCTTCACCGCGTCCTTGGCGATCAGGTCGCCCATCAGGGCGGCGCGCAGGCTGCCGCCGCCGTCCACCACCAGAACCTTGCCCTGCCCCGGCGTGCCCAGCGTCTCCTTGACGCGGGAGTTGTCCTCGAAGCACTTGATGGTCACGGCTTCGCCGAAGAACTTGCGGCGCAGGCCGAAGTCGCGGAAGACGGGGTCGGCGACGCGGGCGGTCTTCTCGAAACGGTCGTAGAGATCGCAGGTGCTGTCAAAGTCGGACATGCGGTTTCGCTCCCGGGCATCAGGTCGGTTGTGTTTCGCGGGAGCATAATCCACCGCCAAAACCGGTCAATCCTCGACGGGCGGGGCGGCGCCGGTGCTGGTGCGCTCCAGGATGGCGCTACGGCGGAAGCGGTGGAGTTCGGCGGGGCGGCCGCCGGTCTGGCTTTCGAACTGGCCGGTCGGCTCCACCAGCCCGCCGGAGATCATCAGGCGGCGGAAGTTCTGCTTGTGCAGCCGCTCGCCGGACAGCGCCTCCACCACCTGCTGAAGCTGGTGCAGGGTGAAGGTGGGCGGCAGCAGTTCGAAGACGATGGGGCGGTATTTCAGCTTGCCGCGCAGCCGTTCCAGCGCCGTTGCCAGGATGCGGCGCCCGTCGCGCGCCATCGGGCGGCCGAGCGCGCGGGGGATGTCCAGCCGCGTCGACGTTCCCTCCACACCCGTGCGGCGTGCCAGATCGTGGTCGCGGAAGGCTTCCACCACCAGCCCGGCCTCGTACAGAAGCTCGTAGCGTTCCAGCACACGTTCGGAATCCCAGGTCCCGCCGTCCAGCGCGAAGGCCATGCTTGCGCGTTCGCCCCGGCGGGCGCGGGAGGGTTCGTCCGGGGCCGCGGCCACCCAGCGGGCCAGCGCCGGGCGGATCACCGAGTCGAGCAGGTGCGGCCGTTCGTCGCGCCAGTCCTCCCAGGGGAAGAACTCGTACAGGTCGCGCCACTCCGCCCCCCACTCCCCACCATCGATGCGCAGCGGAGCCTCGCGCACCAGCGCCAGATAGCCCACCACCAGCGAACGCGGTCCGCCGAACAGCTCGTGCGGGTCGCGGTGGCGGTCGCCGAAGCTGTAGAGCTGCTCCACATAGCGCAGGCCCAGGCCCGCCGTGCCCTCCGCCACCGCGCGCACGCCGTCCTGGAGCGTGCGGAAGCGCGCGGGGTCGAAGGGGGCGCCGGGCAGCGCGTCGCGGTGGGGCAGCGGATCGTCGCCGCGGCGGTGCGACTCGGGAATCTCGAATCCGCTGCGGACGGTGACCACACGCGGCACCGCGCCGGCTCCGGCCCCTCCGGTTGCGGCCCCCGTCACCGCGACGATGGCGACCGCCAGCCCCACTTGCGTCTCCCCCACCACGCGCTGCCCACCACCCCTTGTTGACCCGTGACGGCAGGATAAGCGGGCGGCGGGCGCAAATCACCGGTCTTTCGCAAGGCCGGTCCGGGCGGCGCCCGACCACGATTCCTGCGATGGACGGCCCGACGTGACACTTTTCTGACTCCCCAAGTCCGCTGGGGATGTTACATCACGCGCGAACCAAGCCCGTGTGCGCCGGCTCTGCGCGCAGACGGGCCCGCGTCATTGGAGAGCCAACGTATGCTGAATCTGTTCCGGGCCTTAATGCCGCGCGAGGAACGATTCTTCGACCTCTTCGCCGAACACGCCCGGAAGGTCGCCTCCGGCGCCGATGCGCTGCGGGCGATGATGCAAGGCAGCGCCGACGACCTGGAGGAGCGGTTCCGCACCATCCGCCAAGTCGAAAGCGAAGCCGACGCCATCGAGAAGGAGCTTCAGCTCGCCGTCCACCGCACCTTCATCGTGCCATTCGACCGCTCCGACATCCAGGAACTGGGCAAGCGCATGGACGACATCCTCGACCTGATCGAGGAGACCGCGCGCCACCTCGTGGAGGCCGGCTTCACCGACTTCACGCGGGAAATGCTGCTGCAGGCCGACGCCATCGTGCGCTGCGCCAACCTGCTGGCGGAGGGGATGCCGATGCTGCGGGACATCCCCCGCCATGTCGAGGCGCTGCACGCCATGACCGGCACCATCTCGCAGATCGAAAGCGAAGGCGACCGCCTGCTGCGCGAGGCCAAGTTCCGGCTGCGCGAGGAGAGCGGCGGCCTGGACGCCCCCATCACCCACCGCCACGCCCTCCAGCGCGAAATCGTCGAGCTGCTGGAAAGCGTTCTCGACGCGTGCGAGGACGTGGCCGACACCATCGACGGCATCATCGTCGAACAGGTCTGATCCCATGGAAGCCGCTACCCTCGCACTGCCCATCGTCATCGGGCTGATCGGCGTTGCCCTCCTCTTCGATTTCCTCAACGGCCTGCATGATGCGGCCAACTCCATCGCCACCGTCGTCTCCACCCGCGTGCTGTCGCCGCGGTCCGCCGTGGCGATGGCCGCCTTCTTCAACTTCATCGCCTTCCTGTTCTTCGGCCTGCACGTGGCGACGACCATCGGCACCGGGATCGTCGGCGGCGGGGTCGTGGACGCCAACGTCATCTTCGGCGCGCTGATGGGCGCCATCGTCTGGAACGTCTTCACATGGTGGCTGGGCATCCCGTCCAGCTCCTCCCACGCGCTGATCGGCGGGCTGGTCGGGGCCGGCGTGGCGAAGGCCGGCTGGGGCGCCATCGTGGTGTCGGGCCTAGCCAAGACCGCCGCCGCCATCGTGGTCTCGCCGGTCGTCGGCTTCGTCCTGGCCAGCGCGCTGATGGTCCTCGTGTCATGGCTGTTCGTCCGTACGACGCCCTTCGCGGTGGACCGGCTGTTCCGCCACGTGCAGCTCGTCTCCGCCTCGCTCTACAGCCTTGGGCACGGCGGCAACGACGCGCAGAAGACCATGGGCATCATCGCCGTGCTGCTCTATTCGCAGGGCATGCTTGGGGGCGGAGTTCCACGTTCCCTTCTGGGTGGTGATCAGCTGTCAGGCGGCCATGGGCCTGGGCACGCTGTTCGGCGGCTGGCGCATCGTGAAGACCATGGGCTCCAAGCTGACGGAGCTGAAGCCCGTCCACGGCTCCTGCGCGGAGACGGGCGGTGCCATCACGCTGTTCGCCGCGACGTGGCTCGGCGTGCCGGTCAGCACGACTCACACCATCACCGGCGCCATCATCGGCGTCGGCGCCACCCGCCGCACCAGCGCGGTGCGCTGGGGCCTGGCACACGGCATCGTCATCGCCTGGGTCATCACCCTGCCGGCGACGGCCATCGTGGGCGCCCTGTTCTACGAAGTCTCGCGGCTGGTATGGTGAGGCTGGAAACGAAAAGGGCGGCTTCGAGCCGCCCATTGGAAAACGAAAAGGGCGGCCCGAAGCCGCCCTTTTTCGTATCATACCGTCCGGTGAATGGAGCGGGCGAAGGGATTCGAACCCTCGACCCCAACCTTGGCAAGGTTGTGCTCTACCCCTGAGCTACGCCCGCGCCGCTCCAGCGGAGGAGCGCCCGTATACCCGCTGGCGCTTATGCTGGCAAGCACCTTTTGTGTCCCTCCTATCGTTTTGTCCGGAAAGGCTCCCAGCCGTGCCCGAATGGCGCCCCGACATCGACGCGCTGGTCTTCACCCCGCCCGGACACCAGGGTCGGTGCGCCGTGCACCGGCTGGCCTTCCGAACCCTGCTCGGCCGCCTGCCGGAACCAGCGGACTGCCTTGCCTACTTCGCCGCAAGCCGCCCCGCGTTCGAGCAGGCCGCGGCCGCGAAGATCGCCGAACGTGGCCTTTCCCCAGACGCCAACCTGCACCTGACCAGCCGCGCGATCCAGCGGGCGGCGGAGGGGATTTCGCGTCCGTGATGAGGGATTCACCACCAAGACACCAAGTCAATTGGTGCCCCCTGCACGCGCACAGCCGTCGGCGCCAAACCGGGGCTGAAAACCTGGTGCCTTGGCGTCTTGGTGGTAGAAATCACTCAATCACCCCGGAATCTCCACCGCCTCCGCGTGCAGCAGCAGGGCTGTCTCCGGGCGTTGTTCCGGCAGCAGAATCCCGACCTGCAGCAGCAGCGCGCCGGAGGCGACCAGCCCCTCCCCACCCAGGCGGCGTTGCGCGGGCGAGGGGGCATAGCCCCGCACCGCCTGCGGTCCCGGCAGGGTCAGGCGGTAGGTGCGGGCCTCGTCCAACCCCGGCAACAGCAGGGGTGAAGGAACGGGCGCCGCAGCGCTCCGCACCTGAGCCACGAGATAGAGCGCCTCGCGTCCGTCTTCAGCTACGACGCCTTGCAGGCGCCGGCCGTCCGCCTCGCCCAGAGCGTGGTGCCGGCCGCCGTGCAGCAGGGGGCGCAGGCGCTTGTGCAGGGCGATCCAGTCCGCCAGTTCCTTCGCCTCCCCCGGCGACAGCGTCAGCGGGTTCAGTTCCACACCGAAATGGCCGAACATCGCGACGCAGGCGCGAAAACCCAGGCTGTGGCGCCGGCCGGTCTGGTGGTTGGGGCTGGCTGAGACGTGGGCGCCCATCACCTCCGGCGGCAGGAAACGCAGAAAGCCGTGCTGAATCGACAGCCGTTCCAGCGCATCGGTGCAGTCCGACGGCCAGACGCGCACCGCACGCCGCATGATGCCCAGATCGGCCCGCCCGCCGCCGGACGCGCAGCTTTCGATCTCCAGTGCCGGATGCGCCGCGCGCAGGCGGTCCATCAGGGCGTAGGTCGCCAACGCCTGCCGCCGGTAGGCCGGACGCCCCGCGGCGTCGCCGGCGTCGGTCAGGTCGCGGTTCATGTCCCATTTCAGATAGGCGATGGGCACCTCGCTCAGTTGCCGGTCCAGCGCGTCGAACAGGTAATCCGCGACCTCCGGCCGGGTCAGGTCCAAAACGAGCTGGTGGCGGCTGGTGACCGCCGGCCGTCCCGGCAGGCCCAGCGCCCAATCGGGATGCGCGCGGTACAGGTCGCTGTCGGGGTTGACCATCTCCGGCTCGACCCACAGGCCGAACTCCATCCCAAGCTCGTTCACGCGGTGCGCGAGCGGCCCAAGTCCGTTGGGGAAGATTGCCGGATCGGGCGTCCAGTCGCCCAGCCCCGCGCGGTCGTTGCGCCGCCCCCGGAACCAGCCGTCGTCCAGAACGAAGCGCTCGACGCCCAGCCGGGCCGCCGCCTCGGCCTGTTCCATCAGGCGGTCCTCGTGCAGGTTGAACCCGTTGCCCTCCCAGGTGTTCAGGATCACCGGCCGGGGCCGCATGGCGCCGCGCGGCCAGCGCAGGACATGCCGCCGCACGTGGTCGTGGAAGCGCCGGGACAGCCCGGCCAACCCCTCCGCCGACACCGCGGCATAGGCGGGGGCGGTTTCCAGCCGCTCGCCCGTGTTCAGGATCACCTCGCCGGGGTGGAACAGTTCCCCCGCGGTCACCAGCACACGGCCGTCGCTCACCCGCTCCGCCGTCAACCGCTGCCCGCCGCTCCAGCCGAGTTGGACGCCGTAGGCGGTCCCACTATCTTCCCCGCAGCCGGGCAGCCCGGCGAGCAGACCGGGGAAGCGGCTTTGCGACCGGTTACCGCGCGTCTCGATGCTCAGCGTATCGCGCGCGAAGGGGATCGTGGTTTCCTGGAACTCGCGCGCCCAGCGTCCTTCCAGGACGCGCAGGTCCGTAACCTCAGCCGGCAGAAGGAAGACGCCGGATGCCAGACGCTCCACGACCAGCCCCGGCGCGCCGTGGTTGACCAGGACGCTGTGCGCGGTCAGAACGCCGGCATCGCCCAGCGCCAAGTGCAGTTCGAGGGTCAGTTGCGCCACCGGGTCGAGGGCGGCGATCACGCACCCCGCATCGGTTCGCCGAACCTCCTGCACGTCGAAGGACGCCGTCCAGTCCAGGCCCGCCCTGTGGGCGACCAAGGCAGGGGCGGTCCGCACATCCAGGCCCACCGTCGGCATCAGCGTCGCCTCCGGCACCCGGCGGTCCAGACTGTTGTTGGCCCGGCCCGCCGCACGGAGGTCGCGCAGCCACGCCGGATCCACCGCGTCCGGCAGGCGGGCACCCCACCAGACGATTTCCGGCAGCCCCTGCGCGTGGCGCAGCAGGATCAGCGAGGCCCCCGGCCCGTCCAGCCGAAGGATGTCGGGCGGCGCATCCTCCGCGTCACCGCCGGATGCAGCTTCGGCGTTGCCCGGGCGCAGCCGGCCGAAGGCGGCAGCGGCCGCAGCCGCGGCCAGAATCCGCCGTCGGGGAATCCCGGTGCGCTGCGCCATCCTTGCGTCCTCCGATCGTGGGTCCTCAGCGGAAACCGAAAGGAGGTGTCGTCCATTCCGCCGGCCGGCAAGGCGCAGGCATGCCGCAAAGCCCTGATTCGGAAACGCAAAGGACCGGGCGCCCGCAATGGGGTGCCCGGCCCAAAGGGACGGAGCGAACGAAAACTCATCCCGAGCCGCGCGGAAGCGCAGCCCGTCACTCGGGAACCGGAGTGCCGGCCTGCCTCAGCGCGCGGCCACCGGCGCCGCGGCCATGCCGCTGCGGAAATGGTTCAGGACATAGACGCGCACGCTGGTGGCAAAGGGGATGCCCTCGGTGCGGCTGTCGTGAATCTCGTTGCAGAGCGCGTCCAGCGTCTTGCCGTTCCGCTCCGCGATGTCCTTCAGGCCGTCCCAGATGGTGGCTTCCAGCCGCAGGCTGGCGCGGCGGCCATCCACCATCACAGAGCGCGACACCACCGCCGGCGCCGCGGTGAGGGAACTGAGGTCGGCCATCTCGTCGAGAGAGCGGGGAATGCGGCGGTCCATCTTCATCGGGTCGCTCCTGTCATTCGCTTGGCGCTTTAGAATGGCGCGCGCTGGGAGCGCGCGGGGGCATCAGTGACAGTGATTCCTACCCCCGAAGCCCCCGTCCGCCCTGTGAAGTTTTTCACAGTCCGAACGGCCCGTTCCGTCCCAAGGTCGGCATACCGCAGTATTCACAGCCCGGTTCCTACCCCCTGCGCCAGACCTGGAGATCGAAAAACGGAGCGCCGCCGCGGGGGCCGAATCACTCTTCGTGTTACTCCCAAGGTCGTCGTATAAGGCGGGCGGCCACAGCCGGAGAGCGTCTTCCATGCCCCTCGACACCATGCTTCTCCGCAGCACCGAACAGGCGGTGAAGGTCCACACCACCGGCACGCACCGCATCGTCGCGCCAGAACGGACGCTTGCGCGCGTGGCGCCGTTCCTGCCCATCATGGGCATCACGCGCGTGGCGAACGTCACCGGGCTGGACACGGTGGGCATCCCGGTCGTGATGGTCACCCGGCCCAACTCCCGCTCCATCTCCGTGTCGCAGGGCAAGGGCGTGACGCTGGCCGCTGCCAAGGCGTCGGGCGTCATGGAGTCGATCGAGAGCTACCACGCCGAACGCATCACCCTGCCGCTGAAATACGCCAGCCATGAGGAGTTGCGCTGGTCCCACCCCGTCGTGGACGTGACGCGCCTGCCCCGGCTGGCCACCGGCGCCTTCACGCCCCACACCCCCATGCTGTGGATCGAGGGCGAGGATCTGCTGGGCGGCGGCGCCAAATGGGTGCCGTTCGAGATGGTGCACCTGAACTTCACCCTGCCGATGCCTCCCGGCTCCGGCTGTTTCCTGGCCGGTTCCAACGGGCTGGCGTCCGGCAATTCGCTGGCCGAGGCCATTGGCCACGCCGTCACCGAACTGGTGGAGCGCGACGCCGCCACGCTGTGGCGCCTCAGCGACCAGGACGCGCAGGACGAAACCCGCATCGACCCGGCCACGGTCGGCGATCCGGTCTGCGCCTCCCTGCTGGAGCGGTTCGACAACGCCGGCGTGGACGTCGGCCTGTGGGAAATCACCAGCGACATCGGCCTGCCGGCCTTTCTCTGCCGCATCGTCACGCGGGAAGACGCGCCGCAGCATTCCATCCGCCCCGCGCTCGGCATGGGTTGCCACGCCGCGCGGGAGGTGGCCCTGTCCCGCGCCCTGACCGAAGCGGCGCAGAGCCGGCTGACCTTCATCGCCGGGGCGCGCGACGACATGCCCCGCGCCGAATACGAACGCCACCTCGACCCGGCGCACCACGACCGGTGGAAGCGCCGGATCAGCGAAGGCGCCGGGCGCCGCGACTTCGCCACCGTCCCCACCTTCGCCGGCCGCACCATCGAGGACGATCTGGCCTTCCAGCTCGACCGGCTGCGCGCCGTCGGGATCGAGGAGGCGGTGGCCGTCGACCTGACCAAGCCAGAATTCGGCATCCCCGTCGCCCGCGTCGTGATCCCCGGCCTGGAGGGTATGGACGAATCCCCCGACTATCTGCTGGGCGCGCGGGCCAGGGCGGTGGTGGATGCAGAAACGGAACCGGCCAAGGAGCCCCGCGCATGACCGGCATCTACGTCTTTCTCGGCCCCACCCTGCCCCGCGAGGACGCCGCCCGCGAGCTGAACGCCGCCTACCTGCCGCCGGTCGCGCAGGGCGACATCATCCGCCTGTGCGCGCAGAAGCCGCGCGCCATCGGGATCGTGGACGGCTTCTTCGAAAACATCCCCTCCGTTTGGCACAAGGAAATCCTGTTCGCCATCGACCAGGGCATCGCGGTCTTCGGCGCCTCCAGCATGGGCGCGCTGCGCGCGGCGGAACTGCACCCCTTCGGCATGGTCGGGGTCGGCGCGATCTTCGAGGCGTTCCGCGACGGCCGGCTGGAGGACGATGACGAGGTCGCCGTGATCCACGGGCCGGCCGAACTCGGCTACCCCAGCCTGTCGGAAGCCATGGTCAACATCCGCCGCACGCTGGCTGATGCCGTGCAGGACGACGTGATCCCGGCGGAAACCGCCCGGCAGTTGGAGGCCATCGCCAAGGGCCTGCCCTACCGCGACCGCGGCTATGGCCGCGTCATGCGGCTGGCCGCCGACCAGGGCGTGCCGGACGAGGAACTGGCCGACCTGAAGCTCTGGCTGCCCAACGGCCGCTTCGACCAGAAGCGCGAGGACGCGCGCCTGATGCTGCGCGCTCTTCGCCGCTGGGACGCCCAGGGCGCCGCGGCCCCGGCCCGGCATTTCCATTTCGAACGGACCGCGATGTGGGACCGGGCGGTCCGCGAAGCAGAACATCTCGCGACCTGATCCCCGTTCCGCTAGGCTGACCGCATGCCGCGCGCCGAACCGGGCGCGCCCCACCCGAACGGCGGCGCGAGGGCACATGGGATTATTGCTGGATGTCGGGAAGGTTCTTCGCCGCAATCGCTTGTTGAGCGGCCTGGATGACGCGCAGATGGCCGAACTGGCGTCGCTCGGCCGGCTGTCGCGCTTCAAGGAAGGGCAGACCGTCTTCAGCAAGGGCGATCCGGGCGATTGCCTCTACGCCATCCTAAAGGGTCAGATTTCCGTCTCCACCTCGTCGGTGGACGGCAAGACGATGCTGCTGAACATCCTGAACCCCGGCGACGTGTTGGGCGAAATCGCCCTGCTGGACGGCAAGGAACGCACGGCCGGGGCCTCCGCCCTGCGCCCATCGGAGCTTTTCCGCATCGACCGGCCGGAATTCATCTCCTTCCTGGAGCGGCACCCAAAGCTCTGCATCCAGATGATGGCCGTGCTGTGCGAACGCCTGCGCTGGGTGTCGGAAAACATCGAGGACGCGGTCTTCCACGACGTGCCGCGCCGGCTGGCCCGGCGGATCCTGCTGCTTGTGGAAACGTATGGGCAGCGCACCCCCGCCGGCCTGCGGGTCAACCAGGCCGTGTCCCAGGAAGCGCTGGCGGCGATGCTGGGCGTCACCCGCGAAATGGTGAACAAGAGCTTGCGCGCGTTGCGTAATTCGGGGGCGATCACCTACACGAAGGGCTTCATCGTCGTCGCCGATCTCGGGCTGCTGAAGGATATGGCGGGCGAGTCCGACCGCGTGCCTTGACGCAATCGTCCACAGCCGTTTAGTTTTATCGTCGCAATCTCTTTCAATCGCGCTATAGTAGGGCCAAGTCCGAGTTGGGCGATCATAAAGGGCGGGCGAGAGCAAGGGATACCATGGCCATGGCTGGACAGGAACCGCAGGCAAGCAACGCGACGCCGCCGGCTGGTGTAGCACCGTTGGAGGTCCGATCGGTCAAGCTGTTCGGCCAGGCAGCCCAGATCCGGCTGGAGCCTTCCTATTGGGAAGCGCTGGATGAGATTTGCCGCCGGGAAGACCTGACGGTGGACGAGCTGTGCAGCGACCTGAAGGATCGGCTGGACTCGCAGACCAAGCGCTCCCGCAGCGCGCTCAGCGTGTCGCTCTCCAACGCGCTGCGCGTCTTCATCGTCGGCTATTACCGCAAGGCCGCGACGGAAAAGGGACACGACCGCGCCGGCCACGGTCGCGGCGATCCGTTCGTCAGCACCCCCTTCGACCTGCCGCCGTCCCCCGAGCGGCCCTGAGCGAACCCTTTCTGCCCCATGGATGTAAGAATGCCGCCCCGGCCCGGCCTTTGGTTCGGGGCCGGCCCGGCCATAGGGTTGCGGGGCGCGACATTCCTGCAACTGGCCGCGTCATCGGGACGTGTGCCATACTCGGCCTCAGCGTCGCCGCGGAGCCGATAGCCGCATGAGCACCGCCGAGTCGTCCACCACCGGTTCGCCCGCCGCCAGCCCCCTCTTCCCGCGCGCCGCCTGGGACCGGTCCCTGTTGCCCGAACTGGGCTTCATCGCCGGGATCATGGGGGTGCTGTTCCTGGTGATGCAGCAGAATTTCCTGCTGTTCCATGTCTTCGCCGAACTGTTCGCCATCGTCGTGTCCACCACGATCTTCATGATCGCGTGGAACACGCGCGAGACGAACCAGTCGCCGTTCCTGGCCTTCATCGGCCTTTCCCTGCCGGCCGTGGCGTTGCTGGATCTGCTGCACAGCCTCGCCTACGACGGCATGAACGTGATTGGGGAAGGCGGCCCCGGCCTGTCGACCCAGTTGTGGATCGCCGCACGCATCATCCAGGCCGCCGTCTTCCTGGCCGCCCCGCTGCTGGCCGAAACGCGCCTGCGGCCCGGCAACGTGCTGCTGGCGCAGGCCGGCGCGATCACCTGCGCCCTGCTGGCGATCTTCACCTTCGAGATCATGCCCGACTGCTTCGTGCCCGGTCAGGGGCTGACGCCCTTCAAGATCGGCAGCGAATACGCAATCAGTCTGGTGGCGGCCCTGGCCTGCGTTCTTCTGATGCGCAGGCGACGGCATCTTGAAAGCGGCGTGTACGGGCTGACGCTGGGTGGTTTCGCCCTTCTGGTCCCGCAGGAGATGGTGTTCACGCTGTACGACGACCCGCACGGGACGCTGAACGCGCTGGGCCACTTCATCAAGATCCTGTCCTTCTACTTGCTCTACCGCGCGATCATCGTCACGGCCCTGAAGAATCCCTACGATCTTGCCTTCTACCGCATGCGTCGCAGCGAGGAGGCTCTGCGCGACCATCTGGGCGGGTTGGAGTCGCTGATCGCCATGCGGACCGCGGAACTGCGGGAGAGCGAGGCGCGCTGGCGCGCGCTGCTGGAATGCTCCAACGACTGGTTCTGGGAAACCGACGACCGGGGCCGCTTCACCGCCCTGTCGCCCCGGGCGCAGGAGTCGATCGGGCGCGGCGGGTCGGAACTGCTGGGTTTTACCCACGCCGACCTGCTGGACCGCAACCGGCCGGAGGAGGACTTCCCCGACCTCGTGGAGGCGCTGCGGCGGCGCGAACCGTTTCGCCGGCTCGCCTTCCCGCTGGCGGCGCCGGGAAGCGCGTCGCGCTGGATCATGGTCAGCGGCACGCCCCGCTACGGCGCGGACGGCCAGTTCGTCGGCTACCGCGGCACCACCAGCGACATCACCGCGCAGCGCCAGTCGGCCGAGGCCGCACGGCAGAAGCAGACCATGGCCGCGCTGGGCAGCCTCGTCGGCGGCCTCGCCCACGAGATCAACAACCTGCTGCAGCCGATCATCAGCCTGTCCGATCTGGCCCGGAACCGCGCCGGGGAAGATGCGAAGCTGCGCACCTACCTGGGCGCCATCCACGACAGCGGCATGAAGGCCCGCGCCATCATGCGCGACGTCCTGCAATTCGCCCGCGTGGAAGTCACCGAGTCGCCCGCCGGAGACCTGGGGGAGGCCATCCGGTCCGCCGTGGAACTCGCCTCCCCGTCCCTGTCGGAGGGGGTGCGGCTGCGCACGCACACGGGCGCCGACCTCCAGCCGGTGACGATCACCGCGACCGAGTTGACGCAGGTGCTGTTGAATCTGGTCCAGAACGCCGGTGACGCGATGCCGCAGGGCGGCATTCTCAGCATCTCCGCCGAGACCGTGACCGTGAAGGAACCGGAAGCGTCGCGCCGCCAGATGGGCGAAGGAAAGCACGTGCGCCTGACCGTTGCGGACAGCGGCTCCGGCATGGACGAGGCCACACGGCTGCGTGTGTTCGATCCATTCTTCACCACCAAGCCCGTCGGAAAAGGCACGGGACTTGGGCTTTCGGTTGTGTATGGTATTGTACGGAATGGCGGTGGCGATATCCTGGTCGAAAGCGCCCCCGGCCGCGGTACGACCTTCATCATCGACCTGCCCGTCGCCGAAGCCGGCGTCGCGGGCCAAACGACACATGGGAAAGCGGTTCATGGCCAAGGTGCTGGTCGTTGAGGATTCCGCCGCCGTCCGGCTGGCCGTTACGGAAGTGATCGAACAGGCCGGCCATACGGTCGAGTCGGCTGAGAATGGCCGAATCGCCATCGATCTGCTGGAACGCGAGGTCTTCGATCTGATCGTCACCGACGTCCTGATGCCCGAGGCCGACGGCGTCGAGGTCATCAAGGCGGTCCGCGCCCGTCATCCCGACACACGCGTCCTGGCCATGTCCGGCGGCGCGCCGAACCTGCCCGCCGGCTATGCCCTGAAAATGGCGGAAATGTTCGCGGCCGACGCCGTGCTCTTCAAACCCTTCCTGAATGAGGAGTTGGAGAAGGCCGTGACACGGTTGCTGTCCGAGACTGCTCCCTGATCAGGGCCAAGCCATTAGGATTGCGTGATCGGGGACGCCGGCCGGAAACCACCGGAGCGGGAAGCGTCCGAAGGTCGCACCCGTCGCCCGCTTGACAGTTTACCCGCCCCGCAGTATTCGTTACGTCTCTAAACCGTAAGGTTTGGATAGAGATCGGCGGGCCGGGGCGCGGGAGGGAGACCCACAACAACAAGC
>Ga0065721_10049659_pt1 | contig 29554 bp, 26 predicted proteins | sample Mesricmetagenome_FD_59108 | JGI IMG/M metagenome (GOLD analysis project Ga0065721, IMG submission 59108) | Mesophilic microbial community from rice straw/compost enrichment Sample: eDNA_1 v2 (version 2) | ecosystem: Engineered > Solid waste > Grass > Composting > Bioreactor | place: USA: Davis...
CGTACACGGACCGATAGCATTTGCGGCCGAGAATCTCGTCATTCTTCGGGTGAACGGGCCAGATCTCGCCCGAAAAGCCCATCTTGTCGCACTGTTCGATGACGCGCCGCGCCTCCTTGCCACCGAACACGGCAATGGTCTTCGGACGAGTGAGGCGGTCGAGGGATTTGAGCATCTCACGCTCCCAGCGGCCGCAAAAGGTCGCGGCTGATGATGTGGCGCTGGATTTCGGACGTGCCGTCCCAGATGCGTTCCACGCGGGCATCGCGCCAGAAGCGGGCAAGCGGCAGGTCGTCCATCAGCCCCATACCGCCGAAGATCTGGATCGCCTCGTCGGTGACGCGGGCGAGCATTTCCGTTGCGAACACCTTTGCCGATGCGATTTCGCGGTTCGACGGAAGGCCCTGGTCGAGCCGCCAGGCGGCCGAGAGCGTCAGGAGATCGGCGGCGTCGATTTCCGTGATCATGTCCGCGAGCTTGAAGGAAACGCCCTGATTGGCGCCGATCGGCTTTCCGAACTGCTTTCGCTCGGCGGCATAGTTCAGCGCATAGTCGAAGGCGCGGCGCGCCCGGCCGACAGAGGTGGCTGCGACGGTGAGCCGGGTGGCGTAGAGCCATTCGTTGGCGATGTCGAAGCCCTTGTGCAGCTCGCCGAGGATCTGGCTCGACGGCAGGCGGCATTCGTCGAAGGTGAGGATGCAGTTCTTGTAGCCGCGATGCGAGACGGAATTATAGCCCTCGCGGATGTCGAAGCCCGGCGTGCCGCGATCGACCAGGAAGCAGGTGATGAGCTTCTTCGGCCCCCGTGGCGTCTCCTCCTCACCCGTGGCGATGAAGACGATGACGAAATCCGCGATATTCGCATGCGAGATGAAGTGCTTGGTGCCGTTGACGATCCAGTCGTCGCCGTCCTTTCGGGCGAAACATTTCATACCGCGCACGTCGGAGCCCGCATCCGGCTCTGTCATGGCTAGCGCGTCGAACTTTTCGCCCTTCACCGCGGGGAAGAGATATTTCTCGCGCTGCTCGCCATTGCAGGCCATCAAGATGCCGGAAGGGCGGCCGAAGAAGACCGTGAGCGCCATCGAGCCGCGGCCGAGTTCGCGCTCCACCAGCGTGAACGAGGTATGGTCGAGGCCAGCACCGCCCACCTCCTCCGGGAAATTGCAGCCGAAGAAGCCGATTTCCCGGCATTTGCGGGCAATTTCCTGACCGAGATCAGGGGGCACGATGCCGGTGCGCTCCACCTCGTTCTCGTGCGGATAGATTTCCGTCTCGACGAAATCGCGGACGGTCTTGACGATCATTTCCTGCTCGCCGGTCAGCCCGAAATCCATGGGTTTCCTCCCTTCATAAGTGAGGAGGATGCCCGGCAGGGCAGAGGGGGGTATCTTCCCGCAGCACGGACCATAGTTTACCTCTTCTGTCCTACCGACCGCCCCGCTCCTTCCGGCGCCGGCAAATCGCTGTGCGCATCGATCAACGGCTGCAGCCTGGCCATGACCGCCATTCCCGGCGGCACCGCCTTGCCCTCGGCAGAGGAGACATGCAGCATCAGGTGTTCGCAGGTGGCAAGCAGCGCACCGTCCGAGGCGCGGATGAGAGACATGAAGCTTTGCAGTTTCTTGCCGTCGGAAGATGGCAGGATCTGCGCTCTGACCCTCAGGAGGTCGCCGAGTTTGGCTTCCTCGAGCAGCCGGGTGTGGGTTTCGACGGTGTAATAGCTGTTGCCGGCCGCGATATAATCCATGTCGACGCCGATCGACCGCAACAGCGAGTCGCTGGCATCCGCAAAACATTGCGCATAACGGAACTCGGTCATGTGACCGTTATAATCGATCCAGGATGGGTGGACCTTGATGTCCAGGAGATCGAGCGGAGCCTTGCCGGGTTTGGCATCGCGCTTCGGCGCATTTTCCCAGAGATGTTTTTCGAACTCCGCAAGGATTTTTCCTGCACCCCAGCCGCGGCCGGCATCGCCGGCTTTCAGCGCTTGCATGATCCCGACAAGGTTTTCGTCGCGGATGCGTTCCAGTTCCCGGATGCCGCGGGCGCCCGACTGCGCGTCCGACTGCGCGGCGATCTTGTCAACCAGCGCATCGTCGAGGTCCACGACGTCGGTGAGCTTCGTCCAGGGCCAGGAGAGACACGGCCCGAACTGCGCCAGGAAGTGGCGCATGCCCGCCTCGCCGCCGGCGATGCGATAGGTCTCGAACATGCCCATCTGCGCCCAGCGCATGCCGAAGGAATAGCGGATCACGTCGTCCAATGTTTCCGTATCGCATATGTCGTCGTGGATCAGCCAGAGCCCTTCGCGCCACACGGCCTCCAGCAGGCGATCGCCGACGAAGGCTTCGATCTCTTTTTTGATGATGACGCCCCGCATGCCGATCGGCGCAAGCTTTTCCTGTGCCGCCTTCAGTGTTTCGGCGGAAGTCTTCTGGCCGCCGACGAGCTCCGCCAGCGGCAGAAGATAGACGGGGTTATAGGGATGCGCGACGAACATGCGCTCCGGATGCTGCATGTCGCGCTGCAGATCGGTCGGCATCAGACCGGAGGTGGAGGAGCCGATCAGCGCCTTGGGGTTGGCGGCCGCATCGATCTGGGTAATGACGTCGCGCTTCAGCTCCAGGCGCTCGGGCACGCTTTCTTGAATCCAATCAGCGCCTTGCACGGCTTCTTTCAAGCTCGTGCAGAAGGTGACTTTCCCCTTGGGCGGTAGCGGCGCCATGGTGAGCATGCCGTAGGCGCGCTCGGCATTGGCGAGAACCTCGCCAACGATGCGCTCGGCTTCGGGGTGCGGATCGTACATGTTGACATCGATGCCGGCGAGCATGAACCGGGCCGCCCAGGCCCCGCCGATGACGCCGCCGCCGATGCAGGCTGCCTTTTTGATGCTGGTCATGGGGATCACCGCTTCGTCAGCTTCAGCTTTTCACGTACCTGGGCCGGCCCGATGATCTTCGCGCCCATGCCCTCGATCACGCCGACCGCCTTTTCGACGAGCTGCGCATTGGTGGCGAGCTGGCCCTTGCCGACATAGAGATTGTCTTCCAGCCCGACGCGGACGTTGCCGCCGGCGAGCACTGCCGCCGCCGGATAGGCGAGCGCATTGCGGCCGATAGAAAAGGCCGAGAATGCCCAGTTCTTCGGCACGTTGTTGACCATCGCCATGAAGGTGTTCAAATCGTCCGGCGCGCCCCACGGAATGCCCATGCAGAGCTGGATCAGCACCGGATCCTCGATCAGGCCTTCTTCCACGAGCTGCTTAGCGAACCAGAGATGGCCTGTATCGAAGGCTTCGATCTCGGGGCGGACGCCTAGCGCCGTCATCTGCCGCGCCATTTCGCGCAGCATGGAGGGCGTGTTGGTCATGACATAGTCGCCGAGCGAAAAGTTCATCGTGCCGCAATCGAGCGTGCAGATTTCCGGCAGGCATTCGGCGACATGGGCGACGCGCTCGGTGGCGCCCGCCATGTCCGTGCCATTGGGATTGACCGGAAACGGCGCCTCGACATTGCCGAACACGAGGTCGCCGCCCATGCCTGCGGTGAGGTTCAGCACCACGTCGACATCCGCCGAACGGATGCGGTCGGTGACTTCCTTGTAGAGTTCCCTGTCGCGGGCAGCCGCCCCGGTTTCCGGATTGCGCACATGGCAGTGGACGATGGCGGCGCCCGCCCTGGCGGCCTCGATAGCCGATTGGGCGATCTCTTTCGGCGTGATCGGCACATGCTTGGATTTGCCAGCCGTGTCACCCGCGCCGGTGACGGCACAGGTGATGAAAACCTCGCGATTCATCTCGAGCGGCATATTCCCCTCCTGGTTCGTTCTGCCCATTACGAACCTGAAGAGGCGAGAATGCTTTTCATTTTCAGCGGCATTCCATACACTATCGGAGATGGAGGGGCGGCATGGCGGAGACATTTGCGAAGGAGCAGCATTTCGACATCCTCGTACTGCCGGAAACCAACCTCATCCTGGTTGCTTCGGTGATCGAACCACTGCGCGCCGCAAACCGCATCGCGGGACGCGATCTCTATCGCTGGGCGCTGTTTTCACCCGACGGGCAGCCGATCGAGACCAAGGCGGGTGTTCCGATCCCGGTCTCCGGTCGCTTTCGGCCGGCGCGAGAGACCGATCCGCTCTTCGTGCTCTCCAGCTACAATTGGAAGAAAAGCGCCACCCGCGAACTGAAGATCCAGCTTTCCCAGACCGCGCGCCATCGCGGGCTCATCGCCGGCATCGAGGCCGGCTCGTTCATCCTCGCCGATACGAGCCTGCTCGACGGTTTTTCCGCCACCACCCACTGGGAGGATTTCGAGGATTTTTCCGCCGCCTATCCGCAGGTGAACATGGTGCGCGAACGCTTCGTCATCGATGGAAAGCGCATCACCACCGGCGGCTCGCTACCCACTCTCGATCTGATGCTGGAGCTGATCCGCCGCGCGCATGGCTATTCCCTGGCGCTCGAAGTCTCGCGGCTTTTCATCTACGAGCAGGAGCGCACCCGCGGAGACCTGCTGCAGGTGCCGGCGATCGGCAACATGCGGATCGTCGATACCCGCGTGCAGGCGGCGGTAAAGTTGATGGAGGAGACAGTGGAAGCGCCGCTTCCACTGGCTCGCCTGGCAAGGCGTGCGGGTGTCAGCGCCCGGCACCTGCAGGACCTCTTCAACGACGTCATGGGGGTGGCGCCGCGCGAGCATTATCTGGCGCTACGGCTCAACGCGGCGCGTCGCAAGGTGATCGAAACGCGGTCGACATTCGCGGATATCGCGGCGGCAACCGGGTTCAATTCCGCCTCCGCCTTCTCGCGCAGTTACCGGGCACACTACCGCGAAAGTCCGAGCGATACCCGACGGCGGTTGAAGGTGAAGGCCTGACTATTTCCTCAAGATCACCCAGAGCGCATGCACGATCCCCGGCAACCAGCCGCAAAGGGTGAGCAGGATGTTCAGCCAGAAATGCAGGCTGAGGCCCACCTGCAGAAACACGCCGAGCGGCGGCAGAATGAAGGCGAGCAGGATACGGATGATGTCCACTTTTGTCTCCGGGTTGAAACGAGTTCGCGGGGACAACGTGCCGGACGGAGGATGGTTTCAGGAAGCGGGCATGGTCCCGCTCCGGCCTTTTCAAGGTAAGGAGCGAGCCAATCGCGCTCTCACGCCGCTTTCCTGGACGTCACGTTCCTGAGATAGGGCATGACTTCCTTGGAATAGATCTCCATGTTCTTCCGCGTCAGTTCCGCCGGCAGCGTGCCGAACTGCAGGAGCGTCAGAAGGTGTCCGAAGCCGATCTGGCTCTGGTACTCTTCCAGCTTTTCGCGAACCGTCGCCGGGCTGCCGCAGATGAACTTGCCCTCCTCGATGACGCTGTCGATCGTCTGTTTCATGGCGTGGCCGGCCTTGGCGGAGAGCGCGCCCACCATGGATTTCACCGAGGTGTAGCCGGGTGGCAGCAGCATTTCCATCGGCATGCGCAGGAACTTCTGCAGGAAGGCCTCGATATGCTCCTTGGCTTCCTTGCGGGCGATCTCGTCTGTCTCGGCGACATAGAGCGGCAGCGACCAGCCGAGCTGGTCCTCGGTCGCCTCGTAGCCGTAACCGGCGGCCACGTCCTTGTACATCTTCATGTAGCGGGCGACGGTCGAAACGGAGGCGAAGGTCTGGAGATAGGTGTATTTGCGATCCGGATGGGCGGCCCATTCGATCGTCTCGCTCGACCCCTGGCTCGGAATCCAGATCGGCGGATGCGGATTGTCCTGGTAGACCCGCGGCCAGACGTTCACGTATTCGAAGTTATAGTGCTTGCCCTCGAAGACGCTCGGGCCGGGCTGCGTCCAGGCCTGCAGGATCAGGTCGTGCGCCTCCTGAAAACGCTCGTGGCTGAAGGCCGGATTGACGCCCCAGGAATGATATTCCGCGCCGATCCCGCGCACCATGCCGGCGATCAGGCGACCGCCGGTGATGTTGTCGACCATGGCGAATTCTTCCGCGACGGTGAGCGGATTGTTGAGCAGCGGCAGCGCGCGGCCGAGAATGGCGATCTTGACATTCTTGGTGCGGCGGGCCAGCGCTCCGGCCATGACGCCGGGGATCGGCATCAGGCCGTAGGCATTCGAATGGTGCTCGTTGACGCAGATGCCATCGAAGCCGAGCTGGTCGGCATATTCCAGCTCGTCCAGGTAGCGGTTGTAGAGCTGATGGCCCTTCTTCGGATCGAAGAAGGTGTTCGGCAGCGTGACCCAGGCGGAATTGTGCTTCTCGTCATAGGAAAGATCGAGATCCGCATAGGGCATCAGGTGCATGAAGTAGAATTTCATCGCGTAACCTCCCCGATGAAGCCGCCGACCAGTTCGACGAAGCGCTCCGCCTTCTCGACTTGAGGCAGGTGGCCGCAATTTTCGATGACCTCCAGCCGCGAATCGGGAATGAGATCGCGCCAGGCCGGGCCGTAGCCGGCGGGGACAACCTTGTCGTCGCCGCCCCACACGATCAGCGTCGGCACCGAGATACGGTGCAGCCACTTGTGCAGGTCGGGATTGTAGAAGCGCGGCTCCCAGGCGAGCTTTGCCGTGGTCAGCCTGTTCTTGAGAATGACCTCCAACCCTTCCTTCGACGGCGGGGTGGCCAGCATCTGCTCGGCATAGGTCTGGTCGTGGAAGAGGTTGCGGGCGGTCTCTTCGGCATTCCACAGGAAGACGTCGCCTTTGCGCAGGCCCTTCACGCGGATGCCGGCCGGCGCCACGACAGTCAGCGAATTGAGCTTCGTCTGATTGCGGATGGCAATCTCGGCGGACAGCCAGCCGCCGATCGAACCTCCCACGAGATTGACCTTGTCGAGGCCGAGGTGGTCGATGACATCGAGATAGAAGAAGGCGAGGTCGGACATGCCGTCCAGCCATTCCGGAGAATCGGATGCACCGAAGCCCGGATGTTCAGGCACGATCACCTCGTAGCTCTCGGCAAGCTTCTCCATGAAGGGCGCCCAGCGCGCCGCGCCGCTCGAACCGTGCAGGAAGAGCAGCGGTGCGCCCTTGCCGCCGCGCATGAACCGGACATTGCAGCCGGTTATGGTCTCGGTGCTTTCGGTGAAGCTCATCGTGTCCTTGCCCTCCCCGGCCGCTATAATCCGCGTGTGACGGGCACTCCCCTGCCCGCGATGGCGGCAATCTGTATAACCTTCGCTGGTCGGTCAATATGACTCTGTCAAATTTTGATTGATAATAGCAAATTTCTAACTTGCATCTTCGGAAATTGCATACAAAGTAAGCGCCGCCTTGAAGGGTCTAATATGCGCTTCCGGGTAGCAGGGAGGACAATGATGCAAGCGGGAAAACTGTTCGATCTGAAGGGTCAGGTGGCGGTCGTCACCGGAGCCGCCAGCGGATTGGGGCTGGCGATCACCAAGACGCTCGCAGCCAACGGCGCGCACGTGGCGCTGCTCGACCTCAATTCCGAAACGCTTGCCGCGGCCTATCAGTGGGTGAACGGCCAGGGCTTTTCCGCCGAGAGTCATCAGGTCGACGTTTCCGATTCCGAAGCCCTGCGCAAGACGATCGACGGCATTGCCGAAAGGCACGGCCATCTCGACATTCTCGTCGCCAATGCCGGCATCAGCGGCGGCCCGAATTCCCGCACCGAAGCAGGCGCCATCGAGAATGTCAGCGACGAGTTGTGGAACAAGGTCGTGGACGTCAACCTCACCGCCACTTTCGTCGCCATCCAGTCAGCGGCAAAACATATGAAGAAGCGGAGACAAGGCCGAATCGTCGCGATCGCCTCAATCGCGGGGCTCCGCGCCGACCCGATGACCGGTTACGCCTATGCCTCCAGCAAGGGTGCCGTCGTCAACCTCGTCAAGCAGGCGGCCTGGGAGCTGGCGCCCTATAATGTTCTCGTCAACGGCATCGCGCCCGGCCCGTTCCGCACCAATATCGCCGGCGGCCGCATCCGTGAGCCGGAAGTGGAAAAGGCCTTTGCCGACACCGTACCGCTCGGGCGTATCGCCGAAACCGACGAGATCATGGGCCTCGCCCTGTTGCTGTCGTCCAAGGCGTCGAGCTTCATGACCGGCACGGTGATCCCGATCGATGGAGGCACGGTTGCCATTTGAGAAACAGGACGGTCTGCGCTGCGAGATGTCGCGATTGACAATATCAGGCTCCCTGCTTTATCCCCTGCAAGGGGAAGAGGGATCCTTGCAAGCAAGGCCCGGAATTGACGGATACCAGAGCGCATCGTCTTACTGCATTCGGAGGAACGACCATGAATATCGCGACCAACCCCACCCCCTCTTCCGAGGCGTATGCGTCCCCGCGCCTGCTGATCGACGGCGTCTGGCTGGAAAACGGCGACCGCAAGACCCAGCCTGTCGTCAATCCCGCAACGGAAAAGGCGATCGGTGTCGTGCCGCATGCCACGGCCGGGGATCTCGACCGGGCGCTGGAAGCCGCGCAACGCGCCTTCCCACTCTGGCGCGCCACGAGCCCGCGCGAGCGCGGCCGCATATTGAAACGAGCCGCCGAGCTCATGCACGAGCGGCAGGAGGAGATCGCCCGGCTCGCGACGCTTGAGATGGGCAAGCCGATCGCCGAAGCGCGGCTTGAAACCCATTTCGCGACCGAAGAAATGGAATGGTTCGCCGAGGAAGGCCGCCGTACCTATGGCCGCGTCATCCCGGGTCGTATCGGCGAGACACGCTTCCAGGTGGTCAAGGAACCTGTTGGTCCGACGGCGGGTTTTTCGGCCTGGAACTTCCCGGTCGGCAACGCCGCCCGCAAGATGGGTTCGGCGCTGGCCGCCGGCTGCACGATGATCTACAAGCCCGGCGAAGAGGCTCCGGCCGCCGCTGCTGCCGTTGCCCAGTGCCTGATCGACGCGGGCGTGCCGGCCGGCGTCATCGCCGTGGTCTACGGCGTGCCGGACTTCATCTCGCGCCATCTGCTCGCCTCCCCGGTCATCCGCAAGATCTCGTTTACCGGCTCGGTACCGGTCGGCCAGCATCTCATCAGGCTCGCGTCCGAGGGGCTGAAGCGCACCACGATGGAACTTGGAGGCCATGCGCCGGTGCTCGTCTTCGACGATGCCGACCAGGCGGCCGCGCTGGAAATGTCGGTGCAGCGCAAGTACCGCAATTGCGGTCAGGTCTGCGTCTCCCCCACCCGCTTCTATATCCAGGACAGGTCCTACGAGGCCTTCTGCGCCGGGTTTGCCGAACAGGCTTCGAAACTGAAGGTCGGCGACGGCCTTGACCCGTCGAGCAGCATGGGTCCGATGGTGCATGCCCGCCGCCGCGATGCGATCGAGGCGCTGGTGCAGGACGCCACCTCCAAGGGCGCCAAGCTTCTCGCCGGCGGCCATCGCGTCAACAACGAGGGCTTCTTCTATGCGCCGACCGTGCTCGCCGACGTGCCGGACGACGCCCGCATCATGAGCGAGGAGCCTTTCGGCCCCGTGGCCGTCCTGAACCGCTTCTCGGATTTCGACGACGCGATCACCAAGGCGAACAAGCTGCCCTATGGCCTCGCCGCCTATGGTTTTTCCAATTCGCACAAGACCATCGCCAGGCTTTCGGACCAACTCGAAGCCGGCATGGTCGGCATCAATTCCTTCAACATCTCCATGCCGGAAACGCCGTTCGGAGGGGTGAAGGCGAGCGGCCACGGCTCGGAAGTCGGGATCGAGGGCGTCGAGGCCTACATGGTTACCAAAACGGTCAGCGTAAGCTGATCCGTCTGGTCAGCATCACCTGATCCGGCTGGTTTTTGAAAGTTTCCAAGAGGACGAGGATTATGAAACACGTTAAACCGACCGGCACATTCGCTGCCGAAGCCGTGCTGACCCACATGAAGGCCGCCGGCATCGACGTGCTCTTCGCCAATGGCGGCACCGACTTCCCGTCGATCATCGAGGCCTTCGCCCGCCAATCCGAGACCGGCCTGAAGATGCCCGAGCCGTTGGTCATCCCGCATGAAGGCGTGGCGGTCGGCATGGCGCATGGCTATTACCTGATGACCGGCAAGCCGGCCGGCGTCATCGTCCATGTCAATGTGGGCCTCGCCAATTCCGTCATGGGCCTTATCAACGCCCGGTCGGAAAACGTGCCGATCATGATGTTCTCCGGTCGCACCCCGATCACCGAGGCCGGTCGTTTCGGGTCGCGCTCCTCACCGATCCATTGGGGCCAGGAAATGTTCGACCAGGCCGGCATGGTCCGCGAAGTGGTCAAATGGGACTACGAGCTGCGCTATCCGGAACAGGCAGGCCTCGTCATCGACCGCGCCATGAGCATCGCCATGAGCGAGCCGCGCGGCCCGGTCTATCTCAGCCTGCCGCGCGAAGCGCTGGCCGAAGGCGCCGAGATCGAGACCGGTCAACGCTCGACGGCAACGCCGACCACCTACGGCCCGGCCGATCCGGCGCTGGTGGCGGAAGCCGCCGACCTGCTCGCCAGGGCGAAGAACCCCCTCGTCATCTGCCAGAGCCCGGAACTCGCCCCCGATTTCGAGCCGCTCGCAAGTTTCATCGACCGCTTCGCCCTGCCAACCGTCGAAATGTGGGCGACCCGCCTGGCGCTGCCCTCCGACCATCCAATGATGATCGGCCGCGATTCCACGCAGGTGCTGAAGGAGGCCGACGTCGTTCTCGTCATCAATGCCGCGGTTCCGTGGATTTCCGACCACACCGCTCCCGCTGAAGGCGCCAAGATCATTGCCATCGGTCCCGATCCGCAGCATGGCCGCGTCCCGATCCGCAGCTTCCCGATCGACATCGCGCTTGCCGGCGGCACCAACAAGACGATCGAGGCACTTGCCGCAGCCATGGCGGAGCGCGTGCCGGCCGGCGAAACCTTCTCCGAACGCCGCGAGAAATGGGCCAAGGTGAAGGCCGCCCAGGCGGAGGCCGCCGCCAAGCGCGCCGGGATCGGCAACGGCTCGCCGATGACCCCCGCCTATGTCAGCCGCTGCATTTGCGACATCATGGACGAGAAGACCACTGTCGTGAACGAGCTCGGCATCGACCCGTCGGTGATGGAGTTCAAGCACCCGAAGTCCTTCTTCTCGACGCCGCTTTCCGGCGGTCTCGGCTTCGGCATGACGGCGGCACTCGGGGCTCAGCTCGCGGACCGCGGCCGGCAGGTGATCGCTACCGTCGGAGACGGATCCTACATGTTCGCCAACCCGGTCGCCTGCCACCAGACGGCGACCGCGCTGAAACTGCCGCTGCTGACGATCGTCTTCAACAACGGCATCTGGAACGCCGTGCGCCGCTCAACCCTCTACATGTATCCGGACGGCAGTGCGGCGACCGCCAACATCATGCCGATCACCGCACTCGATCCCGCTCCGGACTATGCCGCCGTCGCCGGTGCCCACGGAGCCCATGCGGAACGCGTCGAGACGGGCGCCGACCTTCCGGCGGCCCTTGAGCGCGCGCTTGCCGCGACCAAGGGCGGCCGGCAGGCCATGCTCGAAGTCATGGTCTCCTACTAAAAGGTGTCGCGATGGGAGGAGGAACCGGAGAGGACGTAAAAACGCTGGCGGAGCTCCGCCGGCGTTATCCGATGGTCGGCGATCTCGAAAGGCGGGCGAAATGGCGCATTCCGCGTTTCGCTTACGAATTCCTGCAGGGCGGCGCGGGCGACGAGACGGGATTGAACCGCAACCGGTCCGCGCTGAAAGCGATCGAGGTCGTGCCGCGTTACGGCCTCGACGTCACCAAGGTCGATACGTCCGTCGAACTCTTCGGCCATCGCTATGCTGCCCCGATCGGCATTTCTCCGATCGGCCTCGACGGAATGATGTGGCCGGGGGCGACCGAACGTTTCGCGAAGGCGGCCCAGGCGCACAACATTCCCTATATGGTCGGCACGCTTGCCTGCGCGACGATCGAGCAGGTGGTGGAATGGGCGCCCGACGTGACCTGGTTCCAGCTCTACCCGATGGCGCCGGACGACCATCGATACAGTCTTGAAATGGCAGAACGCGCCCGCATGGCCGGTGCCAAGGTTCTGGTCGCGACACTCGACGTTCCGGTTCGTGCCAAGCGCCCGCGCGATCTCCGCAACGGCCTCGTCATGCCTTTCCGTTTGACGCCGAAGACGATGATGCGGGCCGCGATGGCACCTCTGTGGCTCGATGCCATAAGACGCAACGGCATGCCGACCTTTGCCAATATGGGAAAATTCGCCGGCGGCACGGACCACGGCGCGACGGCAGGTTTCGTGCAGAAACATATTGGCGGCGGCTTCCCCTGGGAGCAAATCGCCAGGCTGCGCGACAAATGGCCGGGGCCGATGATGGTCAAGGGCGTCATGCATCCGGCGGATGCGGAGAAGGCCCTTTCGCTTGGGCTCAACGGCGTCGTGGTCTCCAACCATGGCGGCCGGCAGTTCGATGCGGCACCCGCGACGATCGACGTGCTGCCTGAGATCGCCCGCACCGTCGGCACGCGCGGCACGGTGCTGTTCGACAGCGGCGTCGTGTCCGGCGTCGATATGCTCAGGGCGCTCGCCTGCGGCGCCCAATCCTGCTTCGCGGGGCGCGCCTTCATGCTCGGGCTAGCCGGGCTCGGCGACCGCGGGGCGACCCATATGGCGCAAGCCTTCATCGAGGAATACCGCATGGCGCTCGGCCAGAACGGGCTCTTGAGCTCCGACGAGGCCCGCCGCGCGCCCGTGCGCCATCCCGGCGCGTGGACACAAAAAGATTTCGCACCTCACATCCAACCTGTCTCCGGGGGAGGAGAAAACTCATGAAAGTCGCAGACGCCATTGCCGAAATCTTGAAGCGCGAGGGGATCGAGATCGTCTGCGGTTATCCGGTAAACCACGTTCTCGAACATGTCGCGATGGCCGACATCCGCCCGATCATCGTCCGCCAGGAACGCCACGGCCTGCACATGGCCGATGCCATGTCGCGCTTGAGCTCCGGCAAGACGATCGGCGTCTTCGCCATGCAGCTCGGCCCCGGCACGGAAAACGCCTATGGCGGCATCGCCCAGGCCTATTCGGAGTCGGTTCCGATCCTCGTGCTCCCGATGGGGTACGAGCGCCGCGTCGCGCATATCGATCCGAACTACAATGCCACGCGCTCGATGCGCGACATCACCAAGTCGGCCGAGCCGATTACATTAGCGGAAGAAATTCCGAATATCTTCCGCCGCGCCTTCTCCAAACTCAGAAACGGCCGAGGCGGTCCGGTGCTGATCGAGATCCCCAACGACATGTGGCAGCACGAAGTGCCGGAGCCTCTGGACTACCGGCCGGTTCTCGCCACCCGCTACGGGCCCGACCCGGCGGCGGTGAAGGAAGCCGTCGACCTGCTGCTCGCAGCCAAGCGTCCGATCCTCTACGCGGGCCAGGGCGTGCATTACGCCGAAGCCTGGCCACAGTTGAAGGAACTCGCCGAACTGCTGGCGATCCCCGTCTCGACCAGCCTCGAAGGCAAGAGCGCCTTCCCCGAAACCCATCCGCTTTCGGTCGGTGCGGGTGGCGCCGCGATCTCCAAGACGCTCCGGCATTTCCTCGATACGTCGGACGTGATCTTCGGCATCGGCTGCTCGTTTACCGAAACCGCCTTCGGCGTGCAGATGCCGCTCGACAAGACGGTGATTCATGCCACCCTCGACCCGGATCACATCAACAAGGACATCGAGGCCAAGGTGGCGCTGATCGGCGACGCGGCCTTGACGCTCGACGCGGTATTGGCCGAACTCAAGGCCCGCAACACGGCCCAGCGCGACGGCAAGGATGTGATCGCCGAGATCGCCAAGGTTCAGGAGGAATGGCTTTCCGAATGGATGCCGAAGCTCACCTCCAACAGCAAGCCGCTCTCGCCCTATCGTGTCCTCTGGGACCTGCAGCACACGGTCGATATCGAGAACACGATCATCACCCATGACGCCGGCAGCCCGCGCGACCAGCTTTCGCCCTTCTGGAAGTCGGTGAAGCCGCTCACCTATATCGGCTGGGGCAAATCCACCCAGCTCGGTTACGGCCTCGGTCTCGCCATGGGCGCCAAGCTGATGCATCCCGATAAGCTCTGCATCAATGTCTGGGGCGATGCGGCGATCGGCTTCACTGGCATGGATTTCGAAACGGCGGTGCGTGAGCGCATTCCGATCATGTCTATCCTGCTCAATAACTTCTCCATGGCGATGGAATTGCCGATCATGAAGGTGTCGACGGAAAAATACCGCTCGACCGACATTTCCGGCGACTATGCCGCTTTCGCCCGCGCGCTCGGCGGTTATGGTGAGCGCGTCACCGATCCGGACGAAATCATCCCGGCGATCAGGCGCGGCATCGAGCAGACGCAGAAGGGCGTGCCGGTGCTCCTCGAATTCATCACCACCCAGGAAATCGCCCGCTCGCGCTATCACCGCATGTTGACGGGTGAGAAGAAATGAGCGCGCTTGCTTCCACCCTCGACGCGCTGAAGCTGCATTTCGGCAACCGGCTTTCGACGACCCAGGCCGTGCGCGAGCACCACGGCCACGACATGTCCCGCCAGCCGACGCGCCTGCCGGACGCGGTGGTCTTTGCCGAGAGCGAGGATGAGGTGGCGCGCGTCGTCTCGGCCTGCTTCGAGGCAGACATCGCCGTGACGCCGTTTGCGGCCGGCTCCTCCATGGAAGGCCATACGATCCCGCTGAATGGCGGCATCTCGCTGGACCTCACCCGCATGAACCAGATCGTCGCGGTGAACCATGAGGATTTCGACGCGCAGGTGCAGGCGGGCGTCACCCGCAAGCAGCTGAACGCCCATATCCGCGATACCGGCCTGTTCTTCCCGATTGATCCCGGCGCCGACGCTTCGCTCGGCGGCATGGCCTCGACGCGTGCTTCCGGCACGACTGCCGTCCGCTACGGCACGATGCGCGAGAACGTGCTGGCGCTGCGCGTCGTCACCCCGCAGGGCAAGATCATCACCACCGGGCGTCGGACGAAGAAATCCTCGACCGGTTACGACCTGACCAAGCTCTTCGTCGGCGCCGAAGGCACCCTCGGTGTCATCACCGAAGTGACGGTCAAACTGCATCCGATCCCGGAGACGATCGCATCCGCCGTCTGCACCTTCGAGACGATGCGTGGCGCGGTCGAGGCCGTCGTCGCGACGATCCAGAGCGGCATTCCGGTCGCCCGCATCGAATTTTTGGACGAGGTAGCCGTCGAGGCGGCGAACCGCCATGCCGGCCTGACGCTGAAGCTCGCCCCTACCCTCTTCCTGGAATTCCACGGCAGCCCGCGCTGGGTGGAGGAGCAGTCCAACACGGTGCGGGAAATCGCCGACGAGTTCGGCGGCTCGGATTTCCAGTGGTCGACCCGCACGGAGGACCGCGAACGGTTGTGGAAAGCGCGCCACGAGACGATCTACGCCAACCAGACGCTGCGCCCCGGCTGCAAAGCCTTCACCACGGATGTCTGCGTGCCGATCTCTCGGTTGGCGGAAGCCGTGCTGGCCGCCCGCGAGGACATCGACAATTCCTTCCTCATGGGCAAGATCATCGGCCATGTGGGCGACGGCAATTTCCATGTCGGCTACCTGATCAAGCCGGAAATCCCGGAAGAGCTCGCCGAGGCCGAAAGGCTTTCGGAACGGCTCTATCAGCGCGCCATCGACATGGGCGGCACCTTCAGCGGCGAACACGGCATCGGCATTTCCAAGCTGAAATACCTCCGCCGGGAGCATGGCGATGCGGTCGACATGATGAATGCCATCAAGGCAGCGCTCGACCCCAAGGGCATCATGAATCCAGGCAAGCTCGGTCAGGTAGGATAAATCCTGCCGGACGTCAGGATTGTCGGGAAAGATCGATGCGGCTCGTCACCACCGACCGGCCGGTTGCCGGGTCCTTGTCGATCGTTTGGAGCCGAAGCCGGTCGCTGCCGATCCTCTCGATCGTCATGTCGGCGGCACGGTCGCCGTTCGTCACCCTTGCCCAGCGGACCCCGAGATTGATCGCGTTGCCCCTTCGGGCTCCCGAAAGCGCGGAAGGTTGGCCGGAGGGGCCGATATAAGTGCCCCTGTAGCGACGATCGGACACGGTGAGATCGGCGGAAATGCTGCGCCGGACCACCAGCAGGCCGCGGCAATTGCCTTGCATCGAAAGACTGGATGCGCCGGAGGCCATGGCAAGGTTGCAGGTGACGTTGATCGGCCTGACGCCGATACGCGTCAACACCGTGCCCTTACCGCTCCAGTTTCCTGCAAGCGTCTTTAGAAAATCGCTTTCGGCGGCTGATGCGGGCAAAGACCAAAAGGCCGTGGCAACCAGCAGGGCCGCAGCAAGGAGAGTTCGCATGACGAGAGCCTTGTTGAGCCTTTCGCAGGCAACGCCCTCCGCCACTCCAGGTTCCGTCAAACACCGAAAGGTGACGCGAAGCCTTCCCAAGAGTCCGATTTTGTGATTATATTGAATGAACGTTCAGCAAATAAGAGCATGTGTCATGAATGAACATGTCCGCGACATCTCGATTCCCAACGACTGGGACCGGCGCGGGTTGCCTGGCTGGTGCTATCATTCGGATGCGCTTCTGGAGCTCGAAAAAGACCACGTCTTCCGCAATCACTGGCAGATCGCCTGTCATGTCTCCGACGTGCCGGAACCGGGCGATTATCTCGCCATGGATGCGGTGGGCGAGCGGGCGCTTATCCTCCGCGACAAGGGTGGCCGGCTCCGCGCCTTCCAGAATATCTGCCGCCATCGGGGTTCGCGGCTGGTGACGGATGAAACAGGCCATTGCAAGGGCGCGCTGGTCTGTCCCTTCCATGGCTGGGTCTACAATCTCGACGGCACCCTTCGGGGTGCTGCCCGTCCCCAGAGCTTCCCGCCGCTCGATAAGCATGAGTTCGCATTGGAGCCAATCGAGATCGAAGTCTGGATGGGCTTCGTCTTCATCCGCTTCCGTAAAGGACCGCAACCATCCGTCGCCGATCTCATGCGGCCCTTCGAAAAGGAGCTCTCCCATTACCGCACGGCCGATATGGTGCCGACCAGAGGCATCTGGACCCAGGAAACGCCGGTCAACTGGAAATCCGTTCGCGACGTCGACAACGAAGGCTATCACGTCGCGATGGCGCATCCGGCGCTGCAGGATCTCTACGGCTCGACTTACTTCGATGAACCCTTCGTCAAGGGCGTGTGCCGGTCATTTGCGACCTATAACCCTTACGCCGGGCGGCGCTGGAGCGTGAGGAACTACATGAAACTCGCCCCCGATCCGGCGCATCTGCCGCAGCATCTGAAAAAAGCCTGGATCTATTACGGCCTTTTCCCCAACGCGGTGATCGCCGTCACGCCGGAAACGACGCAATTCTATCAGGAATTTCCAATCTCGAAGGACCGGACCATGCTCCGCGGCGGCATCTATCGCTACGCGCAGGAAAGCCGGACGCAGCGGCTTGCCCGTTACCTTTGCTTCCGCATCGACCGGGACACGCAGTCAGAAGATGTGCAGCTCACCATCTGGTCCAATGAATCCATGACGTCGAAAGCCTTCAACGGCTTCTATCTCTCCGACCTCGAATATGGCGTGCGCACCCATCACGATCATCTGCGGGCCGCGTTACCGGTCATGACGCTGGACGAGCCTCCGGAGGAGAAGGACATGGCGGCGATGAATGCACAGATGAAGGCGCACAAGTAATCCCTTGCGTGATGCTGGCGCTGATTAAGTTACCAGAATATTAGGCGCCGATAAAATTCAAGTTTTCGCATCGGAGTATCGAGGCGTTAACCGGCTAAAAACCAAGTAATGCTTAGCTTCTCTTATTTTATTGGCGACCGATTTCTGTTGTGGTCGATTCCTTCAGGATAATTTGAACATGATTCCCGTCGAGGCAGGAAAACAGCAGCAGGCCGCCACTCCCCGATCCATGCGCATCCTGACGGAGGCGATCGGGAAGGATCTCGAACATTTCAGCCTGGACAACACGTTGGTCGTGAAGCAGATCAGGCTTCTGGCCATCAATGCGCTGATCGAGGCGGCCAGGGCCGGCGAAACGGGTAAGGGATTCGCCGTTGTCGCCAATGAGGTGCAGCGTCTGGCCCAGATTGCCAGCGATATCGCCGGAAAGTTCGAAAGCAATGTGCTGGGCCGCATCGGGCTCAGCCGTGCCATGGCGGATTCGCTGATGACCGAAATGGAGGGCGTGCGGCTGACCGATCTCGCCCAGACCCTGGTGCAGCTCATCGTCCGCAATCTCTTCGAACGCACCGCCGATGTCCGCTGGTGGGCGACCGACACCGCTCTCTGGCAGGCTCTTGAGGAGCCGAGCGCGGAAAAGGCTGCCTTCGCGGCGGAGCGTCTCGGCGTCATCAACCGTTTCTACACGGTCTATCTCGATCTCGTCATGACCGATCTTTCCGGCAAGGTGATCGCGTCGGCCAATCCGCGCTTCCAGCGCAAGCTGGTGGGCACGTCGCTTGCCGGCGATCCGTGGTTCACGGCCGCCTGCCGCTGCCAATCCGGCGACGAATACATTGTCGACGAGGTGAAGCCGAGCCCGCCGCACGACAACCATCATGCGCTCGTCTATGCCACCGGCATCCGCGAGGGCGGCAAGCTCGACGGCACGCTGCTGGGGACGCTCGGCGTCTATTTCGACTGGCAGAACCAAGGCCAAGCGATCGTCGAAAAGGAAGCGAACCTGCCGCCGCAGGTGGCCGAGAGGACGACCGTGATGCTGCTCGACGGCAACAACCGGGTCATCGCCTCCACCGATCCGGCGCGGCTTTTCACCCATTTCATGCTGGCAAAACATGGAAGCGAGGCTTCCGGCAGCTATTACGACAATACGGGCTGCATCGTCGCCTTCGCGAAAACCCTGGGCTACGAGGATTATGACGGGCTCGGCTGGCACGGCGTGGTGATCCAGCAAACCGAAAGCGACCCGGCCATCAAGGTGGCGTTGAATATACGTTAGGATGCCCCCTCCAGCTTTAGCGTACGCCGCTGAAATCGAGCCAGCGATATTGTCCTGACTTCGTCGGGACTCGCTCATCCTCGCCACAGGCCTTCCCGCACCAGTTCGTCCATCGTCAGCCTGATCCCCTGCCTCAGGATAGAGACGAGGTCGTCGATCTGGCTTCGCGTGATCGTCAGCGGCGGAGACATCACGCACATGTGGATGAGCGGGCGAACCAGCAGGCCAAGGCGCTGGCAATGGACGTCGATGCGCTTGCCCACTTCAAGGTCAAGCGCCAGCGGATTGTTGCTTTCGCGGTCGGCAACGCATTCGACGCAGGCCATCAGCCCCAGTCCGCGCACCTCGCCGACCAGCGGCAGGTCCTCCAGGGTCTTCAGCTGTGCCTGGAAATAGGGAGCGTTCTCCCGGGCCTGGGCGAGCAGCCCGTCTTCCAGCAGGTCGAGATTCTTCAGCGCGACCGCACAACCGATCGGGTGGCTCGAATAGGTGAGCCCATGCGCGAACATCGCTTCCGGATGGTTCGAGGCACGGAGCTGTTCGAGCAGGTGCGAGGAGATCATCACGCCGCCGAGCGGAAAGTAGCCCGAGGTCACGCCCTTGGCGAAGGTGATCATATCCGGCTCGATGTCGAAGACGTTTCCGGAAGCAAAAACATGACCCAGCCGGCCGAAGGCGGTCACCACCTCGTCGGCGATGAACAGGATGTCATTTTCGGCACAGAGTTTCCGCATGCGCCTGAGATAGCCGTCGGGAGGGACAATCACGCCGCCGGATGCCATGACCGGCTCGGCGATGAGGGCGCCGATGCGCTCCGGGCCGTGCTTTTCGATCGCTTGCTGGAACTCGTCCACCAGAAAATCGCAGAATTGCCGTATGCTCATCCCGGCCGGCCGGCGGAAGGGATCGGGGCAGGACAGCTTGACGACCTGATCCGAGGCGTTGTCCATCCAGTCGTGGTCGCGCGGGCGGCCGTTGAGCGAGGCGGAAAGATAAGTCGAGCCGTGGTAGCCGCCCTGGCGCGACACGATCAGCTTCTTCTCCGGCCGGCCGCGGACATTGTTGGAAAACTGCATGAAACGCAGCGCCGTCTCGACCGCGGAAGAACCGCCGGTCGTATAGAAGACGTGATCGAGGTCGCCTGGCGCATGGGCTGCCAGCCGTTTCGCCAGCTGCGCTGAGGGCTCGCTCATCGTATACCAGGGTGAATTGTAGGAGAGCGCCATCGCCTGCTCGTAAAGCACGCGGGCGATGGGTTCGCAGCGATGGCCGACATTGGTGCACCACATGCCGGCCGGCCCGTCGATCAGCCGCCTCCCCTCCTGATCCGTGACATAGATGCCGTCGCCTGCGGCAATACCGCCGCGCGCTTCCGCGCCGATCGATCCCGCGACTGGCCAAGGCTGGATGAGATGGGCTTTAGCGGTTGCGGCCAGCGCGTCCTCCTCCAGAGCCGCGATTTTTGCCGGGTCACGTTTCGCCGCCATTTCCTGCTCCTCACGAAAATTTTGATGAATCCGATAAGCTCATGCTATTTATATTGTAATTCTATTATTTTGAATGTCTATTCAATCAATATGGCAGAAATACCCCTTGCGTTCAATCCGGTTTTGCGCTCATCTCCTCAAGGGAACGACAAAGGGCGAAAACGCCCGAGGAAAACTGGGATGAGACGGCTGCTTCAATATGATTGTCGCCGTAGCGTGTTCTGCGCGGAGGCCTGCTGATGGCGATCACGGCAAGCCACGCATCGGCCGAGTTGGCTCCGCCCGAGCCCCCGCGACCAAGATGGTCGGCCAGCGAGGAGGCGAGCGGACTGGCGCTGATCTCGCCGACGCTCCTATATGCTGTCTCCCTGCTGGCCCTGCCCATCCTTATCGTCTTCGCTTATAGCTTCTGGTCGCAGGACTATCTTGCGATCGACCGCGCCCTGACGCTTGAAAACTACCGCACGGCACTTTTCGAGCCGATGTATCAGGATCTGCTCGGCCGTTCGCTGGTCATCTCGCTTGTCGTGAGCCTCGTCACCGTGGCGATCTCCTATCCGATTGCCTGGTTCATTTCCTTCCACGGCGGACGGCACAAGAATCTCTGGCTCTTTTTGATCACCGTGCCCTGCTGGACGAGCTATCTGCTGCGCGTCATGTCCTGGAAGGTGATCCTCGGCTACCAGGGCGTTTTGAACACCGGCCTCATGTCGGCCGGCATCACCGACCAGCCGATCGCCTCGCTGCTCTACAATTCCAATGCGGTGGTGATCACGCTGGTGCACAGCTGGGCTGCCTTCGCCATCCTGCCGATCTTCGTCTCGCTCGAAAAGATCGACCGTTCGCTGATCGAGGCGGCGCGCGATCTCGGCGACACCAGGCTGATGAGCTTCGTGCGGGTGGTGCTGCCGCTGTCGCTGCCCGGGATCATCTCGGCTCTCCTGATCGTCATGATCCCGACCGTCGGCGATTACGTTACGCCGAAACTCGTGGGAGGCAAGGACGGCGTGATGATCGCGACCGCCATCCAGGCGCAGTTCGGCAAGGGGGCCAATTGGCCGCTCGGCGCCGCGCTGTCCGTCACCACCATGATCGTCGTCTCGGCCATGGCCGGGCTGACCGTGCTGGCACTGAAACTCGTCGTGAGAAAAATCCGATGAACACCGGCGCCCCTGAAAAATCCCGCCTGTTACCCGCTTACGTGGCGTTCTATTTCCTGTTCCTCTACCTGCCGATCCTGCTTCTGCCGGTCTTCTCGTTCAACAATGCCGCGGCCACGACCTTCCCGCTCGCGGGCTTCACGACCAAATGGTACGTCTCGCTCTGGGGCAATGGTGAAATGTTGACTGCGGCGGTGAACAGCCTGATCGTCGGGGTCTGCGTCTCGGTGCTTTCCACTTTGCTCGGCATCTGCGCGGCGCGCGCCATCACCCGCTATCGGTTCCGCGGCCGGCGGGCGGCGAACGGGCTCATCATGGCGCCGCTCTTCCTGCCGGAGATCATCGTCGCCGTATCGCTGCTGATGGTCGTGCTGGCGGCCGGCATGGAGCTGTCGCTGGCGACGATCATCCTCGGTCAGACGGTCTTTTGCCTGCCCTATTGCATGTCGGTGCTGACCGCCGGTTTCGAAGGGTTCGACCGCAGCCTCGAGGAGGCCTCGCTCGATCTCGGCGAAACCGCCTTCGGCACGTTCCGGCGCGTCACGCTGCCGGTCGTGGCGCCGGCGATCCTGTCGAGCCTGCTGGTTTCATTCACCATTTCCCTCGATGAATTCATCCTCGCCTTCTTTCTCTCCGGCACCGAACCGACGCTGCCGGTCTATATCTGGGGGCAGCTCCGCTTCGCCGCAAAACTGCCGAGTGTCCTGGCGCTGGGCACGATCATGCTGCTCATCTCGATCCTGTTGCTGACCATTGCCGAAGTCGTGCGCCGCCGCGCCGAACGCCGTTACGCCACCGGAGGTTACGCGCATGCCTGACACGCCTATGATCGCAATCGACCGGGTCAGCAAATTCTATGGCATCTACAATGCGCTGTCGGATGTCTCGCTTAACATCGGCGCCGGTGAATTCTTCGCGTTGCTCGGCCCTTCCGGCTGCGGCAAGACCACGCTGCTGCGCTCCATCGCCGGCTTCGACAACCCCAGTTCCGGCGATATCCGCATCGACGGGCATTCGGCCATCGGCGTGCCACCCAACCTCCGCCCGACTAACATGGTTTTCCAGAGCTATGCCATCTTCCCGCATCTGAACGTCGAAGAGAATGTCGCCTACGGACTGAAACGCTTGAAGCTCGGAGCCGACGAGGAGCGCCGGCGGGTCGGTGCCGCGCTCGAGCAGGTGCGTCTTGGCCACCTGGGCAAGCGGCGCGGCCATGAGCTTTCCGGCGGCCAGCGGCAGCGCGTGGCGCTCGCCCGGGCTCTTGTCCTTAGACCGAAAGTACTGCTGCTGGACGAGCCCTTGTCCGCGCTCGACAAGAAGCTGCGCGAGGAAATGCAGGTGGAGCTGCGCTCGCTGCAGAGGGCGGTCGGCATCACCTTCGTGCTCGTCACCCACGACCAATATGAGGCGCTGGCGCTCTCCGACCGGATCGCCGTGATGTTCGGCGGACGGATCGCGCAGGTCGCGACCCCGAAGGAAATCTACCAGCACCCGCGCACGAAATCGGTTGCCGACTTCCTCGGCGGCATGAATTTCCTCTCTGGCCGGACGCTCGGGCAGACCGCCTCCGGCCTCACTGTCGAGACGGAAAAGTTCGGCACGCTGACATTGTCGCTGCCGGAGGAACGGATCGAGGTCGGTGCGCGGGCGACGGTCGGGATCAGACCGGAGCGGCTGCGGCTGCTCTGGGATGACGCGCGTGCGCCCCACGAGCTGACCGGAAAGGTGGTGAACCGGGCCTATTTCGGCGAGACGACCCACCTCCTGGTCGGTGTCGAGGGGCTGGAAAAGCCGCTCTCGATGATCGAGACCAACACCCACGGGGCCGACGACCTGCCGATCGGCGCCGACATTCGCCTGGCCTACGACCCCGAGGCCTTCGTGCTCCTCGCGGACGACCCGCCGGTCGAGCGGCTTAATTAGGACTTGGCAGCCGTTTGCTCCGCCCTAACTGCCTGTCGCGGGCGGGCAAGGAGGAGAGATCATGATCATCCGGTCCGGAAGCTGCCTCTGCGGCAAGGTCAAATACAGTGTGAAGGACGCGCCGCTGAGGATAGGGCTCTGCCATTGCGCCGACTGCCGCAAGGAGAGCGGCTCGAGCTTCACCACATTCGGCATATGGCCGCGCCACGCATTCGAAAGCAGCGGTGAGGTCAAATATTTCCACGGCCGGGGCTTTTGCCCGGAATGCGGATCGCGCGTCTTCAACGAGAGCGAGGGCGACGAGATGGAAATCCGCATCGGCTCGCTCGACATGGCTCCGACCGATCTTGAGCCCATCTATGAGATCTGGGTGAAGCGACGGGAAAATTGGCTGCATCCGCTGCCCGTGCCGCAGTTCGAGGAGGATCGGACATGAGGCATTGCCGTTCCGCGCCGCGGGTATAAGGTGCGTTCGATATTTTAGGAGATTCATGCCATGGATTTGCTTCAAAAGGCGATCGCCATCGCGACGACGGCGCATGAGGGACAGTCATCGAAGACGGGCGGCCCGTTCATCGATCATGTACGGCGCGTGGCGGAAAACGTGTCCGGCGAGGACGAAGAACTGGTCGCCTGGCTGCATGACGTGGTCGAGAAAGGCCCCGGCTGGACCCTCGACCGGCTGCGCAAGGAAGGTTTCCCGGAAGCGGTCGTCGAGGCGGTCGATGCGATGAGCAAGCGTGACGGTGAAAACTATTTCGATTTCGTGCGCCGTTCGATCAGGAATCCCCTCGCACGCCCGGTGAAGCGTGCCGACCTGACCGACAATCTTGGCCAGATGCGCCGGATGGGCGGCGACGATTCCAAGTTCGCCGAGGGGCTGCGCATCCTCGATGAGGAATATCCCTGCTGAGCTGGAACCCTGAAGCCTCCTCCCCCGTTCGTTCCGCACGGCAGAGAACCGCGACAAGGCGACAGGATGGGCTCATGAAACTCAAATCTCAGGTTGCTCTGGTAACGGGCGCGGGTTCAGGCATCGGCAAGGCGGCGGCACTGAAGCTCGCGAGCGAAGGCGCCAAGGTCGGCGTGCTGGGCCATACGAAAGACGAGATCGACAAGACCGCGATGGAGATAAGGGAGGCGGGTGGCGAGGCGCTGGTGCTGGAAACCGATGTCTCCGACGAGGCCCGGATGCGCGAGGCCGTCGACCGGCTCGTCGGGGAATTCGGGCGGCTGGATATCGTCGTCGCAAACGCCGGCATCAATGGCGTCTGGGCGCCGATCGACGATCTGAAGCCGGAAGAATTCGACAGGACGATCGCGGTCAACCTGCGCGGCACCTATCTCACCTTCCATGCGGCCGTGCCGTATCTGAAAAAGCAGGGCGGCTCGGTGATCGTGGTTTCCTCGATCAACGGCAACCGAACCTTCAATACGCCGGGCGCGACGGCCTATGTGGCGACCAAAGCGGCGCAGGTGGCGATCGCCCAGCAGCTCGCGCTGGAACTCGGCAAGCACAGGATCCGGGTGAATGCCGTCTGCCCCGGTGCGATCGACACGAGCATCAATGACAACACCACCGTGCGGGGCGAGAGAGATACGGCCGTCCCGGTGAAATTCCCGAAGGGTGACATTCCGATCACCGGTGGCAGGGCGGGCGAAAGCGAAGATGTTGCAGAGGTTATCCTGTTCCTCGCCTCCGACCGCTCCCGGCATGTGACCGGCACGCCGATCTATGTCGACGGCGGCCAGGGGCTCCTGAGATAGGCTACGCTTGCTCAGGTGGCTTCCGGCCGGCTTCGATCCGTGCCACCCAGTCCGCCCCGATCCGATACTGCTTCAGGGCATCGACCGGGTCCTCGTCGTCGAGCCGCGAACAGAGCCGGTAGATTTCCAGCGTCTCGGCATCCATCTCGCCGCGCTGATGGAAATACATGGCCGCGGCATATCTCGCACGCCCGGACCATTCGAGGCCCGGAGCCAGGTTGATCAATTGCCATTGCCGGCGGGTTTCGGGGTCCATGGCATGCCTCAAAACCGCCCTGGCGGCGTAACTGTCCGCCGATCGAGCCTGACGAAGGGCCGGGACACGATCTTCGCCCGTTTCATCAGCTTCCGATATTGCAGCTCGCGCATCGCGTAGATCTCCACCCAGAGGTCATCGGCGATGCGTTCGCCGAACGGCCGTTCCAGGCTGGCGATGGCGATGTTGCGCTTGGCGAGCGGCGACCAGATCGCTGCGGTCACCAGCCCGACTTCGCGTTTGCCCCGATGATAGACAATCGCGTGCTCGGCCGGAATATTGCCCTCGATCTCCAGCCCGACGAGGATGTGTTTCAGCGTCCTCCTTTCCCGCGCCCGGAGGATCGCGTCGCGCCCGTTGAAAAACGGCTTTTCCGTATCCACCAGCCAGTCGAGGCCGATCTCGTCGGGCATCCGTCCGCGATCTGTCCGAAGCGCGCCTTCGGCTGTGACGAAATCGGCGTTCGCGACGATGAAGCCTGCCTCGATGCGGACGCGATTGAGCGCGTCGTAACCGATCGCCTTCAAACCGTGGAGACGGCCTGCCGCCCACAGCCGGTCCCAAAGCGACAAGGCCTTGCCGGCCGGCACGAACAGCTCGTAACCGAGATCGCCGGTGAAGCCGGTGCGGGAGATCGTCACCTCTGCGTCTTCATGCGGAAAGCATGCGAGCTGGAAGGGTTTGAGCGCGTCCACCCCGGCAAACCCGGCAGTCTGGAGGATGGAGAAACTCGTCGGTCCCTGTAGGGCAAGGCCGGCAATAACTTCCGTCTCCTCCTCCACCGTCACCGAAAAACCGATGGCGCTGTCGAGCAGCCAGGGCAGATGCCGCTCCTGGCAGCACAGGCGGAAATCATCCGCATCCAGTCGGAAAAGCGTACCGTCGTCCAGCACATGGCCGTGATCGTCGCACCAGGCGGTGTATTGCACGCGTCCGACGGCGAGCTTGCGCACGTCCCTCAGCGTCAGCCGGTTGAGATAGCGTTCCGCATCCGGGCCGGTGATGCGGTATTTCATCATCGGCGAGATGTCGAACAGGGCCCCCTGCGAGCGGATGCAGAAATATTCGAGCTCGGTGTCGAAGATCGAATGCGGCGCCTTGCAGCCGGCCCAGGTGTACCAGTCGTTGGTTTCCGAGAGTTCCTTAAGCCGCGGATGGAAAGGCGTTTCGCGCCGTGGCGTGACGATGTGCTTCTGGCCGGCAAGGCGGGCTGCAAGTCCGGGCGTCATCGGCGTTCTCCCGCAAGGATGCTTTGCGCGGCCAGGAACCCCGGCAGGCCGGAAATGCCGCCGCCCGGATGCGAACCGGCACTCGCGAGATAAAGTCCCTTCAGCGACGTGGAATATCGGCACGCTGCATTGACCGGCCGGTTGACGAGCAGCTGATCGGTCTGCAGCTCGCCATGATGCCAATGCCCGCCGGGCATATGATAGCAGGCTTCGATATCGGCAGGTGTCATCAGGCTCGAACCGAGGACAAATTTGCCGATGCCCGGCGCATGGCGCTCCAGCACGTCAAGCACGACCTTCTGGAAGCGAGGCTTGCCGGCCTCCCATCCTTCCCCGAGTTGGTAGGGTGCGAACTGGACGAGTGCCGAAAGCGTCGCGGCGCCGGCAGGCGCGAGCGATGGATCGGCAAGGCTTGGAACTGTGATCTCCATCACCGGATCCTCGGAGAATTCGCCGTATTTCGCGGGATTGAAGGCATTTTCCACATGGTCGATCGAGCGGGCTATCACCAGCCGCCCGCGATGGTCCTCCGGTAAGACGCCACTGAATTCCGGCACCCGCTCAAGTGCCAAGTCGAGCCGCGCGACATTTCCCTTCGAGCGAATGTTTTTCACGGCGCGCACGAACCCGGTGCTCAGTTCGGCCGCATCGACGAGGGTAAGGAAGGTCATCTGCGGATGAATGGCCGAGACGACGACCGGCGCGGAAATCTCCTCGCCGCTCGCGAGCGCAATACCCGTTGCCTCGCCACGGTCCGCGAGGATCCGGGTGACGGACGTGCCGGTGCGGATCGTCACGCCTGCGCTTACGGCGGCCCTTTCGAAAGCAGCCGCCAGCGCGCTCACGCCACCCCGAGGCATGAATTGCGCGCCGGCGGCGCCACCTGCCTCGCCGGTCAATCGGTAATGGAGCCCGAGCAGCGAGGTGGGCGAACGGGGACCGAGATGAATGCCAAGCGTGGCGTCGAAGGCGAGCAGCCCCTTCAATCGGTCGTCGGTAAGATATTCGTCGGCGACATCCGCGACGTTCATCAAGAGCATGCGCAGGAAATCGCGGCCCTCTTCACGGCCTCTGCGGATCATGTTCCAGCCGGCCGAGGCGAAGGCCGCCATGTCGCCAGCAGTCACCGCGCCGATCTCCGGCGGCCGGCGCTTCAAGAAGCGCTTCAATATGGCCGCCTGGAAGAGAAGCTTTTCACGGAGCTCGGAGAAACGAACCGCCTCCGCTGCCGTCACGCCGTCGGTCCGCTCGCCATAGGCGCCGCGCAGCACGGCTGGCATGCCGGTTTCGGAAAGTGCCACGGTCGGTAATATTTCGGGGAGCTCAGCTTGCAGTCCAATCAGCTTCGCGACATCGGGATCGAGCCGGTTGACGATATGCGCGAGGCCACCCGCGCGGAAACTGGGATGGAATTCATAGCCGTGCAAAGCTCCGCCGACATTGCCGGCCGCTTCCAGCAGCAGCACCTTGCGGCCGCTTTTCCCGAGAAGCGTGGCTGCGGTCAGCCCGTTATGCCCGCCGCCGATGATGATCACATCAAATGACGTCATGGGCCTGGCTCATATGTTTCGTGCCGAGTCTCAGGTCACGCAGGATTTCGGCCGCTGCATTGCGGCCCGGCGCGCCCATCACGCCGCCGCCCGGATGGGTGGAGGAGCCGCAGAGATAAAGCCCCTTCACCGGGCTGCGATATTGCGCGTAGCCCGGCACCGGCCGGTTGAAGAGCAACTGGTCGAAGGTGAGCTCTCCCTGGAAGATATTGCCTTCGGTGAGGCCGACCTCCTCCTCGATCTCGCGCGGCGTGCGCACTTCCATATGCACGATCCGCTCGCGGAAGCCCGGCGAGTACTCGGCGATCTGGCTGATCACGGTTTCGGCAAAGGCGTCGCGGTCGGCATCGGTCCAGTCACGGCCCTCCACCTTCGGCGGGCAATATTGTACGAAGCAGCTCATGAAATGCTTGCCCGGCGGGGCCATGGTGGGGTCGAGCTGGGTCGGGATCACCATGTCCACGAATGGATCGGCGGACCAGCGCCCGGCCTTCCAGTCGTCATAGGCGCGTTCCATCCTCTCGACCGAATCCGTGAAATGCAGGTCGCCGCGGATGCAGGACGAGCCGGCCGGCAGCGCAGGGAACTCCGGCAGGCTGTCGAGCGCGATGTTGAGCTTGCCGGATGAGCCGCGCATCTTGAAATGCCTGACCCGATGGAGAAACGTGTCCGGAAGGTCCTGCTCGTCGACGAGTTTCAGGAACGTGCGTTTGACGTCGGCATTGGAGACGACGAGTTTGCCAAGCACCTCCTCGCCGCCGCAAAGCACGACCCCTGCCGCTTCGCCTCTCCGGATCAGCACCTTTTCGACATCCGCACCGATGCGGATCGTGCCGCCCCAGGCCTGGAAGGAAGAGGCAAGCGCTTTGGAAATCGCACCCATCCCGCCGCGTGCATAACCCCATGCGCCGACCGAACCGTCCACCTCGCCCATGTAATGGTGCAGCAGCACATAGGCCGTGCCGGGCGACATCGGTCCGAGCGCCGTGCCGATGATGCCGGACAGAGCCAGATAGGCCTTGATGACATCCGTCTCGAAATATTCGTCGAGGAAATCGGAGATCGACATGGTCCAGAAGCGCAGGGTCTGCGCAATCTGCGAAGGCGTGAACTCCCCGAACTTCCTTGCGAGATGAATGAGCTCGGAAATGTCGCGCGGCCGGAAGGAGAACGGATCGGGCGCGGTGCGCATCAGAAGCGGCTGGATGAAGCGGCACTGTCTCGTCACGTCTCGCGCGTAGCGGTCAT
>Ga0065721_10005466_pt1 | contig 29538 bp, 26 predicted proteins | sample Mesricmetagenome_FD_59108 | JGI IMG/M metagenome (GOLD analysis project Ga0065721, IMG submission 59108) | Mesophilic microbial community from rice straw/compost enrichment Sample: eDNA_1 v2 (version 2) | ecosystem: Engineered > Solid waste > Grass > Composting > Bioreactor | place: USA: Davis...
CCAGCCGCTCCTGCGGCAGGCCCAGCACGCCGGCCAGGCGCGACAGGCTGTAGTCGAGCGGGATCAGCTCCCAGAGTTCCGCCTGCCGTTCGCGGGCCTCCGCCTCGGTGCTCGCGACGATTGTGCCGAGCCCCGCCAGCACCAGGGGAGCGAAGCGGCCATAGGCCGCCGCACGCCTCCTGAGGTCCTGCGCATAGGCGACGGCTTCCTCCAGCGATTGCGACGCCGAGAACACCGCCTCGGCATGCCGGGCGGCCAGGTCGCGCCCGTCGTCCGAGCCGCCCGCCTGTATCAATACCGGGTGCCCCTGCGGCGAGCGCGGCACGTTGTGCGGCCCCTTGACCGAGAAGAATGCCCCCTCATGGTCGATGGCATGCACCTTGGCGGGATCGACGAAGCGCCCCGTGGCGACGTCGCCGATGAAGGCGTCGTCCTCCCAGCTGTCCCACAGCGCCTTGACGATCTGGGTGAATTCGGCCGCCCGCGCATAGCGCCTGCCGTGCTCGATGGCCGCATCCAGCCCGAAATTCCGCGCCGAGGCCGGATCGGCCGTGGTGACCACGTTCCAGCCGGCCCGGCCATTGCTGACATGGTCGAGCGTCGCGAAGCGCCGGGCGATGTTGTAGGGCTCGTTGAAGCTGGTGGAGGCGGTGCCGATCAGCCCGATATGGCTGGTGGCCGCCGCCACGATGGCAAGCACGATCGTCGGCTCCAGCGCCGTGATGGAGCGGTATTCGATCCGGTCGGCGATGGCGGCCTGATCGGCCAGGAACACCGCGTCCAGCTTCGCGGCCTCGGCGATGCGCGCCACCTTGACATAGTGGTTGACGTCGAATGCCGCGTAGGGATCGACGCCGTCCATGCGCCAGGCTGCCGGGGAGAAGCCGGAATGCAGGATGTTGACGTTGAGATGCAGCTGCCGCCGGCTCATGTCCGTGCCTCCCCGCCCCGGAGGGGCGCCACGCATCAATGCACCTTGGGGAAGCCGTGGCGTTCCGAAAGGAGAGCCAGGATGCGTGCGGTGTCGTTGACGAAGCGGCGGCCATTGGCCTCCTTCGCGTCCGGCGGTGGATCGTCCCCCAGCACCAGCACCGGCAGCGATTGGTTCTCCTCCCCGATCAGCTCGATCACCGGCTGGCGCGGCCGCGGGAAGGGCAGGCGGGTTACCTCCAGCTTCCCGGCAAGGTCGGGGAAGCTGGCCAGCAGTCCTTCCACCTGGTTGCAGAACGGGCAGATGAACGGCCCGTCGTCACGCTTGGGATCGGTGAAACCGGGAGCTATGAGGAAGATGTGGTCCTTGGCCATGAGTGGTCCTATTCGGCGGCTTCGGCCTTGGTGGCGAAGCGGTTGGCGGGCCGTTCGAGGCCCAGATTCTCGCGCAGGGTCGCGCCTTCATAGGCGGTGCGGAACAGGCCGCGCCGCTGCAGCTCGGGGATGACGGTATCGACGAAGTCGCTGAGGCCCGCGGGCAGGATCGGCGGCATGATGTTGAAGCCGTCCGCTGCATGCCCCTCGAACCACTCTTCCAACAGGTCGGCGATCTCCACCGGGGTGCCGACCACCTGATAGTGTCCGCGCGCCCCGGCGATGGCGAGATAGGTCTCGCGGATGGTGAGCTTCCGGTCGCGCGCTATGCCGGAGACGAGCTTGAGCCGGCTCTTGACTGCTTCGCTCTGGTCGAGCTCGGGCAGGGGCCCGTCGAGGTCGTAGCCGGAAAGATCGGCATCGCCCAGCAGGCCCGAAAGCAGGGCGAGCCCCACCACCGGATCGGTCAGGCCCTGAATGGCCGCGAACTTGTCCTCGGCCTCGGTCTTCGTCGCACCGATGACCGGAAAGATGCCGGGCATGATCCGGATGCTCTCCGGTTGTCGCCCCAGCCCCGCCGCGCGCGCCTTGAGATCGGCATAGAAGGCCTGGGCCGATTGCAGCGTGGCATGGGCGGTGAACACAACCTCGGCCGTGCGTGCGGCCAGGTCCTGCCCGGCATCGGATGAGCCGGCCTGCACCATCACCGGATGTCCCTGGATGGGTCGCGCCACGTTGAGCGGCCCCCGCACCCGGAAGTGCGTTCCGACATGATCGGGGATATGGATGCCGTTGCGGTCTATGGCGAGGCCGCTGGCCTTGTCGGCGATGAAGGCTTCGTCGTCCCAGCTGTCCCAGAGCTTGAGCACCACGTCGACGAATTCCTCGGCCCGGGCATAGCGGTCGGCATGGCGCGGATGCGCCTCGCGGCCGAAATTGCCGGCCGCCGCCGCGTCGGAGGAGGTGACGATGTTCCAGCCGGCGCGGCCGCCGCTGAGATGATCGAGCGAGGCGAAGAGCCGGGCCAGATGGAACGGTTCCCAATAGGTGGTGGATGCCGTGGCCACCAGCCCCACCCGCTCCGTCACCGCCGACAGCGCGGAAAGCAGCGTCAGCGGCTCGAAATGCACCACATGGCCGGTGCGCTCCAGGGTCTCGATGGGCTGTTCGCCGTTGCGTGCCGACAGGCTGTCGGCCAGGAACACCATGTCGAACAGGCCGTGTTCGGCGATGAGCGCGGCATCGCGGTAGTGCGCGAAGTCGAGCCCGGGATTGGCCGGCACTTCCGGGTGACGCCAGGCCGCCAGATGGTGTCCCGGCCCGCGGAGGAAAGCGCCCAGCCTGATCTTGTCCTGACGTGCCATGAGGCCTCCTGTGCTCCGCCGCTTTGTACGGCGGCGGCGCGCGCACAGGGGCAATAATGTCTTCCTTCTGCCGGCAATTATTGTTTCTGGCTCGACGCGACGCCCACGGGCGGTCGAGAATGGAATTCTGTCGGTAGCTCCGTAAGCCGCATTCCGAGCAACCACGTTCTCGAGCCTGGCTCGAAACCACCACGTCAAGCAGCCGTCGACGATCTTAATTCTACTGAAATAATAGACATTATGAATTTTTAGATTTGGATTCCAATCCGCCGTGGCCCTTGCGAAGCAATTTGTCCGAGCGCGGGCGCATTTGCAAAGGCCGGTCTCGTCAGTTCCGCCCCTGCATGCATGCTATTAGCCATGCAGAACCCGAGCCGAAATCGCCACAAGCCCATGCCGCCGACGCTGGCGCGGCTGCCGCCGCTGACCTCGCTGCGGGCCTTCGTGGCGACGGCCCGCCATCTGAGCTTTGTCAGGGCGGCCGACGAGCTGCATGTCACTTCGGCCGCCATCGGCCAGCAGATACGCCTGCTCGAGGATCATCTGGGGCAGCCCCTGTTCCTGCGCAATCGCGGTCAGCTGGTCCTCACCGAGGCCGGCCAGGCGCTGATGCCGGGGCTCACCGACGCTTTCGACCGCGTGCTCGATGCCGTCGCCCGGCTTGCCGACAATACCGAGAACGCGCCGATCCGCATCTCGGTGGCGCCTTCCTTCGCCGGCAAATGGCTGGTGCCGCGCCTTGCCGCCCTGCGCCAGACCCTGCCCGAGCTGGAGGTGCTGGTGGACGCCTCCCCGCGCTTCGTCGACCTCGCCAATGACGAGACCGATTGCGTCATCCGCTACGGCCTCGGCTCCTATCCCGGCCTCGTGGTCGACCGGCTTTTCGGCGAGGCTGTGGTGCCGGTATGCAGCCCCGGCTTTGCCGTGCAGCACGGCCTTTACGCCGGGCCGCACGCGCTGGCCGATGCCCCGCTGCTGCACGAGGACGGGCCCGAGCGCGACGCCTCCTGCCCGGATTGGCCCGCCTGGCTCCGCGCGGCCGGTGTCAGGCCGCATAGCGCCGATCCGGGATTCCGCTTCAACCAGTCCTCGCTGATCCTCGACGCCGCCGTGGCCGGGCAGGGGATCGGGCTCGGCAAGCTGCGCCTTGCCGCCGCCGATCTCGAAGCCGGGCGTCTCGTGATCCCCTTCGGGGAGGCCCGTCCGGTGGAATTTTCCTATTTCTTCGCCGCCACGCCGCACAAGGCCAACCTGCCGCGCATCGCCCGCTTCCGCGACTGGCTCAACGCCGAGGCCGCGGCCTTCCGCGCCGCCGCCCAGCATCTGCCCCAATCCGTCGCCCGATCCACGATCTCCACCATTGCCGCTGAATAACGAAGGAGCCGCCCATGTCCGTCCTGACCGCGCAAGCCGTGTCCCCCGCCCCGGAGACTGGGGTCGAAGTGGACCAGTTCAAGCTGTCGATGCGGCATCTGGCCGGCGCGGTCAGCGTCATCACCGTTGGTGAGGGTGACGAGCGGACGGGTTTCACCGCCACCTCGGTCTCCTCATTCTCGGTGGAGCCGCCGTCCATCCTGGTCAGCCTCAACCGCAGCTCGTCCACCTGGCCGGTCCTGCAACGCTACGGCAGCTTCGCCGTCAACATCCTCGCCGACGGCCAGGAGCATGTCGCCGATCGCTTCGCCGGCCGCGGCGGCGCCAAGGGGGTCCAGCGTTACGAAGGGGCGGAATGGAACAGGCTCGCCAGCGGCGCCTCGGCGCTCGCCGATGCGCTGGTGGTGCTCGAATGCGATCTCGAAGAGGCGATCGACCGCCATTCGCACGCCATCCTCATCGGCCGCGTCCGCTCCGTGATCCTGCGCCAGGATGCCGATCCGCTGGTCTACTGGCACGGCCGCTATCGCCAGATCCTGCCCCATGTCGAGCTCTAGCCGGCTCGCGCCCCCGGTCGCAACGAGGCTTCCCATGTCCGCACTGGCCGCCAGCCATCATCCGGTTCAGCTCAAGGGTCCGTTCGACTTTCCGGACAGCCCGCTGAGCAGGGCCGCCCGGCAGCCGCTGATGCTGGGTGTCTTCCTCAATCTTCAGGACATCCGCTTTTCCAGCCATCCCACCACCAATAGCTGGACCTTCGACTACAATGTCGGGATCGTGCAGCGGGCGGAAGCGCTCGGCTTCGAACTCGCCTTCAGCCGTACCCAATGGCTGCCCAAGGGCGGCTATGACGGGGAGTCCTCGCTCGACGCCTTCGTGGCGCTGGGCGCCATGGCCGCGGTGACCGAGAAGATTCTGCTGATCTCCACCATGCACGTGCTCTATGGCCCGCTGCATCCCCTGCATATCGCCAAATATGGTGCCACGCTCGATCACATTGCCAAGGGCCGTTGGGGCATCAACATCGTTACCGGCCATCGCGCCGTCGAGCACGAGATGTTCGGCTGGCAGCGCATCGAGCACGACAGGCGCTACGAGATGGCGGCCGAGCTCTTCGATGTGGTGCACCGCCTCTGGAACGAGACGGAGAACTTCTCCTATGAGGGCCGGGTCTCGCCCTGGCGGCTCGAAAACGCCTGGATCACGCCCAAGCCGGCCTATGGCCGCCCGGTGCTGGTCAACGCCACTGGTTCGCCGGCAGGCATCGAATTCGCCGCCAACTATTCCGATCTGATCTTCATCACCTCGCCGGGCGGCGCCCATATCGACAGCGCCCTCGAAACCCTGCCCGACCATATCGCCACCATCAGGAACGCCGCCCGCGCCGCAGGCCGCCGGATCAAGACGATCATCAATCCGGTCATCGTCTCCCGCGATACCGAAAAGGAAGCGCAGGATTATGCCAGGGCCATCGTCGACGGCCGCCCCGCGGCCAATAGCGCCGGGTTCGGCGGTCGCGCCTATGACAGCGATGCCCATGCCTGGCGCGGTCGGCTCGACAACAGGCACAAGCAGGGCCTGAATCTCGGCGGCAATATCGAGATCATCGGTACGCCCGAGCAAGTGGTCGAACAGCTCGCCGCCCTGCACAAGGTGGGCATAGATGGCGTGCAGCTCAGTTTCTACGACTTCGCGCCGGACCTCGACTATTTCGGCGAGCGTATCCTGCCCCTGCTCGCGCAGGCCGGCCTGCGGATCGGCTGAAACGCAAGCGCCCCGTTCCGGCACAGGCCACCACCCGTCAGGCGGGGTAGGGCAGTCCATAGCGGTCGCGGATCGTCTTGCCCTCGTATTCGGTGGGATAGACGCCGCGGTCCTGCAGGATCGGCACGACCTTCTCCACGAATTCCTCGATATCGTCCGGCGCCCGGGGCGGCTGGTAGGTATAGCCGTCCACCGTGCCGTCGGCCCACAGGTCGATGATCTGCTCGGCCACCTCTTCCGGCGTCCCCAGCACCAGCCGGTGGTGCCCCTCGGAACGGCGCACCGCCTGCCGCGCGGTCAGCTTCTCATGGGTCAGCAGGTCCGACAGGCCCAGCCCCATGCCCACCGCCTGCAGCCGGTTGGGGTCGGGGATGAACCGTTCGGCGTCGAGCGGCGCGTCCGGGTCGAAGCTGTCGGGATCGATGCCGTTCTCCTTGGCGAACCGGGCGAGGAGCCCGTCTTCCGAACCGGTGCCGCTGAACAGCTCGTGCTTGCGCAGCGCTTCCTCCCTCGTGTCGCCGATGATGGCGACGAGACCAGGCACGATGCGGATGCCGGAAGTGTCGCGCCCGACCACCGCAGCCCGGTCATGGACCTTCTTGCGGAACGCCACGCCCGCGGGCCGGGAGAGGATGTTGCAGTAGATGATCTCGCCATGGCGCGCCGCCAGATCGATACCGCCTTCCGACGCTCCCGCCTGCGCGATCACCGGGTGCCCCTGCGGCCCGCGCGGCACGTTGAGCGGTCCGCGCACCGAGAAATATGCGCCCTCATGGTCGATGGTGTGGGCCTGCGCCGCGTCCCAGAACCGCTCGGGCGGCACGTCGCCCTCGCGGCGTGGGTCCCAGCTCGCCCAGAGCTTTTTCGCCACGTCGAGGAATTCGGTGGCCTTGGCGTAACGCACCTCGCGCGGCGGCAGCGGTTCGCTGCCGAAATTGGCGGCCACGTTGGGATTGAAGGACGAGACGATGTTCACGATCAGCCGCCCGCCCGAGATGATGTCGGTGGATTGGGTGCGGCGCGCCAGGTTGTAGGGCGAGTTGTAGGTGGACGACATGGTCGCCACGAACCCGATATCGGGCACCTGCGCTGCCAGCGCGGTGACCAGGATCAGCGGGTCGATGGTGTGGAACGGCCGGCTGTTCGGGTCCGTCATCAGCGCCGGATGATCCGAGAAGAACACCGAGTCGAAACGCCCCCGATGCGCCAGCTGCGTCAGCCGCAGATAATAGTCCGGATCGGTGATGTCGTAGCGTGTGCCGGTCCGGTATTTCCAGGCCCCGGTCAGATAGCCGGTGGTGTTGATGCCGACATTGAGGTTGAGCCGGCGCTTGTAGGTGGTCATGGGCTTTCCAGGTCTTCAGGGCTCAGTAGGCCGCGGTGAAGCGGCGGCGGACGAAGCGGCCCTGTTCGAGTTCGTCGAGGATGGCGATGGCGAAATCGGCTTCCGAGATGCGGCTGTTGCCATCCGTGTCGCGCAGCAGCTGGTCTTCGCCCAGCCGGAATTGGCCGGTGCGCGGTCCCGCCTTGATCTCCAGCGGCGGCGACACATAGGTCCAGTCGAGATCGTATTCGCCGCGCTTGAGGCTGCGCAGAATCTCGCGGTTGCGCAGCGTGTGCGCCTTGTGGTCGGCGGGATAGAAGTCGCTGTCCACCACGTCGACGCCGGGGCTGGCCTCGAGGCTTCCCACCCCGCCGACGAGAATGAGGCGCGTGACGCCGCCCAGCCGGACGCCTTCGAACAGGGAGTCGTGGGCGCGGCGGATCAGCTCGGCGGCTTCCTCCGCCGAGTATTTCCCCAGCCCGGGGCTATAGGCGCTGATCACCGCCTCATGGCCAGCGACGATCTTGGCGACGTCCTCGACATTGGCGATGTCGGCCGTCAGCGACACCAGGTTCGGCTCGGGCTCGAGCGGGCTGGTATGCGTCACCGCGGTGACGCGCAGGCCGCGCGCCAGCGCTTCCTTGCGGATATTGCTGCCGATATTCCCGGAAGCGCCGAAAACGACGATGGACATGCGACGGGTCCTTTTTCGATTGGCTCTATTCGGCCGCCACGCCTTTGAGCGGGCGGCCGGCGGCGACGTTATTCTGCATGGCGGTGAGCGAGGAGCGTACGGCTTCGTAGCCGTGCTCGCGCATGGCGTCCTCGTAGTCCCGCAACGCGGCGAGGATCGGCTTGCCGTGCCGCCGCGCCGCCACGATCTGCGGCACCAGCAGGCCGGTGTCGTAGAGCGCGGTATTGCCGCCCAGCGCGCGGAAATAGGTCATGGCGTGGATGGCGTCGCCTAGTAGCGTCACCGGCCCGGTCTCCCATACCGCGCCGGGCTGCGACGAGCGCACCTTGAGCAGCGCGACGGTCGAGGGGTCGGTATGCCGGATGAGCGTCAGGATGCGCTCGTCCCAATGGGCGATGCGCGCGAGCAGCACCTCCAGCAACTCCGCCCCGCCCAGCGTCTCGAGCATGCTGTCGGGGCCGAGCTCGCCCACCTCATAGGCCGTGTTCCACCACACATAGCTGGTGGTGTTGTCGAAATGGAGGCCGGCGATGTCCTTGTGCGTCGGATCGTCCGCGCCGATCAGGCCGTAGCGGGCATAGGCCGAGGGGTCCACCCGATGGCTGGTGACCATCAGATTGTGCCCTTCGGTGGGCCGGATATTGGCATTGTAGTCGAGCAGCAGCGGCGAGATGCCGAGCGCGGTGGCGGCGTCGAGCGTCAGCTTGCCGGCGAGGCGGCGCACCCCGGTGTCGATGCTCTTGAGTTCCGGCAGCAATTGCCGCCGCACCGCCGAGCCCGCCCCGTCCGCACCCACCAGCAGGTTCGCCCGTATCCGCGATCCATCGGCAAAATGGGCGAGCACGGTGCCTGCCGGCTCGACCTCGTAGCGCAGGAACTGCCGGCCGGTATGGACGATGTCCTCCAGCCCCGACAGCAGGATCTGCCGCAGCGTGATGCGGCTGACCGATTTCTCGATATGGGTGTCTTCCGCCCTGCCGCCCCAGGCCGGCCTTTCCAGCCGGTTGAAGTTCTCGTCCAGCGTGATGCTCTCAGTCGGCGCCTTGCCGACCGTGGCGAGGAACGCCTCGAACAAATGGGCCGGCAGATTGGCCTCGAGCGCGTCGATGCCGCGCTGGCGGATACGCAGTCGGAAGCCCTGCACATAGTCGGCCCGCACCGGGTCGCGCTCGAACACGACGGTGTCTATGCCGTGCTTGCGCAGCCCCTGGGCCAGCGCCAGCCCGCCGGGGCCGCCGCCGATGATGGCGATATCGACGAAGGGAATGGTCATGCGATCTTTCCGGCCGGGGCGGCTTCGGCCGCGAAGTGCTCGGCCACGAAGGCTTCGACGCTGCGCGGCGCCCGGCCCAGCAGGGTCGGCACCACGGTGGTCACCGCCGAAGCGTGGCCGGCGGCGATCAGCGTCATGAACTGCGCCACCGCCCGTTGCTCGAAGCCTTCGCCCGGCGCGGGCTGCGGCGCGGCGCGCGCCTCGGTGACGCCGACCGGGCGGTGCAGATACCGTGCCAGCAGGCTGGCGATATGGCGCACGGTGAGCGCTTCGGCGCCGGTGAGCACCAGCGGCTTTTCCGCCACCTTGGGCGCCAGCAACTGGTGCACGGCCACGTCGGCAATGTCCCGCGCGTCGATATAGCTGACGGCGGCATGGCCGTGCCGGGCCCGCAGCAGGTCGCCGTTCTGCGCCTGCCGGATCGTCGCCTCCAGCCCCACCTGCATCCACGCATTGGGCCGCAACGACACATGCTCGATCGGTTGCGCGCGCAAATGCCATTCGACGGCGGCGTGGGCGTCGCCCGAGATCGACACCCCCGGCGGGTCGATGGTCCAGTCCGATCCCGACAGCTTGACGACGCGCTCCGCTCCCGAGGCGACCGCCGCGTCCACCACCGCGATCTGTTCGTGGCTCAGCGTCTCGCTGATGGGCGAGAGCAGGAACACCCGGTCGACATCCGTAAGGGCGGCATCGAGCGAGCTGCGGTCCGAGAAGGCTCCCGCCGCGATCTCCACCCGGTCGCCGAACCGCGTGAACGCCGCCTCGGGCCGGCGGGTGAACACCCGCACCCGGCGCCCCGCCGCGACCAGGCGCTCGACCACGAGCTGGCCGAGCCGTCCGGTGGCCCCGGTGACGAGGATCGCGCTCACGCCGCCTGCCGGCGCGTGGCCGCCTCCAGCGGTCGCGGGTCGACCCACCCGGCGACGTCGAAATCGGCGGGGATGAACCCCCATTCGAGCAGGAAATCCTTGAAGTGCGCGATGGCCTCGATCTGCTCCTGCTCCAGGGTCAGCCGCAGATGACGGTGCACGTCCTTGCCGTTNGCGGCCCACACCGCTTCCTCGGCCACNCCGATCTCGCGGGCGATGAAGNGCACGGTCTCGTCGGGATGGGCCTCGGCCCAGTCGCCGATGCGNCTGACCGTGGNGACAAGTTCCGCCACGAGGTCGGGCCGCTCGTCGGCAAATTTCGCGTCCACCGTCAGCGGGCGCGGCGTGCCGTTGTTGATGCGGATCCTGGCGTCCGGATGGAAGCCGAACTCGGCCACGATCGTCGCGCCGATCTGATTGGCCAGCACCAGCCCTTCCGCGCCCTTGACGAAGAAGGCGTCGATCTCGCCGCGTGCCAGCGCCAGCAGTTCCTCCCCATAGGGGTAGCGGCGCTTGAGGCCGAGAAACGCGGCATTGCCCACTTCGAGCAGCGCCGGCTCGCGCGCGTCGAGGTAGGCGATTTCGACGTCCTGCGCCGTCAGCCCCTCCAGCGACAGGGCCGAGACGATGCCCTTGAGCGCGGTCGCACGCTGGAAGTCCACCACCTGTCCCTGCTGGCGCGGCACGCCTACCCTGCGGCCCTTGAGGTCCTTGGCCGACCCGATGCCGCTCGCGGGCAGGGCGATCACGGCCTGGAACTCGTCCGTCGTGGTGATGCCCACCACCCGGGTCTCGCGCCCGCCGGAACGGGCCCAGATCGGCGGAATGTTGCCGCCCTGGCGGAACGACCAGTCCAGCGCATGGGTGAAATGGCTCTGGCGGACGGCGGGGTCCTTGCTGTCGCGGATGGAGGCGACGACCACGCCCTGCGCGCCGAAGGCATCGTCCACCCAGCCGAGCTGGGCGGCGATGGAAAGCGGCGTGGGCGCGGGACAGCGGGTGTACCAGACGGATTGAGGCGCTTGGCTCATGGGCATGTCTCCTCAGGCGCTGGCGACGAGGCGGGGGCGGGAAGGGTTGCGCACGGCCACCGGCTCGACCGGCCGCTGCTCGCGCGCCGCGTAGCGGGCAAGGGCGCCCTTGGCGAGATTGACGCGGATCATGTTGTTCTGCGGCGCATGCGCCTTGCCCGACAGGGCGTCGCGATGGTGCCGTTCCAGCGGGTTGTCGCGGCTGATGCCGGGATTGCCGCCGAGATCGAGCGCCAGCGTCGTCGCCTGGATGGCGTTTTCGATGACCACATGCTTCACCGCCGCCGAATCCGAACCGAACGAACGGCCGGCGTCGAAATCCTCGGCGATCGAGCGCAGCAGGCGCCGGTTGGTCGCCAGCCACACCTCGATCTGCCCGATCCCGTCCTGAATGCGCGGCACGCTGGAGAGCGGGGCGCCCAGGCTCGCCGGCGCGCGCGTGCTGGTGAAGTCGATCAGCCAGTCGCGTGCGGCGCGCGCGGCCCCGTCATAGATGGCGGGCACCAGGGTGAAATACCAGGCGCCCAGCCGCTCGTCGCGCTTGAGGCCCTCGCTGGCCGGGGCGATGTCGAGCACGTCTTCGAGCGGAATGGCCACGTCGTCGAGAATGAGGTCGTGGCTGTTGGTCGCCCGCATGCCGGTGGCGTTCCAGGTCTTCTCGACGCGGATGCCGTCGGCATCTGCCGGCACGAGGAAGGACCCGAGGCGCGGTTCCGCCTCGTCGGTCACGGCCAGCACCGATACCCATTTGAGCAGCGGAATGCCGGTCGCATAGGTCTTGTGCCCGGTGATCCGCCACTGGTTGCCCACCTTGCGCGCCACCGTCTCCGGCAAGCTGCCATGCGAGGGCGAGCCGACACGCGGCTCCACCTGCGCGGCGTTCAGCAAGGCCACGCCCTCGCGATTGGCCCGGGTCACCCGCTCGATCAGGTGCGCCGGCCATTTGCCCGAGGCGCGGATGGAAAAATGCTGGCTGTAGTGCATGGCCAGCACCAGCGCGGTCGAGGGCTCCCCCTGCGCCACCGCCGAGATCACCGCCAGCGCCTCGGTGAGCCCGCCGCCCAGNCCGCCATGCTCCGGCGCCGTCACCAGGCCCAGCAGGCCGNCCTCGTGCAGCGCGTCGAAATTGGCGAANGGAAACTCGCCGGTCTCGTCATAGTGCCCGGCGGTCAGGGNGAAGCGGCGGCCGAGATGCTCGGCCTTCTCGATATGGGCGGCGAGGTCGGCGGTGCTCATGGCCAATCCTCTTCAGGCCACGGCGCGCGTTTCGAGCGCGGCCCAGGAGCGGCGGTCGACCCAGGCGTCGATGTCGAAATTGTTCTCGAGGAATCCCCATTCGTGGAGGAAGTCCTTGTAGTGGCCGATGGCCTCGACCAGTTCCGGTTCGAGCCCGATGCCCAGATGCCTGTGCAAATCCGGCCCATTGGCGGCCGCCACCACTTCCTCGGAGGCGCCCACCTCGCGGGCGACGAAGCGGCGGACCTCGTCGGGATGCGCCTCGGCCCAGGCGCTGGCGCGTTGCAGCGTCTCGAGCAGCCGGGCCACCAGGTCCGGCCGATCCTCCGCCAGCCGCTCGTCGACGGTCAGCACCCGGGGCGAGCCGGAATTGATACGGATTTTGGGGTCGGGATGGAAACCAAATTCGGTCACCGTCTGCGCGGCGATCAGATTGGCGACGGCGATGCCGCCCGTGCCCTTGACATAGATGGCGTCCACCTCGCCGCGCAGCAGCGCTGCGATTTCGGCCCCATAGGGCTGGCGGTTGCGCAGCCCGTAGAGCTGCGGTCCCTCACGCCCGTCCAGCACGGAATCGGCGAGCGGAATGTCCACGATCTCCACCTGCTGGTGGCTCAGCCCTTCCAGCGACAGCGCAGAAACCAGGCCCTTGAGCGCGGTAGCCGCCATGAAGTCGACGATGCCCGGCGGGCGGCGCGCGATGCCGAACCGGCGGCCGACCAGGTCCTTCGTGGTCTTTATGCCCGAGGCGGGCAGGGTGATGATGGCCTGGAACTCGTCGGTCCAGGTGATGCCGACGAGCCGTGTCGGATTGCCTTCCGAACGCGCGCGGATGGGTGGCACATTGCCGCCATGGCGGAAGGAATAGGCGAGGTGATGGTCGAAATGGCTCGACCGGATCGAGCGGTCCTTGCTGTCGATGATGGAGTTGAGGGTTACGCCCTCCTTGGCGAAGGCTTCCTCCAAGAGGCCCAGTTGCACCGCGAGGCCGACGGGAGTCGGCACGGGGCAGCGCGTATACCAGATTTCCGAAACGGCGTTCCTGATCGTCATGCCTCTTCTCCTGTCTGTGCGCCCCATGGCAGGTTTTTCCAAACCGGCCCTCCATGGCGCTTGTCTGTTTCCGGCGTATCCCGTTGGACGCAACAGATTTGCTCAAATTCCTGATATTTCGCGATCTGTAAGAAGCTAGTTCCTGAAATCGCCGCTCAGCAGGATAAATTTGCCAAGTCAGATTTGACAAAGCCTATAAAACTAGTCAACATAAATTTCGCAGGCTGACCCCATGGCGCACATGTCCGAAGCGGTCGCCGCACGGATCCCTTCGCCCGCAACCTGCGAAAGAGAAAAGCGCCCCATGTCAGCCCTGTCGCGCATTGCCAGGACCTTGCGACGCACGCTCCTGCAAGCCATCCCCACGGTTCTGGGGATCATCATCCTCAATTTCTTCCTGCTGCAACTGGCGCCGGGCGATGCCGCCGACGTCATGGCCGGCGAGGCCGGCTCGGCCACCGAGGAAACCATGCGCGCCCTGCGGGAGCGCTTCGGCCTCGACAACCCGGTATTGGTGCAGCTCGCGAACTATCTCGGCAATCTCGCCCAGTTCAGCCTGGGCTTCTCCCCGCGCTACGGCATGCCCGTGACCGACCTGATCGGCCAGCGTCTGCCGGGCACGCTCACCCTGATGGCCATGGCATTGGCCATCGCCATCCTCATCGGCCTCACCCTGGGCTCGCTGATGGCTGCCTTCTCCGGCCGCCTGCCGGATCGGCTGCTCTCCATCTTCGCGCTGCTGTTCTATTCGGTGCCCGGCTTCTGGATCGGCCTCATGCTGATCGTGCTGTTCTCCGTCACACTGGGCTGGCTGCCCAGCGGCGGGGCAGGGACCATCGGCGCCTCCTATACCGGCTTCCAGGCCATTCTCGACAAGGCCCGCTACATGGTGTTGCCGGCCACCTCCCTGGCACTGTTCTATGTCGCCATCTATGCGCGCCTCACCCGCGCGGCCATGCTCGAGGTCAAGAACCAGGACTTCGTGCGCACCGCCTATGCCAAGGGCCTCTCGCCGCGCGTGGTCACCATCAGGCATGTGCTGCGCAACGCGCTCATCCCCATCACTACCATGGCCGGCATGCATGTCGGCGGCATGCTGGGCGGCGCGGTCGTGGTGGAGACCGTCTACAGCTGGCCCGGCCTCGGCCGCCTGGCCTTCGAGGCCGTCATGGGCCGCGACTACACCGTTCTTCTGGGCATCCTGCTGCTCTCCTCCATCCTGGTCATCCTGGCCAATGCGGTGGTGGACCTGCTGCAGGCCTGGCTCGATCCCCGCATTGGAGAGCAGAAATGACCACCACCGAGGTCGCCGGCACCCACGCTGCCGCTCCCCCTCAGGCCCGCACCGCCGCCACCCAGCTCGACAAGTCGGGCCAGCCGGAATGGCACAATATCCGCGCGCCCGACGCCCGGAGCACGCTGACCGCGGCGGTCACCGTACCGGCGGGCCGGCGGGAGCTGGCGGTCTTCCTGCGCAATCCCAATGCGCTGTTCGGCATCGTCTTCCTCTCGCTCATGGTCCTCGTGGCCTTCGTCGCCCCGCTGGTGTTCCCTGGCGATCCCCTGGCCATGGTCGGCAAGCCCTTCCTCTGGCCGGGCCAGGACCCGGCATTTCCGCTGGGCACCGATTCCATGGGCCGCAACGTGCTGGCGGGGCTGATGCATGGTGCCCGCATCTCGCTCTTCGTCGGCCTCGCCGCCACCGCGCTGGGCCTCGGCGTCGGCATTGTCGTGGGGGCGGTGGCCGGTTATTTCGGCGGCTGGGTCGATGATGTGCTGGTGCGCATCATCGAGATTTTCCAGACCCTGCCGAACTTCGTGCTGCTGGTCGTGCTGGTTGCCATCGCCCAGCCTTCGGCCACCACCGTCTCGGTGGCGATCGCCATCGTCAGCTGGCCGATGGTGGCGCGCCTCACCCGCGCCGAATTCCGCGCCATCCGCGAGAAGGACTACGTGGTCGCCGCCCGCAGCCTCGGCTTCCGCCACCCGCGCATCATCTTCAGCGAGATCCTGCCCAACGCCCTGCCGCCGCTCATCGTGACCGCCTCGGTCATGGTGGCCACGGCCATCCTCATGGAATCCGCCCTGAGCTTCATGGGCCTCGGCGATCCCAACGTCGTCAGCTGGGGCTCCATGATCGGCGCCGGCCGCGAGCTGATCCGCACCGCCTGGTATCTCACCTTCCTGCCGGGCCTGGCCATCGTGTTCACCGTGCTGGCGCTCAACCTCATCGGCGACGGCCTCAACGATGCGCTCAATCCCCGCTTCTCGGAGGAACGCGTATGACCGCGCCATCCAACCGCCTCCTCGAGGTCGAGAACCTTACCGTCCGCTTCGGCGCCGCCGATCCGGTGCGGCATCTGAGCTTTGCCGTCGATCGCGGCGAGACGGTCGCCGTGGTGGGCGAGTCCGGCTCGGGCAAATCGCTCAGCGCCCTGGCGCTGATGCGCCTCCTGCCGCGCAATGCCGAAGTGCCCAACGGCCGCATCGTCTTCGAGGGCACCGACCTGCTCAAGCTCTCGGATCGGGACATGCGCAAGGTACGCGGGCGCGACATCGCCATGATCTTCCAGGAGCCGATGACCAGCCTCAATCCCGTGGCCACCATCGGCAACCAGATCGTCGAGGTTCTGCGCCTGCACGAGAAGCTGTCGAGGAAGGAGGCCCGCGCCCGCGCCATCGAGCTGCTGGACCTGGTCAGGATTCCGGACCCCGCCAAGCGCGTCGACGATTTCCCCCATCAGCTTTCNGGCGGCCAGCGCCAGCGCGTCATGATCGCCATCGCCGTGGCNTGCCGGCCCAAGCTGCTGATCGCCGACGAGCCGACCACCGCGCTCGACGCCACCATCCAGGCCCAGATTCTCGAACTGCTGGACGAATTGCGCCGCAAGCTCTCCATGGGCCTGCTGCTCATCACCCACGATCTCGGCGTCGTCTCCCGCTGGAGCGACAGGGTCGTGGTCATGTATCACGGCGACAAGCTCGAGGAGCTGCCGACCTCCGAGCTCTTCTCCCCGGACCGCCACCCCTATACGCGCGGCCTCGCGGCCGCCTCGATCCGGCTCGAGGACGGTGTGCACTACACCGCCCGCACGCTTTCCGAGATTCGCGTGCTCAAGGATGCCGCCGGCGCCAACGACTACCAGATCCGCCAGCCGGTGCTGCGCGATCTGCCGCCCGTCGCCAATGACGACGAGCCGATCCTGCGCGTCGACGGGCTCTCGGTCACCTATCACACCCGCAACCGCGCCAACCGCGCGCTCGACAACGCGACCTTGACCCTCGCCAGGGGCGAGACGCTGGGCATCGTCGGGGAATCGGGCAGCGGCAAGTCCACGCTCTCCAAGGCCATCATGCGGCTGGTCAGCCCCGAAAGCGGCAGCATCCGCTTCCAGGGCCAGGACATCACCACCCTGGGTCCCAACCAGCTGCAGTCGGTGCGCCGCAACCTGCAGATGATTTTCCAGGACCCCTTCGGCTCGCTCAACCCGCGCAAGTCGATCCGCGCCATCCTGGAAGCCCCGCTGATCGTGCACGGCGTCCACGATCCGGCTGAGCGCCGCCAGCGCATCGCCGAAACCTTCGAGCATGTCCGCTTGCCGCTTTCCGTGGCCGAGCGCTATCCGCACGAATTTTCCGGCGGCCAGCGCCAGCGCATCGGCATCGCCCGGGCGCTGATCCTCAGGCCCTCGCTGGTCATCTGCGACGAGCCGGTCTCGGCCCTCGACGTGTCGATCCAGGCGCAGATCCTCAATCTCCTGGTCGATCTCAAGCAGTCGCTGGGCCTCAGCTATCTCTTCATCTCGCACGACCTGGCAGTGGTCCAGTATATTTCCGACCGCGTGATCGTGATGAAGGATTCAAGGATCGTCGAGGAAAGCGACCACAAGACCATCTGGCATTCGCCCAAGACCGACTACACGCGCGCGCTCATTGCCGCGGCGGCGGGCGGCGAGGCGCGGAGCTCGGCGCGGGCGCTCGCCTCCTGAGAGGTTTCACCGTCAACCGACAGACCATGGTGCCGCCCCCGGCACCGAGAACAGGGAGTTTTTCATGGTCGACTATCGTTATCTTGGCCGCAGCGCGCTCAAGGTATCCCCGCTCACCCTGGGCACCATGATGTTCGGCAACCAGACGCCGGACGACGTGGCGTTCCGCATCATCGACAAGGCGCGCGAGCAGGGCATCAACTTCATCGACACCGCCGATGTCTATCACGATGGCAAGTCCGAGGAGACGGTGGGCAAGGGCATCAAGGCCCACCGCGATCATTGGGTATTGGCCACCAAGTTCGTCAATTCCCACCACAAGGGCCCCAATCTCGGCGGCTATTCGCGCAAATGGGTGTTCCAGACGGTCGAGAATTCGCTGCGCCGCCTCGGCACCGACTATATCGACATCCTCTATTTCCACCGCGCCGTCTTCGACGCCTCCCTTGAAGAGCCGGTGCGCGCCATCGCGGACCTGATCAAGCAGGGCAAGCTGCGCTATTTCGGCGTCTCCAACTTCCGCGGCTGGCGCATCGCCGAGGTGGCGCATCTGGCCGACCAGCTCGGCATCGACCGCCCCATCGCCAGCCAGCCGCTCTACAACATCGTCAACCGCACCGCCGAGGCCGAGCAGCTTCCGGCCGCCGTCGCCAACGGCCTGGGCAACGTGTCCTACAGCCCCTTGGCGCGCGGCGTCCTGACCGGCAAATACAATCCGGGCGAGGCGCCGGCCGCCGATACCCGTGCCGGCCGCGGCGACAAGCGCATGCACGATGTGGAGTTCCGCGAGGAATCCATCGCCATCGCCAAGAAGATCGCCGCCCATGCCGAGGCAAAGGGCGTCAGCGCCGCCGATTTCGCGCTGGCCTGGGTGCTCAACAACCAGCTCATCACCTCCGCCATCGCGGGGCCCCGCACCGAGGAGCAGTGGGACGGCTATATCCGTGCCCTCGACGTCAAGATCGATGCCGAGGACGAGGCCCTGGTGGACAGCCTGGTGTCCACCGGCCATCCCTCGACCCCCGGCTTCACCGATCCCGGCCACCCCGTCGAAGGCCGCGTGCCCCGCTCCGGCGCCGGCTCCGCCCAGATCATCCCCCTCACGCGCACCCAGCAGCGCGTCGCGTAAGCGCAAGGTTACGGGCAATGGAAAGGGCCGGCAGATGCCGGCCCTTTTCGATTCAATGCGTTTTTGCGGCTCGCCGCCCTCCCCCTTGAGAAGGCCCATGAGAGCTGCGCTCGAATGGCTGGACCGAGGGTAGAGGCCGCAGCCTGAACGAAGGCATGAGTAGGAGAGGGGAGCCTGAACCCCCTCCCTCAAGGAGAAGGGAACAGGGTCCGGCAGCGGTATTATTCCGCCGCCGCCTTCGCCGCCTCTCTCAACCCCAGAAGCCGCCGCGCATTGCCGCCGGCCACCAGTCGCTGTTCCGCCTGGTTCAGGCCCGCCTCCGCAAGGCTCGCCCTCAGCGTCTCCGCCTGCAACGCCGGCAGGATGGGCCAGTCCGTCCCCGCCAGCACCCGCTCCGCGCCGAAGAAGCCGGCCAGCGTGCGGATGATGTCCGGGTCATGCCCCATGGTGTCGAAATAGATGTTGGGTCGAGGTGACTGATGGCGCCGCTCGCGCCCATAACGCCCACCCCGCGCTGCCTGCACGATGGCCCCGAGCCCGAGCGTGGCGAACACCAGATGCAGGCCCGGCAATTCGTCCAGCAGGTCGCCCTGGATCACCGAAAGGAAGGCCACCCCGTTCATCAGCCCGCGTCCCAGCGAATTGCCGAGCATGCCGGCGCCTTCGATCAGCGCTTCGGACCGGGGATGGGCCACCGGATGCACGAACACCGGCACCTTGTGCCGCGCCGCCACCTCCAGCGTCGGCCGCGCCGCCGGATCGGCGAGGAACCTGCCGCCGCGCGAGGAGTCGATGACCAGCCCCGCCAGCCCCAGCTCCACGATGGCGCGCTCGGCTTCCCGCGCCCCCGCCTCGCCGGCGAAGACGTCGGCCACGGCGAAGGCGGTGAGGGATTCGTATTGGCCGGCCAGCGCCGCCAGCCAGTCATTGGCCTCGCGCAACCCCTCCAGGCTCACCGGGCCTTCGGCGCCGAACAGGCTCTCCACCGTCGCGGTGACCACGGCCAGCGCAATCCCGGCTGCCCCGAATTCGTCGACCAGCGCCGAAGGCGTCGTGATCTTGTGATAGATTTCCGGCGCGAAGGCGCCTGCCGGCTTGGCATGCTTGCCGCCCGGTCCCCACGCCGACGGCCAGAGATGGGCGTGGATGTCCACGATATCGAGGGCGTCGGTCATTCGGCGGCCACCTTCTTGGCTTCGCGTTCGGCGATGCCGGCCTTGACCAGCGGCACCACGTCGCGCCCGTAGATCACCGTGTCCTGGGTCGGATAGAAGCCGCGCACCAGGAAGTTGGAGATGCCGATGTCGTAGTAGTCGAGAATGGCCTCGGCCACCTGCTCGGCAGTGCCGACCAGGGCGGTGGAATTGCCGCCCGCGCCGCTGGCTTCCGCCACTTCCGTCCACAGCCTTTTGTCCAGCACCTTGCCGCGTTTCGCCGCCTCGCGCAGCCGTACCGAACCGACATTGCTCGGCAGCTTCTCGCCGTTGCCGCCCGCGACCCGCGCCACCTGCGACTTCACCTTGTCGAGAATTTCCGCCGCCTGCGCCCAGGCCTTGTCCTCGGTTTCCGCCACCACCGTGCGGAAGGCGAGGGTGAACCGGATGTCGCCCGGCGATCGGCCATTGGCCACAGCCGCGGCGCGGACCTTGGCGATGGTTTCCTTGGCGCCGTCCAGCGGCTCGCCCCATAGGGCATAGATATCGGCATGCTTGCCCGCCACGGCGATGGCCGCATCCGATGAGCCGCCGAACGAGATCGGAATGCGCGGCTTCTGGAACGGCTTCACCTGGCTGAACGCGCCCTTGAACCTGTAGAAGCGTCCCTCGTGGTCGAAGGGCTGCTCGCTTTCCCACACCTTCTTGAGTACCTCGATATACTCGTCGGTGCGCGCATAGCGTGTGTCGTGGTCCTCGAAATCGCCGTCGCGCGCCTGGTCGGTATCCGAGCCGCCGGTGATGATGTGCACCCACACCCGCCCCTCGGAGAACTGGTCGAGCGTCGCCAGTTGCCGCGCGCCGAGGGTAGGGGCCATCAGGCCCGGGCGATGCGCCAGCAGGGCGCCGATCCGCTCGGTCTGGCTGAACACATAGGCCGCGATCTGGTTGTTGTCCGGCCATTGCGCGAACTGCCCGATCAGCAGCCGGTCGATGCCGGCCGCCTCGGCGGCCTGCACATGGTTGCGGATATAGGCCTTGTCGATCACGGGGCCGGTTGCCGGCACTACGTCCGATCCCTCGCGGTTCGAGGTGTGGCCGATGAATTCGGAAGTCATGCGCCTCTCCGGTTGCGCCTCAAGCCGAGACCAGCCCGAGCGTCGTGGCCAGCACCAGCAGGAAGGCCGCGCCCAGCGCGACGAGAACTATGATTTCCTGGGCCCGCCGCCGCGCGGCGTGGTTGGGGATACGATCCAGCGTGCTCATGGCTGCGCTCCTTATCTCCCAAAGTCTATAATTTTGATCGTAATTGTCGATTGCGTTCTTACCTCGCTTTCGGCCACCTCTTTCTGCGGAGGATGGGAGGGCGTGGAAGCATTTTCTTCTTCGTCACTGGCCGTCCGGGCGCGCATATTGGCGCAGGAGCTGGCCGTATCCCTGGTTTACGCGAATTTTTTCTGCCTCGGCGGAAATGGGCATGGCGGGTTTTTCCGCCCGCGCCGCAACCGTGCAATCCATTATCTCGATTAAAAACCTAGACATTATACAGTTATGAAGACCTCGCCCGGCGGGGCACGGATTTCCCACGTCGCCAGAGCAATGGCGCATCATCGACAGGACAAGAAATGACCAGTTCCAAACCCCGCGGCGTGCTTGCCCCCACTCGCCGCGCTTTCCTGCTCTCGACGGCGGCTCTCGCGGCCGCCTCGGCGCTTCCGGGTTTCGCCTTCGCACAGACGCCGACATCCGGCGGCAGCGTCTCGATCAATATCGGCACCGAGCCGCCGGTCCTGCTGCTCATCGCCCACACGGCCGGCGCGGCCTACTACACCAGCAGCAAGACCAATGAGAGCCTGCTGACCTATGACGAGGACTTCAATCCCCAGCCGCTGCTCGCCACCGAATGGGAGGTCGCCGAGGACGGCCTGCGCTACTGGTTCAAGCTGCGCGAGGGCGTGAAATGGCATGACGGGCAGGATTTCACCGCCGAGGACGTCGCCTTCTCCATCCTCGCCCTCAAGGAGCATCATCCGCGCGGCCGCGCCACCTTCGCCTCGGTCGAGGCGGTCAACGTGCTGGGCCCGCACGAGGTCGAGCTCATCCTTTCCGAGCCAGCCCCCTTCCTGCTCACTGCCTTCGCCAGCTTCGAGGCGCCCATCGTGCCGAAGCATCTCTACGAGGGCACCAATATCCCGGAGAATCCGCACAACTTCGCTCCTGTCGGCACCGGTCCCTTCGTCTTCCAGGAATGGGTGCGCGGCAGCCACGTGATCTACCGCCGCAACGAGAACTACTGGGCTGAGGGCAAGCCCTATCTCGATCAGCTCATCATCCGCTTCATCGTGGATCCGGCCGCCGCCGTCGCCGCCATCGAGTCCGGCGAGGTCCAGGTCTCGGTCGCCAACCTGCCGCTGACCGACATCGAGCGTCTCCAGGCCAATCCGAACCTGGTGGTCGATACCCGCGCCGCGCCCTATTCGCCCAGCATCGCCCGGGCCGAATTCAATCTCGAAAATCCCTATCTGGCCGATGTCCGTGTCCGCCACGCCATCGCCCACGCCATCGACAAGGATTTCATCGTCGACACCATCTATCTCGGCTATGCCACGCGCCTCGACGGCCCGGTGAGCCCCGAGCTGGCGCGGTTCTTCAATCCCGACGTGCCGAAATACGAGTACGATCCGGCCAAGGCCGAGGCCCTGCTGGACGAGGCCGGCTATCCGCGCGGCGCCGACGGCTGGCGCTTCAAGCTCTATGTCGATCCCACCCAGCCCTCAGGCCCGCCCAAGCAGACCGGCGAATATTTCGTCCAGGCCCTGGCCAGGGTCGGCATCCAGGTCGAGCTGCGCACGCAGGATTTCGCCACCTTCGTCAAGCGCATCTTCACCGATCGCGATTTCGACATCGCCATCGAGGGCATGAGCAACCTCTACGATCCCACCGTGGGCATCCAGCGCCTTTACTGGTCCAAGAACTTCAAGGTGGGCCTGCCGTTCTCCAACGGCTCGAAATACGAAAATCCGGAGGTCGACCGCCTGCTCGAGGAGGCTGCCGTCGAGATCGATCCCGCCCGGCGCGTCGAGCTGTTCAACGAGTTCCAGCGCATCGTGGTGGAGGATCTGCCCACCCTCGACATCGTCACGCCGGCCTCGATCACCGTGTTCGACAAGCGCGTGCACAATCTCAAGATCGGCGCCGAGCATCTCTGGAACAACGGCGCCGACATCTACATCGAGTCCTGATGCCTTTCCCGCCCGCCGGCTCTGTCCGGCGGGCTTCCTCTTTTCCGGGTGCTTTCCCAATGACCGAGCTCCACACCGCCCTTCGGGGCCGCGCCACGCGCCGTTCTTTCCTTCTCTCCAGTGCGGCGCTTGCGCTGCTGTCGGCGCTGCCTGCCGGCGCCCCGTTGGCGCAGGAGCCGGTCTCCGGCGGCTCGGTCACCATCAATATCGGCAACGAGCCGCCGGTGCTGGTGCTCATCGCCCACACCTCGGGGCAGGCGGTCTATGTCAGCGGCAAGATCACCGAGGGGCTGCTGACCTACGATCTCGACTTCAATCCCCAGCCCCAGCTCGCCACCGAATGGAGCGTCAGCGACGACGGCTTGAGCTACCGCTTCAAGCTGCGCGAGGGCGTCAAATGGCACGATGGCGAGCCCTTCACCGCCGAGGACGTGGCCTATTCCATCCTCGCCCTGCGCGAGCACCATCCCCGTGGCGCCGCGACCTTCTCCTCCGTGTCGGAGGCCAGGGTGCACGGCCCCCACGATGTCGAGCTCATCCTGTCCCAGCCCGCGCCCTTCCTGCTCTCGGCGCTGGCCGCCTCCGAATCGCCCATCGTGCCGAAGCATCTCTACGAGGGCACCAATCCGGCCGACAATCCGCATACCTATGCCCCGGTCGGCACCGGTCCGTTCGTCTTCGGCGAATGGGTGCGCGGCAGCCACATCATCCTCAGGCGCAATCCCGATTATTGGGATCAGCCCAAGCCTTATCTCGATCAGATCATCTATCGCTTCATCGGCGATCCGGCAGCCGCCGTCGCGGCGCTGGAAACCGGCGAGGTGCAGATTTCCACCGCCGCCATTCCCCTCACCGAGATAGACCGGCTGCAGCAGGATGGTCGTTTCGGCTTCGAGACGCGCGGCAATGGCTACGGCAACGGCATTTCCCGCGCCGAATTCAACCTCGACAACGAATATCTGGCCAATCTCAAGGTGCGCCAGGCCATCGCCCACGCCATCGACCGCGACGTGCTGGTCGAAACCGTCTATCGCGGCTATGCCAAGCCGATCTACGGGCCGATCAATCCCAATCTGACCCGCTTCTACGAGCCCGATCTGCCGACCTACGAATACGATCTGGCCAAGGCCGAAGCGCTGCTGGATGAAGCCGGCTATCCGCGCGGTGCCGACGGCAAGCGCTTCCCGCTGATCGTCGATCTGCAATCGCCCGCGCTCACCACCAGGCAGACCGGCGAATATGTCGTCCAGGCGCTCAACAGCATCGGCATCGACGCGCAATTGCGCTCGCAGGATTATGCCGCCGCGGTCAAGCGCGTCTATACCGACCGCGATTTCGATCTGGCCATCGAGGGGATGAGCAACCTGTTCGATCCCACCGTGGGCGTGCAGCGCCTCTACTGGTCCAAGAACTTCAAGATCGGCCTGCCGTTCTCCAACGGCGCCAACTACAACAGCCCCGAAGCCGATCGCCTGCTCGAGGCCGCCGCCATCGAGGTCGATCCCGAAAAGCGCAAGGCGCTGTTCACGGAGTTCCAGAAGCAGGTGATCGCCGATCTGCCCGCCATCGATCTCGTCGCTCCCGACAGCTTCGTCATCTACGACAAGCGCGTGCTTGACCATACGGTGAGCGTGGACGGCATCGGCAGCAACGGCGCCACCATCCATCTGGCGGCTTCATGAGCACGGTGGTTCCGCAAAGCGTCTGGTATGCGCATTCGCCGGCCGTCGCGCCGCTGATCGTCGCCCTGCGCAAGGGCTGGCTGGCCGAGGGGCTGGCCCGCCACGGCGTCGGGCTCCAATCGGTCAGCGGCCATCCCGATCCGCAGATACGCCGCTCCTATTCCGATCACCACCTCAATTTCCAGATTCGGCAGGGCGGCAATGTGCCCGCCCTCTGGGCCCGCTCCAACGGCGCTGCCACCCGGCTGGTCGGCCTCACCTGGACGCAGGAGTTCCAGGCCATCGTCACGCTGCCTTCCACCGGCATCAGGACGGCGAAGGATTTGACCGGGCGGCGCTTCGCCGTGCCGCGCTTCGCGCCGCTCGGTTATCAGGTGCTGGCGCCTTTCGCCATCCGCGGCCTCGTCAACGCCCGTGCGGCCGAGGATCTCGATATCGCCGGCATCGAGCTTGTGGACGTCGAGGTCGGCCGTGACGCGGCGGGGCAGGGGGAGACCTTCGGCCGCTTCGCGCCCAGGCGTCTCGCCATCTATGCCGACGAGGCCCTGGCCCTGCTGCGTGGCGAGATCGACGCTTTCTACGTCAAGGGCAGCGAGGGCATCGCCGCCGCCAGCTTCATCGGCGCCAGCGTCGTCAGCGAGTTCGGCTTCCATCCCGACATCAATATCCGCGTCAATGCGGGCACGCCGCGGCCGCTCACCGTCGATCAGGCTTTCATCGACGCCCGTCCGGACCTGGTCGATCTGCTGGTCGGAGAGGTCGCCCGGGTTGGGGAATGGGCCAACGCCAACCGCGCCGAGGCCATCGCCATTCTCGCCCGCGAGAACAATATCGGCGAGGACTTCGCCAATCTGGCCCTGGGCGAGAATCTGCGCACCGCCCTCGGCCTCACCCTCGACATCGGCGAGTTGCGCGCCTTCGACGCCTACAAGCAATTCCTGCTCGACTGGAAGTTTCTCGACCGGGATTTCCCGCTCGACGCCTGGGTGGCGCCGGCCCATCTCGCCGCTGCGCACCGCACCGGCCAGACCCGGACCAACTGAAAGCCTCTCCATGACCGCCACCGCCTCCAGACTGCCGCCTGCGCCCGGAAGCCCGAGCCGCGAGGCGCTTCTCGCCCGCATCCCGGGCCTCGTGGCCGAGATCGCCAAGGGCGCCGCCCAGCGGGATCTGGATCGACAATTGCCCTTCGAGGCCTTCCAGCTGTTCCGGGAATCGGGCCTCGGCGCCTTGCGCGTGCCGGTAGAGCTCGGCGGCCCGGGCGGCACCATTCCCGACTATATCGAGCTCATTGCCGCCCTGGGCTCGGCCGATTCCAACGTCGCCCATGCCCTGCGCTCGCATTTCAACTATGTCGAGAACCTGGTGCTGAGCAGTCCCGACCAGCGCGATGCGGGCGCCATCGAGCGGGTCCTGGCCGGCAAGCTCTTCGGCGGCGCCCATACCGAGCAGGGCACCGCCCGGCCCGGGCAGGTGACCACCACCATCACCCGCCGGGGCGCGAGCTGGCGTCTCAACGGCCGCAAATGGTACGCCACCGGCACCGCCTTCGCCGACTACGCCTCCTTCAGCGCCGTCAACGAGGATGGCGAAACCGTCGGCGTGCTGCTGCCGGTGGATCGGCCGGGCATCCGCATCCTCGACGATTGGGACGGCATGGGCCAGAAGCTCACCGCCAGCGGCGGCGTCATCCTCGAGGATGTCGAGGTGTTCGAGCACGAATTCGCCCGCCGCAGCCTCGAGAACCAGGTCGGCCGCCATTGCTCCACCCTGCGCCAGCTGCATCTCGCCGCCAGCGCCGCCGGCGCGGTGCGCAACGTGCTCAGCGACGGCATCGACTATGTCCGCAGGCAAGCGCGTTCCGCCGCCCACAGCCCCGCCGAGACGGCGCGCGAGGATCATTTCGTCCAGCAGGTCATCGGCGAGATCGCCGCCAATTCCCTGGCCATCGACACTCTCGTCGCCGAAGGCGCCCGCGCCCTGCAGCATACCGCCGATACCTTCGCCACGGGCGACGCCGACGCTATCGAGGCTTCGCTCGTCGCCAGCGCCCTCACCACCGCCAGGGTCCAGCTGGTGCTCGGCCAGCTCGGCCCCCGCACCGCCGAGCGCATGTTCGAGCTCGGCGGCGGCTCGGCCACCTCGCGGAAGTATAATTTCGACCGGCACTGGCGGAACATCCGCACCGTGCTCAGCCACAATCCCCTGCTGCATAAATCCCGCGTGGTCGGCGACTATCTGCTCAACGGCACCACCACCCACCTCAAGGAAGGCAAGGTCTTTTAGGAGCCCTTCATGCAGTCACCGGCCCCGCCCATCGCCTCCCTCCGCCTTGAGGGTGTATCGGACGCCTGAACCATCCAGCGCACGGCGCTGCCCTCGGGCCCGACCCGAGGGTCTGCTGCGGCAGGCAAGATTTCAGCGGTCCAATGTGAGCACTCTCCTTGAGGGAAGGGATCGAGGCTGGGAATCCTCGTGCAGCCATATCCTGCGGCAAGTCCCCGCGCGAAGCGCCTCCTGGCCCAAATCCGCAAAAACCTCCTCAAACCAAGGGCCGGGCGGGGCAATGCAGTCTCTTGTTAAGAGTGTTGATGGACATTATGTACGCGCTGTGCGCCGCAATTCGTGCCGCGCGGATGGAAGGTCCCCCAGGCAATGCTCACCAATAAGGGCAAATACGGTCTCAAGGCGCTCGGTCATCTGTCGGCTCTCCCCGCCGGCGAACTGGCCATGGTGGGCGAAATCGCCGCCACCAACAACATTCCCAAGAAGTTTCTGGATGCCATTCTCTCCGAGTTGCGCAATGCCGGCTTCGTTTATTCGCGCAAGGGTAAGCATGGCGGCTACTATCTCGCCCGCCCGCCCCAGGAGATCATGATCGGCCATGTGGTGCGCGTCCTCGACGGCCCCCTCGCGCCCATTCCCTGCGCCAGCAAGACCCGCTACCAGCCCTGCGACGACTGCGACATCGACACCTGCCGCGTCCGCCACCTTATGCTCGACGTCCGCAACGCCATCGCCGAGGTGCTCGACAACACCAGCCTTTCCGACATGCAGGCCGCCGGCGGCGTGCAGAGCGTCGGCACCGACGATCTCGTCGCCTGACATTTGCGCCGGGCTATCCCGCCAGGGCGGGGTAGTCCGTATAGCCTTCCGGCCCGCTCGTATAGTAAGTCGCCTTGTCCGCCGGGGTCAGCGCCGCGTTTTGCCGGAAGCGCTCCGGCAGGTCCGGATTGGCGATGAACTTCTCCCCGAAGGCAACCAGATCCGCCCGTCCCGCCGTGAGCGCCCCTTCCGCCGAGTCGCGGTCATACTGCCCGGCGAGGATCAGCGGGCCGTCGAACGCGCTGCGCACCGCCGAGGCGACATAGGGCACCCCCGCGGGTTGCAATGGCGGCTCCACCACATGCAGATAGGCCGGGCGCAGCGGCGTCAGCAATTCGGCGAACACGCCGAAATGCGTGGCCGGATCGCTGTCCGACATGCCCTGGAAGCCGTTGGTCGGCGAGAAGCGGATGCCGATCCGCTGGCTCGGCCAGTAGCCGGAAACGGCCGTGAACACCTCGAGCAGGAAGCGCACCCGCCCGGTGGCGCTGCCGCCATAGGCATCCTCGCGCCGGTTGCTGCCGTCGCGCAGGAACTGGTCGATCAGATAGCCATTGGCCCCGTGCAGCTCCACCCCGTCGAAGCCGGCCGCCTTGGCCCGCCGCGCCGCCTCCGCATACTGGCCGACGATCTCGGCGATCTCGGCCACGGTCAGCGCTTCCGGCGTCTCGTAGGGAACGGGGCCGGCCGGCGTATAGACCGTGCCGGTGGCCGCGATGGCCGAAGGCCCCACCACGCGCCCGCCCGGCTGCAACTGGCTTGGGTGCGCCGCCCGCCCCATATGCGAGAGCTGCGCGAAGATGCGGCCGCCGGCCGCGTGCACGGCCCGGGTAGCCTCGGCCCAGCCCGCCTGCTGGGCGTCGGTGAACAGGCCCGGCCGCGTCGGCGCCTCCAGCCCGCTCCAGGGGTCGACCTCGATGGATTCGCTCACGATCAGTCCGGCCCCCGCCCTTTGCGCGTAGTGCTGCGCCACCAGCGGCGTCGGCACCTTGCCCTGGGCGGCCCGCCGCCGCGTCATCGGCGCCATCACGATGCGGTTCGGCAGCTCGATATCGCCCAGCGTGAAGGGCTCCAGCAGTCGCAGGGCAGGCTCGGTCATGGCGTCAAGTCGTTCCGGTCTCTTTATGCCGCCCCGGCCGTCAGCCCGCGCAGCAACGGGCATCCTACCGGCGCGTCTCTTTATGTCTATAAATCAAATAGACATAATTACTAATCTTGCCCGAAACATCGGAAAGCCTTGCCCTCCCGGCTTCTCCCCCATCGCGGCAGGCTCGTCTACCCTTTGCGGAGATGCCGTATGCGTGCTGCCGAGTGGAGGCAATCCATGTCCATCATCGACATTGCCAGCTACCTGCCCAATCACGAGCCGACCGTGGACGTGGCCTCGTTCAAGAACGCCATGCGCAATCTCGCCGGCGCGGTCAGCGTGGTCAGCGTCGGCACCGGCCCCGAGCGCACCGGTTTCACCGCCACCTCGGTGTCGTCCTTCTCGGTGGAGCCGCCCACCCTGCTGGTCAGCCTCAACCGCGATTCCTCCTCCTGGCAGGCCCTCCAGGCCGCCGGTGCCTTCGCCGTCAACATCCTCGCCCAGCATCAGTCCGCCGTCGCCGACCGCTTCGCCGGCCGCGGCGGCATCAAGGGCAACGACCGCTATGTCGGCTGGGACTGGACCCGCCTCGGCAGCGGCACGCTGGGCCTCGAAGGCGCCGTGGCGGTGATCGATTGCGACCTCGACGAAGCCATAGAACGCCACTCCCACGCCATCCTCCTCGGCCGCGTCCGCTCCGTCTCCATCACCCCCGACGCCCAGCCGCTCCTCTACTGGTCCGGCACCTACCAAACCCTGCGCTGATCCTCCGGTATCGAGCTGTCGGCAGCCATACCGGCGCGCCTCCCCGGCCATGATGCGGGCAAGCTCGCGCTCGACCCATCGTGGCCACTCGGCTC